>WNFE01000683.1_pt1 | contig 24326 bp, 20 predicted proteins | sample 5400451 | NCBI WGS metagenome assembly WNFE01 (sample SAMN13153344, study PRJNA577476) | soil metagenome | isolation source: 200 cm saprolite under Douglas fir tree site 2 hole 2 | place: USA:California | collected 2015-04-18
ATGTCGTTCACGAACGCGACCGCGTTCAGTCCCACCGACGTCATGCCGATGGCTCGCTGGGCGAAGCTCACCATGCTGGCCCAGTCGGCCGTCTCGCTGGCCGTGGGCGCGCTGGTGATCGCGCGGGCAGTCAACATCCTGAAGTGAAACCTGATCCGCGGCGGCCGGGCCCGATCCGTCGGCTTCGCCCCGGTAGGCGGAGACTTGCCCCGGTAGGCCGGGCTTTCCCCGGTGGGCCAGCGCTTGCCCCGGTAGGCCGGTTAGCCCGCTAGATGCCCCCGCCTGGCCTTCTGGCCTGCTTCCAGGTACTATCGATGTTACTGGTCGGTAGCAACTTGCCTTGGAAACACCGGGGGCCACGATGGGTCACTACAAGAGCAACCTCCGTGATATCGAGTTCAATCTCTTTGAGGTGCTGAAGCGGCAGGACCTGCTTGGGTCCGAGCCTTATCCCGATGTGGATGAGCAGACCGCGCGCGGCATCCTCGATGAGGTGAACAGGCTGGCCACCGGCCCGCTCGCCGAGTCGTTCGCCGATGCCGACCGGAATCCGCCGGTCTTCGACCCGGCCACCGGATCTGTGCGCATGCCAGAGGGCTTCAAGAAGTCCTTCGCCGCGTTCATGGACGCCGAGTGGTACCGCCTCGACCTGCCGCCCGAGCTGGGCGGGACCGGCGCTCCCCGCACGCTGGCCTGGGGCGTGGCCGAGTTGATCCTCGGCGCCAACCCGGCCGTCTGGATGTACTCGGGTGGCCCGTCGTTCGCGCAGGTCCTGTGGCGCCTTGGCACCCCGGAGCAGAAGCGCTTCGCCGAGCAGGCCATCGAGCGGAAGTGGACCGCGACCATGGTGCTCACCGAGCCGGAAGCTGGCTCGGACGTGGGCGCCGCCAGGACCAGGGCGATCCAGCAGCCCGACGGCACCTGGCACATCGAGGGCGTGAAGCGGTTCATCACCAGCGCCGAGCACGACATGGCCGAGAACATCTTCCACCTGGTGCTCGCCCGCCCGGAGGGTGCCGGGCCCGGCACCAAGGGCCTGTCCATGTTCCTCGTGCCGAAGTACCTGGTCGGCGACGACGGCGAGCCCGGCGAGCGGAACGGCGTCCAGGTCACCGGGGTCGAGCACAAGATGGGCCTGAAGGCCTCGACCACCTGCGAGCTCACCTTCGGCGGGGACCGGCCGGCGGTAGGCACACTGGTCGGGGGCGTGCACGAGGGCATCAAGCAGATGTTCATGATCATCGAGAACGCCCGGATGATGGTCGGCACCAAGGCCATCGCCACGCTGTCCACCGGCTACCTGAACGCCCTTGACTACGCGAAGACCCGGGTGCAGAGCGCCGACCTGACGCGGATGGCCGACAAGACGGCGCCGCGGGTCACCATCATTCACCACCCCGACGTTCGCCGGATGCTCATGATGCAGAAGGCCTATGCGGAGGGGATGCGCGCGCTCGTCCTCTACGCCGCCTCCTACCAGGACGCGCTGCAGGTCGCGGCAGCGCAGGGCCGCGTCGACGACATGTCGGCTCGGATCAATGATCTGCTGCTGCCGGTCGTTAAGGGCGTTGGTTCGGAACGGGCCTACGAACTCCTGACCCTGTCCTTGCAGACATTCGGGGGCTCGGGCTTCATCCAGGATTTCCCGATCGAGCAGTACGTCAGGGACGCCAAGATCGACAGCCTCTACGAGGGCACAACGGCGATCCAGGGGATCGACCTGTTCTTTCGCAAGATCCTTCGCGACGAGGGCAAGGCCATCCAGGCCCTGATCGGCGAGATCAGGAGCTTCGCCACCGGCGAGGCTGGCAACGGCCGGCTCAAGACCGAGCGCGCCGCCCTCGCCACGGCAGCGAGTGACGTCGAGGGCATCGTGGCGGCCATGGCCGGCTTCGCAGCTTCCTCGGTGGAACAGCCGGATCAGTTGTACCGGGCCGGCCTGAACACCACCCGGCTGCTGATGGCCCTCGGTGATCTCATCATCGGCTGGCTCCTCGCCCGCCAGGCTGAGGTCGCTCTCAGAGCTCTCGATGAAGCCTCCCCGGCCGGCCGCCGCGACACGGCCTTCTACCAGGGCAAGATCGCCACGGCGCTGTTCTTCGCCCAGACCGTGCTGCCCAGGCTGTCGGTGGAACGCCAGATCGCCGAGGACACCACGCTCGACCTGATGGAACTGCCCGAAGAGGCGTTCTGATCACGACGCCCGGCCGCTCGCCCGCGGCTCGCCGGGCCCCCCCGGGGGCACGGTCATCACAAGGCCTTATCAGCTGTTCGATCCGTACCGTGGGTTTGCGCTGTCTATGGTATGACTTTGCCCTGACATGGGAGTCGGGCTGCGGCTCGCAGAGGGGACAGGGTCATTGCGCACTCACATCGGCCGTCGGCTCAGTCTCGGCAGCATGCTTCATGACCATCGCGGCGCTTGCCGCCGGGCCGGCGAACGCCGTGATCCTGCCTCCATTCGGCGGAAACATCTCCGGGTCCGGCCAGACTGCGGGCTCGCCGCCCGTCATGTCGGCCGCCCCGATCGCCGTCACCCCGGCCACGGTCGACGTGACGACCACCAAGCTGCGATCCATTCCCGCCAGCTACTACTTCGGGTTCTCCTTCGAGAGCAGCGAAACCGACCTGAGCAACATCTTCAGCACCACCGGCGAGTACCCGGCCTTGCTGAAGAACCTCGGCTACGGCGTGCTGCGTTTCGGCGGCAATTCCGTGGACCGCGCCACGTTCCACGGCATAACGGCAAGCAATCTGAATAGCCTGGCGGCGCTGGTCTCGGCGACCGGCTGGAAGGTGAACTACAGCGAGAACCTCGGTCACTACGTCGCGAACCAGGTAACCAGCGACGCGGGCGCGGTGTCCCGCAAACTGGGTGCTCATCTCCTCGCGTTCGCGTGCGGCAACGAGCCAGAGCACTTCCCGGCGCTCCTCCTGCGCCCTGCGAGCTATACCGAAGCCATGTACCTGACGGAAGTGGCAAAGTGCTTCGCGGCCATCCACGCGGGCGCGCCTGGTGCGCCCGTCTCCGGGCCGAACACCTACCATGTCGCCTGGCTGCCGCCCTACGCCGCCGCGGTGAAGGCAGGCAAGCTCCATGTCAGTTCGCTGGACGAGCAGTACTACCCCATGACGCACTGCGGCCAGACGCCGACGCCCGGTGGCTCCACCACGCTGCTGTCCAGGACCACGGCCAGCAACGAGGCGGCCCAGCTCAACTCGATAGCGTCCTCGGCGGCCGTCGCGGGCACGCCCTTCGTCCTCGGCGAGACCAACTCGGCTTCGTGCACCGGGATCCCCGACATGAGCAACACCTACGCGGCGGCCCTGTGGGCGGTGGATTGGGCGCTCCTCGCGGCGGAGAAAGGCGCGACGGGAATCTACTTCCACGGCGGGCTCAGCACGACCTGCACCAGCTATACGCCAATCTGCAAGACCGGGCCGGGCAAGTACGTGGCGGAGCCGGTCTATTACGGCCTGCTGTTCGCCCACATGCTCGGCAGTGGGCAGATGCTGCAGACAACCATCAGCACGAGGGCGAACATCGCCGCCCATGCGGTGACTTCCGGTGGCAAGATCAGCGTGGTCGTCGAGAACCTGAGCGCCACGCCCAGCGCGCTCACGCTGAACGTGCCCGGGGTCTCAGGTACCGCGAGCGTGCTGCACCTGACCGGCAGTTCGCTGGCCGCCACGTGGGGGGTCAGGATTCAGGGCGCGGCCCTGTCGCCCTCAGGTACGATCACCCCGGGCGCGGCCACCCCCGTGACCTGCACTGCCGGGGTGTGCAAGCTGACCATCGCCGCCGACTCCGCGGTGATCGTGCACCTGCCCGCATAGCCAGCAGCAGCCAGCGGCTAGCCGCAGCCGTGGTCAGATCTCGAACTGCACACCCGCGCGCCGCGCCACGATCGGGTTCACGTACTGCTCGACGACTGTCCGGTGCGCCGGATGATCACGGTAGGCCCGGTAGCCGTCCGCGTCGTCGAACTCGGCGACGACGGCGAAGTCGAAGTTCCCCGGATTCACCCCGGCGTCCGGGCCAACCTCGTAAGCCCGGATCGTGTCGACAGCCGCGGGCAGTTTGCGCAGCTCATCAGCCATGGCGAGTTGCTGCGCCTCGGTAGCGTCCTGCGTCCAGCTGAATAGCACAACGTGCCGGAACATCGTGTCCTTTCCGCTCTCTGGCCTCCCGGGAACTGGCTTCCCGGGAACTGCATTCCCGGGACTGCATTCTCAGGACCAGGCAAGCATGCGCAGCGGGTCGTGCAGCATCGCGCCGATGTCCCGAAGCACCGCGGACCCGAGATCGCCGTCCACGATGCGGTGGTCGAAGGAAAGCGACAGGGTCGTCACCTTGCGGACCGCGAGTTGCCCGTCCACAACCCATGGCGCCTCCTTGACCTGCCCGAACGCAAGGATCGCCGCTTCGGGCGGGGTGATGATGGGGGTACCGGAGTCCACCCCGAACACGCCCACGTTGGTGATCGTGATCGTCCCGCCGGCCAGGGCGGCCGGGGACGTCTTGCCGGCCCGTGCGGTCATGGCCAGGTCGGCCAGCGCGTGGGCGAGCGCAGGCAGGGTCAGCGCGTGGGCGTCCTTGATGTTGGGGACGATCAGGCCCCGCTCGGTGGCGGCCGCGATGCCCAGGTTCACATAATGCTTGACGACGATCTCCTGCGCGTCCTCGTCCCAGGTCGAGTTGATCATTGGGTACCGCGCCACCGAGAGGAGCAGCGCCTTGGCCACGAACAGCAGCGGGGACACCCGGATTTCGGCGAACTCAGGCAGATCCCGGATCCGCTGCACCGCGCGCATCGTCGCGTCGACGTCGACCTGGAGGAACTCGGTGACGTGCGGTGCGGTGAACGCGCTCGCCCGGACCGCCGCGGCCGTGTGCTTGCGCACCCCCCGGACGGCGATCCGCTCCTCACGGGGCAGCGCGGCGATCGCCGTGCGGGGCGCCGTCGGCGCTGCGGGCTCGTGCGCTGCGGCCTGGACATCGTCCCTGGTGATCGAGCCACCCGGCCCGGTCCCGGACAGCCCCGCCAAGTCGACGCCGAGGTCCCTGGCCAGCTTGCGGACCGGCGGCTTGGCCAATGCGACCGCGGCGTCGGCTGACCCGCCGGCAGGTTCCGCGTCCGGGAGGTTACCCGCAGAACCAGCAGCCGAACGTATTCCAGCGGCCGGTGCCTTACGCGGCCGCCGGGTCGTCGCGCCTAGTCTGACTCCGTAGCCGACCAGCACCGCCTGGCGTTCTTCCTTCGGGGCCGGGCCGCGTTCCTCGGGTCCGGCGAAGCTTTCGCCGGGAGGCGGGGGGATGAGGTCCTCCGGTGACGGGTGGGGGCCCGCCGCCGCGATCGCGGCCGGGTCCACGGGCACCGGGTTGACGTACCCGGGGGTCACCCGCGCGGCGCCCGCACCGGCCGTCCCTGACCCGGCCGTCCCTGACCCGGCCGTCCCTGACCCGGCCGTCCCTGACCCGGCCGGCACTGTCTCGGCCGTTCCGGCGTCCTCGGCCACGTCCACTTCGATGATGGGCGTCCCCACGTCCACGGTCTGGCCTTCCGACACCAGCAGGCCAGTGACGACGCCCTCGTAGGGAGAGGGCAGTTCGACGACCGCCTTGGCCGTCTCGATCTCCACGATCACCTGGTTGACGGTCACCCGGTCACCGGGCTTGACGCGCCAGGTGACGATGTCCGCCTCGGTGAGCCCCTCGCCGACGTCGGGGAGCCGGAACTGCTTCACCTCGCTCATAGCGCGCCCCATCAGTAGGTAAACGTGCGGTCGACGGCGTCCAGGACCCGGTCCAGATCGGGGAGGTAGTGGTCCTCCAGCCGGGATGGCGGGTAGGGGGTGGAGAACCCGCACGCCCGCAGCACCGGGGACTCGAGGTGGTAGAAGCATTCCTCGGTGACGCGGGCCGCGATCTCCGCGCCGAGCCCTCCAGTGACTGGTGCCTCATGCGCGACCACGCACCGGCCGGTCCGCCGTACCGCGGCGAAGATTGCTTCCGTGTCGAGCGGGGACAGCGAGCGCAGGTCGATGACCTCGACCGAGCGTCCGTCGGAGCGGGCGGCCACCGCGGCCTCGGCGCAGGTCCGGACCATCGGGCCGTAGCAGAGCACCGTCACGTCGGTGCCCTCGACCACTGTCCTGGCCTTCTCAAGCGGCAGGGCGGCGGCCAGCCCGCCCGCAATGTCCACCTCCGCCTTGTCCCAGTACCGCCGCTTCGGCTCGAAGAAGATCACCGGGTCGTCACAGGCGATCGACTGCTGGATCATGGCGTACGCGTCCGCGGGATCCCCGCAGGCAACCACGCGCAGGCCAGCCGTGTGCACGAACAATGCCTCGGGAGACTCACTGTGGTGCTCGACCGCCCCGATGCCGCCGCCGCACGGAATCCGGATGGTCACCGGCATGCCGACCTGACCGAGCGAGCGCAGCCGCAGCTTCGCCAACTGGCTGACGATCTGGTCGAACGCGGGATACACGAAACCGTCGAACTGGATCTCGCACACGGGCCGGTACCCGCGCAGGGCCAGCCCGATCGCGGTTCCGACGATGCCGGACTCCGCGAGTGGCGTGTCCACTACCCGCATGTCGCCGAAGTCCTTCTGCAATCCGTCGGTGACCCGGAAAACACCGCCCAGTTTGCCGACGTCCTCGCCCATGACAAGCACCTTGGCGTCGTTCTCCAGCGCCTTGCGCAGGCCCTCGTTGAGCGCCTTGGACAGGGTCAGCTTGGTCATCGGCCTGCCTCCTCGGCGGTGAACGAGTCAAGGTAGGCGGCGTACTGCTCGCGCTCGGACCGCAGCAGCGAGGTCGGCTCGGCGTACACGTTTTCGAAGATCGCCATTGGCTGCGGGTCTGGCATCTCGAGGCAGGACCGCCGGACCCGCCTGCCCAGCTGGTCGGCCTCCGACTCGATGCCCTCGAAGAAGGCCAGGTCCGCAGAGCCCGTGCGCACCAGGTAGGCCTTCACCCGCTCGATAGGGTCCTTCAGCTTCCACGCCTCAAGCTCGCTGGCAAGCCGGTACCTGGTCGGGTCGTCGGTCGTGGTATGGGCGCCCATCCGGTAGGTAAACGCCTCGATCAGGGTGGGTCCCTGGCCTTCGCGCGCCGCCTGCATGGCCTTCTTGGTGACCGCCAGGCAGGCGAAGACGTCGTTGCCGTCTACCCGGACACCAGGGAAGCCGAAGCCGCGCGCCCGCTGGTACAGCGGGATGCGGCTCTGCCGTTCCAGCGGTTCGGAGATGGCCCACTGGTTGTTCTGGCAGAAGAACACGACCGGGGCGTTGAACACCGAGGCCCAGATGAACGCCTCGCTGACATCGCCCTGGCTGGTCGCGCCGTCCCCGAAGTACACGATGACGGCCTCGCCGTCCTCGCCTACCGCGCCGTCGCGCTGAATGCCCATGGCGTAGCCGGTGGCATGCAGCGTCTGGCTGCCGATCACGATCGTGTACAGGTGGAAACGGTGTTCCGCGGGATCCCAGCCGCCGTGGCTGACCCCGCGGAAGAGCTCGAGGAGCTTCATCGGGTCCAGGCCGCGGCACCAGGCCACGCCGTGCTCACGGTAGGTGGGGAAGGCCATGTCCCGTGGGCCGAGCGCGCGGCCAGACCCGACCTGGGCGGCCTCCTGCCCGAGCAGGGAGGCCCAGATGCCAAGCTCGCCTTGGCGCTGCAGGGCGATGGCCTCGGTGTCGATCCGCCGGACGAGGAGCAGGTCCCGGTAGAGTCCCTTGATCTCGTCGGCGGACAGCTCCAGCGGGTAATCCGGGTGTTCGGTCCGCTCGCCCTCCGGCGTGAGGAGCTGAATGAGTTCTGCTCGCGATCCCTGCTGCCCGTCCAGGCCCGGGGATCCCGGTGCGGCGGTGACCGCACCGTCGGCGTCGACGGCCACGTGCCACTCCTTGGTGCTCGGGGCCGATCCCAGGATCACCGCGACCGGCCGGTCCGTCCCATGTCCGTGTGACAGTACCCGTCCTCCGACGGACCACTAGGCTGCGCCGTGTCTCTGACATGGGTTCACTACCGCCATCGTGACAGACCACACCGCAGGGCACGCAACCCATGGCCAATGGCTCACCGGCGGCGCGCCGTCGCGTACGCTGCGTGCCCTGCCCGCAGATCGCGGCGGAGGCCGCGGGGCAGGAAACGCGGCGCAGCCGCACGGCAAGGGCAAGGTTGCGGCGGAGCCGCACGGCAAGGGCAAGGTTGCGGCGGAGCCGCACGGCAAGGGCAAGGTTGCGGCGGAGCCGCACGGTAAGGGTTGCGGCGAGGCCGCACGGCAAAGGAGGCGCGCGTGGCCCGGATCGTCGTGGACGTGATGCTCAAGCCGGAGATCCACGATCCGCAGGGTGAGGCGATCGCGAGCGCCTGCCAGCGCCTCGGGTTCGCGCAGGTGCTCGGCGTCCGGCAGGGCAAACGGTTCGAGGTGGAGCTGAGCGGCCCAGCCGACGAGGCCGCGCTTGGGCGGATCGCGCAACTGGCTGGCGACCTACTCGCCAACCCCGTCATCGAGGAGTTTTCGGTGCGCGAGGCCTGAACGCCCACCCACGGCGCATTGAGTCTTCACCCGGGGTTCACGATTATCGCGGCTCTGACGGGGAAGGCAATCAAGAGGCCAGCATGATCGGTGGAATCACCCAACGAAGGGCGGATGCGGGCTCGTATGAGACGCGCCGAGGAGCCGACCGTGGACGTGAAGCTCTGTCTTGTGTTCCCGCACGAGGCGCTGAGCGTGCCGGTAATGCGCCGCGTTCTGGGCGACACGCTACGACGGCTGGGGGCAGATGAGGATGGTGTCGCCGACCTCCTGCTCGCCGTTACCGAGGCGTGCACCAACGTGATCAGGCACGGCCGCGGTGGCCCGGGGCGCAAGTATGAGGTGGTGGCCAGTCTGGGCGAAGGTGGCTGCCTGGTCCAGGTGCTGAACGGCCGACGCCGATTCGATTCGCCCGTCCTCCCCCCGCGCCGGCCGGCCTGGCGGTCCGTGCACTATCCGGCCCGGAGGCGTCGCTGGGCGGTGCGCCCAGCAGTGCGCAAGCGGCTGGGCCGGCGCCCGCCCGTGGAGAATCAGGAGATCGCGACACTCCCGGAGTCCGGGCGCGGCCTCGCCATCATGCGTGCCTGCGTGGACGACGTGACGCTGAGCAGCGGCCCCGGCCGGGCCACCGTGGTGTCGCTGCAGAAGCGGATGGAGTGGCGCGCGGACGCGCCGCTGGTCAGCCCGTCAGCCGGGCAGCTCAGGAACGCCGGCTGACCCGGTAACCTGCCTAGGGCAGGCAAATTCGCCTGGGCAGTCCCCGCCCGCACCCTGCTTGCCCAACTGTGCCTGCCCGAACTTTGCTCACCCGCCGACACAACGGAGGGAGGGACGCGGCGCTTCCTCCCCGGCCGCAGCGCCGGGGTTTCCGCGTCGCAACCTTGATGACAGAGCGCGTGGGCATCATCACCTTCCCGGGATCACTCGATGACTCTGACGCGGCCCGCGCGGTCGCCCGGGCCGGCGGCGAGCCGGTCCGGCTCTGGCATGCCGATCACGACCTGCGCGGCGTGGACGCGGTGATCCTGCCGGGCGGGTTCTCCTACGGCGACTACCTGCGCTGTGGCGCGATCGCCCGGTTCGCCCCGGTGATGCGCGAGCTCGTGCCCGCGGCCCGGGCCGGCCTGCCGGTGCTCGGGATCTGTAATGGCTTCCAGATCCTCTGCGAGGCCCACCTGCTGCCCGGTGCGCTCACCCGCAACGCGGGCCTGCGCTTCATCGACCGGGATGTGCGGCTGCGCATCGAGACCACCGCGACGCCGTGGACTCGCGGGTTCTCGACCGGACAGGAGATCACGGTGGTGCTCAAGAGCGGCGAGGGCGCGTACGTCGCCGACCCCGCCACGCTGGCCGCGCTCGCGGCGGGCGGCCAGGTCGTCGCGCGCTACTCCGGCGGGAATCCGAACGGATCCGCCGGTGACATCGCGGGGGTCTGCAACGAGGCCGGCAATGTGGTGGGCCTGATGCCGCACCCCGAGCACGCGATCGACCCACTCACCGGCCCCGGTACGGATGGCCTGGGCTTCTTCACGTCGGCCCTCCGAGCCATGGCGGGCCAGTGAGCCCGGTGGAGGGCGGGCCAGTGAGCCCGGTCGATGGAGCATCAGTGAGTCCGGTGGATGGCACACCGGTGAGCCCGGGGGACGGTGCTCTGGTCAGCCGGGTGGACACGGTGGGGCGCGCGGCAGCCACCCCGGGCCAGCCGCAGCCACACGCCGAACTCGGCCTGACCGATGCTGAGTACGCGCGGATCAGGGAGCTGCTCGGCCGCCGGCCGACCGACTCCGAGCTGGCCATCTACTCGGTGATGTGGAGCGAGCATTGCTCTTACAAGTCGTCCAAGGTGCACCTGCGCCAGTTCGCCGAGAAGGCGCCGAGCACCCGGGCACTGCTGGCCGGCATCGGGCAGAACGCGGGCGTGGTCGACGTAGGCCAGGGCTACGCGGTCACATTCAAGATCGAGTCACACAATCACCCGTCCTACGTCGAGCCGTTCCAGGGAGCGGCCACCGGCGTGGGCGGCATCGTCCGGGACATCCTGGCCATGGGAGCGCGGCCGGTCGCGGTGATGGACGCCCTGCGGTTCGGGCCTGCTGACGCGCCGGACACCCGCCGGGTGCTGCCTGGCGTGGTCGGCGGGATCTCCTTCTACGGCAACTGCCTCGGGTTGCCGAACATCGGCGGCGAGCTGGCCTTCGACCCCTGCTATGCCGGCAACCCGCTGGTGAACGCGCTGTGCGTGGGGGTGATGCGGCATGAGGACCTCAAGCTCGCCGCGGCCCGCGGGACGGGGAACGCGGTGATCCTGCTGGGGTCGGGGACCGGCCCCGACGGCATCGGCGGTGCCTCGGTGCTCGCCAGCGCCACCTTTGGCGGCAGCGAGTCGGCGAAACGGCCAAGCGTGCAGGTCGGCGACCCATTCATGGAGAAACTCCTGATCGAGTGCTGCTTGGAGCTGTACGCGGCGGGACTGGTCGTCGGCATCCAGGACCTGGGCGCCGCCGGTGTTTCCTGCGCCACGGCCGAACTGGCCGCGGGAGGCGGCGTGGGCATGCGGATCCGGCTGGAGGCGGTCCCGCTGCGCGATCCGGCCCTGGGGCCGGCCGAGATCTTGATGAGCGAGTCGCAGGAACGCATGATGGCCATCGTCGAGCCCGGCGACATCGACCGCTTTCTGGAGATCTGCGCCCGGTGGGATGTGCCGGCCACGGTGATCGGCGAGGTGACCGACGGCGGGATGCTGGAGATGACCTGGCACGGCGAGCAGGTCGTGGACATCCTGCCCGCCAGCGCGGCCGACGACGGGCCGGTGTACCGGCGGCCGGCGGCACGCCCGGCAGGCCAGGACCAGCTTGCGGCCAGCGACCCTTCGGCGCTGCCCCGCCCGGCGGCCGGCGCCGAACTGCGCGCCGCTCTGCTGGCCCTGCTGGCCTCCCCAGGCCTGGCCGACAAGACCTGGGTCACCGAGCAATACGACCGGCACGTGCGGGGCGACACCGTGCTGGCCATGCCGCAGGATGCCGGGGCGATCCGGGTCGACGAGCGGACGCACCTGGGCGTCGCGCTGGCCACCGACGGCAACGGCCGCTACAGCCGGCTCGACCCCTACGCGGGCGCACAACTCGCGCTCGCCGAGGCCTACCGGAACGTGGCTGCCGCCGGCGCGGTTCCGCTCGCCGTCACCAACTGCCTCAACTTCGGGTCCCCGGAGGACCCCGCGGTCATGTGGCAGTTCACCGAGGCGGTACGCGGGCTCGCGGACGCGTGCGCCACCCTGGGCGTGCCGGTGACCGGCGGCAATGTGAGCTTCTACAACCAGACCGCCGCGGTGCCCATTCACCCCACCCCGGTGGTCGGCGTGCTCGGGGTGCACCAGGACGTGCGGCGTCGGCTCACGATCGGTTTCGCCCAGGACGGCGACACCGTCCTGCTGCTGGGCCGGACCGCGGACGAACTGGGTGGCTCAGCGTGGGCGCAGGTGATGCACGGGCATCTCGGCGGGCGGCCGCCCGCGGTGGACCTGGCCGCGGAGCGGGCGCTCGCGGCGGTGCTGACCGCCGCGGCATCCGGCGGCCTGCTCAGCGCCGCGCACGACCTCTCCGACGGGGGGCTCGCGATCGCGCTCGCCGAATGCTGCCTGGCCGGCGGCCGGGGCTGCCGGGTGACGCTGCCCGGCGATGCGTTCACCCTCCTGTTCAGCGAGTCGGCGGCGCGTGCGGTCGTCGCAGTGCGGCCCGGCTCGGAGGCGGCCTTCGCGGCGCTGCGGGACACTCACGGCGTCCCGGCCGCCACTCTGGGTGTCACAGGTGGCGCCAGCCTTGATGTCAGGGCCAGCCCGGCGGCCAGTGCCAGCCCGGAGGCCAGCGCCAACTTCGTCGTCCCCCTGGACGAACTGGCCGATGTGCATCGCGCGACCCTGCCCGCCCTGTTCGGCTAGTGGTCTGTAAGGGGGGCCCTTGGAGCGAACGGCGACGTGCAGCCCAAGAAGACTCCACTTACAGACCACTTGGTCAGAACGCGGTGAGGAAGGTGATGAGCTGTTGCCACGGCATGGACGACGAGCAGGGCTGGATGGCCACGCCGGTTCCCCCGTCGGCTTGTGTGCCACCTACCGTGAGGCAGCGCCCGTTGGCCGCGCTGCGCAGTTGCCAGTAGCCCCGCCCGGCGGGATCGGTGCCCAGGTAGGGGTGATACCAGCGCTCGCTGAGCCCGAGGTCGCAGCGGGCTAGCACGGCAGTGGCGCTACGCTTGGTGCCGGTCGAGGCCAGGCACTGCCCACCAGGTGTGAAGACCAGGATGTAGGCTCCGCCGCCCATCTGGTCCGCCTGCCATTGCTGACTGGGCTGGACATTCCCGCCTCCGCCGCTGGGCGTGAAGGTGAGCCCCGCCTGTGATTCGGAGAGCAGGACCACGGTCCCGGCCGGACTGCCGCCCGCCGGCGCCGGGCCCGGGTTCGCCAGGCCGACCGCCTGTGTGCCGATGATGTTCGTAGCCAGCGGGGTGGGGTGCCACGCCGTCGGCGTGCCGCCGCTGGACACCAGGACCGCCGCAACACCGACCGCAGCCGCGGCGGCGGCCAGGCCCGCGGTACCGAATACCCAGGCCCGCGAGGCCCGGTTCCTCTGGTGCCGCGAGACGCGACGCTGCGGCCCTGTCATACCGAACCACTACCTGCTCTCGGCTGCCCAGGCCAGTGAAATCCTCAATCAGGGTAAATCGGGAAAACAACAATTACCAAACGATCCGACCTGCCCACTCTCCGTGGATCGTGCCGGGCCGGCTGGGTCGGCTGGTCGCCTGGGTCGTCTGGCGCACCGTCCGGGCCGGGCTCGCTGGTCGCCTGATTTGGTCTGGCCACCGTTCCGGGCCGGGCTCGCCAGCCGCCTGGGCCGCCTTTCGGGTACCGTCGCAGCGATGCCAGCGCGCCGTGTGGACCCCGGACGATTGCTCGCCGCGCTCAACTCGCAGCGCGCGGCGCTTGGCGCGGCCCCGTGGACCGGGCCCGTCGAGGCTGGTGCGCTTGGCGCGGCATGTGCCGCGGCCGTGCTCGCCGCGCTGGATGCCGGCGGGCAGCCGCAGCCTGAGGCCCTCCGGGCCGCCACGACGTACCTGCTGGGCCTGCTCAGTGAGCGGGTGCCGGGCCGCGCGGTGGAGGTCAGGGTGCCCCCGTACGCCGCGGTGCAGTGCGTCGCCGGGCCCCGACACACCCGGGGCACGCCACCCAACGTGGTGGAAATGGACGCGGTCACCTGGGTGCTGCTGGCTGAGGGCCGGTTGGCATGGGCGCAGGCCATAGCGGATGGCCGGGTCAGGGCCAGCGGCCCGCGCGCGGACCTGTCCGGGTACCTGCCACTGCCGGGCGGTGCCATGAACTGGCGCAGGTCACTAGACTGAGCACGTGGTCAACCCCGATGGCCGGCTGACGGATGATCTGGATCCGGCGGACAGGCCTCCGCGGGACGCGTGCGGCGTGTTCGGAGTGTGGTCGCCGGGCGAGGAAGTCGCCAAGCTTGCGTACTTCGGGCTGTACGCGCTGCAGCACCGGGGCCAGGAGTCAGCCGGCATAGCAGTCAGCGACGGCGCCCGCATCGTGGTCTACAAGGACATGGGCCTCGTGGCCCAGGTGTTCAACGAGGGCGTGCTCTCGACGCTGCGGGGCCATATCGCCGTCGGGCATTGCCGCTACTCCACCAGCGGCGCCTCGGTGTGGGCGAACGCGCAGCCGACGTTCCGGTCGACCCCGACGGCCAGCCTGGCCCTCGGCCACAACGGCAACCTGATCAACACCCTGGAACTCGCGGCCATGGCCGCTGTCGCAGGCAGCGACGGCATGCCGGGCAACGGTGCCACCTCCGACACGGACGTGCTCACGGCGCTGTTCGCCGACCCCCGCGCCGGCAGCGTCGAGGAAAGCGTGCTGGCCACGCTGCCGCTGGTCCGGGGCGCCTACTCGCTGGTCTTCATGGACGAGCGGACCCTGTACGCGGCCCGCGACCCGCAGGGCTTCCGCCCGCTGGTGCTCGGCAAGCTGGAGCGGGGCTGGGCGGTGGCGAGCGAGACGGCGGCGCTGGACATCGTCGGCGCCGCGTTCGTGCGGGAGGTCGAGCCGGGAGAACTGATCACGATCGACGAGGCGGGCGTGCGGTCCCGGACCTTCGCCCCGCCGAACCGCAGCGGCTGCCTGTTCGAGTATGTCTACCTGGCCCGGCCGGACACCGCCATCGCCGGCCGGAGCGTGCAGGCGACCCGGGTCGAACTCGGCCGCAAGCTCGCGGCCGAGCACCCGGTCGAGGCTGACCTGGTCATCCCGGTGCCCGAGTCCGGCACGCCGGCCGCGATCGGCTACGCGCAGGCCAGTGGTATCCCCTACGGCCAGGGGCTGGTCAAGAACTCGTATGTGGGGCGGACGTTCATCCAGCCCAGCCAGACCATCCGCCAGCGGGGCATCCGGCTGAAGCTGAACCCGCTGCGCGAGGTCATCGCGGGCAAGCGCGTGGTCGTGGTGGACGACACGATCGTGCGCGGAAACACCCAGCAGGCGATCGTGGCGATGCTCCGCGAGTCGGGCGCGGCGGAGGTGCACGTGCGAATCTCCAGCCCGCCGGTGGCCTGGCCCTGCTTCTACGGCATCGACTTCGCGACCAAGGCGGAACTGGCCGCTGGCAGCCTGTCGGTCGAGGAGATCCGACAGTCGATCGGGGCCGACTCGCTCGGGTATATCTCGCTGGACGGCCTCATCGAGGCGACCACCCTGCCCGCCGGGCAGCTCTGCCGGGCGTGTTTCGACGGGAAGTACCCGATTCCGGTGGCCGAGACGGAACGGGGCAAGCACCTGCTGGAGATCGCCGTGGCGGGCGCCCGGCAGCCAGGCTCATGACGGCGGCCCGACCATGACGGTGACACGGGGCGGGTCGAGCTACCGCCGCGCGGGTGTGGACATAGCTGCGGGGGACCGGGCCGTCGAGCTGATGCGTGACGCGATCGCGCGGACCTCCGGGCCGGAGGTCATCGGCGGTGTGGGCGGCTTCGCCGGCCTGTTCGACGCATCCCGGCTGACTGCCTTCCGGCGGCCGCTACTGGCCACGTCCACCGACGGGGTGGGCACCAAGGTGGTGATCGCCAGCCGACTCGGCCGGTACGGCACGATCGGCGTCGACCTGGTCGCCATGGTGGTGGATGACCTGGTCACCTGCGGCGCCGAGCCGTTGTTCATGACCGACTACGTCGTGTTCGGCGAACTGCGGCCGGAGCGCGCGTCAGCGATCGTGGCGGGAGTCGCGGAAGGATGCGTTCAGGCTGGGTGTGCTCTTATTGGGGGCGAGACGGCCGAGCATCCGGGGCATCTCGGCCCGGACGACTTCGACCTGGCCGGCGCGGCCACCGGCGTGGTGGAGGCGGATCGCCTGCTCGGCCCCGATCGGGTGGCGGTCGGCGACGTGGTCATCGGACTGGCCTCGTCGGGGCTGCACGCCAACGGATTCTCACTGGTCAGGCAGGTGATCGACCAGGCCGGGCTGGACCTGGCCGCCGAGGTACCCGAACTGGGCCGCGCGCTGGGCGAGGAATTGCTCACCCCCACCCGCATCTACGCGCGCGACTGCCTCGCGCTGGCCGCGGAGTGCGAGGTGCACGCCTTTGCGCATGTAACGGGCGGGGGACTGGCCGCGAACCTGGCCCGCGTCCTGCCGCCCGGTGCCGACGCCGTGCTGGATCGCGGCACCTGGTGCCCGCCGCCGGTATTCGGCCTGCTCGCGTCACGCGGCAGCGTGGCCCGCCGCGAGATGGAGCGCGTCTTCAACATGGGAGTTGGGATGACCGCCGTGGTCGCCCGCGCCGACGCGGACCGGGCACTGCGCCTGCTAGCCGCCAGGGGCGTTCCCGCCTGGGTGCTAGGTGAGGTGGTGCCAGGTTCGGCAGGTGAGGTAGTGCCCGGCTCGGGCGGCGCCCGGCTTACCGGCCAGCACTCCTCCTGAGGCCATTCCCGGAGTCCTCGTCGTCCTCGTCGTCGTCCTCGCCGGTGTCGTCGGCTTCGAGATGGTCGGCATAGGGGTCCGCGAGGTCGGCGTAGACGGGCTCGCCGTGTGCATCCTGCTGATCCCTGCCGACACCCAGCTCGGACCGCAGCCGGTCAAGGTCCGTGCCGCCGCTGTTGTACTTCAGCTGGCGTGCCACCTTTACCTGCTTGGCCTTGGCTCGGCCGCGCCCCATTGGCTCGACCCCCTCGAACGTGCGGAGCCTCGGTCAGGCCCCTGCTCCCTGCTCTGATACTTGCGGCCCGGACGCATGCCGCAAGGCCCGTCGCCGCTCCACCGCTTGAAGTGCGACGCGCTCCAGCCAGCGTACGCCCCCAACCGTACCTGCTTTGCGGCGTCTACGCCTCTGCGGGAGCCGAGGATGGGGCGGCCGGGCACCCGGCAGCGCACCGCGCCGGGCCGTCCCGGCCCCGGGCGCAGACCCCACCCATGCCGTCACGGACCCAGCCAGATGCTGCGCAGCCTGCCCACTTCGGACATCCTCCGCTCGGCCAGCCGGTCGGCGGCCACGGCGGGCGGCACTCCCTCCTCGTCCGCCATCAGGAAGATCTTCCTGGTTGTCGCGAAGATCTGGGCCGCGCGGGCCTTGGCGCGATCGAAGTCGAAGCCGCCGAGTTCGTCGCCCACCTGGATCACGCCACCCGCGTTCACCAAATAGTCGGGCGCGTAGAGGATTCCCCGGTCGGCCAGCACCTTCTCGATGCCGGGGTGGGCCAGCTGGTTATTGGCCCCGCCGCAGACGATCCTGGCCGACAGCGCCGCCACGGTGTCATCGTCGAGCGCACCGCCCAGCGCGCACGGCGCGTAGACATCAAGCTGCTGCCCGATGAGTTCGTGACGGCCCGCGGCGACTCGCACACCGGGGTGCTCGGCTACCACCCGGTCGATCGCGCCGGGGTCCACGTCGCAGATGACGACTTCCGCGCCCGCCTCGAGCAGGTGGCTCACCAGGCGGCGGCCGACCTTCCCCACGCCCTCCACGCCGACCTGGCGGCCGTCCAGGCTGGTCGTGCCCCAGCTGTGCTCGGCGGCCGCGAGCATCCCCTGGAAGACCCCGAACGCGGTCAGCACGGAGGAGTCACCCGCTCCGCCGTTCGGTACGGTCCGGCCCGTGACGTGGCGGCACTCCCGGGCGATGATGTCCATGTCCTCGCTGTACGTGCCGATGTCACACGCGGTGATGTAGCGGCCGTTCAGCGACTCGATGAACCGGCCGTAGGCCCGGAGCAGGGCTTCGGACTTCTGCCGTGCCGGGTCACCGATGATGACGGCCTTGCCGCCGCCGAGGTCCAGGCCCGCCAGCGCGTTCTTGTAGGCCATGGCGCGGGACAGGTTGAGGGCGTCAGCCAGGGCATCGTCCTCTCCTCGGTACGGGTAGAACCGCGTACCACCGAGCGCGGGGCCGAGGGCGGTGGAGTAGATGGCGATGATCGCCCGGAGGCCGGTCGGGGCGTCCTGGCAGAAGACGACCTGCTCGTGGCCGGTTTGGTCGTTGACGCTGACGGCCTGCTCAGGCGTTCCGCCGGGATTCCCGGGAACGTCGTCTGGCCGGCGGGGACTTGTGAACACCTTGGTCACGGTGGTGACCTCCCGGTTCGATTCCGCATCCTCGGCGACGCGGGGGTCAGCGACCAGCGTATGGCCTCCGCCGCGAGCACAACCCACGCCGACCAACGAGCCCAGTGCGGATCAGGGCGAGCCCGGTTTGGATTTGGGCACGTTGTGTCCCGCGACGGCGCGTGCCGAGAGACCTGGACTTAGCGTGGAGTTGCCGCGGGTTACCGCCGGGTGGTGATGATCTCGTTATCGGCTGGAGATTTTCCCTGCGCTCCTGGCATGCCACGATGCGACCATGCTGCCGTATGCGGCTTATCTCCGCGTTTACGAGCCGCTCTCCGCGTTCAGCGAGGCGGACCGTGAGCGCTGGGCGGCCTACGCTACTTCCCCGGACCGGCCGCGCCGCGCCCGCGCGCTCGAGGCCGAGCAGGCTGAGGCGCTCGGTCGCTTGATCGCACTGCCGCCGATCGGCGCACCGGCGCACGAAAGCGAGCACGCGTACGTCCGCTGGGCCGATGGCGTCACCTACATCTGCCCCTGGCAGACCAGGCTGCGCTCGTGGCTGGCACTAACCCGGCTGCGGGCCACCTCGGCGCCGCTGCTGGCGGCCGCGTTCGCGCCGGAGGAGGTCCGGCGCGCATCCCGGGACTTCGCCCGCTGGCAGGGCCGGGCCTCGTCGCTGCGCGTCTTCGTCCAGGCCTGCACATGGTCGGTGCCGTCCGTGTGGTTCGCGCCGTTCGCGCCGGAGGAGAGGTGGCTCGTGCTGGGCAGCACGGCCGAGCCAGAGGCGAGAGGTCCGGCCACGGCTTCCGCGACGCGGACGCTGATTTACGCCACCGCGATGTCGCAAGCGCGGCGCCGGGTGACCCAAGCGCTGGGGGCGGTGCGCCGCGCCCAGAGCGCGGGCTTAGCGGGTCATCCGGGCAGCCCGGCCGGTCCAGGCCCAGCCGGTCCCGGCCCGGCCGGTCCCGGCCCGGCCGGTCCCGGCCCGGCCCAGGCCGACACGGAACTCGCCGAGATCGGGCGCTGGCTGGAGGAGTTCCATCCGCATTCGCTGGTTGAACTCGACTACGGCGGCCTTGTCCACCTGCTCAACGATGCCGCGCTCCGCGCCGATCAGTCTGTCGCCGAAGTTTCGGCGGCCATCCGGGCTCTCGGCGACGGCGAACTGGAACTGGCCGCAGCCATGTACCAGCGGCTGCGCAGCAGGTGGCAGGCCCTGGAGGCGCTCGAACTCGCCAACTGAGTATCAGAGGACGACTTTCCAGATTCGGCCCGTTGCGACGATACGTATCGCTAGAATCACGCAGCGTGACTCATATCAGTGGAGCAACAGGGGCGACCTGTCACAGAATCTTTGCTCCTGGTGGTCGACTTGTCACCGCTGGTGATGGCAATATGGTCTCAGTGGGCCATATAGGACATCCACGGCAGGCTCCAGCCGGAGCCAGGCAAAGGAACAACGCAGGATCGCAGTACCGGTCCAGGAGGAGAGGCCGTACACATGTCTGCACGAACACCCGAGGCTGAGCCGCTTCTGACACCGGCGGAGGTCGCGACTATGTTCCGAGTTGACCCCAAGACCGTTACGAGGTGGGCCAAGGCCGGGAAACTGACCTCCATCCGTACGCTCGGTGGTCACCGCCGGTACAGGGAGACTGAGGTCCGCGCACTGCTCGCGGGTATCCCGCAGCAGCGCTCGGAGTGACATGCTGCCGTGCCCTGGCGCGTTCCGCGCGGTGGGGGCGGCCACTACGTGCTCGCTTAGGCGGGCGCCCGGCAGGAAGAAACAGCAGAAGGAGGTTGGCCGCAGCGGGGCATTGGGATCGCGTCGTGAGCGGGATTCGCGCAGGCCGCTCGCGAGAGCTCGGTTCCATGTGAGCTGGGGTCGATCCGGTCGTCCGGAGGGCAGCGGAACGCCCTCCGGGCGACGGGATCGACCTCTCTACTTAACGTAATTGTCAGCTAACTTTTCGTAACCACACTTGCTCAGAGCCGAGGTCCGCCATACTGGTCGGCATGTCTTCGGCGGTACCCGGGGGTCCGGTACTAGTGGGTGGCGGCCAGCACGTCGATGTCGGCCAGCCACGTGGGTGTCAGCTCGCACAGGGGAGCCGGCTGGCACGGGTGCCGGCCAGCACGGGGGAGTCGGCTAGCACGGGTGCCGACTAGCAGGGCATCCGAATCCGGCACAACGGCACGTGTCATCGCGTGCCACAAGTCACATGGCATATTTGCCCGGCCCGCGTTCCTGCACGTGCCGGGAACGTCGGGCGGCCCGCGTCTTGCCGCGGGCGCAGGAATAACAACGTCGTGCGCACGCCAGGGCCAGCCCGAGGCGCGCGTGGTACCGCTTCTCAGGGGAGGATCGCACGAATGCCTGATCCAAGGCTCGTATCCCGCGCGCAACGCGCCGCAACAATGCTGGAGCGGGCATGGGACCGCTGGCGCTCAGCACACGGCCTGGCGGCAGAACCCCTGCCGCCCGTCTCCAGCTATGTCGGTTACTCGATCGAGGAGCCCTGGGGGCGCCCGCGGGTGGTTTTCGGTGTAGACGCCGCCGATGCCGAGAAGCTCGCCGCGCTTCTTCTGGAACGCGCTGCTTCCTCGTCCGTCGCCGGGCAGCCAGCGCCGGAGGGTGAAAACCTGCAGGCCGGACTGCCGCAGCCGGGCCGCGCACCGCAGCAGTCCCTGGATAAGGTCCGCGCGCGCATTCCGGTCCAAGGTCGGACCGCTGAGCTAAACGGGGGCAGCGAACAGCGCAGCGAGCCGGACAGCGAGCAGCGCGCCGAGTCGGCTAGCCAGCAAGACGGTGACGGGGCCAGCGAGCAGCGCGCCGAGTCGGCTAGCCAGCAAGACGGTGACGGGGCCAGCGAGCAGCGCGCCGAGTCGCCTAGCCAGCAAGACGGTGACGGGGCCCGCCAGCAGAGTGGTGACGGGGCCCGCGAGCAGCGTAGTGAACCGGCCAGCCAGCAGGGTGGTGATGGAACTCGCGAGCAGCGTAGTGAGCCGGCCAGTGGGCAGCGCGGTGACGGCGCCCGCGAGCAGGGCGGTGACAGGGTCGGCGAGCAGCCCGAAGAACCTGCCGAGGTCACCGGGCCGATCAATGGGTTCGACCCGGTCCAGGCCAACGCACACCCGGAAGACCAGATCCATCGCAACCGGGTTCCGGGCAGTTCCCGGGACACCCATGACCCTGCCGTATCGGGTAGCACGGCTCACGACCACCGTGGCCACGACTCCGCGGATCGCGGGTCGCCGGATCGTGGGTCGCCGGATCGTCGGTCCCCGAATCGTCGTGGTGCGGACCCGGCCGCCAGGGAGCGGCGCTCCGAGCTGGCTGGGCTGTCTGAGCCTCCGCTGTCCAAGGCTGGGTTGTCCAAGTCGGGGGTGTCTAAGTCGGGGGTGTCCAAGCCAGGGGTGTCTAAGTCGGGGGTGTCCAAGCCAGGGGTGTCTAAGCGAGGGGCGCCCGAGCCGGGGCTGCCTGAGCCAGGGGTGCCCGAGCCGGGGCGGGGCGGCGTGGGCGTGTCCTCAGCCCCCGGCGCGCCGGATGAGGGCCCTGCTATGGCCGCTGGCCCGGATGGGTTGGCTGCCCCGGATGATTCCGTCCATGACGAGCAGGAGCCGTCCGCACACGCGGGCAGTCAGCACCCGGGCGATTCAGCCGTCCCGCGCACGCGAGCCGACAGTGACGCCGGCGACCGCAGGGACGCGAGTCGTGGCGTGGCCGACACCATGGCCGCCGAACTGGCCGGCTGGGCGGCTGGTGAGCTGCCCGGCCAGGCGTCCGCACGGCTGGCCGCCTGGGCCACGGTGGGTGGATCCACGTCACGTGGCGGCCTTGACGCGGACCTCCGAACTAGCGGTGGCGCCGCAGAGTAGGCCAGCTAGGCGGTCCTCGGTCGCCCACCGGCCGGTGAACCAGGCGGCGTGTCGGCGGGGTCCATGCGATCCTTGAGCGCCCTTTCAGCGGGGCCTAAGGTGACGGCGTCATGGTCGTTCTGGATGCATGGAGGGCAGGCGACGACAGCCGGGACGGCCGGAAGGAAGTCAGCACCCGATGATTCCCGCGAGCGATCCGGGCCGCAGGAGGCTCGGCCATCCGTTGATCCTCACCGCGGTCGCAGCCGCAGCGCTCGGCGCGGGCGCGACCGTGGCCGCGATCGCCACATCTGGATCACCGTCCTTGGCGTCGTCGTCCGGCCAGCTTGCCGCGACACCCTCGCCGTCTCCGTCAGCGAGCCAGCCCGGGCACGGCCCTTACGGGCCAAGGTTCCCCGGCGGCAGGGCGTTCGGGGGCGGGTTCGGTCTCGGTGCGTTCGGGGCACTCCACGGCGAGTTCGTCGTGCCGCGATCCGGTGGCGGCTACCAGACCGACGACATGCAGCGGGGCAGCGTCACCGCCGTCAGCACATCGTCCATCACGGTCAAGAGCGCGGACGGTTTCACCAAGACGTACCAGGTGACCAGTTCCACCCTGGTGGACGCGCAGCGCGATGGCATCGGCTCGGTCAAGGACGGGCACCAGGTAGTGGTGCTCGCCAAGGTGAGCGGCGGCACGGCCACCGCGACCAGCATCCAGGACCTCTCTCTGCTGCAGGCGGGTCTTCCGTTGCCCGGTGGGAGCAATCCGGGGTCCACGTCCGGCTGAGAGACAAGCGTCTGGGTCCGGCCCGGCCTGCCCAGGGACCGGGCCGGGCCCAGACACCACGGGAAATCGGCGGCCCCAGACGGCGCGCTGCGCCCCGATGTCAGTGGCTGAGCGCACAATCTGATCTGTGCGGGTTGCTGTCACGGTGGGGCCTGGGAAGACTGGCCTGCTGCGTGAGTTGGGGGAGGACGGCACTGGCCGGGGAGAATTCGTTAGGGCTGATGATTTTGCCGCGGTGGTAGCGGCGTACGAGCGGTCCGGGGATGTGCGGTGGGTCTGGGCGGCGAGCGCTGCTGTCTACCCCGGATTGCTGCGCGCCGGGGTGCGCGTCGGGCGCTGCCATGATGTGGCGCTCACCGAGGCGCTGCTGCTCGGCCGGGACGGGCAGCCGGGCGAGGCCTCGTCCTTGGCGGCGGCGTCCGCGCGGCTGCGCGGGGCACCCGTGCCGCGGGCGCTGCCTCCGGCGCCGGAGCGGGCGGCGGCCGGCTGGCAGGAAGCGCTGTTCGAGTCGACAGATCCGGGGCTACCCGACAGCCGCGCCCAGCTCGACGCCGTGATCGCGGTGCACGCGGATCAACTGCGGCGGGTCGCGGATGACGACCACCCCGCACGATTCGGGCTGCTGGTGGCGGCCGAGTCCGCGGGCGGGCTGGCCGCCGCCGAGATGCGGGCGGCCGGGATGCCGTGGCGGGCGGACGTGCACGACGCGCTGCTGGCCGAGTTGCTCGGCCCCAGGCCGTCGGCTGGCCTGCGGCCCGCCACGCTCGCCGGGCTGGCCAACAGGATCTCCGCGGCGTTCGGCGGCCGCCCGGTGAACCCTGACTCGCCCGCCCAGTTGCTGCGCGCGCTTGCGGCTGACGGCGTGCGCGTGCCATCGACCCGGTCCGGGGTGCTGCGCGAGGTCGATCACCCGGCCGTGCCGCTGCTCCTGGAGTACAAGGAACTCGCCCGGCTGCACGCGGCGCACGGCTGGACATGGCTCGATGAGTGGGTCGCTGGCGGCCGGTTCCGCCCGGAGTACGTGCCGGGCGGCGTGGTGTCGGGCCGGTGGGCGACCCGCGGTGGAGGGGCGCTGCAGATCCCGCGGGTGCTGCGGCGTGCGGTCATTGCCGATCCCGGCTGGGTCCTGGTGGTGGCCGACGCGGCGCAACTCGAACCACGGGTGCTCGCCGCGCTGGCCGCCGACCACGCGTTCGCCGAGGCAGCGGCCGCCGGTGACCTTTATGCCGCGCTGGCGGGCGCGTTCGGCGGGGACCGCGCGAAGGCCAAAGTCGCGTTGCTGTCCGCGATGTACGGCGGGGCGGGCGGGGAGGCCGGGCAGTTGCTCGCCGTGCTGCGCCGGCGCTTCCCGCTGGCCGCGCAGTACGTGGAGGCCGCGGCCCGGGCCGGTGAGGAGGGCCGGGTGGTCAGGTCCCGGCTGGGGCGGACCTGCCCGCCGCCGTCGGCCGCGTGGCGCGGGCTGACGGCCGCGCCGGACGACCCGGACACGGGCGACCAGACGGCGGGTCGCTCCTTGCGCGCGCGTGGCCGATTT
>WNFE01000659.1_pt1 | contig 24325 bp, 21 predicted proteins | sample 5400451 | NCBI WGS metagenome assembly WNFE01 (sample SAMN13153344, study PRJNA577476) | soil metagenome | isolation source: 200 cm saprolite under Douglas fir tree site 2 hole 2 | place: USA:California | collected 2015-04-18
CGATACGCTGGGGCCCACCGCCGGTTGAAGCCCATTTGGTAGACGCGCCGATTGCGGCGCACCCGCTCGCGGATCTGCCGACCGGCCTCCAGCGTCGTAGCCATGGGCTTTTCGGAGAACACGTGCAGTTTGCGGTCGAGGGCCTCCAGCACGACGGGACCATGATAAACGTTGGGCAGTGTGACGAAGACCGCGTCGACCCCGAGGCCTGCGAGTGCGGCCAGGTCCCGGCACGGCTGGGCCCCGACTGACTCGGCCGCCGTCTTCGCGGCGTCGGCCACGGTATCGGCGACCCCTACGATATCGACTCGACTATCGCGCGCGAGGGCCTGCAGGTGCCGCCGCCCCATAGCGCCGGCACCGAGCAGACCTACCTTCACGCCCATAGGCGTGTGTGATCCATCATGTCCGTGGTTTGCGCCCGGCAGAGGCCACCGGGTTCTCGACTGCGAGGCGCCGCCCGGTCTGCGCGGATTGCTCCAATAGGTCGCACACGACCGCGCACCGGTACCCGTCTTCAAACGTCGCTCCGTCCGGCTCGACGCTGCCCTGCCCCGCAACGGCCGTGAGGAAATGATGCAGTTGATGCACAAACGCGTGTTCCCAGCCCAAGATGTGACCCGGGGGCCACCATGTCCCTCCATACGGGTGAGTAGGCTCGGTCACGAGCACCGTGCGAAACCCGTTGGCACCGTCGTCACGGAGATAGAGGTCCAGTTCATTCAGGCGTTCCATGTTCAAGGCCAGCGAGCCCGCGGCGCCGCTGATTTCGAACGTGAAGAAATTCTTTCGCCCGGGGCAGAACGTGCTGGCTTCCAGCGTGCCCACTGCGCCGTTGGCGAACTCGACGACCGCTTCGACGGCATCCTCGACGTCGACGGTCGCCTCGCCGCCCTCAGGCCGACGGCGCCGATCGATGAAGATGCGGGTGGTGGCGGACACCCCGGCGATCTCGCCGACGAGAAACCGCGCCAGGTCAATGCTATGGGCGGCAAGGTCGCCAATTACCCCGCTGCCGGCGCGCGATTTGCTGTGCCGCCAGCTGTAGGGGACCTGGGGATCAACCATCGAGTCGTCCAGGTAGCGACTCCGGAAGTGATAGATGCGGCCCAACCGCCCCTCGCGGATCATCTGCCTGGCGAGCTGCACCGCTGGGTAGAAGCGATAGCTGTAGCTGGTCATGTGTACGATGCCGGCACTGATCGCCGCATCGCGCATCCGCGCGGCCTCGGCACCACTTCGGGCAAGCGGTTTTTCGCACAACACGGGCAGGCCGCGCGCGGCCGCCGCCAAGGTGGCCTCGGCGTGCACATCATTGGGTCCGGCGTTGATCAGGACCTGCACGCGGTCATCGGCGATGAGGCGGCGCCAGTCGGGGTAGGTGGTCAGGGCACCGTACCGTTGACCCGCTTTCTGGAGCGCTTCAGCCGAACGCCCTGCGAGGGCGACCAACTGCGGGCGGACAGGCAGCGGCCAGAAGACCGTCGCGACTCTCTGGAGCGCGAGCAGATGGGCCTTGGCGACACCCGTGTAGCCGAGGATGCCAATCCCGAGCGTGCGCTCCTGGACACCGCTCACAGCACAGCCCGAGCAACTTTCTGGATGCCGGTAACGATATCGCCCAGATCCTGTTCGGTGAACAGGGGGTGGACGTCCAGATGCACCGCCCGCTTGAGGATCGCGTCGCTACGCGGGAACTGACCTTTGGTCAGCGTGGCGTGGCCTTTGTAATGGGGGCAGGCCCACGAGCACTGCCGAGTGGACAGCAGCCGCCGGTTGATAATCTGGTCGAAGTGGTTGTAGACATGCTGGCCGCTCCACCACGGAACGCTCGCGGGGATGTTCTCAGCCGTCAACGCCTTGGCAAACTGGTCGGCCTGCTGTTCAGTGGGGACGAAGAAGATCACCGTGGCCCCGGTGTCGCCCTCAGCATCGTGGAGCGTGCGCAGCGTCAGCCCCGGGATCTTCTGGACGCTGTCCCGGATCCGACGCGCATGGGCCCGCATGTGGTCGATGATCCAATCCATCTTCTTGAGCTGCGCCAGTCCGACCGCGGCGGTCAACTCGCCCATGCGGAAGTTCACGCCGATAATCAGCGGGCTGTCTCCAGCGATGAGGAGATCCAGTTCTTCCATCCGGACGGACCCTTGATCGTGGAACCGGATCGCCCGCTCAAACAGGCTCCGATCGCTCGCGACCACCAGGCCCCCTTCACCAGTGGTGATTGTCTTATGGTATTGCAGACTGTAGGCGCCGAACTGGCCCCAGGTGCCGAGGCGCTTTCCCTGATAGCGGCCCCCGAGGGCCTGCGCCGTATCCTCGATGACGGCCATGTTGTGGCGGCGAGCGGTCTCGAGGATGGGGGCCAGGTTCGCCGGCGCCCCCCGCATGTGGACGGGGATCACCGCTCGGGTGTAAGGGGTGATCGCGGCCTCGAGCGCTTTGGCGTCCATATTCAGCGACTCGTCGATGTCGACGAACAACGGGACAGCCCCGAGAATGACCACCGCATTGATCGTCGCGATCCACGTGTAGGTGGGGACGGCTACCTCGTCCCCTGGCCCGATGCCGCAGGCCGCCAGCGCCGTGATGAGCGCTGCGGTCCCTGATGTCACGGCCAAGGCATGCGGTGCACCCATCGCCTGCGCAAAGGCTTTCTCCAGCGCCGAGGCGCGATGCAATGGCCGCGGGCCGTAGTGGCGGAACAGCGATTGGCTCTCGATAACTTCGAGGACCGCAGCCTTCTCTTCCGCGCCGATCAGCAATCCTCCGGGCCACCCCGGCAGCAATTTCGTACTGCGCACCGGTGTGCCGCCATGTATCGCCAACCGCTCGCTAATCGCCATCAGGGTCGCACTCCTTTTTGCGTGCGCTGCATTGCGAAGTACCTTGCCATTCGCGGGCGCCAGTGGAGGTCCTGCGGGGGTCTGATCAGCCACATTTTTAGAAGGAAAGGACCGCTATCGCCAGCGCAGAAACTCTAGTTCCGACCACCTGTGTTTACTCGCTTCCGGTTCGCTGTAACTCGCTGCGCACCCTGGCGTGAGGCGTGCCCGCTGTGAAACACCCGGGCGCCATTTCCTTTGCTGGCCGTCGAGTGCTGCTGAAGTATCACCAGCTCCTGTCGGGGACTGGAGCGCACCCGCCCAACAGCCTGTCCGCGCTGCGCGAGGTGCTTGCCGGGGGCGCGGAGGTAATCGAGTTCGATGTGCACGCCATTGCCGATGGCGACTACCTTCTCCTTCACGACGACACACTCGATCGCGAGACGACCGGTACTGGAAAGGTGGCCCGCTGCACGGCAGAATCTGTGCACGCGCTGCGCCTGCGGGGATCGGATGAAGCTCCGGCCCTGCTAGAAGACATCGTCCCGGCGCTCGCGGCGCATCGCCGGCCGCTTAAGGTGCAGGTCGACCTGAAAGATGCGTTCCCCCTCAGGGCTGAGGAGGCGAGAGTTTTTCTGCGAGCCATCGCCCCGCTGTGCGCGAACACCCACCTCTCCGTCGTCGTCGGCTGCCTGGGCGACTGGAACTTGCGCACGCTGCGCCGGCTCAATCCCTCCCTCACCGTTGGGCTGGATATTTTACTCTACCTGGACGTTCCGTCACCCGAGTTCCCCCGCCTCCCCCTGCGTGTCAACGTGTATGGGTATCTCGACGACCACCCCCTCGGATATGCGAAGACTCTGCCGGTGTCCGAGTATCTCGTGGACCGATTGGAGAGCCTCTGCACCCTCGTGCCGGGGGCGGGGGAGGTGTATCTGCGGGCGGAATTTATCATCAAAGCGATCGCTGATGGCGTCAATCCGATCGACGTCGTTCGGCGCCAACTCGGAGCGTCCATCTTAGTCGATGCCTGGACGCTGAACGCCGATCACCCGCGTGCGGCCGAGATGCTCCAATCCTTGCTGCGCGCTGGGGTCGACCAGATCACGACCGACAGCGCGCAACAGTTGGCGACCCTCCTGACCCACTAACTCACGTGTTCCCTCGTCGCCCTCAGCCTCCCTCCGATCGGCCGGGCGTTGGATGCGAGGAGACGCCCCGCGGCCCAGAGAACAGGACGAGGCCGCTGCGCGGCACGCATTGCAGGAGGATGGCATGAGTGATCCTCGACTGGACAAGCTGGCGAAGATTCTGGTGCACTACTCGCTGAAGATCGGTCCGCGCGACCTGTTCCGGATCGCGGGGCCCGCGTTGGCCACGCCGTTGCTGCGCGCCCTGTACGACGAGGCCCTGACGGTGGGCGCCTATCCCTACGTTCGCATTAGCGGGGAGGGGCTGGAAGAGCTGTATTATCGCAAGGCCTCCGACGATCAGCTGCGCTTTGTGTCCGAGCTCGACCGACAAGAAGTCGAACGGATGGATGCGACGATATCGATTTTGGGGAAGTGGAACACACGTGAGTTCTCCGGCATCGCCCCCAAGCGGTTAGCGATACGCCGAGAGGCGACCACCGAGTTGCAGCGACGATTTCTGGAACGCGCCGCGCGCGGGGAGCTACGCTGGTGCGGTACCCAGTATCCGACCCATGCCGAAGCGCAGGATGCGGAGATGTCGCTAGCGGAATATGAGGACTTCGTCTTCGACGCGGGGATGCTGCACGAAGCGGATCCCGTTGCCGCGTGGCAGCGGGTGGGAGCTGAGCAGGACCGGGTTGTGCAGGTCCTCTCGCGCGCCAAGAACCTGGTGTACAAAGGCCCGGACGTCGACCTGCAGGTGTCGGTAGCCGGGCGGACGTGGATCAGCGCCGCGGGGCACGAGAACTTCCCCGACGGGGAGGTGTTCACGGGCCCAGTTGAAGATTCGGCGAACGGAAGGGTCCGATTCTCCTTCCCGGCCATCTTTGCGGGCCGCGAGGTGGATGGGATCGAGTTGACGTTCGAGCGGGGAAAGGTCATCACCGCCCACGCCTCCAAGGGCGCGGACTTTCTGCAGGCCATGCTGGACACTGATCCGGGTGCGCGCTACCTAGGCGAGCTGGCCTTCGGCCTGAACTACCACATCCAGCGCTTCACCCGCAACATTCTGTTCGATGAGAAGATCGGAGGCACGATGCACATGGCTTTGGGGATCGGCTACCCCGAGACCGGTTCGAAGAACACCTCCGGACTGCATTGGGACATGATCTGCGATTTAAGGACCGACTCCGAGGTGAAAGCGGACGGGACGGTCATCTACCGCAACGGGCACTTCGTGATCTAACGGACGGCGCGGGAGCGGCCGGATTCATCCCGCTGGATTGCGGACGGGGGGTTCGGTTAGGGCTTCTGCACCTCCTCGATCAGGTCCTCAAACATCTTCTGGGTTTGTTCAGACACTTCATCGGCCATCTCCGCGTAGGCCTGGTGTTCTGTCGTCTTCACCTGGATGTTCGCCAACATGTTGGCCTCGATCTCGCGCAGAAAGCTGACGATCTCGTCGGTCGGGAACTCGCCAAACTCCCCCGACTTCACTCGGTGCACAAACTCCTCCAGCGGAACCATTTCGACCATGCAGATTTGCTCGTAGAGCTCCCAGAGCCGCTCGTTCACGGTCGCCTCTCTCCCGCCACAGAGGTGGACAAGTTGTGGGGCATGTTCGTGCGCGTGGGAAGGATTCCTTTCCGATCGAGGTCAGGCATCAGGCCGACGGATGCGGTGCATCTTCACGAAGTTCACCCGTCCGCGGACAACGAGCGGCGCCGATCCGACGATGGTCACCGTGTCCCCGATCTCCACCAAGCCGCGGCGCAGCAGCTCACTTTCGAGGTGGTCGACCATCGCGTCGGTATTGTCCATAAAGGATGTGGCGAAACTCTGCACGCCCCACCACAATCCCAGGCGCCGCACTATTGCTTCCTGCTCGGTGAAGGCGATCAAGGGTTCACGGGGGCGGAGCTTGGAGAGAAGTTGCGCGGTGAGCCCGGATCGGGTGATGGCGACGATGGCGCGCACCCGACCTTCATGGGCCAGGGCTGCGGCGGCGCTCGCAATGGATGCGGTGGTGCTGTGCTGCATCAGCCCGTGGGAGCCGAAGACGGAGGGGTTCGAAGATTCTGCGACCCGCGCGATGCGATCCATCATCTGGACTGCCTCGACCGGGTAGTCGCCTATGGCCGTCTCGGCCGAGAGCATGACCGCGTCCGTCCCATCGAGGATCGCGTTGGCAACATCCGACGTTTCCGCCCGCGTGGGCCGCGGGCTGTGCACCATGGATTCCAGCATCTGGGTAGCGATGATCACCGGTTTGCCCACCGCATTGGCTTTGCTGGTAATGGTTTTCTGGAGCACCGGTACCCACTCGGGGGCCAGCTCGACCCCCAGATCTCCGCGGGCTACCATCACGCCATCCGCTTCGGCGATGATTTCGTCCAGGGCAGTGACCGCTTCGGCCTTCTCTAGCTTGGCGATGATCGGGACACTAATACCAATTTGGGTCATGGCCTCGCGGGCGAGTGTGATGTCCCGCGCCCGCCGCACGAAACTGAGGGCCACGTAGTCGACGCCGAGGTGAAGGCCAAACTCGAGGTCTTTGCGGTCCTTCTCGGTTAACGACGGGACATCCAGGGAGACATTGGGGAGATTCACGCCCTTGTGTTCGCGGAGGACTCCTCCCCGAACCACGCGCGTGGTGACCGATGACGCCGTCGTAGTTTCGACGACGAGTTCTAGATTGCCGTCGTCGAGGAGGATACGGCTCCCCGCTTTGACGTCGCGAGGAAGGTGCGGGTAGTTAATCGAGACCTCGCGGTCGGTGCCGCGGACGTCGAGCGTCGTCAGCGTGAACAACTGGCCCTCGCGGAGAGTGACGGCGCCATTGGCGAGGTGTCCAACTCGAATCTTGGGCCCGGCGAGATCCTGCATAACCGCTACAGGTCTGCCGAGCTGTTGCTCCGCGTCCCGTACCAGGCCACAGATGCGGGCGTGTTCATCCGCTTCGCCATGAGAAAAGTTCAAACGGACGACGTTGGTGCCGGCTTCCAGCAAGGTCCGGATTCGCGAGGGGTCACTGGTGGCAGGTCCGAGCGTCGCGACGATACAGGTGCGCCGGCGCCACTCTTTCGGCGGGTCGAGGTTCATAGGCTAGAGGGTGTTCGTCGTTAGCGGAATTCGTCCCTTGCCCAGTCAAGCGTGCGATCGGACTTTGCCTCTGCGGGGACGTTTGTTATCATGCTTGTGCAGGCCGGCGTAGCTCAGTGGTAGAGCAGCGCACTCGTAATGCGCAGGTCATCGGTTCGAGTCCGATCGCCGGCTCCAGATTTATCAGGGGTTTTTGCAGTTTCTGCGCCCGGAACTTCCTGCCTTAGTAGCACCCTAGTAGCACCGTGGAAGGCGTTCTCGAATCTCTGTAGCGTCGCCTCGCGATCCAGCCGGTGCCCCTTCCTCCAAGATGTGGCCGTAGGTGTCAAGCGTGATCTTGGCAGAGCTGTGACCCAGTTGCTGACTAACGTAAGGAATCATGTAGCCGAAGGCCAGTAGCAAGCTCGCAAACGCATGCCGCAGGTCATGGAACGTCAATCCGTATGGGCCCAGATCGGACGGGAGCCCCAGAGGGAAAAGGACCAACACAGGCACGGCGAACTGGTATCCAGGAGGAAATAGGTTGGAAGGCTTATGGACCGAAGCCATTGTCGATCTAGTGAGCGTTCAGCGATCCTGAGGTCGAGGTGCTTGAATCATGCACTTTGGCGTAGTATTTCCACAGACTGAATTCCCCGCCGATCCAGTCGCCCTGCGCGATTACGCGCAGACGGTAGAAGGGCTCGGTCTCTCCTATCTCGACGCGTACGATCATGTACTAGGCGCAAATCCCAATCGTCCCGGCGGGTGGCGCGGACCTTACACCTTCGAATCATCTTTCCTTGAACCCTTTGTTCTGTTCAGCTATGTCGCAGCGTTCACCACGAAGTTGCGATTGGCGACTAACATCATCATCCTCCCGCAGCGCCAAACTGCGCTCGTCGCGAAACAAGCGGCTACGTTGGACGTCTTGAGTGGCGGACGTATGCGCTTGGGGATCGGACTGGGTTGGAATGAGGTCGAGTACATCGCCCTCAACGAAAACTTTCGCAATCGTGGGCGGCGCATCGAGGAGCAGGTCAAAGTACTGCGGGCGTTGTGGACACTGCCGCTCATCGATTTTCGTGGGCGCTGGCATGCGATTCCCGATGCGGGAATCAAGCCGCTGCCGATCCAACGGCCCATCCCAATTTGGATGGGAGGCAGCGCGGAGAACGCACTACGTCGCATCGCCCGTATTGCCGACGGCTGGATGAGCAATATTCGCAGCCTAGAAGACGCGCGCCCGGCGGTCCAGCTACTCTTGCGATTCCTGAAAGAGGCCGGACGTGATCCCGCTGCGTTTCCCATCGAAGCGCGTGTGCCCCACGGGGATGGTAATGTCGATACCTGGCACGCCCTGATTCGCGAGTGGCAAGATCTGGGCGCCACACATTTGTCACTCAACACGATGGGGCAGGGGTTCAATTCGCCCGCAGCACACCTCAGCGCCATACAAGAGTTTGCCGCAGCCGTAGGAACGTCGCAGGCAAAGGGGTGAACTGTTCTCTCCTCTATCGATCGTACGCGCTTGGTTGTCGTTTGCCGAGGCTGGCACTTTGGTGACTGAAGATGCCCACGTGGGTCATGCGCAGGTCATCGGTTCGAGTCCGATCGCCGGCTACCACGGCAGCGGCGGCACCGGGGGTTCGGGGGTGTAATGCTTCCCGGCTTTGAATACGTGCCGGACACGCCGCGTCGCGCTGATGTCCTCGAGCGGATTCCCGTCCAGCAGGACGACGTCGGCCTCCTTCCCCGGCGTGAGGGTCCCCAGGGTATCGGACCACCCCATCAGCTCGGCACAGCTGGCGGTCGCAGCCCGAAGCGTCTGTTCGTGGGTGAGCCCGACTTGCACCATGAGCTCGAGCTCCAGCGCCAGCTCATGGTGAAAGACGCGGGGGGCGCCGGTGTCGGTGCCAGTCGCAAACTTCACCCCGGCTTTGGCGGCGCGCATGAAATACTCAAGTTTCCGGTCCCACACGCGGTGGGCGAGCTCCACGAGCCCCGGATCGAGGCCGATCTCGCGGCCTTCGCGGGACAGCTTCCAGTAGGCCGCGAACGTTGGCACGATGAAGATCCGGTGCTTGAGCAGAAGCTCGATCACGTCGTCGGGTATCTCCGTCGCGTGCTCGATGGTTTGGGCCCCCGCCCGGATCGCAGCCCGCGTCACGATGGCCGGATGCGAATGGACCGCGACCCATTTGCCGGCCCGGTGCGCCTCGTCGACCGCGGCCCGCATCTCCTCCTCGCTGTACTCCATCCCGAACGGGTCCTCCGTCGCGTTCATGACGCCGCCGCTGGCGATCAGCTTGATACCGTCGGCCCCCGCTGCCACTTGTTCCCGCACGGCCTGACGCAGGGCCTCGGGACCATCCACCTGCTCGTTCAGGCCGGTGCCATGCCCCCCGGTGTGCCCGAGCCAGCGGCCAGCTGCCTGCATCCGCGGCCCGGGGACGAGCCCCAGGTTGATCGCCTTCTTGAGCTGCAGGTCGATGTGGGCGTGCGCCCCGACCTCGCGCCACATCGTGATCCCGGCATTCAGGGCGTTGCGGGCGAACGTGGTCGCCTGGATCGCTTTGAGCGTGTGCGGCTGCGCGTTGATCGGCCCGGTATCCATCGTGTGCATGTACCCGCTGAAGTGCCCGTGCATCTGCCCCATCCCGGGGATGGCGGTCATACCCCGCGCGTCGAGTAGCTCGCCGCCGGGCTCGGTGACCGGCGACGGCCGGACGGCCCGCAGCATCGTGCGTTCGATTTGAATCGCCCCCTGTTCGATCACGGGGCCGTCGATTGGGATAATGCGGCAACCGTTGATGGTGAGCACCACAACCTCCTGTAGATCAGTTATCCGGCGCCCGCGCGCGGATCCAGAGCGTCCCGGAGCCAGTCTCCGATCAGGTTGGTCGCAAGCACGGTGAGCATGATCGCCGCCCCGGGAAACGTGGCCAGCCACCATGCCACGGACAGATACTGTGCTCCGTCGGTAAGCATGCCGCCCCAACTCGGGATGTTCGAAGGGATCCCGAGCCCGAGGAAGGTCAGCGCCGCCTCTGAGGTGATCATGCCGCCAAGGGAAAAGCTGGCGATCGTCAGCATCGAGGGGAGCACATTCGGCATGACGTGCCGGAAGATGATCCGCTGGTCCCGCGCGCCGAGCGCCCTGGCCGCCTCGATGTACTCCCGCTCACGGATCCCGAGGACGCGGCTTCGCGTTACCCGCGCATAGCCGACCCAGCCGGAGATCGCCAGCACGGCGATCAGGTTCCGCACGCCGGCTCCGAGAATGGCGACGATGGCCAGGCTAAGCAGGATCGAAGGAAAGGCCAGTTGGACATCGGTGACGCGCATCAGCAGATCGTCCCAGAGGCGGCCGAAGTAGCCGCTCAACACGCCCACGGTCGTTCCGAACGCCGCCGAAAGCGCAACGGCGCTGAAGCCGACGAGGAGCGAGATCCGGGACCCGAAGGTGACACGGCTCAAGAGATCCCGGCCGAGCTGGTCGGTCCCAAGCCAGAAGCGATGCCCGGTGCGCACGGCCATCGGCGGGAGAAGGCGGTGGATGATATCCTGGGCGTCCGGGTCCATGGGCGCGAGGTGAGGCGCCAGCCACGCGACCAGCACGATGCTCCCGAGCACGACCGCACCGACCCAGGCGCCGGGATCGCGCCGAGCGGCGCGCCAGGTCGGCCACCACGAAGACCGCCGGGGAGGCACCTCGGGAAGCACGCTGCCAACGGCCATCAACTGTAGTGGATGCGCGGGTCGAGCCACACGTACAACAGATCGGTGAGGAGTGTAGCCAGCACGAAGATCGTGGCGGCGAACAACACCGCGGCCTGCACGACGGGAATGTCGCGCGCGAAAATCGCCTGGACCGCCAAGCGCCCCATCCCGGGCCAGGCAAACACGGTCTCGGTCACGACGGCGCCGCCCATGAGCGTCCCGAGCTCCAGGCCGATCCAGGTCACGATCGGCAGGCTGGCGTTCCGGAGCGCGTGCCTGCCGACGACGGCGACTTCGCGCAGCCCCTTGGCCCGGGCGGTCCGCAGATAGTCTTCCGAGATGATGTCGAGCATGGCCGAGCGGGTCAGCCGCAAGATGCCGGCGGCGGAGAAGACCCCCAGTACCACGGCCGGCAGAACGAGGTGCCGGAGGCCGCCGATGCCGCCCGTTGGGAACCAACGGAGGACGACCCCGAACACAAGGATCGCCTGCAGGCCCAGCCAGAACGTCGGCATCGACTGGCCCACCAACGAGAACAGCAAGGCCCCACGATCAATGATGGTCCGGCGCCGCAGCGCGGCGGCGATGCCGAGCGGCACCGCCACCCCGACGGCTATCACCAGCGCTGCAGACGCTAGCTCGGCCGTGGCGGGCACGCGGTCGAGCACGAGGGAGAGCGCTGGCGTGTTCTGCCGCACCGAGATCCCGAAATCCCCGTGCAGTACCGCACGCGCGAACCTCAGATACTGGACGGGCAGGGGCTGGTCCAGGCCGAGCATGTGCTGCATGGCGATCACCTGGGCCTGGCTCGCCTGAAACGGCAGCAGGAGCACCACTGGGTCGCCGATGACGTGGGTCAGAGCAAAGGCGACCACAGAGATCCCCACGAGGACGAAAACCGCCTGGACCAGCCGCCGTGCCACGTACCGTTGCATCAGCGCGCCCCGCCTCGGCGGGGCCAGGGTATTACTTGAGTGTCGCCTTGGCTAGCCACAACGTCTCATCTGACCGCGGCGTCCAGTTGAGCCGCGTGTTGACGCCGTAGATGCCCTTTTGCGTGTACATGAAGATGATCGGGGCCTCATCGTAGACTAGCGACTGGATCTCCCGGTAAAGCGCCGCCCGGCGATCAGGATCGAGCGTCGCCTTGGCCTTCACGTAAATGGCCTGGATCCCCTGGTTGCAGTACCATGAGTCCCACACGTCGCAGGAAACGTTCTCCAGCGCGTCGGCCGCGTCCAACGCTGCCGACCCCGATCCGATGAGGAAGATCGGGCCGAGCTGGTGCTTGAAGTACATGTTCACAAAGTTGCCCCACTCGTAATACTTGAGGTCGGCGTTCACGCCCACCGCCTTCAGGTAGCCCACGACCGCCTGCGATACCTGGGCGTCCGCGAGATAACGCCCCCGAGGCGACTGGAACACAATGTCGAAACCGTTAGGGTACCCCGCTTGTGCAAGCAGCGCCCTGGCCTTGGCGGGATCATACGCGTACGGCCGGAGCAGCGGGCTGAACCCGAGGTAGGCGGCCGGGACGAGCGTCGACTCCACGGTGCCGAATCCCCCGAGGATGTTCTTGACGATCGCGTCCTTATCCACGGCGTAGTTGAGCGCCTGGCGTACCAGCTTGTCACGCAGCGGCCCGGTGCCGGTGTCCAGCATGATGTTGATCGAGCGCGTGCCTGTCGTTACCTCCGCCTTGATGCGGGGATCGTTGGCGATGCTGGAGACCAGGTCGGGGGCGAAATCGGTGATGATGTCCGCCTCGCCGCTCCTGAACGCCGCCACGCGCGCGGCTGGGTCCGGAATCAGCCGGAAGACGAGAGACTCGATGCTGGGCACGCCGCCCCAGTAGTCGTGATTCGCCACGAGGGTCACGCGGTCGTCCTTCACCCACGACTGGAACCGGTACGGGCCGGTCCCCACAGGGTGCGTCGCCACGTAGCTTGCGCCCTGCGCCTGATAGTAGTGAGACGGAGCGATCCCGAGCAGCATCAAGTTGGGGAGCAGAAGCGGCATCGGGTCAGCGGTCGTGACCTGGACCGTGCGGGGATCCACGATCCGCACATCCTTCACGCCGTCCACCAGGTAGTTCGAGGGCGAGTCCTTGAGGAGCGCGCGGTCGAGCGTGAACTTGACCGCCGCCGCGTCGAAAGGCTCGCCGTTGTGGAATTTCACGCCCGTGCGGAGGATGAACTCCCACGTGGTCGGGTTGATGATCTTGTAGCCGGTCGCCAGCATGGGGATGATCTTGCCCGTGTCGTTCCGCATGAAGAGCGGATCGTAGATGTGCAGCGTAACGTTGTACCCTGTGCGGGAGATCTCCTGAAAGGGATCCAGCGTAGCCGGCTCGGCGCCCTGCGCAACCGTCACCGTCCCGCCAGCGGCCTGCGACGGCGCAGGCCCCGGCGCAACCAGCGTCCCCACCATTGCGAACAACAGCAGTCCCGATAGTATCGATATTCGTGCCAATCTCATCGCTCCTCCTCCATTCTCACGTGATTGCGTGTGCCTGCTTGTGTTGAAGACATACCGAATCATGCCGCCGTGGTGACCCTCCGGACCCCGTGCGGCCAGGAGCGCGACGTCGCGCTCCTGCAGGATCTCCCGTGGCATCGTCTCCCCCTTACGGTTTGCCATCGCTGCCCCCGTCCACTGCGAAGCCTTGTTGCCGCAATGCGGCAATGATCACCGCGATGTTCGTGACTTCGCCGCGCTCGAGGACTGGCTGGATCTGCGCGTGCTTGCTCTTGAGCTCACTCACACGTTCTAGCACCCACTCCGCGGCTTCTGAAGGGATGACCACGATCCCGTTCGTGTCCGCGATGACGACGTCGCCCGGCCGGACAACTACGCCGCCGCACGCGATGGGCACATTGACCTCGCCCGGACCTTCGAGAGGAGGAGATCCCGTTGCCTGGGTCCGGGCAAACACCGGGAACCCCACCGCGTGAGCCTCTTCGGGATCGCGGGCCGCGCCGTCGATGACGACGCCGGCAACACCGCGCCGCTGCATGCCCTTGCTCACGTTGCCTCCCCAGACGGCAATGGAATCGATCTCGCAGGCATTCACGACGAGGACGTCGCCTCGCTGCGTTTGCTCCATGGCGAACTTGATCACATTGAATGCTCCCCGGGGCACGGCAACCGTTACTGCAGGCCCAGCGATGCGCCCGGCCAGTGGGTAAAGGGGATGAATCGCGGGGCTGACTGTATACGATCCGTTCATCACGTCAGACAGATCCGGCGGCGCGTACGCGGCGAGCCTCCGGATCACATCTGGGGAGGCTCGGGGGACCGCAGTGAACCCCCGGAATCCTATGTGCGAGCGCGTCCTGTCACCATCGATCGTACGTGCGGTTCGATCCATGAGCACCCTCCCTTTGGTATAAGCAGCTACTCCGCGGGCCCCCACGGGTCCACGGTGCGGAACCATCGCATGAACTCCACGCAGAAATCCACAGCATAGTTCAGCATCGCCTGGCCGCGCGCCGCGCTTGCGCTTGATGGATCACCGAGGCTGCCTGTTTCAGGTGTCACGTCGCGCATATCGAGGGGCACCGCGACGCGGACACCGTGGAAGAGAAACGCCCCCAGGCCGTCAGTAGGCATCCCCCACAGGTCCTTCCGGCCGTAGCTCCCGGCACGCTCCATCTGGACTTTGCCTGGCTGCAGGACCATCATCAGCGACCCCATCGGCTCACCGCCGTGCCCGAGCTTGAACCCAGCACCATAGAGTTCCTTGATCAGTTCGGGCGCCTGGATGACCTGGAGCGGGGACACGGATGGAATCAGGATCCCCCGCTCGCGGCGCAACTTGCGCGTGAGAAGCTCGAGGATCGGGGCGTTGCCGGCGTGCCCGTTGAATATGACAATGCGCCGCACCCCATGCCGTAGGAGGCAGTCCACCGTGTCCTCGACGACCCTCGAAAGCGTCTCAGGGCGAAGCGTGATGGTCCCTGGATAGTGTCGGAAGTACTCGGAGAAGCCGAACGGCATCGTCGGTGCCACCAGGTCCCTCGTGTGCTCACCCGTCTGTCCCGCGATGGCGTCGATTGCGACATAATCCCCCATGGGGGAATGTGGGCCATGCTCTTCGATGGATCCGAGCGGGATGATCGCGGAAGCACCCGCTGCGATCGCCTCCTGCACCATCGTCCATGTCATCTCACCGATTCGCATCCAGACCCTCCTCCTGAGTCCGTTGAGTGTGTCTGTTCACGGGCGATGCACAGCGATGCCAATCCCTCCCCGGGGATCGCTGCCGCCAGCCAGGCCACCGTCTGCCATGTGCACCGCCTGGTTGCAGCCCATGTAGTGGGCCGGAACGATCTCGTATCCGCGCCGCCGGAGCGATTCCACTGTCGCGGGAGGGAAGGTAGGCTCAAGATACAGTCGACCGTCCTGCTCGCAGTGGAACCGAGGTGCTGCGACAGCCGACTGAGGGTCCATTCGGTGCACGAATACGTTCAGGATGGTCTGGAACACCGCGCTGATCAGCCGGCTTCCGCCCGACGACCCGATGGCGAAGATCGGTCGTCCATTGCGAAACACGATCGTGGGGCATCCGCCGCCGACCCGCTTGCCAGCTACGATCGAGTCCCGATATCCTGGGCGGGGATTGAAGTGGCCGAGGAAGTTGTTGTAGAGAAATCCCAGCGCAGGTGTCATGACTCCCGCGCCGGTGATGGAGCCAATGGAGTGGGTAATCGCGACCACATTACGGTCTGAATCAGCGGCGGTCACGTGCGTCGTGTGCCCTTCGCCCCCGCCATAGATGCCAGCTTCGGCTCGTGCCACTGAAGCCGTGACGGCCCGCGCTCTCGACCGGGAGAGGAGTTGCTCGACTGGGACGACGGCGAATGCCGGGTCAGCCAGGACCCCGATGCCGTCTGCGAAAGCCCGGTTGGTCACCCGGGCCAGCACGTCGATATAGACAGGCGAGTTGAACTCAAATCGGGTGAAATCGAGATCCTCAACGGCCCTCAGCATAGCGAGCAGGATCGCGCCGTGGCTCGGCGGGGGGCTCGCCTGGAACTCCAAGTCTCGCCAACGCACAACAATCGGCATCTCCGTTCTGACCGTATAGCTCGCGAGGTCTGCGGCGGTGACCGGTGCATCGTGGGCAACGAAGTCAGCGACGATCTCGCCTGCGACACCACCCCGGTAGAACTCCTCAGGTCCGCCGCGTGCGATTCGCCGGAGCGTAGTCCCCAGCTCACGCTGCTGGAGCCGATCCCCGACTTGAGGGACTTGGCCTCGCGGCAGGTAAAGCGCCGCGGCCTGCGCGTCGGTCGAGAGCTTCCGAAAGATATCCGGGTACCCCGGCCGATCCGGTCCTTCAAAAGTGTAGTAGGTTTTGAGATACGGATAGATCTGGAAGCCGTCAGCGGCGAGCGCTGCGGCTGGCTCGACCATGTCCTGCCAGGTGACGCGCCCGCTACCGAACCGGGCGGCGAGCTCCCCCAACCCCGCGATGAACCCCGGGGACATGATCGACGCGTACCCCATCTGGTTCGGGTCACCTTCGACGAGATACCGACCGACCCGCTCTGAGCGTCCGGAGAGCCTCGGAAGAAATCGGCCCCCATCACTGGCGGAACCTATGGCCACGGACGCGTTGAGGTATAGACAGACATTGTGCGAGGCGGAGTATACCTGGATAAATGCGAGGCCCCCGATCCCGCATCCCAGTGGGTTGGTAACCCCTTGGGCGAGCGCCGTGGCAACTGCGGCGTCGATGGCGTTTCCGCCCATGGCGAAGATCCGGCGGCTGGCTTCGACGGCAGGGGTCTCAGGGCAGACGACGATGCCTTCCACCGGTTAGCCTCCTAGCCACGCAACCGTGGGTCGAGGACATCTCTGAGAGCGTCCCCGAGAATATTGAGGGCCAGCACGACGATGCCGATCGTGATGCCCGGAGTCAATGCAATCCACCACTGCGACCGCAGGTACGTCCGTCCCTCCGCGACCATCGTGCCCCACTCGGGGGTGGGGGGCTGCGCGCCGAGACCCAGAAACCCTAACGACGAACCGATTATCACGGCGACCGCAAACCCCACTGTGGCGACAATGATGACCGGCGACAGTACGTTTGGGAGGACGTACCGGCGAAGGATAAGAGTATCGCGCGCACCGATCGCCCTGGCCGCTTCGATGTAGGTTTGCTCCCGCACCGTCAGCACGGCGGAGCGTACAATCCGAGTGTATGCGGGGGCCTCGCCGATCCCGACGGCGATCATTGCATTGATGAGGCCGGGTCCAAGCATGGCCACGACCACTAGCGCGAGCAAGATGCCAGGGAACGCCATCATGATGTCCATGCCGCGCATTACAGCCGACTCAAATCGGCCACGATAGAAACCAGCGATGATCCCAAGCGGCAAGCCGATCGCCAACGACAGCGACACGGAGACGATGCCAAGACTCATTGATGCTCTGGCCCCGTAGATGATGCGGCTGAGCAGGTCGCGGCCATATTGATCCGTCCCGAACCAATGGGCCGCGCTCGGGGGGAGGAAGATCGCCTCCGGCGTAACGGCGACTGGATCGTAGCCTGTGAGTATCTGTGGAGCGGCAAGCGGCACAAGCAGAATGAGTACCACCTCGAGGCTGATCCAGCCGGCGGGGCTCAGCCGGCGTAAGGCTGCAAACCGTCGAGACCGACTCCGCCCGCTCAGACGGGGAGCATCCCCGGCTGTGCCCGGGTGATTACCCGTAACGGATCCGGGGATCAATGAATCCATACGACAAGTCGGCGAGGAGGTTCGTGAGCGTGTACGCGATCGCGACGATGAGTACGGTGCCCTGGACCTCCGGGAAGTCTTTCTGCAGGATGCCGTTTACGAGCATCCGGCCAATCCCGTCTCGCGCAAAGACGGTTTCGACAACAACCGCGCCGCCCAGCAGTGTCCCCAGCTGGATGCTGGCGACGGTGATCACCGGGATGAGCGCGTTCCGGAGCGTGTGCCGAATCAGTACTGTGCGCTCGGTGAGGCCCTTCGCCCGCGCTGTCGTGACGAAGTCCTGACGCAGAATCTCAAGCATCCCGCTGCGGACAAGACGCGCGAGAATCGCCCCTGCATACCAACCAAGCGTCAGCGCAGGGAGAATTAGGTGTCGCCAGGAGCCCTGGCCGGTGATTGGGATCCAGTCCAGCTTGATGCTGAACACCCAGATGAGCAATAACCCGGTCAGGAAGGACGGGAGAGAGATGCCGACCAACGCCACAGCGGAGACGCCCCCGTCGAGCCAGCTGTTATGGGAAACGGCCGAGAGGATTCCCAGGCAAATGCCCCCCGTGACGGCGAGCCCCATGGCGACGACAGCGAGTTGGACCGTGAAGGGCAGCGCGCGCCGTATGTCGCCTGCCACTGGGCGATTGGTCTTCAGGGACCGCCCCAGGTCACCTTGTGCCACGTGCTGGATGTAATGGACAAACTGTCGCCAGAGCGGCTGGTCCAGCCCGAGCTGATGCCGAACAGCTTCGACCTGATCCTTCGGTACCGGGATATCGCCGAAAAGCACCTGAACCGGATCGCCGGGGACCAGGTGGAGCATCATAAACACGATCACCAGGACCCCGGCCATTATCAGGAACGACTGCCCGAGGCGAAGCATGAGATAGCGGGCCAATCTTTTACCTGCCGACCGTGGCCGCCGGCTCGCCCAGTTCCGCGAGGGTCGAATCGGTCGTCTCGACCCGTCCGAACATCGCTGCGAACGTCACCAAACTGCTCTCCTGAAGATACGGTGTGACCGCGGTACATGCATCTTCAACAAGCAGCACGTGGTACCCGCGATCGCCCGCATCACGCGCAGTCGTCGCGACACAGCACTCTGTCGAGACTCCCGTCGCGACGAGGGAGTCAATACCGAGATTGCGCAGCGTCTGGTCGATCGCCGTCGAGTTGAACGCCCCCATCGACGTCTTGTTGATGACCAGCTCGCCTTCTCGAGGAGCGATGGGCTCCACGACGGCGTTTGCCCGACTGCCGGTTCGCACCAATGGCCCTTGCGCCATGCGGGCCTTGAGGTCGTCGTCGATCTGCCGCAATAAGGTCAGGCCGTCTCCACGATCTGGAAGGCCGAAGCCGATGGTGAGGTAGATGATAGGTCGGCCGGCGGTGCGAAAAACCCGGATTAAGCGCTGGATATTGGGGATTACCATGTCACGGACCCGGCTGTAGTAGAAGTCTGCAATCGCCGGATAGTGCTCACGGAGGTATGGCCCAACACCCGTATTAGGGTCGACGGAGCCATACTGCATGTCGACGATCAACAACGCAGCAGTGGCTAAACGGAGCGGGAAACGCGGGAGTGGCAGAGGCCACTCCCGCAGCCGCTCGCGCCAGTCTCGGGCTAGGCCGCGTTCCAGAGACTCGCGCGTGATCTTCATGGCATCCCCTCCTACTTGCTAGACAGCCACGCGTCGTACACCCACGGGAAGAACCCGATGCTGTCGAACTCCAGGTCGTTGACCGCGGCGGATTTGAGGGAGATGTTGTCCCAGTTGTAGACGGCGAGCATGTAGGCCTTGCGCAAGACGAGCTGCTGCACCTCGGCAAGGATTTGTGCCCGCTTCGTCTCGTCCACCTCGATGGCCTGGCGGTCGAGGAGCCGGTCAAGTTCCTTGTCGTTGACAAAGGAGAAGTTGAACCCGCCGCCGCCGACGTTGCGCGAGTGAAGCAACGCGCTGATGATGTCCGGGTCGCTGCGCGGTGCTGGGAGGGGGGAGAGAAGGGTCACGCTTTTGCGCTGGTTCTCGTTGACCGTCTGGATCGCTGTGCCTGTCGCGATGTAGAGTTTGACCTCAACCCCGATCTGCTTCAGCTGCCCCTGCATGACCTCGGGGACGCCATGTTCCCACGAGCCAATGGGAACGACAAGGCGCTTGCCGCCCTTCACCCGGATGCCGTCCGGGCCCGGCTTCCACCCGGCGCTATCTAGGAGAGCCTTGGATTTGGCCGGGTCGTACTTGTAGAGATCAGCACCAGGGTCAAAGGCGTAAGTATAGGGCGTGAGGAGCCCATAGGCGGGCTGAAACGCCCCGTACCTCTGGAACGGCCCGAACACGGTCTTCACGATCGTGGGACGGTCGAGTCCCCAGCTGAGCGCTTGCCGGACGTCGAGCTCGTTGGTGGGTGACACGGTAACATTCATCGCGAAGTCGAACGGGACCCCCGGGACGAGCCCGACCAGGGGTTGGAACCTTGGGTTTTTGGTCAGCCGGTCGAAGTCTTGAGCTGGGGCGTTGTCGATGACCTGTACTTCGCCGGTTTCGAGCGCGGCGACACGCGTGCCGTCTTCCGGAATCATCCGGAAGATGAGCCGGTCGACATAGGCCGAGCCCGTGTGCTTAAGGATCGGTGCAGGCCAATTGTATGCGTCGTACCGCTCGAGGGTGATGTGATCGTTGGGGATCCATTCGACGAACTTGAATGGTCCGGTACCGACCGGGTGCCGACCGAAATCCTGATCGCCGTACTGCTGGACCGCAGCGGGGGAGACCATCCGATAGTAGAGGCTGGCGGCGTCGAGGAATGGGGCCCACGGCTGCTTCAAATAGATCTTCACCGTCTGGGCATCGACCACTTCGGCGTGATCGTAGAATCCAACGGCACAACCGCCGCACCTGCTGGCTAACTTGGGGTCGTGCGTCCGATCGAAGTTGAACTTGACGGCGGCAGCGTCGAACGCCGTGGCGTCATGAAATTTGACGCCGCTGCGGAGCTTGAACGTGTACACTTTCCCATCAGCAGACACCGACCAGCTCGTGGCGAGCCATGGCTTGAACTTCTTGTCTTTCTTGTCCCGCACGATCAGCGGGTCGAAGATCTGGAAGAAGACGATCTGCGACGGTCTCAGTCCTGAGAGATTCGGATCAAGCCTGTCTGGTTCGTCGCGAAGGGCATACGCCAGGGTACCACCGTGCTGCGGCGCGGGTGCTGCCGATGCGTAGGCGAGTGGGAGCACCAGCAGCAGAGCGAGAAGAGAACTTGCATGTCTCCTCATATTTCCCCCTCCCAGGTAGTCGGTAAGGTTGCGTGGTGCGATGGGAATTTGAGATTAGAGATTAGAAATCTCTTATTAGATGTGGTATCATATGCCGCCAGAACCGTCAAGGAGAATCACTCTCAGCCCGTCTTTCCGGCATGAGCGTGAGCGACATCTCCGGTTTGAGATTCCGGCCTAGCATTCAAAGTGCAACCAGCGGAGGGATCTGAGATGCCTTCGTCCACACACGTGTTCGCTCCGGTCTCACCACGGCGCCTGGGGGCGCAGATATATAGCAATCTAATTGAGGCAATCGCGACAAATCAGCTGCCCGAAGGCGCAGAGATCCAGGAGGACGTCCTGGCCGCGCAGATGGGAGTGAGCAAGACCCCCGTTCGCGAGGCCCTCCGACGTCTTGAAGCCGAGGGGTTTATCGTTGCAGATTCGCATCGAACCCCGGAGGTCAAGCGCTTAAGCGAGCAGGACATCGCAGAGCTTTACAGTGTGCGGGAGTATCTGGAGCGGCTCGCGGTGCGCTCTACGATTGAGCGATCCGACGCAGACACCCTCGCCGCACTGACCGTATGTCAGGAAGAGGCCGAACAGAAACTGGCCGATGAGGAGCAGCTCGAGATTGCCTACTCTGTTGCCTACAACCGCCGGTTCCACAGTCTGATCCTCGAGGGCGCACACAACAACCGACTCCGACGTATGTACGAGTTGATCGAGGTCGATGTCCGTCGCCTGTCTTCTCGAAGCATTAGGGTGCAGGGTCGACAGCGTGCAGCTGTCGTCCAACACCGGGCAATCCTCGAAGCGATCCTTGCGAAGGACACAAGTCATGCGGAGACCCTGATCACTCAGCACCTGCGCCGGGCACGCGAGGACATCCTTGCCGGCTTCTCGGAACGAGAGCGTCCCAGCTCGATCGCGGAGTCAATGGGCTAGACCGTGCGAGCCGCCGTAGCTGCCCGGAGGAAATGTGGTCTCGATGGGTCCAGATCCTGACACGATATTCCTCTTTCACGAACGGCTAGGATGCTTTGGGTGCGAATTCTGAAGCCTAGGACTCTCTCTTGGGTCAGGTGCTCTGCTCGGAACAAAGGAGGCAAAGTATGCGCGGCAGGCGACTGAAGGAGCGGTTGGATGCCGGTGAAGTGGCCTACGGCATCGTGGTTTCGTGGCCGGACTCGGACATGGTCGAAGCCGCGGGTGAGTGTGGGTTTGACTTAGCCTTTGTGGACGCGGAGCACGCGGCGCTGGATATCCGGACCTGCGCCGACCTGGTCCGGGCTGCAAATGTCAGTGGAATGTCTGTACTCATCCGAGTCCCGTACATGGATGTCCGTGGCTTTTACAACTACCTCGATACTGGCGCGGATGGCTTGATCTTCCCTCATATCACCAGCGCAGCCGCGGCGCGTGTAGCCACTGCGGCGTCGCTGTTTCCACCTTTAGGCTCGCGGGGGGCAATGAGTTCCAGTCGCGCGGCGAGGTATGGCACAGCCTATGCGCCGGCCGATTACTTCCAGGCGGCGAACGAATCAGTCTGGGCGATTCCGATGATTGAGGACGTGGAGGCCGTGAAGGCGTGTGAGGAGATCCTCACCACCCCGGGTGTCCGGGCAATCTTTGTAGGGCCTGGCGATCTCGCGCTATCTCGCATGGGGGCGAAGGCCGAGAATCTTCCTACCGTCGAAGCAATGGTGGATCAAGTCATCGCAGCGGGTATTCGGCTAGGGAAGGTTGTCGCGACGGTAGCTCCGAGTCCGAAGGCGGCTGCAGCTATGGTCGCCAAAGGCGTCCGAATATTGGTTACTGGGGGCAGTGGGCTCTTCACGACGGCCTGCCGAGAGTACCTCCAGGCGGTCCCCCGGAAGCCAGCAGCCGCTACGAGTCATTGACGCGATCGATCCCAAGTTCTCTGCACTCCTGTGGAGGCCGCTGCGCCCGTCTAGGTGACAGAGACGGCGGGCACAGTCTCCGTACAGATACGCGGGCCGTGCGTCGCGGAACTGACCGGAGAAAATGATGAAGACCCGTGAGCAGGCAGTCGATTGCCAGGGCCTCCCACTGGCTCCCGGGCTCCTAGTCCGGTTGCTGGGCGAGGCGGCGCAGCCTGAGGCGCGCATCGTGCGCGTCATCGGGGACTACGACGTGGTAACCGTGATGATTGAGGACAGAACTGGCAAGGTGGAACGGATGTATGCTTGCGCAGAGATCGAAGTGCTGGCACCCGCGCGTGTTAGCCCGCAGGTCGGTCGCAACGTCGCGTAGCGGAAGAGCTCCCGCTCCGGAGTCCTACGATCATGCTTCGTAGCACCCTTGTAGCACGATTCCCAGTTGACATCTTTCTCGCAACTAATCAGGGATCTCCAGTAGCATCCTGCTGTTTGAACAGCCCCCAGGAATGGTGAGGTTTCTGAGACAGCATAGACAGGTGCCTACTCCTGCGACTCGCTGTCCGGCGCACTCGTAAGCGCAGGTCATCGGTTCGAGTCCGATCGCCGGCTCCAGTTCTATCAGGGATTTCTGCAGGTTTTTCTTTCGGGGTTTGCGGTCTTAGTTGCACCCTAGTAGCACCGCGAAGCGCGTCCTCGTAGAGCCCAAGACCGTCGCCGCCCCGACCCACCACCGATCGTCGGTCGTACATTCGGTCATACGGTTCCGCGCGACAACCATCCCGGCGTCCAAAGCTTCCTAGGCCTGCATGAACGCGGTCCATTCCCAGTCGCTGCGTAACTCCATGGCTGGACATAACAGGAGGTGACGCACGCACGGCGGAACTTGCCCCGAGGCCGGGATTGGAGCAACGAAAGGGAGTCGTGACCAATGCGCTATGACGTCGTCGTCGCGGGTGGCCTCCTGGTAACGGGTCAGGGTGTAGTCGAGGCACACTTGGGCATTACCGGCGGGAGGATTGTCGCTATCGCGCAGGAGCCACTGACTGGCGATGAGATGATCGACGCACGCCAGCGTGTCATTCTTCCAGGAGCGGTCGACCTTCACGTGCATTTCAACGACCCCGGACGCGCTCACTGGGAAGGATGGGGCCCCGGGAGTCGCGCTGCCGCTGCGGGCGGCGTGACATCTGTCGTGGACATGCCGCTCAACTGCCTGCCGCCGGTGACCACTGTCGAGGCACTTCGGGCGAAACTCGCTGCTGCGTCCGGGCAGTCCATTGTGGACTATGCGCTGTGGGGCGGGTTGATTACCGATAATCGCGAGCACCTCGCCGGCCTAGCCGATGGAGGTGTGATCGGGTTCAAGGCTTTCATGAGCCACAGCAGCACAGAGGAGTTCACACATGTCGAAGATGGCGTGTTGTTCGATGGACTGCTACGTCTCCGAGAATTGGGACACTTCCTGGCCGTCCACGCGGAGAGCAACGCGATCACTCAGGATCGGATGCGCCGGTTGCAGGCCTCGGGCCGCCGGGATCGCCGCGCGTGGGGCGAGGCCCGGCCGCCAATCGCGGAACTCGAAGCTATCCACCGGATACTGTTTCTGGCCAGACAGGCGAACTGCCCAGTCCACATCGTACACATGAGCCTGCCGGAAGGAGCC
>WNFE01000662.1_pt1 | contig 24318 bp, 22 predicted proteins | sample 5400451 | NCBI WGS metagenome assembly WNFE01 (sample SAMN13153344, study PRJNA577476) | soil metagenome | isolation source: 200 cm saprolite under Douglas fir tree site 2 hole 2 | place: USA:California | collected 2015-04-18
ACGCCGGCGCTGCGAGCCATTTGCAGGTCTTCGGGGGAGTCGCCTACATAGACGGTGTACGAGGGTCGCAGGCACATCTGACGAAGGGCGAGGCGTAGTGGTGCGGGATGGGGTTTGCGCAGGCGCGTGTCGCCGCTACAGACGCGGGCAACGAAGTGATCCCAGAGTTTGAATTCGTGGAGTTGGCGGTGGACGCGGTCGCGGTCGCCGCTGGTGACCAGACCCAGGGCGTGGCTGCGAGCGAGTTGCTCGAGGACGCGACGCGCGCCGGGCAAAAGTTTTGGGCGATGTTTGGCGTAGTGCTGGCGCCAGACTTGATCGGCAGCGTCGTATTTGGCGCGAGGAAGATTGGCGGCGCGATAGACGTTGTACCAGTTGGGGGAACAATGCTGTTCGAGTTCGGCGAGGCCCCAGGGAATTTCCATTTCAGCGAACATGGCGAGGTAGGCGGCGGTGTCCGCGGCGTAGGAGTTGAGGAGAGTGCCGTCCCAGTCGAAGAGGACGCCTTTGAGAGGGCGATTGCGGGAGTTTTTCATGGAATGCTGTAACAAGTTCAGATGTTTCTAGCTTACTGCAACGCGAGAACTGGTGCTTAAGTCGGAGCACGCCCCCCGACCAGGTTCGGGGCCGCTACAAGGGGGGGAAGAGCACAGCCCCTTCGAAACTCAGGGCCAGCAGGAATGGCTGTGCCACGAAGAAAGAAAGGAAAGGAAAGGAAAGAAAGAGCAACGACATAAAGTCGCTGCTACATACGGCTCAGAAAGAATTCAGGCGCTGGTGTGGTCAGCGTGGACGTTGTCGTCGCGATCGAATTCCAGTTCGTCGAAGGAGGCGGCAATGCCGAACCAGCCGGGCATGGCGGCGGGTTCAAGGCGCGTGACGCGGGCTTTGCTGACGATCACTACATTTCCACGGCCCATGGGGCGGCTGACCAGGACCACTTCCAGTTCGACGACGGTATCGAGAGGTAGTTTGCGCGGGCAGAGAAAGAAAACACCGGTGGAGCTGATGTCGCGCGTGACCAGAGTAATCGGAAAATCTTCGGGGCGGCCGGCTACTCCGCGGAGGCGCAGGGGCAGGCGAAGAGACGCTCTGGGATATTCGCGCTGCTCTGGAAAAATGCCGACGGCATGAGTAGGCACGCGCGCGAAGCGGCGCATCGAGTTCACTGGCTGCAGCGGCATGACGCGAAGCGTCGGCACGCGCGGAGGCACTAATAGCGGGATCGCTGCCGGCGCTGTCGCTGCACCTGCGGCCACGGCAAAAGCAGGAACCGGCTGCGGACCACGCAGCGCAGTTTGACCCACGGAAACGGATAGCGACGGATCTAGTTTTACAGAATGATTCAGTGCGCTCATCTCACCCTCAGAAAGATGCCGTACCTTTTGGCCCGAAAGCTTTACGAACGTGCGAGATACAAAGACAGTTTCACTTCTCAAAGAAGCGGAAAACGTTATCGAAACGGATTGAGAGGATGTCACTTCGGCGGGGTAAGAGTCAACCTGTGGAAAACGCGAGAAGTGTCTTAACTTCAAACAGTTGGTTGTAGTAGTACCAGAGGCGTGACGGGGTTACGGATTGGAGAACCTAGCGGTCAGGACAAAGCTGACGCTCTCCGAGCCGTGCCTATCTCATTGCCGAAGTCGGTCCCACCGCAGCGACGTTTCCTTCGGAGAAATGTCTCTCCTCCTGGGTTGGTGCCCGCCCCGGCGACGACGAGAGCGCGGGTGTGAACGATAGCCCCGGTCCCCGAAGGGCAACCGCCACATGCGGCGCGTTCTCAACCAGATGGCCAACGCCGCAGCCAGGGCCAAAGGAAGCATCTTCGAGATCGTGTATCGTCGCTCGGTACCGCGCCTGGGACTTAACCAAGCCAGCGGGGCCATTGCCCATCGACAGTGTCGGCTCATATGGTTGATCCTGCACCAGGGAGTTCGTAACGAAGAACGGGGCCCAGCCGTCACCAAACAATCCAAGCAAAGGCGCACCGCCAGAATGATCCGGGCAACTCCGAAGCCTCGGCTATCGCATCGAAGCGCCGAGTCCTCGGCCAAGCACAAGCGCAGTGATTTTTCGAGCCTGCGCTCGGAATGACTGTCGTTTTGCAGACAATTGCGTAGTACTTGCCTACTGTGAGTTTTGTGTGACGCGCGAGAGTCGAGGGGGATGGTCGTAGCCATATATGAGAATCAAATTGGCGCTCGACCATGGTTTGCTGTGACTTTAGAGTGGAGGCTACGTGCCCCGCGTGACCTACGACTTACCGGAAGAACCCTCTCCTATCGAGGGTGCAATTGCGAATGGTGGCGCACGGCCGCCCGATGGTTCCTCGCCTACTGGCGCTGTCGTCCTGAGTTTTGGCCTGGTGTACGTTTTGTGGGGCGCAACGTTTTTCGCGATGAGAATTGGCGTGGAATCGTTCCCGCCGTTGATCCTGGCTGGCATGAGGCACTTCTCGGTGGGATTGGTACTGTACCCGCTTTTGCGTTGGCGCACCGGCATCCGGCCAACGGCGGAGCATTGGAGAACGGCGGCGATCACTGGAGTGCTGCTGCTGATGGTTGGCAATGGCGGAGTGTGCTGGGCCGAGCAGACAGTGCCATCAGGGATCGCGGCGCTACTCGTAGCTACGGTAACGCTGTGGATGGTGATCGTGGATTGGGTGCGGCCGAAAGGGCATAGGCCGTCGGCGCGGGTTCTATTCGGAATTGTGTTGGGTTTCGCAGGAATGGTGATACTGGTTGGACCGGCGAAATTGGGATTATCCGGACGGGTGGACCCGGTAGGCGCGGGAGTGCTCGTAGCGGCGTCGCTAGCGTGGGCTTGCGGATCGCTTTATTCGAAGCATGGGGCGCTGCCAAGTTCGCCGATGTTAGGAGTGGCCATGCAGGGACTGTGCGGCGGCGCAGCGCTATGGATTGCGGCGCTCTTCGGCGGGGAAATTGGGCGATTTCATCCTGCGGTTGCGCCGATGCGGGCGTGGATGGCGGTTGGGTATCTGTTTGTATTCGGTTCGTGCATTGGATTTACGGCGTATCTATATATTTTGAAGAAAAGCACGGCGGCGCGAGTGGGAACGTACGCGTTCGTGAATCCAATCGTGGCGCTGATCATCGGATGGCTATTGGGCGGGGAGGTGTTGACGCCAAGAACCCTGCTGGCCGCGGCGGTGATTTTGACGGCGGTAGTGTTGGTGATTACGGCTCCGCATCGCGACCCACGCGAGGCGGCGGATACGTTGCCCGCTCCCGGGGAAGCGTAACGAAAACCTCCAGAGATCTTTATTTATTTGAGCGCCGATTCCGGATAGCGCGACTACCGGCGTTGCGCTAACTTTGGCCATGGTGGAGACGATGAGAATCGCAATACGGTCGAGTGAAAATACAGTTTCATCACGGGTGGAAGCGCGCTACTGGCAAGCGACACTGACACGCGATGGGCGGGCGGACGGAGCTTTCTTTTTCGGCGTAAAGTCGACGCAGATTTATTGCCGGCCGAGTTGCCCAGCGCGGCGACCGCTGCGAAAAAACACGTTATTTTTTTGCACGACGCACGATGCGGAAGTGCAGGGATTTCGCCCCTGCCGCCGATGCAAGCCGAATGAAATCCCTGCGGCGGTTCGCATCGTGCAACGGGCGGCGGAAGTTTTGCAAAGCGATCTGGATGAGTCCGTAAACGTCGCGGCGCTGGCGGGAAGAATTGGAGTCAAGACAGACGCGCTGCGCCGGGCATTTCGTCAGCAAGCGGGATTGACGCCAAAAGAGCTGGCAGCGGCGCTGCGTTTGAAAAAGTTTAAGAAGTTATTGCACGACGGCAGCAGCATAACCGATGCGCTGTATGCAACGGGATATGGATCGGCCAGTCGCGTTTACGAACGCAGTGATGCGCATCTGGGCATGACGCCTGCAACTTATCAAAAGGGAGGAAAAGGAATGAAGATTCAATATACGACGGCGAAATCATCGTTGGGAGAAGTGCTGGTAGCGGCTACCGAGCGGGGCGTGTCGGCGGTATATCTGGGCGACGGGGGCGCGAAGTTGGTGAAAGAATTGCGCGAAGAGTATCCGCGCGCCGAAATTTCGTCAGCGAGTGGTGCGTTTACGCAATGGATCGAAGAGGTTGTTTCGCGGGTGGAAGGCAGCGCGCCGCGGCGGGAATTACCGCTGGATTTGCAGGCTACGGCATTTCAGCGTCGTGTGTGGCAGGAGTTGCAGAAGATTCCGCGCGGAACAACGAGGACCTACAGCCAGATCGCGCGAGCGGTCGGAAAACCGCGAGCGGTGCGGGCAGTGGCGCGAGCCTGCGCCACGAATCCTGTTTCGATTGTGGTGCCGTGCCACCGAGTGGTGCGCGCGGATGGGAATCTTGCCGGGTATCGATGGGGACTTTCGCGGAAAGAAACGTTGCTGGAGCGGGAGCGGGCGTAATCAGGAATCCAGCACCGGCGAAGAAAAACAAAAGAGAAAAACAAAAGAGAAGAGCGGGCACGGCATGCCGTGCCCCTACGGCAACTTAGCCGCGAGGTTTGGTTTTGGTGGCGTTCTTGGGCCAATCGGCTCTGAATTTTGCATCGTCGATCTTCAGGTTTTTCTTGATGTCGCTGTAATGAAAAATGAAGTAGTCGCCGGAGCCGGATTCAAAGAATTTTTGCTGCAAGGGTAGCCAAGCCGATTCGTCAATCCACATCTCGATTTTGCTGATTTGCGCGCGAATGTCGTCGGACTTGGGAACCAGCTCGAGCAGCAAAGTTTTTTTGCCGTCGAGTTCCTCTTCGCTGACGAAAGCCACGGTGTAGCTTTTTTTCACGCTGTCGCTGCGTGAGCCGAAACCCAGAAGCACGTACTGGTCGACCAGCGAGCGATTTTTTCCAAGATTGTATTCCTCGACGCGATTGATTTTCGGCGTATAAATGGAAAGGGAATCGCCGGAGCGCAGAATGGTGCGCGGATCGGGCTTGGAAAATTCGATGCGCATCTTTTCGTCTTTCTTGCGGAACCACATCTGCCCGGATTCGGTCGAGGTGTCCTTCACCACCGCGGTGTATTTAATGTTGTCAATGTTGGCGGTGAGAGTGCGAAAATCGCGAGCGCCGGCGTCCATCATGCTGAGTACGGAATCAGCGGTCCATTTTTGAGCAGACTGTGCGTGCTCGGCCGGCGATAGACAAAGCAGAGCGGCGAAAATTAAAGCAAAAAAAAAGCCAGACTTGCTGGTCAAAGTGAGTTCCATCCGCTGCGGTTCGAACGCGAATACATGATGAATTGATCGTAACACAGTTGGTAAGACGTATTGCCGAAGGCCGGAGTTTCCATTTGTGTTAGGGGCTTTCGAGTAGATCGATGGGAGCGGAGAGATTCCCCGCCTGCGGCAGGCAGGCTCGCTGCGCGGACTTCGCTCGGAATGACGATGTTTGCTTATTTTTTTGGGCGCCGCTGAGCGTAACCAAACTAGTTACTTTTTGTGAAGAGTAACCTGATAGGCAATGACCGCGCCTTGTGCGTCGCGAACCGCTTCCACATTAGTGATTTCGAATCGACCGTTTTGCAGTGACGACTGCGCTTTTTGCAATGCGCGGTGCAGTTCGTTTTGCAATTGCGGCATCTGTTCGGGCGGTGTGAGGATGCGAGCATCCACTTTGTAAATTTGCCGGTTGCCGGATTCGTTTAGAAGTTCGATTTGCGCGGAGGCAGTTGGTACTTCGCGAGTGGGTTGATCGTGAAACCAGCGGCCGGGGGTGAGCAGTACGAAAACCAGAATGGCTATGACGGCCAGGTCGTATTGCCACGAGCCGCGCTCGTACGACCAGAAAAAAATCCGCGAAACAAATTGACCGGGAGATGCCATTTCAGTCCGCCGGAACTCCATCCACGATAACACCATCGCGCATGTGCACAACGCGATCGAAATAAACCGTGGCTTCGGGATTGTGGGTAATCATTACGACGGTTTGGCCGAGATCCTTGTTCAGGCGGCGCAGCATTTCCAGCACAATTTCGGAATTTTTCGTGTCCAGATTGCCGGTGGGTTCGTCGGCGAGCAAAATTTTCGGTTCATTGATAATGGCGCGCGCGATGGCCACGCGCTGCTGTTCACCACCGGACATTTCAGAAGGCTTGTGAGCCAGGCGGCCTTCAAGGCCGAGCATCTTGGTGACCACGGCGAAGCGATGGGGATCAAAGCCGTCGCCGTGAATGTACTGGGCAATGGCGATGTTGCCGCGAGCGGTAAGCGTTGGAAGCAGATTGAAACGCTGGAAGACGAAACCGATTTTGCTGCGGCGGAGCTTGGTGCGTTCTGAATCGCGCATTTCGGTTAAGTCGTTGCCGTCTACCAGAACTTTGCCACGCGAAGCCTGCGCCAATCCGCCGATGACGTAAAGCAGCGAAGACTTGCCGCAGCCGGAAGGGCCCATCACAGCGACGGATTCGCCGGGCTGCACTGCGAAGTTGACACCACGCAGCGCCGGAACTTCGACTTTACCGGCGTGGTAGAGCTTCCAAAGATTTTCCGTCTGGAGTATTGGTTCCAAGCTGCGTTTTTCTGACCCCTGTCCCGCGGCGCTCTGCAACGCAGATCGCGGCGCTGGTATTGTAGCCGCGATTCGCACCAGAGCCTAGCGAGCCTCAGTGCTTGAATCTGCGCGGCGGTATGCAAAAAACCTTGAGCGCACATTTTTCAGTCAAAGGTCAGAGCCTCGACGGCGTCTTTGCGACTGGCCACCCACGCGGGATAACTAGCGCCGACGATGGTGCCGAACAAAGCGATAAGACCCGCGCGTATCATCCATCCTGGGGTGATTAGGATGGAAAGGGTCGGAAACCCGGCAATAAATGCGGCGCGCACGCCGTAACTGAGCGCGATGCCTCCAGCAATTCCAGCGAGGCAGAGCAATGCCGACTCCATGAGCAGCGCGCGAATAATGAATGGCGGATTCGCGCCAAGAGATTTCAGTACGCCGATATCGCGAGTGCGTTCGATCACCGTGGTGTACATAGTAAGGAAAATCACCAGTAGTCCGATAGAAACGGCCAGCGCGATCATCGCGTCAATGAAGACTTGCAGGCCGGGAATATTCGTCGAGGTCATCAAGGAAAGCAGATCTTTCAGCGGGCGAACCGTGTAGCCTGGAAAATTATCCGGCTTGCGCATGTCTTCCATAACGTCTTCCGCGTGTTCGGGACGTGTACATTTGACGAAGAAAATGGAAGCTTTGTCATGTGCGCCGATGAGATCTTGCAGCGTGGTGATGGGGACGAAAACGCGCGAGCCCTTGCCGTGCTCCACGATTCCAGCGACGTGCCAGTCGTTGTTGAACAGATTGTAGGTGTCGCCGACTTTCAGATGCTTGGCGCGCGCGGCCCAGTCATCGACCAAAACATCGTCCGGCGCCTGCATGTCGTGGCCGGAAAGAAAAACAAATCCGCCGGTAACTTCGCGGAAAGATTCGGGGTCGATTCCGTAAACCACTTCCACGCCGCCGGTGGAATTAAATTGCAACAACGTCGGCGCAACGGCCTGCACGTACTTCAATCCCCTCAGCTTGTCCGCGATTTTTATCGGCATCGGTGCGTTGCTGAAACCAAGAATGTAGGAAGCGCCGGGCGGCTGCAGCATGATATCCGCGCCGATGCCTTCGATGCGTTTGGCGGTTTCCGTCAGCAGTCCGGAAGTCAGGCCAACGATCAGCACCACTAGCGCAACCTCGACGGAAATGGCCAGGATGCCTATGAAAGTGCGAGCCGGACGGTGCAGTAGATTGCGAAAAATCAGTTCGCCCATCATGGATGCGCGTCCGTCGCAGGCTGTTTCGAATTGGTGCTTGCATCGACACGCACAAGATCGGAATTCGCGGGCTGGCTAAGCTGGAAGCGATCGGGGCCTAGGTCCACATTAGGGTCGATTTTTGTAATTTGCAGATCGAGACGGTAATCGTCATGCGGGCGGTCTATGCGAATCGCGCGAGGGAAACTTTGCGGGGCGTTGGCAGCAGCGGGCGTAGCAGTTGGCGCGTCGTTCAACGGCTGCCAATCCGACAGATGCACGTCGGAGAGCAGGATGCCTTTGGGTCCGTAAGCCTGCAGGCGAACCACATTCAAGTCCGCGCGATCGAACCAGATTTTACGGTAAATCTCGGTAGTGTAGCCGCCACGCAGCACGGTCAGCACGTAATAGCGCGAGGCCTCATCATCAAATTCCTCGATCAGTACGGTTTCCTCTTTGCGGATTTCCGGCCAAAGCAGCGCGTCCAGCAGATGTTGCGGACGCAAATTTTCCAACGGCTTCTCGCTATTTCGTTCCAGGCCGACCTGGCCAAGCATAAATTTATTTTTTGTCGGTAGCCATACGCGGAACTCTTTGCCGTCACTGGCCATGTCAAAAATGGTTTTGCCGATCACTGGCGCCTGGCCGACCATGCGAACATTTGCAGGCCGCGCGGCCAAAAGAAATGCTTTTACTTCGTGGTATTCCTGAATAAGTCCCGAGTATTGCGAACCGGCGGTAGTCTTCAATTCGACAGTCGCATTCAGGGATTTCACGCTCGAGGCAAACGCATTGTACTTCTCAAGAAGCTGCTCGCGTGTGGCGACCCTCGCGACCGGACGCGCAGCCGCGGGAATGTTTTGCTTCCTTATAACCGTGCTGCCGCCGCCGCAACCGCCGGAGATGGCCGCCAGTGTCGCCACCGCCATCCATGAATATGGTCGTTTCATCCGTAAATTGTGCACACTTAACTTTCGATTATAGCAATCTGGCCACCACTTCGACCCGTCAATCCAGCAGGAATTTGAGCAGCTTATTGCGGCCGCGAGATATAGACATCGAAAGTCTTCGCGGCGGGGCGCACGCGACGGATCACTTCGCTGGACCAGATATTTTCGCTAATCAGCGTGACCCAGCCATCGTCAAATTCGCACACGGCGCAAAAAGAATATCGCTGGTAGGCCGCCTGATAGGCGTCGAGGCCGTGTTGCGAAAGTTCGCCGGTAAGCGCCACATCGTCGGTATTTACGCGGTCGCCCGCGCGAACGCCGAAGGTTTCCGCTTCGAAGCGTTCGAAGAGCTGCTGCAACTGTTCTGGCGGTGGCTGAGGAATCACGATGCAGCGCGTACCCGCTTCGCGGAAAGCAATCTTCTTCGCCACGCAGAAATCGCGGATTCGTTCCAGATGGCTGAAAAAATCGAGCACAAAGGGCTCGCCTGCGGTGAGCAAAGGAAAAACCGCCGACCAGAAATCCGTGGCTTGCTTTCCGCGCACCGGTTCGCGGCTTTCTGTCTCCAAGATTTCCAGGCTCACCGCTTTCACGTCCGCGCCGAGATCAAGCGCCTGCACATCCAATGAGAACGCGGGAAGATCGAGGGCGCCCTTCGCCGCCGCTCCGTTTGCTGGACCTCCGCTCATCATTCTTCCTCTTCGACCCTGGGGAATTTCTCGCGGAATTCCGGAGTTTGCTTGCGCACATCCAGCCAATCAAAAAACGCGTCGGGATTTTCCAGCCAGATGCGGAACCAACTGGCGATCTCTTCTTTTTCCGCGCGTTTGTGCGCTTCGACTTTGTGATTGCGGGAAATCATTTCCGCCCGGCGCTTGCCTAGCCGGCCAACTTCCATCACCCGTTCCGCCGCCGCATTTTCTCCATGCGCCTTGAAGCGGCGCAGCAATTCGTCAAGGCGCATCAAACTGACTTCCGCATCGCCCAGCGTTTTGAAGTGCAGCAGGTCTTCGAACTCCTCTTCGAACTGGTCTTCGGCCTCTTCCTGCGCGGTTAAGACTACCTTCCATCCCGCCGATTGCAGCACGTCGGCAATGTAGTCGGAACCCGTCTTGCCTTCCGCGCCATGATCCGCCAAAAGTTTTCTGCGCAACTGATCAATTTCCGCCGCGGTCCATTTTTCCGCGCCAATGGCTGCGGCGGCGCGCAGGATCATGGCCTTTTTTGTTTCAAGTGCTTCTGTCATCGTCCTGAGCCTCGGTGCTTCTTTCCCTGTGACTTGTTATGCATGGCTTGCGCGGGCGGAGGATCCGCTGGTAAGCCCGCCAGCATACGGCGATAACGGTTCACGTTCTGGTTGTGCTGCTCGAGCGTCGAGCTGAAAAAATGGCCGCCCTGGGTATTTGCTACAAAATAAAGAAACGGCGTGTTGGCTGGCGCAAGCGCCGCGCGCAGCGAAATCTCGCCAGGATTTCCGATCGGTCCCGGAGGCAGCCCGCCGTGCATATAAGTATTGTACGGTGAGTCTTCGTGCAGGTCTTTGCCGCTCAGCGAGCCATTGTAGCGGCCTTGTTGCTGCAATGCATAGATCACCGTCGGATCGCACTGCAACAACATGCCTTTTTTCAGGCGATTTTCAAATACTCCCGCGACGATCGGGCGTTCTTCTGGCTTTGGCGTCTCGCCTTCGACCAGTGATGCCAGGGTAATGGTCGAGAGCAATGGACGCCCCGTCGATTGGCCGGTTTTGTCGGAGCCTGCCGGAGCAACGTGAGACCATTCCTCGCGAAATTTCTGCGTCATTTGTGCAGCCAGTTCATTGGCCGCCGGATGGCGTGGCAAATGATACGTCGCGGGGAATAAAAAGCCTTCCAGGGTTTTGGCTTGGGGAGCGAGGTCATGAATTATTTCTGGATTTTTTGCGGCCGCCAGAAAATCATCCGCAGTCAGGAACTTTCCGTCCTGTAGTTCGCGCGCGATTTCGTACATGGTCTCGCCTTCGCGCACCGTAAATGGCCGCTCGTAGACGTTGCCGTTTGCCAGCGACCAGAAAACATCCTTGCCGCTGACCGCATGATCGAAATGGTATTCCCCGGCCTGCAAAGTGCGGCGCGGATGTTTGCGCGCGTAAATTTCAAATGCAATGGCGTTGCGAATAACGCCATTTTTCTCCAGCAGCCGTGCCACGCTGCGGCTGGATGCGCCGTGCGGAACGTCAACAAAAATGCCTTCGCCCGAATATATGCCATACGGGTTCTCGATCGCATACCAGGCGTAACCTGCGGCGGCCGCGGCAAGCGATAAGACAAGCAAGAGGAGCTTCGCCAGAAATTTCATTTAGCGCTCCTTGGGTGCAGCGTTGTTATGGCCTTCGGGTCTATGGCGTTCCAGGTACTCGCGAAGGATGATCGTTGCAGCCACGGAGTCCACGGTAAATTTCGACGCATCTCTTTTTTTTGGGGCGCCGTCAATCTGTCTGGATTTACGGCCGAACTCTTCTTCGAGCAAGCGTTCGGCTTCCCAACTGGTCAGCCGTTCATCGGCCATTTCGACGGGAACGCCGATCTGTTTGCGCATGCGTTGCGCGAAGCGCTGCGTTTCCTCGGCCATTTCGCCGCGCGCGCCGTCTAAGCGCAAGGGAAGTCCTACCAGCACCAGCTTCACTGCATTGTCGCGCACCAGTTCGCGCAGCCGGCGCATGTCTTCGTTGCGGTTGATGCGTTTGAGTGTGTTGAGCGGTTGGGCGATTCCCTGCAACGACTCGGCGATGGCGAGGCCAATGCGGGCGCGGCCGTAGTCCACAGCCAGAATTCTTCCAGCTGCAGACACCTTCGGCGCGGCAGGTCCCGTTAATGGTGGCGCGGAGCTCACGCTACTATTATATCGCCTAAGGCTTGCGGCCCCGAGCGCCGCTTCGCCATTGCTCCCAATAGCCCAATGTCTTCATCTGTTCGCCGAGACCTGTCTCTTTGACCAGTGTGTCGAGTTCGGCGCGCGACAAACGCTTGCCAAGCGGTTCGGCTCGATCGGCGATGCCCCAGGCGGTCAATGCCGCGATCGCTGTGTTCATTTTCATTTCGCGTTGATCTACTTTGTCGAAGGTGTCGGATGCCGCGTGATAGTTGGCAAGATAGTTTGCAATTTCGTTGTTCGCGACGAAGGTTGGCACGCCCTCGAGGAGGAAATCGAAATTGTCGGTGCCGAACGATGCGTCAGTGGTGTGCTGCGTTGCGCCCCACGCTTCAAGCGGCTTCAGGATTTGGCGCAGACCGGCCTCCGTATCCCGTCGGCCGCCTAGCGAATAGCCGGGCACGCGTCCGCTGCCGGAATCGAAGATAATCACGCCGCGGATTTTATCGAGTTCGGCTGCATGAGATTTCACGTACGCGAACGAGCCGACGGTGCCTTGCTCTTCTCCGCTAAACAAAATAAAACGGATGGTGCGTTTTGGAACCAGGCCCGTCGCTTTGATCGCGCGAGCCGCCTCGATCACTAGTGCCGCGTTGCATCCGTTATCGAGAGCGCCGGTGCCAAGTTCCCAGGAATCCAGATGCGCGCCGAGGATGACTATTTCATCCGGCTTTTCGTAGCCGCGAACTTCGCCGACTACATTTTCCTGCTCGATCGGGCCGCCGATTTCATTGGGCAGCGAAAGTTTCACGCGAACCCGTCCGGGAGCTGCGGCCACCAGGCGTGCCAGTTTCAGAGCATCCTCACGGGCAACAACGGCTTGCGGAATTTTGTCGATCTCGCCATTTAGTGCGTTGGTGTGGCGATAGAGCAGCAGGCGTTCGCGCGCTCCGGTCCACAAAATCGCGGCCGCGCCTTCTTTTACCGTTCGCGCGATGATCGCCGGCGGTCGCATATACTCATTGAAAAGATCCGGCCACGTTGAACCGATTTCACTGTGGGCCAACAGAATTGCCCCTTTGGTGTCTCCCGCGCGCGAAAAATCCGCGTCGGTGCCATCGCCAATGTCGACGACGCTAGCTTCGATTCCATCGTGCGGCGTCGCAGGCCCCCAGCCTTCAGACACTGCACGCAACACTGTGCCGCTGGTGGAGGGCGAGAGGATCGCGAGCCGGGTCGCGCCTTCCTTCCACGTCACCGGCAACATGTATTTTTCCGTGTGCACATCCACACCCGCCGCGCGAAATCCAGCAATGCCCCATTGCACGGCTTGCGCCATTCCCGGAGAGCCGCTTACGCGTCCGCCGACTTCATCGGTAAGTCGGCGCAGATTTTCAAGCATCGGCGAATCGCCCAGAATCAGCGGTAACAGCTTCGCAGCTGCTTCCGCGCACGAAGATGTTTCCGTCGCGGAGCACGCGGCGGTTCCTTGCGCGCCCTGCGGAGGTCGAAGCGGATCGACCTTCACCGGCGGCAACTGCGCGAAGGCTGCCGGCGCGGAAATTAGCGCCGCCAAAATGAAAAGAAAAGACGACTTCACCTGTGATTGCATCTGACGCAGACTCCGCTAGAAATTCGGTTTGTGGACTATGGCTCGACAATGAGCGCGTGAAGTATAGCGCGACGGTCCCGTCGAGACTTGTAGAGAATTCATATCAGCGATTGCGCTATCGCTGCGACGTATTCGCGCAGAGCAGCGCGTCTATGGTCAGAGCGACTTGCTTCATTTCCGCGACGTCGTGCACACGAACGATGTGTGCGCCGTTCAAAATGCTCGCCGCCACGGTTGCGGCGGTCGCCCACATGCGTTCGTCGGCGGAGGCCGGTTTTCCATTCTTTGCCAACGTTGTGCCAAGGAAGCCCTTGCGCGAAGTGCCAACCAGCACGGGATAGCCTAGCTTCGCGAGTTCCCGCAACTTCGCCAGCAATTCGTAATTTTGTGAATAGCTTTTGCCGAAGCCGATGCCCGGATCGATGACGATCTGCGATTGCTTCACGCCGAACTTTGTTGCGGTCGCAATGGATTTTCGCAGTCCGCTTAGGACGTCGCGCATCACATCGCGGGCAAAAGGGCCCTTCTGCATGGTGCGCGGCGTTCCGCGCATGTGCATCAGGATCAGCGGAGCGCCGTACTTTGCTGCAACGCTTGCCAATTCTGGATCGCTGCGCAAACCCGAAATGTCGTTAACCATTTCGGTGCCCGCTCCCAGCGCGAGTTCCGCCACTGCGGACTTCTGCGTGTCCACGGAAATGGGAATCTTCAGTTTGCCGCGTAGCGCCTCTAGCACCGGCAGCAATCGTCGCAATTCCTCCGTCGCGGAAATCGCCAGAGACCCTGGCCGCGTGGACTCTGCGCCAATGTCAAGGATGTCGGCGCCGTCTAGCTGCATCGCCAGCGCGTGTCGCACCGCGCTCTTCACGTCGAAAAATTTGCCGCCATCGGAAAAACTGTCCGGCGTCACGTTCAATACGCCCATGATCAGCGTGCGCTCGCCAAGCCGCAGCCGTCCAGAACGCAGCTTCAGCCAAAATGTCTTTTTCTGAATCATCTAGGGACAGCAACGCAAATCGTGGAAAACCGCGAGAGACCACTCACCATTCACTACTCTCTAGCCCACTGACTCTCAATCCAGATCAAAATCGCGAATCGGTTTTCCCACAGGCGCATCCTTGGCTTTCTTCATCTGCTCTTCGAACTTTTTCGCCAGGATGTCTTCCTTGTTCGTTTCCTGAAACCACGAATCCGCGAATTTATCTTCACGCGACTGTTTCTGTTTTTCCAAAATGCTAGCGGCCTGCGTCAGGTCCACATCGGGCCCTGGCTTTACGTGCGCTTCATGCGACAGCACCGCGCCAAATACCGGATCCACCACCAGCTTGGTTTGGCAACACGGGCAAGTCACATTCAGGTTTTCGCCATCCTTCAGTCCCATAGCCGTATTCTACGCCAAATGCAATCCCGCTGGCATCTCTCTCTCATTCATCGGTTCGGGAGCTCCCCCAAACTTTACAGATGCGGCTTGCCAAGTAAGTTCGCCGCCATACCCTTCCCGTAGTCGGTATGAATGCGGAAATCTCCGTACAAAAGTTTTCTCAGGATGGGGATCGGGCGCAAATACCAACTGGCCCAGCTGAGCGGCGAATCTCCATATGCGTCGGTGGCGTCAATCTTGGCGCCCGCATCCAGCAGCATCTGAATCGCTTCCTCGTCGCCGAAGGCCGCCGCCCGGTGCAACGGCGTCTCCCCTTTCGTCCGGCAATCGCGCATGAACCCCCCGGTCTCGATCCCCGATTTGGTCGCACAATTCGGATTGGCACCGCGCGCCAGAAGCACTCGCAGCACCAGGTTATATCGCAGTCTGTCCGTTTTGCAGAGCGCATTGTGCAGGGGAGTTTCTCCCGTTTCGGCCTCCGGGCGATTCACGTCCGCGCCCTGTTCGACCAGAAATCTGCATAGCTGCCAATGACCGTGGAAACAGGCTGCGGTCAATCCAATATTGCCTCCCAACGATTCGAGGGTAGCCCCTTTCGACAGTAAAAATTTCAGCGCGCTCACGTCTCCGTAGTACGCGCACCACTGCACCAGCGAAACACTCTCCCTGTCGGTCGCGGTCGGCGCACCACCGCCACTAATAAACTCAAAAACGGCATCCGTTTGGCCGTCGGCAATTTGTTCAAGCTTCGTCATTTCAGCCCTTCCTTTCTTGGAAGACTCTAACGTGCAGAATCCACGGAATTCCAGCGGACTGGCCACGACGATTCCGTATTACTTGGCATCGCCGGCAAAAAAAGAGGGCGCGATTTCTCGCGCCCAAAATGTTTCTGTTCCTCGGAAAAATTAGGCCAGATCTTACGCTTTCGCCGGGCTGTCTCCCCGCGTGAAGCCAGGCGCTGGCCGAAGCTCTGGCCGCGTCACTTTAGGATCGGTCGCTGGCGCGCCTTGTGGCGGCTGCGGCGGAGGAGTCCGCACCTTTTCTGGCAGCGGCTTGCCTTCAATCAACATGCGCACCTCGAGTGCGTCCAGCACTTCGCGTTCAAGCAGTCCCTGCGCGATGCGCTCGAGCACGTCGCGATGCGTGTTCTGAATATTTTTCGCGCTTTCATAAGCGATGTTGACGATGCGCTTCACTTCCTTATCGATGTCCACAGCAGTGGCTTCGCTGAAGTCGCGATGCTGGGCAATTTCGCGGCCCAGGAAAATCGCTTCTTCCTTTTTGCCGAACGCCAGAGGCCCCAGCTCGCTCATACCCCACTCGCAGACCATGTTGCGCGCAATGTCAGTGGCGCGTTCGATGTCGTTTCCGGCGCCAGTGGTGATGTGCCCGAGAAACATTTCTTCCGCGGTGCGTCCGCCCATCAGCACTGCCAGCATGCCTTCCAAATGTTCCTTGGTGTAGGAATGTTTATCGTCGGTCGGCAACTGCATGGTCAAGCCCAGCGCCATGCCGCGCGGAATAATCGTGACTTTGTGCACAGGGTCGGCGCCCGGAGTCATCGCCGCCACAATGGCGTGTCCCGCTTCGTGATACGCGGTGTTTTTCTTTTCTTCGTCCGACAAGATCAGGGATTTGCGTTCCACTCCCATCAAGACTTTGTCCTTGGCCATTTCGAAGTCGGCCATCAGGATGAATTTGCGATTCTGGCGCGCTGCCCACAAAGCGGCTTCGTTGGCCAGACTTTCGAGGTCGGCGCCGGAGAATCCGGGCGTGCCGCGTGCGATGATCGAAAGATCCACATCGTCCGCAATCGGTTTTTTCCGTGTATGCACGCGAAGAATTTCTTCGCGGCCCTTTACGTCTGGCCGTGCTACAACTACGCGGCGGTCAAATCTTCCAGGCCTCAGCAACGCCGGATCAAGCACGTCCGGCCGGTTGGTAGCGGCAATCAGGATCACGCCTTCGTTCGATTCGAACCCATCCATTTCCACCAACAACGCATTTAACGTCTGTTCGCGTTCGTCGTGGCCGCCGCCCAATCCGGCGCCGCGGTGCCGTCCGACCGCATCAATTTCGTCAATGAAAATGATGCAGGGCGCATTCTTCTTGCCTTGTTCGAACAAATCGCGCACGCGGCTCGCGCCTACGCCAACAAACATTTCCACGAAGTCCGAACCGGAAATCGAGAAAAACGGCACATTGGCTTCGCCGGCAATGGCCCGCGCCAGCAAAGTTTTGCCCGTTCCGGGAGGCCCGACCAGCAGCACGCCTTTAGGGATTCTCCCGCCCAGCTTCTGAAACTTCTGCGGATCCTTCAAAAATTCAATAATTTCCTGCAACTCTTCCTTGGCTTCGTCGGTTCCCGCTACATCCTTGAACGTGACTTTCTTTTGCTGCGCGGAAAGCAAGCGCGCCCGCGATTTGCCAAAGCTCAACGCTTTATTTCCGCCCGCCTGCATTTGCCGCATCAGGAACAGGCAGAAACCCACCAGCAGCAGCAGCGGTAGCGCGTTCAAGAGAATGATCAGCCAATCACCGCTGCGTACTTCCTTCACATTGATGGCCACCTGCTTGTCGCGAAGTTGCTTGGTCAGGTTTGGCGCGTCTTCCTTGAAGATGGTGGTGCGGAATTTCTTGTTGGCGGGCTTCGCGTACTCGCCCTGCATCTCATAGCTGTTGGGCGCTAGGTACATGGTCACTTCTTTGACGTCGCCCTGCTCCACGTGCGCCATGAACTCGCTGTAGCTGGGCGTATCTTCGCGCGCGGCCTGCCCGTTTGCCGAGACCAGCCTCCAAAGCATTACCCCAAGCAACACGATGGATAGCCAAAATAAAATTGTTTTTGCTGTCGAACTGGGATTCACGATTGCCTCACTCGCTTGATTCCGATAATTGCGTTATAAATTCCCGCCTAAAAATTCTTGAGCCGCCCTATCGCCCGCGGCGCTTCTTCTCATTATTGGACGCCTTGCTAATAATCGCCGTTTTCGCCTTCCGCGGCCACGCTTTGCCTTGCGTCAGTCCGCGTTCATTCCGCCGTTCGCCCCTGGCATCTGCCAGGCCGTATCCAACCCACATTTGGTTAGATGCCGTTTGGAAGCCAAAGTAATCCGGCTCCAGGGCCACGCGCCGCCCCGCCGTCTTGTCCAGCAACACTGCAAGCCGCAACGATCGCGGTTGCGATTCCCCCAGGCGTCGCAACAAAAATTCCTGAGTGATGCCGCTGTCCATCACCGCATCCAGGACCAGGACGTCTCGACCCTTCAAATCCGGACGCGAACCGAAAAAAACCTCGCGCCGCGCATTTTTCCCCTGCTGCACGTCACGAACTTCTGCCCGCACGAAATGGCATACCGTCAGCGAAACAACGTTGCGCAACAGGTCCGCGGCAAACACATAGCCACGATCCATTGTGACCACTGCATCCACGCGACGTCCGCGATACGCGCGCGAAATCTGCTTGCCCAACTCGTCAATTCTCGCGGAAATGCGTTTCGCGGAGTACGAAGATCGTTGCTTTGCGCTCACGCTGCACACTCCTGATGGCGTTCGAAAACGGTTCCCAGGTGGCCCACGCAGGCGCTCGTGCCGCTCTCTTCTATTAATAGTGTCTCGCCTGTCGGAAATGCAGTCAATCGCCGTGAAGCAGAAATCAAAAATTGTTCCCTAAGTGCTTACCCCGGCTTTTCGCGTCAGTCGACAGTTTTTTCCCGCCGCCAGGCAAAGATAAGCGCGTCCTTTTCTCTCAATACATCAACGCCGCCGGGAAGCTGTAGCCGTTTGCCTAGCTGTCCCTGTTTGGCAAACTGCACAATTGCTGCGATATGCTGTGATGAAATCTGCCCGCGCCGCTGCTTCACTCTTCCAACGATGTCTAGGATCAGCTTGCCTCGCAGAACTTCGCACCCTTCCGCGTCTGCAAATTTTAGAGGGTTCAACAATTCCGCAGTACCTATCTGCGCGACTTTCCCATCCAGCGTGACCAGCTGTTCGAAAAGCTTTCGCGATAGCTGTTCTACTAAGGCGGCCTGCTCGCGGGCTCGCGCCGCCAGCCCCGCAACGTGTTCAATCACCGCTGGATTAAATTCTTTCGCCAGCAGCGGCAGCAATTTTTTGCGCATCCTAGCGCGCACTCTGGTGGTGTCCCGGTTGGTTGCGTCCTCTCGCCAGCTCTGTTTCTGCGCGCGCAAGAACTTTCGCAATTCCTCGCGCCGGAAAGCCAGTAGCGGCCGTACCACGTGTTCCGCCACCGGATGAATTCCAGCAAGCCCTGCAATCCCGGTCCCGCGCAAAATATGTGCCAGCACCGTTTCTGCCTGATCGTCCATGGTGTGGGCAGTAGTCACGACGTCCACGACTCCTTGCTCCGCCAGCCGCTCGAAGAAGCCATAGCGCGCGCGCCGCCCGGCATCTTCCAGGTTCGTTTTTTCGTGTGCAGCTTTTCCCGCCACATCGGCTCGCCCAACGTGCAACGTCACGCCACGCTTTTCTGCCAGCGCCGCCACAAATTTCTCGTCCGCGTCCGATGCCTTCCCCCGCAACCTGTGATTGAAGTGAACCGCACTAGCCACAACGCCCAACTCAGCCCGCATTCTCGTCAGTAGCGTAAGCAGTGCCACCGAATCCGCTCCTCCAGAAACGCCAACCGCCAATTTCAATCCAGGCCGAAACCATGGCGCTTTACGCAAAGAATCCACGAATCGCCGCTCCATCTCTTTGACAAAGTTGCCTTTTTTCAAGTGCAGCCTCGTTGGCTGCATGATCGCACAAAAAGACCCGAGACGTGCTTTCGGTTCGCGAACGCCACCTGCGCAAAAAGAAAAAGAGGGGCAGCCATCTGGCTACCCCTCTTTTTATGTCCTTTGTGCGTTTAGATCAGAAAGTGAGCTTGGCGGTAATTTGCGCCATTCTCATGTCGGTTGCAGCGGACGCGAACGCTCCGTAAGGAGACGTCGGCGGTGTCTCAGTGAACAGGACTTGCCCGAATTGCGGTCCAAACGCCGTGCCTGGATAAGGCGCACCGTAATTCGCGTGGTTAAACCAGTTGTAGGCGTTCACTCCCAGCTGGAAGCCGATACGCTCTGTAACGTGGAAGTTCTTGCGCAGGCTCATATCTCCCGCCAGAAAGCCCGGTCCGCGGAAGGCATTGCGGCCTACCGCGCCAGTGAAGTTTGTCGCGGGCTCGAACAGGAATGGCGCGGTCGGATTCACGCCGCCGACGATGCCGAAGCACGGCGCTGCAACACAGGTACTCACGTTGGAGAAATCTCTCTTGCTGAAAGTCGGCTGCAAGAGAATTGTCGCTCCGGTCAGGTTGTTAGCTGAGAGGCCTCCCGTCGTTGCATTGTCAAATACGCTGAACGGGAAACCCGTGCGGTAGAACATTGTTCCGGAGAGCTGCCAGCCACCTATGGCCGCGTTGAACAAACGATTGCCGCTCTTGAACGGCAGCTCGTACACGTAGCTGGCACTGAGTTGATGGCGAGCGTCGTAGTCCGCCGAGGCGTAGTTCGCCCGAAGATTGAAAGGATCGATCTGCCCCAAAACACTGTAGAAGATGCTGAACGGCAATACTCCGCCATTCGATGACTCATCGAGCGCATGGGAGTACGTGTAGCTGAAACGGCCGCTCAATCCATGCCAGGTATTCTCCTGGATCGACACGGTCAGTCCGTTGTAGTTGGAGACGGCTCCGCTCTGTAGGAAGTTCACTCGTCCTACGCGAGGATCCGGGGCAGTGGCCGGGAGATTGCCAAATCCGAATCCGTTCAGGTAGTCGTTGAAATACAGTTCGGAATAGCCCCGGTTGCCCACGTAATTGACCGAAAAAATAGTATTCGGAGTCAATGCGTGTTGAACTTCCAAGTTCCATTCCACATATTTTGGATTCTGGAGGTTCCGGCTCACGTCATTCAGCGTCGGCGTGGTTGCGCAAGCTGCGGGCAAATTGGGAGTCGCTAGAAAAGTGGTCAAGCTGCCCCCATTGTTGTAGTTGTTCGCAAAGGCGGTGTTGCACTGTTGCACCAGAGCTACTCCGCTGTTCGGGAAGGCAGTCGAAGCTGGCGAGTTTAGGTCCCAAGCCAGGTTTCCACCTGGAACAGTCCACAGATTCACCTGCGGAAAGTTTGTATCAATACCGCTCAAAACCGTGCCGGGATATAGATCGGCGAACAGCCCGACTCCTGTACGAATCACGGTTTTGCTGCCCCAGGGAGTCCAGGCCAGTCCGAATCGAGGTTGGAACGCCACCAATTCGTTACTCGGAATAATCGTCTTATTGCCGGTTATGAACGACTGGTTGTAGGGAATGTCAGCCCCATGAGCTAAGTCATTGAAGGGAGTAGCAGGAAGTCCCGCGCAGTTATGTTGGCAAACACCGCCGGAATTGCGGTCAGCTCTTAGAGTCAAGGTCATTTTCAACTTTGACGTTGCATGGAATTCGTCCTGGAAATACAGCCCGAAGCTATAGAACGCCACCGGCTGGTCAGGGCTCTTCGCGAAGTTGAACTGGGTGGAGCTAGCAACCTGGTCATTCGCGAATCCAAGCAGCGTAGTACTTACTGCTGGATAGACCGCCAATTGCGCCGCGGTAAAATCGCTAATGTCATCTCGCCGGAAATTTACGCCCATTTTGAAAGAGTGGTTTCCCCGGGTAATCGAGAGATCATCCACCAGTCCCCACTGGGTCACGTTGCGTCCTTGTGGGAAAAGGAAGCCATTCGCAAATCCGCCTTGCCCTGCGCCGAAGCCCAGGTTTGTCAATGAGCCATCACTAAAGGCTAAGTTGCCGGGAATCAGGTTAAGCGCGGGAGCGCCGGAGTTGATGCTGCCGAAAAGCGCCGAATAATAGAGCACCGAACCGATGAAGTTGTTCACCACGGTAGGGCTGAAGACGTGCGTATAGTTTAATTGGCCTTCGTTTTGAGGCTGCGTACTAAACGTATCAAAAGCCGGATTAATCGGATCGGTGTAAGTCGGCTGGACTCCGCGGTCGAATTTTACACGCCCAAAGATCTTATCCTTGTCGCTAATGGAATAATCAACGCGCGTCGATAGCAGCCACTCATGGTTGCCGGAAGAAGCGCTGTCGGTCCAGCTCTGCGTGCACTGGTCCCCGTTGATCGCCGGCAATCCATTCGCGGTGCAGCTGCCGGCGTTAGGTACCGCAGTAGAAGCACCCGGTGCTGCGTTCCATAGTTTGAATAGGTTGTTGTAGAAACCAAGGGTCGCCGCGTCCTGCGGAACATTTCCCAAAACGAAATTCTGGAACGCCGGCGTCGGGATCGTTACAGGATGTACGGATCCAAAAATGTAGCGGATGCCTTCCGTGTTCGCAAAAACGAAGAGTTTATCTTTGATGATTGGTCCGCCGATGGAAGCCGCCCACTGGTTGTTGTTTTCGAACGGCCGCCCGTTGGTTGACGTCGCCTTAAGAATCGGATCATTGGCATTCAACGCGCGCCCTGTCCAATCGTAAACAGCATTGCCGTGCCAGCTATTTGTGCCAGACTTGGTCGAGTAGTCGATTTGCGAACCTGCCTGGCGCCCGTATTGACCGGTATACCCGTTGTTGACAACGGAAACTTCCTGCAGCTCATTGCCGCCAAGCAACAGGTTGCTGGACCCGGAATTGTTTAGGTTCAGGAATGGGTCGTTGTAGTCGTTGCCATTCAGCGTGAATAGATTGGAGGTTCCCGGCAGCCCAAAAGTGCTGAAATTTCCAAAGCCGCCGCCTGCTGACGAATTCATGGTAACTCCCGGTGCTGTCTGCGCTACGTAAGTCACGTCTCCACCCGGATTCGGAATTTCTTGAATTTGTCGAGTCTCAAAGTTCGTGGAAATGTTTGCGTTCTCCGTCTGAAGTTGTGCCAGTTCCCCGGACACTTCGACAGTCGTAGTGCTCGATCCAATCGTTAAGGTCACGTTGGCGTTTACGGTTGTGCCCAGCTGCACGGTTACGTTGCGCGTAAGCATTTGGAAGCCATCCTTCGCGACGGACAACGTGTAGCTCCCCGGTTTCAGCAACGCAAACGTATAATCGCCGCTTCCCGATGACGCTGCAGTAAAAGTTTCTCCCGTACTCGTATTCTTAAGGGTCAGCTGTGCGCCCACGACTACGCCCCCGCTCGAGTCGGAAACAGTTCCGCTGACCCCTCCCGTCACGATGCTCTGCGCACTTGCCCCAGGCCCGATCGCCAGAAGAATCATGGGGATAAGAAAAATGTATTTTAGGTACCTCTTGTTTCTCATTTTCTTTCGTTCTCCTTAAATAGCTGCTGTTTTTTTCTTCGCCAGAACTTTTGCCGGTGTTTTTCCGCGCGGCACGGCGTGATCGCATGAACGCAGAGCCGGGACACACTTCTCCGTCCGCGTGGATTCCCCTTTCGCGCGCGCGCACCGCTCCGACAGTTGTTTTTTGTATTGCGCTCTTAACTAGGCTTTCCTGAGGACCTGCGTTTCACTGCTCAAGAGCTTTCAGCGCAATACCCACTCGGACTTCCCGGCGTATTGTTTATTTGCAAGCTCATTGCCAGCCAGAAATGGCTGTTTTAATCCGTTATAAATCTTAGCTTTACGTAAATTAATAACCCGTCTGGCAAATTAATGTATACGAGAAGTCAAATAATTCTCCGAAAATCCGTACTTACCCTAAGAACGGTATAATACATAGATTACCTGTAAGTAATTTTGCAGGTTGGGCCAAGAGATTTCGCGATGGAAGGAACGGAGAAAGCTGGCGCCACTACTGCCGCTTGCTGTCGCACCCAGCAGGTGACGTGAAGAGTCCACGCTTGCAAAAAGTGAGATGCGCACCAACAGCGCCAGGTTGCGTCGAAGCAAATCTAGTTGCGACGTCAAACTTCAGCTTGCGATTGTTGCGCGCGATTTTTCACGCGCTGTCAACGCCCGGTTCGGTAACAAACGATACTAGCGGTTCGCGTGATACTGTGTCGGGAAGGATGGTGCGAACTCATCCGGCATGTTTGATTTCGCAGATCTATCCTGTTTCTTTTGCAAGACGCTTTTTGTTCTAGGGCGAAGATGGAGAATGAATCGTCGAAAATTCCTGGTTCGCGGGCCGGGCTTGTTCGCATCATGCACGGTCTAAAGCGCTTAGACCAGCAAACGGGGGCTTGTGGAAATCATAAGAATTTCTTGCTTCGAGTGTTGACAACCTGAAGTGTTCTCCCTATACTCGTCTAGTTGTTTGGACGCCACTCTGCTGGACAGGGAGGCTTTGCTCTTTGACAATTGATACGATATGCCAGAATCCGTTCGACTCCATTCGGCCTTTTTCGAGCCCGAATGGTTGAGTAACATCGAGCGATCAACAATTTGCTTGGAAGGCTGGTCCCGAATAAAATCGGGACATTTTTTTTCTCCAAGCGACAGGCTTCAAACGAGAGTTTGATCCTGGCTCAGAACGAACGCTGGCGGCGTGCTTAACACATGCAAGTCGAGTGCGCGTCTGTAGCAATACAGATGGCGCACGGCGCACGGGTGCGTAACACGTGGGTAATCTGCCCTCTGATGGGGAATAACTCGCCGAAAGGCGAGCTAATTCCGCATAATATTCCGAGAACTTAGGTTTTTGGACTGAAAGGCGTAAGTCGTCGGAGGAGGAGCCCGCGCACGATTAGCTAGTTGGTAGGGTAATGGCCTACCAAGGCTTTGATCGTTAGCTGGTCTGAGAGGATGGCCAGCCACACTGGAACTGAGACACGGTCCAGACTCCTACGGGAGGCAGCAGTGGGGAATCT
>WNFE01000663.1_pt1 | contig 24296 bp, 23 predicted proteins | sample 5400451 | NCBI WGS metagenome assembly WNFE01 (sample SAMN13153344, study PRJNA577476) | soil metagenome | isolation source: 200 cm saprolite under Douglas fir tree site 2 hole 2 | place: USA:California | collected 2015-04-18
GTTCCCGCCGCCGTCGGTTTGTCGGACGCGGCGGAGAGAAACTCGACCACGCCCTACGTCTGTTCCAGATCGAGGTCGCAGGCAAGACTGCGGTGGACGTGGGCGCGTCGACCGGCGGGTTCACGGACTGCCTGCTCCAGCACGGGGCAAGCCGGGTTGTCGCGATCGACGTCGGCACCGGGCAACTCGACTGGCGCCTGCGCGCAGACCCGCGCGTCCTGTCGCTGGAGAAGCGCGATATTCGAACGGCGACAGTTGAAGACGGTGGAGGCGCGGTGGACATTGTCACCATCGACGTCGCCTTCATCTCCTTGACAAAAGTCCTCCCCGCGGCAGTGAAGATGGTCCATTCCCATGGGGACATCATCGCGTTGGTGAAACCACAATTCGAGGTAGGCCCAAAGCTCGCGCGGCGCGGGGTGGTCCGAGATTCCAAAGTGCACAGCGCCGTGCTGCGCCGGGTGCTCGAGGACGCATCTGCCATGGGGCTCGTCCCCATCGCCGCAACTTATTCGCCGATTGCGGGGCCAGAAGGAAACCTTGAGTTCTTTGTGCACCTGCGCCGGGAGGGACAGCCCGTCGCGATCGACGTCGATGCCGTCGTGGCCCAGGCCCACGCGCAGGTGCCCCGCCGCGGGACCCGGCTCCGAGGGGCAGGGGATTCTTCTGCCGCTGAGACGGTCGTGGGATGAAGACCGCGGCCGTGGTCATCAACACCACCCGGCTGCGGGAGATGCCGGATCTCGTCGCCCCTGTGCGGGAAGCTGTCATGACCTTGCGCCGTCAGGCCGGGGCCGTGCGACTCGACGCGGAGGGCGCCAAAGTATTGGGGCTCTCAGATCTTGCGGTCTCCGATGAGGACCTCGCGACCCGCGCCGACATGGTCATCGCCTTTGGGGGGGACGGGACGATCCTGCGGGCCGCCGGCTTGGCCGCGCGTGCCGGAGTGCCCATCCTCGGGGTGAACCTGGGCGGATTTGGGTTCCTCGCCGAACTGTCCACCGCAGATCTTCCCTCGGCTCTGCCGGATCTGGTCGCCGGGCGCTACGAGCTGGACGAACGCATGATGCTGCAGGCAGAGGCAGACCACATCGACGCGGACAACTTGCTCGCTCTGAACGACGTGGTGGTGACCACCCGGGGGGTGGCGCGGGTCCTGCGGCTGCGGGTGCTGGTGAACGGGGAGCACTTGGCCAGCTATCCTGCCGACGGGGTAATCGTCGCGACCCCCACCGGATCGACGGCGTACTCGCTATCCGCGGGGGGCCCGATCCTGCACCCCAAGGTAGACGCGGTCGTGATTACACCAATCAGCCCGCACACATTCAATGCGCGGTCGGTCGTGGTTGACCGCAACGACACGGTGGACGTCGAATTGACCGTGCCCTCGCAGGACGCGACCGTGACCGTGGACGGCCGCGTGGGATTGGCGATGGGGGAGACCTGGCGCGTGCGTGTCCGGCGCGCCCGGCAGACGACACGCTTCATTCGCCTACGCAGTTCGAGCTTTTATAGCATCCTGCGGACGAAACTCGCATGGGGGGAACGATGACCAAGTACATCTTCGTCACGGGCGGGGTAGCCTCGGCGTTGGGCAAAGGAATCACCTCGGCATCACTAGGGCGCCTGTTGGTGGCTCGGGGGGTGAAGGTGACCCTCCTGAAGTTTGACCCCTACGTCAACGTCGATGCCGGCACGATGAATCCGCACCAACACGGGGAAGTGTTTGTCACCGACGACGGCGCCGAGACGGACATGGACCTGGGCCATTACGAACGGTTCATAGACACCAACCTCACCCGCGACAACAACACCACGACCGGGAAGATCTACGGAGCGGTCATTGCGCGCGAACGCCGCGGAGAATACCTGGGCGGAACGGTACAGGTCATCCCCCATGTCACGAATGAGATCGCCGATGAGATCCGCAAGGTGGGGGTCGCCGCCCACGCTGATGTGGTCATCGTCGAAGTGGGCGGGACGGTCGGGGACATCGAAGGGCTGCCGTTCTTGGAGGCTATCCGGCAGTTCCGCCGCACCGCCGGTCCCGAGAACGTGATGTACGTCCATGTCTCCCTGGTCCCCTACCTGCCAGCCGCAGGAGAATTGAAGACCAAGCCGACCCAGCACAGCGTGAAGGAACTGCGCAGCATTGGGATCCAACCCGACATGATCGTCTGCCGCACGGAGCGACCGCTGTCGCGTGCGGTGAAGGAGAAGATCGCCCTCTACTGCGACGTGGCCCCCGACGCGGTCATTCAAGCCATCGACGTCTCCTCGATATACGAAGTCCCGCTGATCCTGGAGCGCGAAGGCCTCGGCGAGATCGTCACCCAGCGGCTGAAGCTGGAGTGCGGCCCGCCGGATCTCGCGGACTGGCAGGAGATGGTCGACCGGATCCTGCGGGCCACCGGGCGCGTACGGGTGGCGCTAGTCGGCAAGTACATGGGGGTAGAAGACTCCTACGTCAGCATCGTGGAAGCCCTGCGCCACGGCGGGATCGCGCACCGGTGTGAAGTCGTGATTGCGAAGGTCGACTCCGAAGGACTCGAGGCGCTCAGCGATGCGGAGGTGGCCACCCGGTTGGCCGGGTTTGATGGCATCCTGGTGTGCCCGGGGTTCGGCGCGCGGGGGGTCGAGGGAAAGGTGAAAGCGATCCGCTTTGCGCGAGAACAGCGCATCCCGTTCCTGGGCGACTGCTACGGGATGCAATGGGCTGTGATCGAGTTCGCCCGCCACGTGTGCGCGCTCCCAGGCGCCAATACCACCGAGGTGGATCCCGCGACACCCCATCCGGTGATTCACCTGCTTCCGGAGCAGCAGGGCATCACTGAGAAGGGAGGGACGATGCGGCTGGGGCGGTATCCGTGCCGACTCACTCCAGGATCGCTCGCCGGATCCGCCTATGGCGAAGCGGAGGTGGGGGAGCGACACCGCCATCGTTATGAAGTGAACAACGCCTACCTGGATGTGCTAACCCGCCACGGTCTGCGCGTGACCGGCGTGTACCCTGCCAAGAATCTGGTGGAGATCATCGAACTCCCCTCGCATCCCTGGTTTGTGGGGACGCAGTTCCACGGGGAGTACCGGTCACGGCCCAATCGACCCCATCCCCTGTACCGGGAGTTCATCGGCGCAGCACTCCAGCACGCCCGAGTCGCCATCCGTGCACGTGAGGCGGCCGAGGCAGGATCGTAGCAGCAGCCGCAGGGCAGGGATCAGGGGAATCGTCGGTCGTTTCCCGAACACTGTGCGACGCGAGCAAGGTCCGGAGGGACATCCCATGGGATTGGTCACTTACGTTAACGGCGCGTTCGTGCCCAAAGATGAGGCCAAGATCTCGGTCTATGATCATGGGTACCTCTACGGCGATGGCGTGTTCGAGGGGATTCGGGCCTACGATGGCCGCATCTTCCGTTTGGATGCTCACGTAGACCGCCTGTACGAGTCTGCGAAGTACCTCATGCTCGAAATTCCCCTGAGTAAGAAGGCATTTGCGGAGGCAATCCTGGAGACGGTGCGCCGGACGGGGCTGAAAGACGCCTACATCCGGCCGGTGGTCTCCCGCGGGGTCGGCGACCTCGGCCTGGATCCCCGCAAGTGCACAACGCCTACTGTCGTCATCATCGTGGACACGATTCAGCTGTATCCCAACGAGGCGTACGCCCGCGGGCTAAGGATGGTGACCGCGACGACACGAAAGATCCGCCCGGACGCCCTCGCGCCGCAAGCCAAGACCTTGAACTATCTGGGTAACATTTTGGCGCGCCTCGAGGCGAACCGCGCCGGTGTGGATGAAGCGCTCATGTTGAGCAGTGAAGGGTATGTGTGTGAGTGCAGCGCGGACAATATCTTCCTGGTCCGCCGCAACGAGGTGTGGACACCGCCAGCTCATCTGGGCATTCTCAAGGGAATCACGCGAGAGACTGTGATGGATTTGGTGCGGTCCCTGGGGATACGGATGCGGGAGGAAGTTTTCACACTGCACGATGTCTACACGGCAGACGAATGCTTTCTCACCGGGACCGGGGCGGAGGTCGCCGCGGTCGTGGAGGTTGACGGTCGGCGGATTGCCGAGGGCGTCCCCGGGGAGATCAGCCAGCGCCTGCTCCGGGCGTTTCGCGAACTCGTGGCGGTGCAGGGGACCCCGATCTACACCCCCGCCACCGCCGAGCGCCGACGCTAACTTCCGTGCACCCAGAACGGCTGTTGGGCAGTCGCCGCGTGTACGAGGGCCACGTCGTGAGCCTGCGCGTCGATGACGTCGAACTGCCTAGCGGCGACCGGCAGACGCGAGAGATCGTGGAGCACCGGGGGGCGGTAGCGGTCGTCCCTCTGATTGAGGGCGATGTATTCCTCGTGCGGCAGTTCCGTCGCGCGGCCGGCCATGCGCTGTTGGAGATTCCTGCGGGCTCCATGGAAGCGGGCGAGGAGCCTGAAGCGTGCCTGCAACGCGAACTCGCTGAAGAGATCGGCATGAGGGCTGAGCGCGTCGCCCACATGGTGTCGTTCTATCCCTCTCCGGGATTCCTAACAGAAGTCGTGCACGTCTACGTCGCCCACAAGTTGAGCCCCCACCGACTCGACGCCGAAGAAGAAGATCTCGAGGTGGTGCGAATGCCCCTGGGCCGTGCACGCGCGCTTGTGGGTCAGGAGATTGTCGATGCCAAATCGATCATCGGCCTCTTGATGGCTTCAGATGCGGAGGGCGCGCCATGACCCGGCCAGATGCACCCGCCGCCTTCACGCATGCCATCGATGCCTTCCTAGCTTCCGCGCTGGCCGAGCAGGGGCTGGCAAATCGGTCGATCGACGCCTACCGACAGGACTTGTCTGACTTCACACGATTTGTGGTCGCACGCGGAGCGGTGTCCCCCGCGCGCGTGCAACATGCTGCGATCACGGTTTATCTGATCAGCCTCCGACGGCAGGGACGGGCGGCGTCCACCGTGAAGAGGCGGATCGCTGCGATCAGGTCCTTCTACAAATACCTGCAGCGGGAGGGCGTGCTGGCGCACGATCCCACTTTGGACCTCGCTTCCCCGCGGCTCCCCCGTCGGCTGCCCCGCATCCTCACAGTGAATGAAGTAGAGAGGCTGTTGGCCGCCCCTAATCCGGGCGTGCAAGAAGGTGTGCGAGACCGGGCCCTGCTGGAGCTTATGTATGCCACGGGCCTGCGCGTCTCTGAAACCGTCGGCTTGGATTTGTCTGACCTGGACTTGGCCCACGAGGTCGTGCGTTGCATCGGCAAAGGCAACAAAGAGCGCCTCGTACCCCTCGGTAGCCAGGCCGTCCGCGCGCTGCGCGAGTACCTGGGCAAAGCCCGGCCGCGGCTGGCGCGTCGGCACAGCACGCAGGCCCTGTTTGTCAGCCGGCTAGGAGGCCGATTCAGCCGGCAGGGGTGCTGGAAGCTGATCCGCCGCTATGCCCGACGGTCGGAGATTACAACGCCAGTGACGCCCCACATGCTGCGCCATTCATTTGCCACTCACCTTCTGGAACGCGGAGCGGATCTCCGAGCCGTGCAAGAGATGCTCGGGCATGCCACCATTTCCATGACACAGGTGTACACGCACCTCACACGAGACCGGCTGCGCGAGGTGTACAGGCAGAGTCACCCCCGGGATGCGATGCACGTGCGGTCCATAGTGCGCGGTCCCACCAGGCGCCGTCCTCGTGTAAGGCAAGCCCGCGCGTGAGCACAAGAGGCCGGCCGCACATCCGACGACGTGCACAAGTGTGACAGCGTTTGCGCGAGCGATCATCGTCGTCTTCGATAGCGCAGGCGTTGGGGAGCTACCCGATGCGGAGCAGTATGGTGATGTGGGCAGCAGCACCCTCCCCCACACGGCCCAGGCCGTGGGCGGACTGCACGTCCCTCATTTGGAGTCCCTCGGGCTCGGCCGGATCGTGCCCCTAAAAGGTGTCGTCCCCCTGGCATCGCCTGCGGGGGCGTTTGGCAAACTCACCGAGCGGTCCGCTGGGAAAGACTCGACGACAGGGCACTGGGAGCTGATGGGCGTCATTTTGGACCATCCGTTTCCCACGTATCCACATGCGTTTCCCGCAGACCTCATCGCCGCCTTCGAGCGCGCCATCGGCACGAAAACCCTCGGCAACGAAGTCGCTTCTGGCACGGAGATCATCGCCCGCCTGGGGCCTGAACACCAGCACACGGGATACCCGATTGTCTACACGTCGGCGGACAGTGTGTTCCAGGTCGCGGCCCACGAGCAGGTAATCCCCGTGGCTCGCCTGTATGAGATCTGCTTGGCCGCCCGGCGTCTGCTCGTCGGCGACCATGCGGTCAGCCGCGTCATTGCCCGTCCTTTTGTGGGATCCCCCGGCGCGTACACGCGGACAGACCGCCGCCGCGATTTCGCCCTCCCGTCTCCGCGCACGACCGTCCTGGATGCCGTTGCCGCCCAGGAGCTGGGTATTGTGGCCATTGGGAAAATTTCCGATTTGTTCGCAGGACGCGGCGTGACCCAGTCCGTACATACGCACGACGACCTGGATGGCGTCTGGCAAACCGCAGAGGCGATGCGCATCCACGAGCAGGGAATCATCTTCACGAACTTGGTGGACCTCGATTCGAAGTACGGGCACCGCAACGATCCAGCAGGGTACGCGCACGACCTGGAGGAGATTGATCGAGCGCTCCCTCAGGTGATCAACGCACTGCAGCCGGGCGACCTGTTCATCATTACAGCTGACCACGGCAACGACCCGACCACACCGAGCACCGATCACTCGCGGGAGTACGTCCCGGTCCTCATCAGCGGGCCCCAGGTGCGGGGCGGCGTCGATCTCGGTGTGCGCCCTACATTCGCAGACGTGGGGGCCACAGTCGCGGATGGACTTGGGGTGCGCTGGGACGGCCCCGGGACCAGCATGTGTGCCTTGTTGACGCGGTGACGACCCTACCTGAAGGTCTCGCTGTGTCACATCCACTGGCATGCAACCCAACTAAGCCGGAGCACTAGGGAGAAAGGATATGGAGAGTAGCATGATGGAGCGCATTGAAACCGCCGCCGCGTTCGTCCGGACCCGATCGAAAGTCACGCCAGATCTCGGCATCATTTTGGGATCGGGCCTCGGGGCACTCGCCGATGCGATCCGCGCCGAAGCCGTGATCCCGTATGCGCAGATCCCGGGGTTTGCGCCGACGACCGTCGAGGGGCATGCGGGAAACTTCATCCTCGGCCATCTGCAGGGCAAAGCGGTTGTGGCGATGCAGGGCCGGGTCCACTACTACGAAGGTCACTCGCTGGCGGATACCGCGTTCCCCGTCCGGGTCACGCGGAAACTGGGAGCCCGCGTGCTGCTGGTCAGTAACGCAGCGGGGGGGCTCAACCGCCAGTGGAAAGCGGGAGACCTCATGATCATCACCGATCACATTAACTTCATGGGCGCGAACCCCCTGATGGGACCGAACGATCCCGCCCTTGGACCGCGCTTTCCGGACATGTCCAAGGCGTATGATCCGGCGCTGATCGCGCTGACAGAACAGGCCGCAGTGGCAGAGGGCATCCTCATCCGCACGGGGGTGTATGTCGGCGTGCACGGTCCCAGCTACGAGACCCCCGCGGAACTGCGCATGCTGCGTGGGTGGGGCGCCGATGCTGTGGGGATGTCCACCGTGCCGGAGGTGATCGCCGCCCGCCACATGGGAATGCGGGTGCTCGGGATTACCGCGATCACGGACATGGCCACGGGCGAGAAGATCGCCACCGTCACTCATGAAGAGGTGATGGCGGTGGCCAAAAAGATTGAACCGATGTTCGTCCGCCTCGTGAAACACATCGTCAAGGAGCTGCCGATCTGATGGCGCAGTAAGTTGAGGACGGATGCGAGTCACTGAAATCATCCAGAAAAAGCGCGACGGGGGCGAGTTAACCGCGGGGGAGCTTGCGGAACTGGTTACGGGCTACGGGGCCGGCAGCGTTCCCGACTACCAGATCGCCGCGTTTCTCATGGCCGTGTACTTCCGCGGCATGACCCCCGCTGAAACCGCCGCCTTCACGATGGCCCTGGTCCAATCAGGAAAAACACTGGACCTCGGGGGGATTCGCGGCGTAAAGGTCGACAAACATAGCACCGGGGGCGTGGGGGATAAGACCTCGCTGGTGCTCATTCCGCTCGTGGCCGCCTCAGGGGCGCCGGTTGCCAAATTGTCAGGGCGGGGATTGGGACACACGGGGGGCACGATCGACAAGCTGGAAGCCATCCCCGGGTTCCGCACAGAGCTGAGTCCCCAGGCGTTCATCGATCAGGTCAATCGGATCGGCTGCGCGATCGCCGGCGCAACGACGGAGCTTGTCCCAGCGGACAAGAAACTCTATGCCTTGCGCGACGTCACCGCAACCGTGGACAGTACCCCGCTGATCGCCGCGAGTGTGATGAGCAAGAAGATCGCAGGCGGCAGCGATGCTATCGTCTTGGACGTGAAGACCGGCAGCGGCGCGTTCATGAAGACCATGGACGCCGCTCGAGGCCTGGCCCAGGCGATGGTCCAAATCGGTACACAGGTACGACGGAAGACTGTTGCTGTGATCAGCGATATGAATCAGCCCCTCGGGAGCGCCGTCGGCAATGCGTTGGAGGTCGCGGAGGCCATCCAGACTCTTCGAGGATCCGGCCCAGCAGATCTGCGCGAGCTATGCCTGGCGCTCGGGGCACACATGGTCGTCTTGGCGGGTCGGGCGCAATCGCCTGCCAATGGCCGGGCGATGCTGGAGAAGCTGCTCGATACAGGAGCGGCGCGTGCCAAATTTGCTGAAATGGTGGCCGCGCAGGGAGGGGACCGCCGCGTTGTAGACGACCCCGCGTTGCTCCCCTCCGCAAAGCTGCGGGTGCCAGTGGAATCCCCCGTCACGGGGGTCGTCGGATCCATCGACGCCCAGGCCATTGGGATCGCGGCGATGACCCTCGGAGCAGGCCGGGCCACGAAAGATGACGTAATCGATCCGGCGGTCGGTGTGGTCCTCGTCCGTAAGGTAGGCGATCCCGTCAAGCAAGGCGAGCCCTTGGCAGTCGTCCATGCGTCCGATCCCGGGAAAGCGAACGAGGCGGTCGGACGTGTGAAGGCCGCGTACCACGTAGCATCGTGGGAACCGCTGCGACGGCCGCTCATCCTTGAGGTGATCGCATAGGTGATCGTCCGGATCCCGACTCCCGCACTCGTGGTTCTGTGCGGTCCGGCGGGGAGCGGCAAGTCGACGTTTGCCCATCGGCATTTTCCTGACACGTCAATCGTGTCCTCGGACCGCTGCCGGGCGATGATCGCCGACGACGAGGCAAACATACGGGTGTCGCGCGCGGCGTTCGAGCTCTTTCACCAGATCATCGAGCTGCGGCTACGGCACCGCCACCTCACTGTGGCCGACAGCACTGCCGTGCGCCCCGAGGCGCGCACGACCTTGCTGCACATCGCCCAAAAGTGCGAGGTGCCAACCGTGGTCATCATGTTCGACATCGCGGAGGCGATGTGCTTACACAGGGATGAAGGGCGCTCTCGGCGTGTCGGCCGGGCGGTGATCCACCGCCAGTGGGAAGCGTTCCAACAGGCCCTGCGCCGCGTACCCACTGAGGAATTTGGCGAGGTCGTCGTGCTCGGAGAAGACGACCTCCGCCGGGCACATGTGGAGATCCTAGAAGCATCGGGTCGCCGGGGAATCAGCGGCAAGAGTGTGAGGAGTCACTAGGCCATGGGGGAGGGCGCAGGCGTGGAGATCAAGCGCGTCGGGGTCGTGGGGTGCGGGCTGATGGGAGCGGGGATCGCGGAAGTTTGTGCTCGCACTAGCTATACAGTCATCGTCCGCGAAGTGACTGAGGAACTGCTGAAAAAGGGGCTCGCGCGCATCGAAGCCTCAATGGCCCGCGCCGTTGAACGCGGAAAGATGACCGCAGCAGATGCGAAAGCTGCCCGCGCTCGAATCACCGGCACGACGCGTCTAGAGGATCTCGCGGCGGTGGACTTGGTCCTCGAAGCGGTCGTGGAGAACATGGACCTTAAGAAGCAGGTGTTTAGCGATCTGGACCGCCGCTGCCCTCCCCAGACGATCTTCGCGAGCAATACGTCCTCGTTGTCGATCACTGAAATGGCCTCGGTCACCTCACGGGCAGCCAAATTCCTGGGGATGCATTTCTTCAACCCCGCGCCGGTGATGAAACTCGTCGAACTCGTGCGCGGACTGCAGACGGCGGAGGCGACCATGACCACCGGTCGGCAGTTTGCAGAGTCGCTAGGCAAGACCGTCGTGGTCTGCGTCGACAGCCCTGGGTTCATCGTCAACTTCTTGCTGGTCCCGTATCTTCTGGATGCGGTCAGAGCGTTGGGGAACGGGATCGCGAGCAAAGAAGACATCGACACTGCAGTTCAGTTAGGGCTGGCGCATCCCATGGGCCCTCTCACGCTGCTCGATTACGTCGGCATCGACACGACCTACTACATTGCCGAGGCGATGTATCAGGAGTTCAAGGATACGCGCTACGCATCACCCCCGTTGCTCAAGCAGATGGTGCTCGCAGGGCTCCACGGGCGAAAGACCGGACGGGGTTTTTATGATTACAGTAAGCGGGGGTCTTCCGGTTCCTAGGAGACGGACAGATGGTTGTGAGAGTCGCGTAGATGCGCCGTCGTTTTGACTCTGGGGGGTCATGGTGGCACAGGGCGCAGCCCTTCTGACGTGATGCGCCACAACCGAGGCGAAAGAGGAACCTGCGCGCCTTGAAACATCGCCGCGGCCCGGGCCGCCAGCGGGACGCGGTTAGACACGTCCGCGATGAGGCACGCATGTTCATGCGGGATCGCCAGCACCGGCTGCGCGATCCCGCCTGGAATAATGAGTTCGCCGACCAGAGCCCGCGTTGCATCCAGGCCGTCAAGGGATACGTACTCCGCCTGGGGGCCTCCCAGTTCTTCAAGAATGTGCACCGTGTGCGCGCGGAGGTTAGCCACCGCACGGTCGTGTAGCGCGGAGCGTTCCATCCCCCATCCCGTTCTCATCCCTTCAGTGACGAATGTGTACCGGTGCTGACCCTCGATGATGTACACGATGCTCACTTCGTCATCTAATTCAGAACGGACGAGGCGGTTCTCTGGCCGATACCCGGTCGACGGCGGAAGAGCGGACGTGCGCCTTAGCAGCGGCAAGATGCGATCCCTCACCAACAGTGCCGGCGGGGCCGACACCGCGGGCAGGCGACCGCGCAGTGCATCGGCGAGGTCAGCGAGGAGAACCGATTCGTCGTCCTTGCGGCGCACGTGATACACATACGTCGTCAGCAAGTCGATTCCCACATCGTAGCCCAGGACGGCGTAAATCGCCCCTGAGGGTGTATCCCGACGCCATGTAATGTCGCCGGAGTGCCCGAGAAAGTAACGAACGCGCCCGCGGAACCGAACAAATCCGCGATATGTGGCGGCAGTCGCCGCTACAAACGCGGCTACCACCAATCCCACGATGACGCCAAGCACGGGGTCTAGCGTTTACGACGAGAGGGAGCAGATTTCTCGCGGGGCGCGAACCCCGTGATGTCATCGAGCGTACCCCGGCGCTGGCGGGGCGGACGAAGGACCGCTTCCACGGTCATGCTCAAGTGGATCTCCGGCAGCGACGTTTGCAGGACGCGCCCAATGAACCCCCCATCTGTCCCATCCATGCGCACGAAGGCCACAATCTGCGGAGGATCAACGGGCTGGCCGTCTTGGTCCTGGTGCACCACGGCGTAGCTGTGCACGCGGCCGGTCGACGGGACCTGCGACCAGGTCTCAGACAGATCGGCAAAACAGCGTTCGCAATACACTCGTGGCGGGAGGTAGGTAATCCGACACTCCCGGCACGTCGTTGCCATAAATACGCCCTTCGTTTTCAGGGTCTGAAAGAAACGTTCCCCCGCCACGCCAGCCGTGTAGAGATACTGGACGGGCATCTTCCCCCGTACGACTCGAGCCAGCGGCGTGTCCTTTATCGTCTGGGGCATGACTGCCTCATCGGCTGCGGCCCGCTGTGACGGGCGCAAAGTAGCGAATGTCTGTGATCGCCCCCTCGCGCTGGGCAGCGGGCTTCCACACCGCTTGAACACGCATGCCCACGCGCACCCGCCGCCGGATCTCCTCAACGGTACGTCCTGGGACACCACCCACCAAGTGCAAGAAGCCCCCGCGCGGATTTGTCCCGTCGATCTCGATCACCGCAGGGAGCTGCGGTCGGCGCAGCGGTTTCATGTCCCAGGTGACGTAGCAGATCGAAAAGGTATTGACTGTACCGGTAGACGCAAGTTCCACCCACTCGTCCATCGGCTTGAAGTCGAGTTCGCAAAATGCCCGAGGAGGGGTGACGGTCCGCCCGCAGCGGCGGCATCGGACGCCAAGAATCTTTCCCCGCTGCAAGCCGACCAGAAAGCGGCTGATGGCTTCCCCTGCGTCCCAAGCGTATTCCAGAGTTGGCGTCCACGGGGTGGTAACGACTCCCGTACGGAACTCTGCGTCGCTCAGCGGCCTTCCCCGTAGCGCCTGATAGGGCGGGGCCGTCCCCTGCGTAGCCGGGCTGCGCTTGGGCGAGTGCGCCATCACTCCACCCCCAAGACCGCGACAGTCCCGACTTGCATCAGGTCGCCCCACGCTTGCGCGACGCCGCGTTCGGGTGATCCAGGAACCTGCCGTGCGCCGGCTTCGCCCCGCAGCTGCCAGAAGAGCTCGCACACCTTCATCAGGCCCGCGGCAGCAATGGGGTTCCCGACGCCCATCAATCCGCCGGATGGGCAACTCGGTAATTCCCCCGTCCGGTCGAAGCGACCGTGGGCCAGATCCTCCGCCGCTTTCCCCTTGTCCGCGAGTTGAAGGCCTTCCAGATGGTGCAGCTCTTTGTACGCGAACGGATCGTAGGGCTCTGCCACGTGAATCTGCTTGCGGGGTTCTGTGATCCCCGCCATCTCGTAGGCCATCTTGGCCGCCTTTTCGACGTACCGCGGATAGGCCAGGTCGCGGTTGCCCCAGTATGACGTGTCCAGACACCAGCCGACCCCTTGGACCCACACGGGTTTGTCGGTGTATCGGGAGGCAACCTTTTCGGAAGCCAACACGATCGCCGCCGCGCCGTCAGAGACGGGGCTGACCATGAGCCGGTGCACTGGCCAGGCCACAACCTCAGAAGCGAGCACATCCTTGACGGTGATCTCGGTCGCGACCTGCGCGGCCGGATGGGCCAGGGCGTTGTGCTTGTTTTTGACGGAGACGCGTGCGATGTCGTCGTTTCGAATCCCATACGTCGCCATGTACCGGTGCTGCTCGAGCGAGAAGATCCACAAGAGGTTAGGTCCCAGCGGGCGCTCGATGATCTGATCGAAAATAGTGAGGAAGGCGCCCTGGGGGTGCGGCTGACAGCTGCTCATTTTCTCTTCGGCCACCACGAGCACGAGATCGAACAAACCGGAGGCGACCATCATCCAGCCGCTGATGATGCTGAAGACTCCCGAGCCTCCACCCACATACGCGCGCAAATACGGCTTGCGGGTGGCCCCGGCGCCATCCAGCAGCCATTCACCTTTCATATGGACGCCGTCGAACGCGTCTGGCGCCGTGGCCATGACGACCGCGCCGATGTCCTTCAGGCGCACACCGGATGTCTCCAGCGCCTGAGACGCAGCATAGTAGGAGAGCTCTTTTCCCGTTTCGAGAGCCCGGCGCATAAACAGGCTCAGGCCCGCACCGATAACCGCGACGCGACGTGTCGGCTTCCGCTTGATCAACGACATCGGCCCACTCTCCGCAATTACGCCCCGAGCACCAGCGCGCCCCCCGTTTGCGTGGGAACACCCCTCCACGAGAGCACGAGACCTGTGCTTGCATTGCGAACTTGCGCTCGACCCGCGTCTCCACGGAGTTGCTGGACCGCTGCCGCTGTGCGGTAAAGCGCCGTGGCATCGAAACAGTACCCCATCCCAAGAGATCCACCGGAAGGGTTTACGGGAAACGGCCCGTCCAGGCGCGTGCGCCCGTCCATCACCCAGCGCGCGGCGTCCCCGCGGGAGACTAGTTGGGTGGCCTCAAGGTGTTGCAGTTCCTTGTAGGCATAGGTGTCATCGAGTTCGGCGAAGGAGATCTCGCGCGGGGGGTCGGTGATCTCGGCCATCGTGTAGGCCATCGTGGCCGAGAGCTGGGCATACGAGGCCTGGTCCCACGACCGCATAGCCAGCCAGGGACTGTCCGACGCCCACCCGATACCCCGGATCCAGACGGGTTTGGGTGCTCGGCGGGCCGCGTCCTCCGAGGACAGCACCACGACGACCGCGCCGTCGGCGTACGGACTTATCTCGAGTGTGCGCAGCGGCTCGGCGACCTGCGCCGAGGAGAGGACGTCTTGGGGCGAGATCGTGGCGCCGTGTGCGGCGATGGGATTCGCCAGCGCCTGCCTGCGGTTCTTCACGACCACCATCGCGATGGCTTCGTCGGGGATGACGCTGGCATGCTGATACCGCCGCATCTCCAGGGCTGCGATGGCATGAGGGGTCACGCGCACGGGGCGCTCATAGGCAGGATCTAGTGCCATCGCCAGCACCTGCTGGTGGGAGACGATGTTCGACGTTTTGCAATGCGCTTCAACCGCCACCAGGTCTGCGATACCGCTCCGAACGAGCATCGCCGCAGCCGCGATCCCCTGGAGGCCATCGCCTGCCACGGTGTGGACCGGTCGGAGCACAGCACCCAGCTGGTCCGGAGTGTATTCGTCAGTGATACTGGTCCCTTCGTGGAAGTCCTCGCAGACGCTGACGAAACTATCGACTTCCTCGTGGCTGATCCCGGCGTCAGCGTAGGCGCGGGCGGCGGCCTCAAACGTCAGTTCCCGATAAGAGTGCTCGCGGGATTGCACGCGCAACGGCACAACGCCGATACCCACAATGGCGACCCGATCACTCATGCAGACGAACTCCGGGGAGGCACAGCAGGCGGAACAGGGTCCTCACGTTGAGGCATTTTTACACGCACGGAGGCGCCTCCTGCCACACGGGCACACATCGCCCAGGGCAGGAACGGTGGACCCCGGCACATAAAGAACACACTGCATCAACCCCGCATGGACTTCCAGCTGACTAACGAACACCGGATGGTTCAGGCCATGGTGCGGGAGTTCGCGACCAAGGATATTCTCCCGCACGCGGCAGCCCTCGACCACACCGCCACGTTTCCCGCCACCATCATTCAGAAGGCCGCTACCCTCGGCCTGATGGGCATCTGCGTGCCCGAGACCTACGGGGGGGCGGGAATGGATGCCGTAAGCTACGTGGTGGCCCAGGAGGAGCTCGCGCGGGCCTCGGCGGGCGTGCAGGCCATCATCACCGTCAACAACTCGCTGGTCTGCGACCCCCTGGTCCGGTTTGGAACGGAACAGCAAAAGCGGCGCTACCTTCCGCCGTTGTGCTCGGGAGCCTCCCTGGGGTGTTACTGCCTGACCGAGCCCGCTGTGGGATCGGATGCGATGTCGCTGCAGACGACCGCCCGGCGGGACGGGGGGTCGTGGATCCTGCGGGGCACCAAGGCATTTGTCACCAACGGGGTAGAGGCGGATCTGTGCATCGTCTACGCGCGCACTGGACCTGACCCTGGAGCCCGCGGGCTCTCGGCGTTCATCGTCGAGAAACGTCTGCCCGGAATCGCTATCGGCAAGGTGGAAAAAAAGTTAGGCATCAAGTGCTCATCGACAGCCGAGATTGTGTTTGACGACTGCCGCGTGCCCGCCGAGAGTATCGTCGGTGCGCCCGGTGCGGGGGGAAAGATCGCACTGTCGACCTTAGACGGTGGTCGGTTGGGTATCGCGGCACAGGCTCTCGGGATCGCGCGGGCCGCGCTGGAGGATGCGACCGCGTATGCGGCCACCCGGCAGCAGTTCGGCCACCCGATTGGGGAGTTTCAAGCCGTGCAGTGGATGCTGGCGGATATGGCGACGCGCATCGACGCCAGCCGGCTGCTGACCTTGCGCGCCGCCGACCGACGGCAGCAGGGACTGCGTTATACGAAGGAAGCGTCCATGGCGAAGTTGTTTGCCTCCGAAACAGCTATGTGGACCGCACACAAAGCCGTGCAGATCTTCGGAGGGTATGGGTATCTCCAGGATTACCCGGTGGAGCGTTACTTCCGAGATGCGAAGATCACGGAAATCTATGAGGGCACCTCAGAGATCCAGCGTCTTGTGATTGCGCGCCACATCGTGGAGGCCGCGAAGTGACCCACACCGCACAGATGCAATCGCCCAGGTACCTCATCCGGACACGATTAGGCCCCCAGAACCTTCAACCTCGCAGGACGAGCGCGTGAATATCCTCATCTGCGTCAAACAGGTCCCGGACACCGAAGCGCCGATCCGCATCAAACCGGATGGGAGTGGAATTGACGACACCGCTTTGAACTTGGTTATGAACTATTATGACGAGCATGCGACCGAAGCAGGCCTGCGTCTGCGTGAGCAATTTGGCGGGTCGGTGACGCTGCTGAGTGTGGGAAGCGAGCGGGCCAAAGAAGCGCTCCGGACCGGGCTGGCGATGGGGGCGGATGAGGCGATTCTCATTAGTGACCCCGCGATGGCAGGGGTCGACCACCTCGGCCTTGCCCAGGTGCTGGCGGCGGTAATTCGGACCCTGCCCCACGACGTTGTCATCTGCGGGAAGATCAGCACCGATGACAACGCGGGAATCGTCGGGCCCGCCCTCGCCGAGTACCTGGGCCTGCCGCAGGCGACGGCAATCGCGCACCTAGAGGTAGACGCGACCGGGACGAGCGCGGTCGTGCATCGAGAGGTGGAGGGGGGCGTCGAGGTGCTCCACGTGCCGTTTCCTGCAGTCTTGACCGTAGAGCGCAGCCTCAACGAGCCGCGTTACCCTTCGCTGCCAGGCATCATGAAAGCCAAGCGCAAAGAAATTAAGACGCTGAATCTCTCCGCCGCCGGGGTGAACTCGTCGTCTGTCGGTGCAGCCGCTTCCCGGACCATCCCGACCTCGCTCTCCGCACCGGCTAAACGGAAAGCCGGCCGCACCTTCGAGGGCGACACGGACCAAGCTGTCGCCGCGATCATCGCGTTCTTGAAAGATGAAGCGAAGGTCCTGTGAGGCGATGACGGGTGCGCGGCGCAGAGCTGACTGGGGCACAGGTGTATAGATGAGCCACGACGTTTGGGTCGTCATCGAACACCAGGATGGAGTCGCCAAGAAGATCAGTTTGGAGTTACTCGGGTGCGCCCGTGTATTGGCTGCCGCGTGGTCTGGCAAGGTCGTGGCGTTCGTTCCGGGGGTAGGCACCGCACAGATTGCCGCCGCCCTCGGGTCGCGGGGGGCGGACATCGTGATTACCACGGAGCACCCGCTGCTCCAGCGCTATACGACAGACGGGTACGCGACCGTGCTGACCGAGGCGCTGAAGGGGGAGACCCCCGCCGTCGCGCTGTTCGGGGCGACCTCACAGGGACGCGACCTCGCCCCCCGCGTGGCCGCGCGGCTAGGAGCAGGGATCGTGACCGACTGCACCAGCGTGACAGTGCAGAACGGAACCCTCGTGGCGACCCGTCCTATGTACACGCGCAAGGCGATCGGCACCGTCCAGTTTAAAGAAAGCGTTCCGCGCCTCGCCGTGGTGCTCCCTTCGATGTACCCGTTGCCGCCTGAACAGCCCCAGCGGAAAGCCGAGATCCGCTCCTGGCCCGTCCACTTAGACGCCAAGGCAATTCGCACGACGGTTCGAGAAGTAAAAACGATCCAGCGTGAGACGATTCCGTTAATTGAGGCCGACATCATCGTGTCCGGCGGTAGAGGCATGAAAGGGCCCGAAAACTTCGCCCTGCTGGACGCGCTGGCTCGTGCGCTGGGAGGGGCGGTTGGCTCCTCGCGGCCCCCCGTAGATTCGGGGTGGGTCCCGCACGACTTCGAGATTGGCCAGACAGGCAAGACGGTGAGCCCACAGGTCTACCTCGCCTGCGGAATCTCCGGAGCCCCGCAGCATCTTGCGGGGATGTCGGGGTCCAAGTACATCATCGCCATAAACAAGGATCCTAACGCGCCGATCTTGCAGCTCGCTGATCTGGGGATCGTGGGCGACCTCTTTCAGATCCTGCCGAAGCTGACCGAGGCGGTCAAACGCGTCAAGGCATCGTAGAATCAACCGCCTGCGCCAGCGAGCGATTGACCGGAGGCCGCGGATTCGCCATCATCGGTAAGAGAACATGACCAATCCGAACAGACGTCCAGACATCACGGACGCCCACCGGAAGTGGGAGGCGGGCACCCTGCGGCCTCACCTGGAGCGCCAGCCAGAGCGCAAGGAACGTTTTTCCACCATCTCGGATCTGCCGATCGACCGGCTCTACGGACCCGATGATCTCCCTGGCTTCGATCCCTCGCGCGATCTCGGGGTCCCCGGCGAGTACCCCTTCACACGGGGGATCCACCCGACGATGTACCGGGGCCGGCTGTGGACCATGCGCCAGTTTGCCGGCTTCGGGTCAGCTGCAGACAGTAACCGGCGGTTCCATTATCTCCTCGCCCGTGGGCAGACCGGCTTGTCGGTGGCGTTCGACATGCCGACGTTGATGGGCTATGACTCCGACCACCCCCGCGCTCTGGGGGAAGTGGGACGGGAAGGCGTGGCCATCGACACGGTGGCGGACATGCAACTTCTCCAAAAGGACCTGCCGCTGGATCGCATCACGACATCGATGACGATCAATGCCCCGGCGAACGTGCTGTTGGCCATGTATGTCGTCGCGGCCGAACAGGCCGGGTTCCCTCGCGACAAACTAGGCGGGACGACCCAGACGGACATGCTCAAGGAGTTCATCGCGCAAAAAGAATGGATCGTACCCCCCCGGCCCAGCATGCGGCTGATCCAAGACATGCTCGTGTTCGGCGCTCGCGAACTCCCCCGCTGGAATGTGATCAGTATCAGCGGATACCACATTCGGGAAGCGGGGGCGACAGCCGTGCAGGAGCTGGCGTTCACACTGGCCGACGGCATCGCGTACGTTCAGGTAGGCATTGAGGCGGGCCTCGCGGTTGATGACTTTGCGCCGCGGCTGTCGTTCTTCTTCGACTGCCATAACGACTTCTTCGAAGAAATCGCGAAGTTCCGCGCGGCACGACGCCTGTGGGCACGGATCATGCGCGACCGGTTCCATGCACGCAACCCGCGGTCGTTGTGGCTGCGCTTCCATACCCAAACCGCCGGGGTCTCCCTCACGGCTCAGCAGCCATACAACAACGTCGTGCGTGTGGCGCTACAAGCGCTCGCCGCGGTGATGGGCGGGACCCAATCCCTGCACACCAATTCCATGGACGAAACGTACGCGCTGCCGACTGAAGAAACCGTGATGGTCGCACTGCGGACCCAACAGATCATCGCCCATGAGAGTGGCGCGACCCACACCGCAGACCCCCTGGGAGGATCCTACTTCATCGAGGCGTTGACGAATCGGATGGAGGCGGATGCCACCCAGTATCTCCAGAGGATCGACGACCTGGGAGGCATGGTGCGTGCGGTCGAGATGGGATATCCGCAGCGCGAGATCGCCGAAGCCAGCTACCACTATCAGCAACAGCTAGAGCGCAAGGAGAAGGTCATCGTCGGCGTTAACGAGTTCGTCGCGTCCGAGGAACCCGCGATCCCCGTCCTGCGGCTTGATCCCGAGGTTGAGCGTAAACAGATCGACCGGCTCCGTCGCTACCGCGCCGACCGCAATACGGCCCAAACGCGTCGGGCGTTGGATGCGCTGCGGAGAGCCGCCGACGGCGGGGAGAACACCATGTACCGGGTGGTGGAGTGTGTGAAAGCCCAGGCGACGATCGGCGAGATCTGTGACGTCTTTCGAGCTGTGTACGGAGAGTATAAAGAACCTGCCATCATTTGACCCGTCCCCAAGGCACACAACCAGAACGGGGTGGGGGACCAGTCGACAGGCGCGAGAGGCGGACGCGAGGGCAGGATAGCAGAGAGACGATGAGTGAGGCGAAGATTCGGATCGTGATCGCCAAGCCGGGACTCGATGGTCATGACCGCGGCGCCAAGGTCGTCGCACGCGCGCTGCGGGATGCGGGTTTCGAAGTCATCTATACCGGGTTGCATCAAACACCGGAGATGATCGCGAGCGCCGCGATCCAGGAAGACGCAGCGGCTATCGGCCTGTCGATTCTCTCCGGTGCCCACATGACGTTGTTGCCGCGTCTGATGGATCTGTTGCGCCAGCAAAGCGCGAGCGACATCGTGGTGTTCGGGGGCGGCATCATTCCCGAACAAGACATCCCGACTCTCAAAGCCGCCGGCGTGAGGGAGATTTTCCTGCCCGGCACGTCGTTAGAGGCGATTGTCCGTTGGGTGCGTGCGCACGTGAAACCCCGCGGGGTCGCTGCCTAGTGCGCACGGGCCTGCTAACAGACGGGGAGCCCGTGCTCCTGATAGACCGCAAGGAGCGGCGCTACCTGCTGACACTACATGCCGGCGCCATCGCCGACCTGCGCGGCGGGAAACTGCCCCACGACCAGCTCATCGGGTCTCCAGAAGGCCGCTACGTCCGCACGACCCGCGGCGAGGCCTTCCTCATGATCCGCCCGACGCTGGGCGAATTCGTGCTGGCCATGCCGCGCGGAGCGCAGGTTATTTACCCGAAAGACCTCGGCGCGATCCTGCTCGCGGCCGACATCTACCCGGGGGCTAAAGTCCTCGAAGCCGGGACTGGATCGGGCGCGCTGACGATGACCTTGCTTCGAGCAGTCGGCCCTGCGGGTCAGGTGTACTCGTATGAGGTGCGCCCCGAGTTCGCCCGGCAGGCCAGCCAGAATATCGCTCGCTACCTGGGCTCCTCCGATAACCTGATCACGCGGATGCAGGACGTGTACGCAGGCATCCCTGACGCTCCGCTGGATCGCATCCTGCTCGACGTGCCCGAGCCCTGGCGGGTTGCGCCGCACGCCATCCCGGCTCTCCGAGCAGGCGGGATCTTGATGTCATACGTTCCCACCGTGCCTCAGGCGGCCCACATGGTCGAAACCCTGCGCCACTCTGGCGCGTTCGCCATGCTGGAGACGTTTGAAACCCTCGTGCGTCCCTGGAACATCGACGGCGCGAGCGTCCGCCCCGCGCATCGCATGGTAGCCCACACGGCATTTATCACGACTGCGCGCCGGGTCGAGATGGACACCCTGCAGACAAGCACCACCACGCCGACACCCGAGTAAGCACGGAAGCTCCAGAGCGAGGAAGCGCTCGGAAGAAGCGGGATTTCCTACAGCCGCTCGACGGCCATCGCCACGGCCTCTCCGCCCGCCAGACAGACGGCGGCCACGCCTCGCCGTGCCTCGTGCTGGCGCATGGCATACAGGAGCGTGGTGAGGATGCGGGCGCCGCTCGCGCCGACGGGGTGCCCGAGGGCGACTGCGCCCCCGTTCACGTTGACACGGTCGAATCCGATCCCTAGATCGCGGCACACGCCAATGACCACTGCGGCAAACGCCTCGTTGATTTCAAACAGGTCCACGTCGTCTGTCCGCCATCCCACTTTCTCCAGGAGGCGTTTGGTGGCTTGCGCCGGGGCGATCGTGAACCACTCCGGAGCCATCGCCGCCCCCGCTTGCCCGACCACCCGGGCGACTGGGGTGAACCCGTGCGTTCGGGCCACATCTTCGGCAGCCAGGACTACCGCCGCGGCCCCGTCGCTGAGGCTGCTCGCGTTCGCAGCCGTCACCGTGCCGCCTTCCTCGAAAGCGGGGCGCAGGGTAGGGATCTTATCGAAACTCACCCGGCGCGGCTCCTCATCCTCTGCCACCATCTGCATTGCCCCGGACCCCCCAGAGACATCCACTTCCACAATTTCGAGGGCGAAGCCGCCTTCGTTCATCGCCGCCAAGGCACGCGAGTAACTGAGCCGGGCGAAGTCGTCCTGGTCCTGCCGCGAAATACGATACTCACGCGCCAAGAGCTCGGCACAATTGCCCATGTGCATGTTCGAGTACGCATCGAGCAGACCGTCTTTGAGAATCGTGTCGATGATCTTGTCGTCGCCGAGCCGGTAGCCCGTGCGCGCGCGCGGCAGCAGATAGGGGGACGCACTCATGTTTTCCATCCCGCCTGCGACGACCACGTCGGCATCGCCGACCGCGATCGCCTGAGAGGCCATCATCGCGGCTTTCAACCCCGACCCACACATCTTGTTCACCGTCGTCGCGGGGACAGACGGGGGCAATCCGGCGTAGAGAGCGGCCTGGCGGGCGGGGGCCTGACCGAGTCCGGCGGTCAGGATGTTGCCCATGATGACTTCGTCCACGCCCTCGCCGCTGACCCCGGATCGACGGAGCGCCTCCGCGATGGCGATGCTCCCCAGCCGAGGCGCAGGAATTCCGGCGAGGCCACCGAGGAAGCGGCCGATAGGGGTCCGAGCAGCACCGAGGATGACGACAGTCCGCATCGCAGTCCCTCGAGGAAGGCGTCGTGCGTTCGTCCTGTCCGCCTACGCTCAGTGTACTGCGCCTGATGCACGGGAGCAAACGCGGAGGAAAAAGCCGTCCCTTTGACACGGGCCAGAAACGCATGCTAGACTCGCCTCACAGTTTTTTTTGGCGAAGATGACCAACCTCACCGCTGCCGCCTTTGGGTTTCACGTGAACGCCGCTGGACACCTCGAAATCGGCGGGGTGGACGCCTTGGACCTCGCGCGGCAGTTCGGCACGCCGCTGCATCTGCTGGATGAAACGCGTTTGCGCGGGAACTGTTCGGCCTATCGCGAGGCGTTGGTCGCCGAGTATGGCGCGAATGCGCGCGCGCTGTTCGCTTCCAAAGCCTGCTGCATCGTCGCGACCTGTCAGATCGCCAGCCAGGAAGGATTGGGCGTCGATGTCGCTTCCGGCGGGGAGATTCACACGGCGCTGCGGGCGGGTATCCCGCCATCCGATCTCTACTTCCACGGAAACAACAAAACGCCCGATGAAATTGAGCTGGCGCTACGCGTCGGCGTCGGCCGCTTTGTGGTCGATAACGACTACGAGCTGGACCTGCTCGAATCGCTCACCGCACAGCGGGAGGCGACCGCGCAGATCCTATTGCGTTTGACCCCAGGGATCGAACCCCATACTCATGCGGCGATCCGCACGGGGGGAGTGGACTCAAAGTTTGGCTTCGGCATGGTCGACGGAACCGCGTACCGTGCGGTGGCCCGGGCGAGCCGCATGGCGCGGGTGCGGCTCCGGGGCATCCACGCGCACATTGGCTCACAAGTGTTTGACCTTGAGCCCGTCCAGCGGTCAGCGGCGGCGCTCGTCGATTTCGCGGCCCGGATCCGTGATGAACTAGACGTGACGGTTGAAGAACTCAACGTCGGCGGGGGCCTGGGGATCCGTTACTTGTCGACCGACGAACCCCCCGCGATCGCTGACTTCGTCCGCGCGGTGGCGCGCGTCGTGAAAAGGAAACTCGCTGAACATCATTTGACCCAGCCCCGATTGCTGGTTGAACCCGGGCGGTCGATCGTCGGTGGCGCGGGAGTGACTCTGTACACGGTCGGCGCGATCAAACCCATCCCGGGGGTGCGGACCTATGTATCGGTGGACGGCGGGATGTTCGAGAATCCTCGGCCCGCCCTTTACGGAGCCCGCTATGAGGCCGTGGTGGCCGCGCGGGCGACCGCGGAGCCGACCGAGGTCCTCACCGTCGCGGGGCGGTGTTGCGAGTCAGGCGACGTGTTGATTTGGGAAGCGCATCTGCCGCCGGTGCACAGCGGCGATGTGCTCGCTGTGTTAGCGACAGGCGCGTACGGGTACTCCATGGCGAGCAACTACAACCGCTTCCCGCGGCCAGCCGTCGTGCTCGTGGGTGAGGGAAAAGCCCGGTGCGTGGTGGAGCGCGAAACTTACGAGGATGTGGCCCGCAAGGACGTTTCCCTCTAGCCCGCGAAGCAACTCCCCCTGATGTTTGCTCTCGATTTCTCCACCCTCCCCTATGTGGCGGTGGCACTGCTCGCGGCGGTGACGGTGCACGAATTCGCGCACGCCTATGTCGCCGATCGCCTCGGGGATCCCACCCCTCGCGCGCACGGGCGGTTGACCCTGAACCCCCTCGCTCACCTGGACCTCGTGGGGACCTTACTGATCCTTCTCGTAGGGTTTGGCTGGGCGAAACCCGTTCCGATCACGCCGACGAACTTCACGAACTGGCGGCGCGACACGGTGATCGTCGCCGTCGCGGGTCCGCTCGCGAATGTGACGCTGCTGTTTGCACTGGGCATCCCCTTCAAGCTGGGATTGCTGCGGGCGTATGGCCTCGGGGC
>WNFE01000666.1_pt1 | contig 24251 bp, 20 predicted proteins | sample 5400451 | NCBI WGS metagenome assembly WNFE01 (sample SAMN13153344, study PRJNA577476) | soil metagenome | isolation source: 200 cm saprolite under Douglas fir tree site 2 hole 2 | place: USA:California | collected 2015-04-18
TCTCCAGTTCCTCGCCGTAGTGCCGCCACGTCTCCCCGTCCACGCCCGGCGCGGCTTCCTTCTTCAAGCTGAAGTAAGCCATGCGGAGCATTTCCAGGTTGTAGATGTGGTGTGTGGGTCGCTACTTCACATTCGTATGACTTTTGCATTCACTACACCTCGCCGGTTTAACCGGCGCACAGGAGAAAAAGAATGAGGAGAAGTGTGTCTATAGCAGTTTTGACAGTGGCGGCGGTAATCGGCGTGGGAACGGTCGACGTAGGCCAGAAGGACTTACTGGCAAGCGCGCAACAGAAGCCGGAAACGACGGAGGTAAAGATCGATAACTTCAGCTTCGGCCCGGGAACGCTCACCGTACCCGTGGGAACAACGGTGACGTGGACCAACCGCGACGATATCCCACATACGGTCGTCAGCACGGAGGGCGCGTTCAAATCCAAAGTGCTCGATACGGATGAGAAGTTCGCTTACACCTTCAGCAAAGCGGGAACTTATCCGTACTTCTGCTCGATCCACCCGAAGATGACCGGCAAGGTCATCGTGCAGTGAGTGAGGAGAGGCCTTGCATCCGTTCGACATCCAAGCCGCGCTGCTTGCGAAACACGCGCAACATGTGGTGCTGATTCATTTTCCGATCGCGCTGTTTATCGCGGGGGTGGCGTTTGATTTTCTGGCACAGTGGTCGAAGCGGCAATTTCTGGCCGCAGCAGCTTATTGCAATTTCCTTGCTGCGGCGGTTGTCACGGTGCCGGTATTGATTACCGGCGTTCTCGCCTGGCAGTGGCAGCTCGAAGGGCAGCGGCTAAAGGGTATCCTCCTGATCCACCTCATACTCGGTTGTGCTTCCAGCCTGCTGATCTGGATAGTCTTTCTCGTGCACCTGAGAGCACAGCGCAAACACGGAGGAGTTCTGCCCACTTACCGCCTGCCCATGGAGGCGATCGGAGTTGCACTGGTGACGGTAACCGGACACCTCGGCGGATTCCTCAGTGGTGTGAATGTCCCAGGCTAGTTCGTCCGGGAAAAGTTCAAATGCCGCTTCCGATGATTGAGGAGAAGGTGTGCAAGAAACTGGCTTTCTAAATTAACTTACGCGCCTTCAACGTCGCTTTTAGTTCGATCCCCACCGCCGACTGCGCAGCTTAGGCCAACCGGAAGAATCACTTCCGAATTACTCGTTAATCAGGAGTTGACCAAACGCATTCGAGACCGTTCCGAGATGGTGCTATTCTTTGTGCATGAACGGCGAGCGCTTAAGGAACGTTGCGTTAAAGAGCCTAATCGCAGTTGTGCTTGTTATGATTTTCGTTTCTCTTCTAGCGCAGCGACTGTTCCATCCACGATAACAAGTGAAAGCGGTTCATTTGCCGTGGATGGTGAAGTGCCCGGCAAGGAGCTAACGTATGAAAAATCTCTTTGAAGCGGCGACGGTGGAAGAGGTGAAGGGGCGGATGGCGCAGCTGAGGCCGGATAGCGAGCGGGTGTGGGGCAAAATGAATCCAGCGCAGGCGCTGGCGCATTGCTCCGCGGCAATGGAGATGGCGGTGGGGGCAAAAAATCCGCAGCGCATATTCATTGGGCGGCTGCTGGGGCGGTTTGCGAAGAAGTCTATGATCATGAACGAGAAGCCAATGCCGCGCAATGTGGGGACGGACAAAAGCTTGGTGGTGAGTGATGAACGGGACTTCGGTGTGGAGAGGCAACGGCTGAGCGAATTCGTTGACCGGTTTGCAGCGGGTGGGCCTGGGGTGTGCACGAAGCATCCGCACTTTTTTTTCGGGCCGCTGACTCCGGTGGAATGGTCGGCGTTGATGTATCAGCATCTGGACCATCATCTGAGGCAGTTTCGGGTTTAGCACAGGCAAGGCCCTGATCGGCAATTGTCCGGTTAGAGATCAGGAGTGGGCGGTAAAATAGGCGGAATCTGGATGACGGATGCACAGAAGACATTGATGCTTACGTTCGATCATCCGGCGATTCCCGTCGGCAACACCACTCACCGCCACCCACCGCTTCCAGCGTCGAACGTATTGCCCAATGCGCCGCAGGATTTCCCCCTGGGGCGCATCTTGCATTTCCCCCGCAAGTACTAGACAGGCTGAAAAATCTGCCGTTCCTTGAAAGTGGGAACTCTTGAAGACCGCACGCTCTTCGAAAGCAGCGCCCTGAAAGTATAGAGAGCCGCGGAAATCGACATTTTGAAATGAGATCTCTCTCTGAAAGACCACATCGTTAAGATAAAGGTTGGCATCAACAATCGTGTTCGACATCTCGATAGAAAACGGGACATACGCCGCTTTAGCAAGCTTTCGGCTCCGCAGATGATCCTGTAACTCTGGCGAGTATTCATTGATTGATCGAAAAGGTTTCGTCAGCTTGATTGTCCCTTCTGTTATGCGCGACGCCCTCAGTTTCAGACTGGCAGTATGAGATCGCTTGACCAACTGGTCGGCGTTCTGTAAAACACAAAGAACAAAACGGTACGGCACGAGCCGTCCCGTCACTTCCTTTCCAGCAAGCACGAGTCCCCAGAATTCCTGGACGCTGATGGGTTTGAACCGCGCAGGGACGGCTGCTATGTCAACGCGGGGGGCAGCAGCTGTGCCAATCGGCCCGACAGCCAGCCCATAGAATAGAAAGAAAGAAACCAATCTGCTTCGTGAAACCTTCAGGCGAATCATTAGCGGGACTCGATCTGCGAGAAGATCGCAAGGCATCTGGAACGGTTCGGGGACCCACAACTCTGCCCCATATACTACAGATGGACGTAATGTGCAATAAGAACCATCAGGTTTAGGAACTATTCGAACGAAGTATATCGCCACAGCTAACAGGTTTCGGACGGATGGTCGACAACTCTCCCGGAAACAAACGGGTAAGTCGTTTGTCTCCAGTCATCACTGACGATCGGTAGGAATCGTTGATCACCATCCCCCGGAATCCCCACACTGACAGCACGAAAAGCCGTCTCCTGCTCGGAAGCTATACAGAAACGGGGTTGTGGGAGATGTCTTTTCCAATCTATCTCCACGCTGCGCGAAATCCCGTGTACCTGCCGTGTACCTTACTTTGGCGAATTCGCTGTTTTTATCGTTTCTCCCGTTTAGTAGAATCAGTAAGTTACGTGGAATCAGTGGGGGGCAGAATTCCGACTCCCCCCGCCTCCAAGACTTTAACTGCCTTGTAATCAGATGATTACAAAAGACGTCTCGTATCCATGTTCCACTCATATTTAACGCGAAAACATCCTCTATCAGCGGTAGCGATTCTCCGGCTCGGATCGTAGTGCATCGGCGGCTTGTAGCCAGAGAGCACCGCCGCGTTCTACCGTTTCGCCCCAGAAACATGCACGACCTGCACTGTTCCATGTATGATTGTGCCAATTTTCTGGGGGCCGCATGGCAGCGATGGACCAGCCAGGGTTGGTTGCAGATTCGCAGACGCGCCTGAGGAACAACATCATAGCGGAAGACGCGATACGCAACGTTTCGGTCGATGCATACCGCGGTTTTGTAATGCTTTTGCTGATGGCGGAGGTGTTGGAACTGGCGCAGGTGGCCGCGGCATATCCGTCAAGTTCTTTCTGGAAATTTCTTGCCTTCAACCAGACGCACGTGGAATGGTTCGGCTGTTCGTTGCACGACACGATTCAGCCCGGGTTCTCGTTTCTGGTGGGTGTCGCTCTTCCGTATTCCATTGCCAGCCGCATCGCCAAGGGATCGAGCTTTCTGGACTTATTCACACACACGTTGTGGCGTTCACTGGCACTGTCGGCGCTGGGCGTATTCCTGCGTTCGATGGACCAATCGATGACGTATTTCACCTTTGAAGATACGCTCTCGCAGATCGGGTTTGGATACCCCTTTCTCTTTCTGCTTGGATACAAAAACACAAAAGCGGGATGGATGAAGTGGGTATGGGCATCCTTGTGTTTGATTCTTGTAGCATATTGGCTGCTGTGGGCGCTCTATCCGGCAGCGCCAACAAACTTTGACTGGCAAACGGTCGGCGTTTCTGAAGCGTGGAATGCTCAGCACAACTTCACCGGATTCGCAGCGCACTGGGACAAGAACTTCAATTTCGGAAACCATTTCGATCAGTGGTTTCTGAATAAATTTCCGCGCGAAAAACCTTTTCAATACAATTCTGGCGGGTATCTAACGCTGAGCTTCATTCCCACCCTGGGCACCATGATCCTTGGCCTGATTGCCGGATCCTGGATCCGCGATTCGCGCCCGAAGTTTCCCATGAAGAAATTTCTAACCACGGGAATATCGGGAATTGCCTTGGGGCTTGCTCTCCATTACTCGCACCTCTGCCCCGTGGTGAAACGAATCTGGACGCCGTCTTGGACGATTTTCAGCGGAGGCATCTGCTTCCTGTTCTTGGCCGCCTTCGCCTGGGTCATTGAGACCAGAGGCCTCAAAAAATGGGCCTACCCGCTGATTGTGATCGGCATGAATTCGATCGCGGCGTACTGTATCGCACATTTTCTGGGGGGATTCCTCGCCAGCAGCCTGCGCATCCACCTGGGTGCGAATTTCTTCCAGTTCGGCGGAGCCGGTCTGGAACCATTCTTCCGAGGCGCAGCGATTCTGTTGTGTTATTGGCTGATCTTGCTGTGGATGTACCGGCGAAAGTTGTTCTTGAAGATCTAGGACCCTGCTTTCGGTTGGGCCTCTAGATACTACGGTCGCAAGAATCAACGCTAGGGGCGTATTTTCCCGCCTGATGATGCAGATTCATTTTGCAGGCTGGTGCAAATGTCGATAGATTTCACCAATGAGCACAGAAATACATGGAGCGAAGACAAGGTTCCGCGACGCGAAGCGCTAAAAGTTGCCGGCGCTTTGTTGTTGAGCGGTTTGCCGTACGCCGCGCAGGGACAAACCAAGCGAGCGAAGAAGGTCATCGTGGCCGGCGCAGGCATCGCCGGCTTGTCCTGCGCCTACGAGCTTTTGCGGAGAGGGCACGACGTAGCAGTTCTGGAAGCTTCCGGTCGGACCGGAGGCCACGTCCATACTGTGCGGGAGGGTTTGGCCGACGGGCTATACGTGGACGCCGGCGCGGAACACTTCACGCGGCCGGGCTATGAGCGTTACTGGGAGTACGTCCGAGAATTCAATTTGACGGCACTGCCCTACTCGCGGCGGAACCGGATGCTACGGGTTCTTCAAGGGAAGATGTATTCAGAAGAGGATCTGCAACGCTCGACGGTGCTCAGTTCACTCGGCTTCAACGCGCGAGAAACTCAGTTCCTCGCGCGCCATGCCTGGTGGGAGCTGCCGTCGCTCTACTTTGATTCTTATCTCGATCAATTCACAGATGAGTACCGGCCGTTCGATGCCAAGTTGAACCATTTGGACCATGTCACGATGGACGAATGGCTGAAGCAACAAGGCGCGTCCCTAGCCGGGATTCGCTACATCGGTGGAGCGGGAGTTTCCGCGCTCCATGTGCTATGGCACGCCGCAATCCTGAAATTGCGCAAAGTGCCGCTGTTCCCGCCCAAAGTCTACCGGCTCAAAGGCGGAAACCAAGGAATGACTGACGCGTTTGCAGCCAGGCTTGGCGACCGCGTGCGCCTGGAACGGCCGATCACACGAATCGAGCATGGGGCAAGCGGGGTGCGCATCGCTTATCGGGAGTCAGCCAAAGAAGAGATCATGGAGGCCGAGTACCTGGTGTGTTGCATGTCCGCAGTAATGCTGCGGCAAATTCCCGTTAAGCCGGCGTGGCCCGAGAGCAAGCGTTATGCAATCGCAACTGTTCCGTACTACACGGCTGCCAGGCCGTTTTTTCAATCGCGCAGCCGGTTTTGGGAGAAAGATGGAGTCAGCCCCAACATCGAGTTCAACGAGCACGCCCTCAACCATGCCTGGAGCTCAGGGGACGACGTAGATACGCAGCGCGGACTGCTGGTCTCCACAGCAGACGCTGTGACTACCGGCGAGGCCGCAGTAAAAGTCTTCCGACGCTATTATTCCGGTCGATCGGAAGACATCGAGAAAGTATTCGTGCACGACTGGTCGCAGGATCCATGGGCCATGGCTTGCGAGACGCTGAATTATCCACCCGGGGATCTAACTCGACTTTGGCCGGTGCTGGCCGAACCGCATGGGCGAATCCATTTTGCGGGTGCCTACGCCGACAACCTGAATTGGGGTCAGGAAGCGGCCACGCGGTCGGCCAATCGCGCGGCGGAACGGATTGATAGCGAAGCATAGTTGCCCGAGACGGAGTTCCGGCAGCGACAGGCATTTGGAGAAGGTAATCAACCTTAATATGGATAGGGCTCGCCCACTCGCGCGATTCGAATGCGGTGATCGGTAAACTTGAAGTGCGCGCCCGGCAACTCCACCTTTGGCATGTGACAGCTTACGCACCCTTCGATTGCCACAGGACACGATTTGCCGGTGGAGGAAGCAACCGCCCGTTTGCCGGCTGCTGCGATATTGTTCTGCTCCTTCGGTTGTTTCGCACAGCGCGTTGCATGACAAGTCGTGCACTTTTCATCGTAAACAGAGTCCCCTTGTTTCAGATCCACGTGGGGGTTGTGGCAAGCAGTGCAAGCAAGACGCGCGTCCTTGGGATCGTGGCCCCGGCTGTTGAACAGGCGATAAGGCTGAAAACGTACGTTGTTGATGCCACCGAGGTCGGGCATCATCGCCACGGTGTCCACTCCCCTATGGCAAGCCCCACAGAACTCTTGCGAGAGGGTTTCAGGATCGAGCGCTTTGGGATTAAAAATGCCTAAGGTGTCTCTGATTTCGAAGAGCATTGCGACAGAGTGTTTCTCTCCGGGCCCATGGCACGCCTCGCAGGTTACGCCGAGTATTAATCTCTCCATCTGCAGTTTGGTATTCACTACCGCCGCAGTCCCGTGGCAACTGAAGCAGTTCCGTGCTTCATCTCCGCTGATGTCGCGTCCGGCGGCCTCTTCCACGTTTGGCGCAGAATTGAGAGCATCTCCGACGGTCCAGTCCAAGCCATCGATCGCCGTGTAGTAGCTCACCCGACCTTCATAGAGTTTTCCATTGTGACGGAAGACATAGGTCTGTCCGTCGTGCCCATGACCGAACGCGTACAGTATCGGTTCGCTGATCGTTTCTCTGCCGTCACTCACGCGATACAGATACCCCCCACCTTCGCGTAAGATCTCGAACGAGTATTGTCCCGATCGGAACGTCATCTTAGGGTGGGAACGAAGCACTTCGCTTTCTGCCGCAACCTTCAGCGCCTGTGCCATTGCCGTATTCGATTGCGATCGGCTCTTCTCAGCGTGACAACTCGCGCAGGCCTCTTGCCCCGCAAAACTTTCGCCAGGCATCTCCCGCCGTGGACGAAAGTTGGCGAAATCAGTTGCCTTCTCCGGCTGCGACTGCGCGAATGCAAAGGAGGAAAAAAGAAGCAAGCACAGAGCGCCATGCCAGAAGGGAAGCAGGCGAGCTACCCGGCGCGGAAGCATAATTCTCCGATATCGAACCCGGGAGGCAACACAAAACAGATCTTGCCGATTATTTCTCAACGACTCCCTGTCCCTCCGCTACGGTAAGAATCCGGTCCACACCCGGGACCACGATTTCTTCCTTTTTTCCGCTAGGCCAGTGAATTTCAACTTTGTCCACCTTACTCGCGCTCCCCAAGCCGAAATGAACGCGCTGATCCGAGCTTGAACCGTAACTCCCACCGCTGATGACGTCGGCTCGCTGGCGCACACCGCCGGTGGTAAGGAAAACCTTCGCGCCGATGGCATCTCGCGGACTCTTCGGTCCTCCCACCAATTTGAGGGTGATCCAGTGGTTGTTGTTCTTGGCCACATTGCGAAGCAGCGTCGGAGCGGAATCCATGTTGTTCAGGACGACGTCCATGTGGCCATCGTTGAAGAGGTCCCCGAACGCGGCGCCTCGTGCGGGGATCACGTCGGCCAAGCCACTCCCAGTTGCGGGTGGAACCTCCTGAAACTTAACCCCATCGAGATTGCGGAATAGCTGTGGCCGCTCTGCCCAGGTTGTGCCCCAGTCTCGCTGGTCCACCAATGGGTAGACATGCCCATTTGCAACAAATATGTCCAGTAGCCCGTCATTATCAAAGTCCATGAACCCGGTTCCCCAGGCAAGGAACGGGATGGTCGGAGTGCCCAAGCCCGCCCGGTACGTTACATCGGAGAAATTGTTGTTGCCCTCATTTCTGTAGAGCGTCTTGTAGTCGTCGGAAAATGTGGTGACAAAAAAATCGACCATTCCATCCCGGTTGTAATCTCCCACAGCGATTCCCATGGATGCCTGTGCGAGGCCTTCGTTTGTCAGCGCAAAACCCGACAGGTAGCTCACATCTTCAAACGTGCCATCGTGAAGATTATGATAGAGATACCGAGGCACGGAATCATTTGCCACTACGAGATCGACCCAGCCGTCATCATCCGCATCCACAAAAACAGAGGCGAGGCCGTAATAGCCCTGCGGGTCGAAGACGCCCGCCTTCTTGCTCACGTCCGTGAACGTGCCGTCACCGTTGTTGTGAAACAGATGGTCGCTCTCTCCGGGCAGACCGCGGGGCCCGCACATCACGCTGACTCCGCGGAATTGGCACGAGCTCGTGGAGAGTCCATTTTGTCCTCCGACGGGTGGATGCTCGGGATCAAATTTCACGTAGCCCGGCACGAATAAATCCAGCAGGCCGTCGCGATCATAGTCGCCCCAAGTCGGTCCCGCTGACCATCCGCCCAGTGCGACCCCGGCTTTCTCCGCCACGTCCGCGAACGTGCCGTCTTGATTGTTGTGGTAGAGACGGTTTTTTCCATAATTGGAAACGTAAATGTCCGGCCAGCCATCATTATCATAATCGGCGACAGCCACTCCGAAGCCCCATCGTTCATTCGCTACGCCCGCTTTGTCCGTGACGTCGGTGAACGTGCCGTCGTGATTGTTGTGAAGAAGCATGGCGCGCGGCGCCGCTTCCTTTCCCTTCAGCGCAGCAAACGTGGATCCGTTCAGCAAATAGATGTCCAGCCAGCCGTCATTGTTGTAGTCGAGCAAGGCCACGCCTGAACCGATGGTTTCAAGAATTGTCGTCTTTTCTAGAGCTCCTGAGCGATGGTGGAATTTGTCGAGTCCAGCCTGCTTCGTGATGTCTGCGAACACGATGGGTGCGCCGTCAACAAATCCACCGGCGGTGATCGGACGGGATAGTGCGTCTTTCACCGGAACATGAGGATTGCCGGTGGCGACACCCATGGACTCTGGTTTCTGCGGTTTGCGGTCCTCAGGCTCCTGCGCCGCTGCGCCGAGGACGAAGAAGGCCGTCATAAGGAATAGCGCAGGAAGAAATCTGCATGAAAGAAATGTCATTGGTATCCGTTTCATCTCCTGTGAGCTTGCAGTGGGTTCACGCCTCTCGCGAATCTGTCCGGGCCGAAAGCCATTGAATTCCTCTGCGCTACATTTGCAGGAGCACGCGGGATCTCCTCCTGGGTGAATAGCATCGCACTTTTTAGCGTGGCGTGCTAGACTCCACGTAAGCGGTTACGTAAGCCAATTTTGTGAGGAAAAATGAACATCGAACGCTCTTTTCCGATTCTCGCGCTTCTTGCCTGCCTCCTCGTCTGCACTTCTGCGACGCTGCTCGCCCCGGCAGCGTCCGCCCAGGCATCGGCGTCCCTCGCACCGACTCCGCCGATGGGATGGAACAGCTGGAACAAGTTTGGGTGCAACGTGAGTGACAAACTCATTCGAGAAATGGCCGACGCCATGGTCAGCAGTGGAATGCAGGCGGCCGGCTACCAGTATGTGAACATCGACGACTGCTGGCAGGTCAGCCGCGATGCGTCGGGAACCATCGTCGCGGATCCCACAAGGTTTCCGTCGGGAATCAAGGCGCTCGCGGACTACGTACACAGCAAAGGATTGAAGCTGGGAATCTACACAGACGCAGGCACCGGTACCTGCGAAAAACGGCCGGGCAGCTTGAATCACGAAGTTCAGGATGCCAAGACCTATGCTTCCTGGGGAATCGATTACGTGAAGATAGATTGGTGCAATGCGGAGGGGCTCGATCCGGAGGTGCAATATGCGAAATTGCGCGACGCGCTCGCGCAATCCGGCCGCCCGATCGTGTTCAGCATCTGCAACTGGGGAGTGAGGACGCCCTGGCGCTGGGGGCCCACCACCGGCAATTTGTGGCGGACCACGGGAGACATTAACGATACCTACGACCGCATGTCCCTTATCGGTTTCGGGCAGAACGGCCTGGAAAAGTTTGCGGGCCCTGGACACTGGAACGATCCGGACATGCTGGAGATTGGTAATGGCGGCATGAAGCGCGACGAATATCGCACGCACATGGCCCTATGGGCGCTCCTTGCTGCTCCCCTGCTCGCGGGAAACGATCTTCGAAGTATGTCGCCCGAAACGAAGGAGCTCCTGACGAATTCCGAGGTCCTCGCAGTCAATCAGGACAAGAAAGGCGTACAAGGACACCGAGTCTGGGAAGAAGGGCCGCTGGAGATCTGGGTGAAGCCGCTTGCTGATGGCAGTCAGGCTGTGGGACTCTTCAATCGCAGTGAATCGGCTTCTAAGTTGACGCTCGACTTTAAGTCCATCGGCGCGCCTGCCTCCGCGAAACTCCGCGATCTTCTAGATCACAAGGATCTCGGAGCGGTGCAGAACTCCTACTCAGCCGAAGTGCCGACACATGGCGTAGTGCTGGTAAGAGTTTCCTACTAGGCCGGTCCCAGAAACACGCAAGCCGCGGCAACAGGCTTCCGCTAGTCTGGTCACGGCGTGTCGGGCTTTGGATTGGCGTCGCCGGTGGAACTCCTGCCCTGACCTGGTATTTCGGAACGGTTCAGTTCGTCCAGCTTCCTCAGGGCTGCCTTGGCTTCATCCATACGGCCGAGTTTCGAATAGGCCCGTCCGAGCTGGAAATACGCCTGTTTCATCCGTGGTTCGAGCTGGAGCGAGGCGTTCAATTCCGGGATGGATGCTTCGAACTGGCCATTTTGAAACAGTGCGTTTCCTAGCGCAAAGCGGCCCGCAGCAATATCAGGCTCAAGGGCCGCAGCTTTGCGCAGCCATTCTATGGCCTGAGAGTATTCCTGCTTATAGGTGTAGCAGGCGCCCAACCCGTAGGCGATGTCATAGTTCAAGGGTCCGTTTTTCTCAGCTTGTGCGTAGTACGCGGTGGCTTCATCAAACTTAGACTGCGAGCGCTTAAGTTCGCCTAACCCCGTCAAGATTTCCACAGATTTGGGATTCAGTTCCAACGCTTTGTTAAACTGGTTTTCCGCCTCGCTTGGATTTTCGGCGCCCAGAGCGGCTTCCGCAAGGAGTTGATGCACGCGGAAGGAGTCAGGCGCCATCGAAAACAGCCGCTGATACTCAGTCCGGGAGAGTTCCCTGGAGACGAGAGACAGGTAGTAAAGTGCGTCAATATTTTTCGGATCGAACTCCAAAGCTTTTTTCAGCTCTTCAAACGCCTTCAGAGGCTTGCCTTGGGCAAGCTCAGCGCGAGCGAGCATGACACGGACGGGCACATCCCTTGGGTATATGCGCAAGCGGGCTTCCGCCCGCTGAACGGCCCGGGCATAGTCGCCTTTGTAAAAAGCTTGCGTGCATTCCGTCAGGGCCGGTACCTGCGCTTGAGCCCAGCCGGACACAGCGGAAAGGAGGACCAGAAAAAAGAGGCTGCGCAGTCTTAAGGACGCGGGGGGAGTCTGCGATCGACGGTAGCGCATTTTCATTGGGACTCAAAAGGGCGCACATCCACAATGCGCAAAAACTCCTGGGTCTTTTCATCCATCAACCTTTTCAACTCTTCGAAACGCTTAGTCTGTGCTTCCTGCCTCGCATCTTTGGTACGGGTGTAAAGCATCAAGAGATAGAAGTTTGCCGAGTAATGGTCCGGAGCCACTTTTAGCGCGTGCTGAAGCCACTTGTCCGCTTCCGGATAGTCTCGCCGCTCGATGTAATACTGCCCCATCCCGGCAAGGGCGTCGGGAAAATCCGGTTTGGCTGCCAACGCTTGCTGCAATTCACTGAGAGCCTTGTCGAGGTGTCCCTCCTGCAAAGCGATCGCCCCCAAATAGTAGTGAGCCCTGGTAGCGGTCAACGGTACTGTTGTAGATTCCGCCAGCCAGGGAATCGCGCGTTCGTAGTCTTTGGCACGGAAAAAAGCTGCACCGAGAGCTAGCTTCCCGCGTGGATCCTGCGGTTTCAGGTGAAGGAATTTTTCGAAGTATGGAACCGCGTCCGCCGGGTCGTGCCGGAAGGCAGACGCCGCACCCATGGCGTAGTTGTATTCCGCATTTTCCGGCTCCAGTTGCACAGCCTTCTCGAACGAATTCCGGGCTTCGACAATCAGATTTAGGTCTATACACACAAGACCGAAATGGTAATGGAGGCCGGCGTTGCGTGGCTGCAGATCTCGCGCATGGCCCAGATAACCAAGGGCACCCTGATAGTCCTTTTGCTGATGGGCTATCCGAGCCAAATTCCATAATAAATCGAAAGAAGGCTCTCCCTTGGAGAAAGAATCCTCTAAAGTAGCCCGCGCTTCGACCAGCCGATTGGTGCGCTCGTAAGCCAGGCCAAGGACCTGTAATAATTCCGGGCCCAGTTGCTGGCGTTTCTGCAGGCTCTCCAGGAGCGAAACGACCAGATCGTCGCGCCTGCCCGGGATCAAGCCCAAGAGCGCTTGCTGCGCATCCGGCTCAGAAAAGTCCGGGCTGGCCAGAAGACGCGCCGCGGCTGTGCCGGATTCATCGCGTTGCCCAAGCCCGGCGTAGTCGGCACACTGAATCGACAGGGCTTGTGCGTTGGACCCGAATTCAGCAGGGAGTCTCGAAATGTGGTTGAGCGATTCCTGATATTTGCCCTGCCGCAACAAAAGCGCCGCACTCTGATAATTGGCTTCAGCGTTTGCCGGGGCATAAACAAGCACTCGACTATAGACGTCAATCGCTTTGCCCAGCGCTGGAGGGTCGTCGGCAACGTGCTCTTGATACAGGCGACCCAGGTTGAGGTACGCGTCGGTAAACCTCGGCGCCTTGGTAATCGCTTTGCGAAAGCTGGCTTCAGCCGCAAGGTAATTTCCCTGCTGTGCTTCGATAATACCAAGCAGGTTGTCGAATCCCTCGTCCACGCGATGCCGCTTGACAGCTTCGTTGAGCTGCAAACGCGCCTTTTCGAGATCGTGTTGCTCGATCAATTGCTGAATCTGGAGGATTTCATGCTCTTGTTGAGTGGGCCGTTTCTGCCCGGAGCAGTTCGATCCCCGGAACAGTGCAAAGGTGGCGAGACCCAGAGCTATCAGAGGAGTCGACCGGGGCGAGCGCATTTGACCACCTGGCCCTTTTCACAGGAATTGCGAAGCTTATGAGAAGGATTATATCCAGCGGTCAGGCAGTTTCCAATAGGCGCTGGTTCTTGCTCTGGTTTATACTTCATGCGATTAGGTTACTGCGATTGCAGTCTTGAAATTTGGTACCAGGAGCTTTTCGCGTACGGACGATACGGTTTCGAGTCAAAACGATGCCGTCAGCAAAACCATTCCCGCGGTGGTTACCGAGCATCGTCGCTTACTGGATGATGATTGGCGCGGCAAGCAGGAGTCCAGCGCAGGAAGTCGCGCGTTCCTCTGTTGAAGCCCAAATGGATCTGGGCATAGCGGCGCTGAAATCCGGTGATCTGGACAATGCGGAAAAGATTTTTGGCAACGCCCTGCGGCAAGGAATCAAGCATCAGCTTGTCTATCACAACCTCGGAGTCATCGCACAGATGCGCGGACAGCACGTGGAGGCTGTCCAGAACTTCCGTAAAGCACTTGCCCTAGAGCCGGCTTCTGGCCCTTCGCGGCTGTTGCTGGGAGCGAGTTTACTGGCGCTGGGAAAGAATGTAGAAGCAAAGGAGGAACTCCAACGCGCGGTCAGATTGATGCCCCAACAGCCTGAAGCGCGTCTGCAATTGTCAAAAGCGTTCGAAGCTACAGGAAATCCGGTCGCTGCTGCACAGCAACTCCAAAAACTCGTGGAGTTGGCTCCGCACGAAACGGAGTACGCCTATCAAATGGGCAAAAGTTGGATGAAGCTCTCCGGATGGTCGTATCAGCAGATTGCGCGAATCAGCCCTAATTCCGCGCGATTGCAACAGGGCTTGGGACAGGAGTACGCGGACCAAGGAAAATACGATCTGGCACTGGCTGCCTATCAGCGAGCCGCCAATGCGGATCCCAAAATGGCCGAGGTTCATCTGGCGATGGGTGAGATCTTGCTGAAGCAGGGAAGATACAACCAGGCGCTCGTGGAAATTACGCTGGAGCAGAAACTCGTACCCGAAAGCATGGCGGCAGCCGAAGTACGGGCAGGGATTGAGAAGGCGCTCGAGGGTTCAGCGCCTTGATGCGCGCGCGGTCGTGATGAAAAAAGTACGCATTGTCCTGCTTTCAGCTCTGATTCTATGTACCGGATTGCCTGGTGCTGGCGGAGTTCCCGAATCGCAACAAGACTATCCGTCCTCGGCGAATCTCTCGAACCGGCTTTCGGACTTGCAGCTAGATGCCTTGCGCGTTGCAGAGATCGAAAGGGCCATTAAACAGCGGGACTATCAATCCGCCGAGAAGATTCTGGTCGAGGAAGCTGAGCGCGATCCGCAATCAAAACGGTCAGCAAAATTGCTTGTGATCGCCGGAGACGTTTTTTTTCTCGACGGCCAACACCTGAAGGCCGCCATCGCCTGGAAAAAAGCGGAAGCGATAACGCCGCTTGACGATCGGAGCCGTTTCACCCTTGCGATGGCCTACATCAAACTCGACAGACGAGGATGGGCGCGCCCGGAACTGGAGAAACTCGCGGCGGACAGCCCGCAAAATGCGCTGTATTTATACTGGCTAGCCCGCCTGGACTACGACGGACGCAACTACAGTTCCGCCATGGGCCGCCTGAAAACAGTCATCGAACTGGATCCGAATATGGCGCGGGCATATGACACCTTGGGACTCTGCTACGACTACCTCGGCAGATTCGACGATGCAGTCGCGAATTTCAATCGAGCCATCGAACTGAACCGGCTGCAAGCCAAGCCTTCCCCATGGCCCAATGTCGATCTGGCCAATTCGCTGATTGCGTTGAATCGGCTGCCCGAAGCGGAAAAGAATCTGCGTGCGGCAGTCGGTTATGACCAGCGGCTCCCGCAGGCGCACTTTCAGCTCGGCCGGGTGCTCGAGATGCAAGGTCGGTATCAAGATGCTTTAGATTCGCTCAAGGAAGCCGTAACGCTGGCCCCCGACTACGCAGATCCGCATTACTTGCTGGGCCGGATTTATCACCGGCTGGGCGATGAGCCACAGTCCAAGTCGGAAATTGCCCGGTTTCAGGAGCTAAAAAGGGCCGCTGAACGGCCAGCTTCCACAGGAGCGTCACAACCTCAGATGTAAGGCTCCTCGGGCATCCCACCGCTCCGAGAGCAGGTTTCCTAACGTGTCAAGCAAAAAGAGAAACGCCCTGACGAAGAGTCGGGGCGTTCTCCGGTTAAAAGTTAAGGTGTACGTTAGTTAGAATTCGATTCGCGCGCCGAGCTGGATTCTACGCGGCGCACTAACGTTGTTCGTCCAACCGCCGAAGCTCGGCGAACTGATGTCCGTGTTGAACGCGTTATTTCCACCAATGTTGAAATTGCCGTCGTTGACGAACAAATGGAGGTTAAACGCGTTATAAAACTCGGCGCGGAAGACCAGCTTAGCTCGCTCATTGAGCTTGGTGTTCTTGGTCAGCGCAAAGTCCACGTTTTTGTAGTTCGGTCCTCGGAACCCAAAAATGCGCGGACCTTTGCCTGTGTATCCGTACACTCCGGTGCAGCCCGGGCACCCTCCAGCAGGTTCGAAAGTTGTCAGAGGCTCAAATGCGGCTATGTTGAGGAGTGGCCCCTTGGCAGGATCGAAATTATTGGGATCTTGCAAGAGGGGCTTCACTCCCGAAACGAGCCCGGGCAAGCACCCTTGTCCCGTGTAAGCGGTAAGGCAATTTCCCGAACGGATCCACAGCGGAGTACCCTTCGAGTAGCGAATGATCGGGCTGATTTGCCAGCCACCGACCACGCGATCCAGGGCGCTGTTGTTATTTAGATACTTTTGGCCCCGGCCCATCGGCAGTTCGTACACGAAGGCTGCCGAAAGCGTCTGCGGAACGTCGTCAGGCGCCAACGAGCGATTGCGCCTCTGTTCGAACGGCGAAATTACTCCTTGCGAGCCGTTCCACGTTGACGCCGCCCTCTGCGTATTATCCGCGGCATCGGTGATGAGTTTCGAGTTCGTGTAGGAAACCAGCATGTAAAGGCCCTTGCTGTAACGCTTCTCGAACTTCAGCTGGAACGAATGATAGATGGAGCTGCCGTGGTTTTCATTCAGCCCCTGTAATGCATCGCAGAATTGTGGGTACTTCAAGAGCGCCTGACCGACCGTCGGAGAACAATTGCCGGCGGCGTTCAGCTCTGCTACCCAGCCTGGGTACGGCGTCTTAACGCCATACAGCACCTGATTGTCCGACGTAAATGGAACGTTGAGCTCCGGCACGTACTTGCAATTTCCCGTCGGGGTGCTCGTGGTACAGGACGGATCGATCACCAGGGTGTTCGCTTCCAACGCCTGAATGTTGGGATCAAACGGATTCAGGACGTTGATCGGATTCAAGTTTGACGGCAACCGCGTGCCCTTGTTTCCCACATAGGCCACACTCAGGAAAACATCTTGTGGGAGTTTGCGCTCGATGGTCACATTCCATTGTTGAGCGTACGACCGCTTGTTGGCGTCCAACGGGCGATACAGGATGGAGTGGCCATTGTCGTAGGACCCAGAGATAAAGGGCGGAGCCTGCGCCGGTGCCGGAACACCATTGTCCAGATAGAAGGCAGGGTCAGCTTGGTTGGTGGTCGGATCCTTGAGCGTGCCGAAGGATTGATGCAGGTTGAACCCATCCAGCGAGATTCCACCACCCCAACCCGGGTAGAACGCTTGGGTAAAGAATACGCCGTAGCCTGCTCGAACTACCGTCTTTTGGTCGTAGGAGTAGGCCACGCTCAGCCTCGGCGCAAAACCCCTGCGCCATGGCTTCTCAGGGTACTGCGCGCCATAACAAGCGGTCTGGCAAAACGAGCCACTTCCCGCGAAGGCCAACGTCCCCGGTATGCCGTCCGGATTCTGCCCGTTCGGATCGAAGAACGAAAGGTGGTTGAATTTCTCCCTCGATGGCGAAAAGTAATCCCACCGCACGCCAAAGTTTGCCGTGAATTTTGAAGTCACCTTCCACGAGTCATTTACGTGCAGCGCCCAGGATTTCTGGCGAGGGAACCAGGCGCTGACCGTTCGACGGTCAACCGAATCGCCCGTCACGGCCCCGAGTAGAAAATCCGCAATCGGGGCACCGCTATTAGGCCCGGGTATTGCCGTGGCTGAACCAGTGAAGCGATAGCTTCCTGCCTCATTCGTGTGCTGGTGAATATTGCCCTGGATATTTCTCCAATCAAAACCAAAGGTGATCGTATGGTGTCCGATGATTTTGTTTGCTGTGTCGTTCAGGTCCCAGGTCGGGCGGGTGGTGACGTTCCCTCCCGGCGGGCCGGTGCTATTCGAAATCTGGTTGAAGGTGGTAAACGTGAATTGGGGCAGTGAGTTGTTGCCTGCTGCTCCCGGCACGGCCGGTAAGGTTCCAGCCTTAGCGGCAGCCAGGACCTGCGGTTCGGAACCATAACCTTCGTTGCGGTTCAGATATCCGAGAGTCATGTGATTGGTCAGCGTCGAAGAAAAAGTGTGTTCCCAGTTGAACCGCGCGATCGGTGAATTCTGTGGCCGGGTCGGCGACTCGGTCGAAATGATTGCGGGAAGTGCGGTCGCCGTGTTGTAGCCCGTGAACTGGCGCCACCAGAAGAAATAAAAGTGGTCTTTGTCCCCGTAGTTGTGGTCAATACGCGTCATGAAAACGTTGCTGTTCGAGACCAGGGAATCGGGTACGGGTTTGGAAAGCGTGTAATTGTTGAACGGCTGAGTATTCGTGGGCTGCGGCATTGCGGCAAGATAAGCTTGAGCAATTGGGCTGATGCAAAGCGAAGGGATCATATTCCCGGGGAATTGCTGCCCTGGTCCTACCCCGGCCGCAGTTTGACAGGTGGCGCTGGCATTGCCGGGCATGTAAATGGGGATCACATTGCCACTGCTGTCCTTCCAGTCCGTGAAATTCCCGCCTCGCTCCAGGACCGAAGGAATCGAGAGAGTGGGCACGTTCGAGCCGCCGGCCTGGTGAAATGCTTCCCAGTCAAAATAGAAGAATGAATGATGCTTGGAGGTCCCGTGGTAAAGGAACGGTATCTTGATCGGGCCGCCGAAGTTAGCGCCAAAGTCATGCTCATTGTCGAGCGGGCGGCGATCGCAGCCTGGACTGCTGCAGCTTGAATTCCAGGGAGCCGCATTGAATACCCTGTTCCGGCCATACTCAAATGCTGCTCCGTGATATTGGTTCCCGCCAGACTTGCTGACCATGGTGATCTGTCCCGAAGAAGATGACCCATACTCGGGAGCGTAGTCCGACGTGAGAACCTTTACCTCTTGCACCATGTCGGGCGACATCTGGAAATCGCCCTGGATGGAGACCATGCCGCTCTGGCTCATGAAGCCTTCCTGCATGGTTGCACCATCGAGAAGGGCTTCGTCGCCGGACTGCAACCCGCCGTTGATGCGGGCATTGAATGCCTCATTGCTGCTGCCGGTGGACACGCCGGGGAGAAGCACTGCGAAGCTGGCTGACGAGCGGGGCTTGCCCGACACAATCAACGGCAGATCCTTGACGGTTTCAGGATCAATGCCTCCCTGGACCGTTCCGTTTTCGTAGTTGATGAGGGTATTCTCGCCCTCTACCGTGACCGTCTCGGTGGTGGTGCCTACCTTTAATGTCGCATCCGCACGGCCCGACTGGTTAATTGTCAGGACAATGCCCTTCTGAACGTAGTTTTGGAACCCGGCTTTGACGATTCTCAGGTCATAAGTTCCGGGACTCACGTTGCGGAACGTATATTCGCCCCGTTCATTGGAATTGGCTTTTGCCTCGAAGCTGGTAGCTTGACTGACCAGTGTCAGTTCGGCGTCGGCCACAACACCCCCCGATGGATCCATAACCGTTCCCCCGAGGGTGGCGTTGCCAATCTGCGCTCTGGCAGGAATAGCGAACGCGCACAACCCCAGGCAGAAAACAAGCAGGATGCTCAGACTAAAGCTTTTCCATCCGATTTTTTCTATGAACATGAATTTCACCTCGCGGTTGGACTTCGTAGCAAGATCCCCAATTCTCACTACCTGTTGGCCCCACCCCTTACGCGTAAGCGTTTGACGTAACCGCTTACGTATCTCTAATGGTTTTGCATTATTCCTACTGCCTTTTCCTCTGTCAAGCCCAAAATGAATTTATTTGCTCTGCACCATCGGTTTTCCAAATCCCTCTTATCGCTTCCTCCTTCCGGCGGCTGACCACCAAAAACCTAGTCCCCTGTAAAGCCAATCATCTCCGTGCGATAGAGGGCTCGAATACACTGATTCTTCTTCGGCTCTGCGGAGAGAGGAACACCCAAACTCCATCTCAAACCGAAACAACTATTCTATGTTTACTATCTATAATTTGACTTGCTGCTTTTGGACGGAGGGTAGGGGCAATCACGCGCGGATGTCAAATCCGAAATTCTAAAGATTCGGTTTATGAATACTGAAGGAGTCACTGCCTTCGAAAATCCGCGTCCATGCGCCTGTTCGCAAAGAGCGCTCTCGTTGCACGATGCGGTATCGGTACCAACTTAGACTTATGTCAAACGCGGCGCGGCGCCCGTAGACTCCCGGACCAGCAATTGAGTGGGGATTTTGATCTCACGGCCGGAGCGGCCCTCTCCCGAATTGGTATGCAACACCGCCTCAACCGCAGCTGCCCCGATCTCAGCTCGCGGGATCATGATCGTCGTCAGTTGGGGATCGGTCAGTTTTGCCAGCCAGATGTCGTCACAACCGATCACTGAAATATCCCTTGGCACTTGCAATCCCGCTCGTCCCAGTTCGCGCAAAGCTCCCATCGCCATCAAATCATTCGCGGCGATGATCGCCGTCGGCCTGTTCTTCAATTCCAGAAGTTCTCTGACGGCCTGCTGTCCACTCTCCAGCTTGAAATCACCTTTGCAGATTACCGGCTCTGTATGCAACGACGCTCGATGCTTCTTCATCGTTCTGAGGAAGGCCTGACGCCTGAATTGCGCCGACTTGAAATGTGCCGGTCCGCCGATGAACGCAATCTGGCGGTGGCCCAGCTCAAGCAGATGTTCAACCGCCTGATGGACCCCCTTTTCATAATTCACACGAATATTGCTTGTATGTGGTCCCACCTTTCCGATGTCCAGAAACACCACGGCGATTCTCCGGGACGACAAGCGCTCGATCACCGAGAGATCCATCTCCGTCGTCAGGATCATCACCCCACGAACTTGCAGTTCCAGCAAACGCTGCACATACGGAGCATCGCGCTCAGGCTCGTAGTTGGTATTAAGAACAATGACGTCATAGCCCAGTTCCAGCGCTCTTTCCTGAATGGACTTAACAAGGTCCGGAAAGAATGGGTTGGTTATGTCCGAAATGATCAGGCCGAGAGTCCGGCTCCGGCCGGAGGCAAGATTGCGCGCGTGTATGTTTGGTGCGTAACCTGCATTTTCAATCGCTCCTAGAACCCTTTGTTTCGTTTCATCGCTGACGTAGCGCGTCTTATTGATGACGTGCGAGACGGTGGCGGTCGACACGCCCGATAACTTGGCGACGTCTTTTATTCTAACGCTGCTCATACTTGGTGCTTTTCCTCTAGGTCATCTTGGAGGCGCGAAATCGCAAAAGATGAAGCTGCGTTCATCATGCCACTACTATAAGTGAAATCGTTCGCAGAGCAATTCTACAACAGCCTTCCTCACATCAAGGGCGTCTTTTTCTGCAATCTTACTCTCCGTGTATTCAAAAAAGCCATTGCCCGTGGTTTTCTATCACCGGCCGATGTTCTTGGAATGGAGCAAACCGTCGTATCTTGTGTCCGCCCAGTCCGCTTCGCACTCAACACCGTGACCGCGCGCAAGGTTTCTACGCCCGTCAAGAATCCGCGCCGGGGCCCACAGCCGCCACAAAGTATGTCGCTGGCGTTGTACCCACATTCTTGATTCTATGTTCGTCATTGGAGTGTACGAACCCCGCGGAGCCACGCCCGAGCCGGCAGCTCGTACCGTTGACCGTCAGTTCGACCGTTCCTTCTCGAATCAGCCACATTTCGGAGTGCAAATGGTGGTGTACGGCGTGCGGCGCTCCGCCCGGAGGCAGCGTCGTCAACTTTGTGGCTTCCGGCACATGCACGCTGAACGTTCATGCCACGGCGGGAACCAACTACGCGGCCACGACCGGGAGCCCACAATCTTTCACGATCAAATTAGCGTAGGTTTCAAAGTTGGGCAAGCCCGCGAGCCTACGATCAGTTTGTGCGACAAACAGCGAGTGACGTTTAACCAAGGCCGTAGACGCTCTACGCTACGGGGATATCCCCATGACCAGGATGTGGGCTGCCGCTGGGATGTTATTCAATCTAGGCCTACCGAACTGTGTGCACAATATCCTCCTCGCAAAATCTTCATCACAGAATTGGCAAGCGAAGCAAGAATCCGCGTTCCAGATACGTTCCAGTTAGGCGCAATTTCGCCGTGTTCTGCGTTTTTGGCGTGTCGAAAAATCAATAAGTTAAATTAGGAACGGCGGCTCCCCGGGCCGCTGATATAACGCTTCTACTTGAGATGGGAATGGGAGCGGGGTTGCTTGCCGGGGCGGTGCTGGCGCGCGCGGGCCGCATCCGGATCCATGCAGCGTGCCAGTCAGCCATCGTTCTCCTCAATCTAGCCTTGATCGCCTTGACTATGTTTCCGGCTTTTCATCGTCAGGTGCTTCCCAAACTCCCCGGCAGGATTGGAAAGCCCTACTACGCGCTCGCCGCAACACACGCGGCCCTTGGCGGGGTTGCTGAGTTGGCGGGTTTGTACATCCTGCTGGCGGTAGGTACAAATCTCCTTCCGGAGAAGTTCCGAATTACGCGGTACAAGTTCTGGATGCGACGTCTTCTCTTGGTCTGGTGGATTGTTCTTTTCCTTGGAATGGCCACATATGCTCGTTGCTACGTTACCCTGCGATGAGAGACTGATTCATAGACCTACCCAGAAGAGGAGCAGCAGGTTGTCCGAAGCCGGGGGGTACACACCCCATCAATGATGCATGAATATCAAAAAGAAAAGACTTACGAAATGAGCGTTTTAAAAACGATTAATTCTAAAGAATATGTTTGTTGGTCATTTCCGAAAAGCAAGATCGGTAGGAATCGTTGATCACCATCCCCCGGAATCCCCAAGCAAGAACCGAAACGGCAAGCCGCAAAAAAGGAAAAGCCGGAGCAGGCCTCCCGCACTCCGAATAGAGTTTTATATAGAGTTAATTATAAGCCAGGATAGAGAACCATCAAGGCGAATTTTACACGTTGAGCGAACGAAGAACTCCAACCCGCTGTAAATGTGTCTCAGCCGTCCGGAGACTGGCTGTAAGAGAGGGATGCGAAAGAACCTAGAATATAGAGGACAACATGGAGTAGTACTATTCGGGTTCCCGAGAGGAGGATTAGTAGGGTATCCCATGTGTATCTTATAGCAATGGAAAGACTTTTGTGGAATTGAGAGACCGTCACCGCCTTGAAAAAGGGGCCCTCTGTACTACAACCCTGGTACCCCGTCGAGTGGCTCTGCTGACCCATTGAGCCACGCAATCCAGATGCGTAGTGTCTTAAGGACGGGTTGGGGGCCGCGCGGGGACAGCGGCTCCGCAAGGGGTCGTGTGCGAGCTACCCAACCCGCTTGTCTCGTTTTCAGCTTCCCTTCGGATTACAGTTCAGCGCGTTTGGAAGGAGGGCCTGCACCTAGGCCCTCCTTTTCTTTTGCATCCATCGGTCTCGACCTTGCATTCTAGACCAGGGGCATGCGGAGGTATTTCCCTAAGCTGCTCTCGAATGAATGGGTTAAGAATAGACCGTTGGTGCAATCTGAAAGGTTGGCGCGACAGGTGAAGGCCATAGACAACATCGCCGCAAGAGTCATCGTGTTCCTGCTGGCTGCGCTGGCGCTGAATCAGATGTCCGTTCTCGTCGCGCAGGCGGGCGGACCGGCGCTCCCAAAATTGAAAACGGAGACCCAGGGAGCGTTTGAACGGTACGCAAAATTGGTGGAAGCGCGAAATGAAGGCGAGTTGAAGCGCGGTACAGGCCTGCTGTGGGTCGATGGACTCCCCGGGGAGCAACGCGCGGACGCCTACGCTGCGCTGAAACGCGGCGAGGTAAAGATGCAGAAGCTGGAAATCCTCGATGGCAACAAGCCCATCGCGTGCCCCGGAGGGATGATCCATCACTGGACCGGCGTGGTGTTTATTCCCGCAGCGAAACTCGAGGACGTGCTGGGCGTGCTTGAGGACTATGACCGGCACTCCGTGTATTACGCTCCGGACGTCGAACGCTCAAGAATCGAAACGCGAGAGGGCGATCATTTTCGCGTTTTCCTGCGGTTCCGGCGGCACAAAGTGATCACCGTCGTGCTGGACACCGAGCATGACGTGCGCTACTTCCACGATGCGCCGGGGAAAGCCCATAGCCGCAGCTCGGCCGTGCGCATTGCGGAAGTCGAAAACGCCGGGAAGAGCGATGAACGCGAAAAAACACCGGGCGACGATGACGGATTCATGTGGCGGATGGAAACGTGGTGGCGCATGGAAGAGCGCGACGGCGGGGTTTACGTCCAAAGCGAAGTGGCTTCGCTGACGCGAGACATTCCCACGGGGCTTGGATGGATGATCAAACCCTTTGTGACAGACATCCCAAAGGAAACGCTAACGTTCACGCTGGAAGCGACACGCAAGGCTGTTCAGGGCCATAGACTAGGTGTTGCGTTGGAGCGCGGGTTCGGCGCTCGTGGGAAAGAGTCTCGGTGTAAAACGCGACGCGAGAGTGGCCTACCGGCGCAAAGAAGTCACGTCTTTCCGGCCTCCTTTCCTGGTGCACTTCACATTTCTCTCCTTCGGCACGACTTGCGAGGCGCAAAGGACTGAATGCGAGCGAGGTCGGCGTGGGAAAGTGTTTTGAGAGCGATCATCAAAATCGCCGGCTGGGGTATGCGTCACAAGAG
>WNFE01000713.1_pt1 | contig 24196 bp, 18 predicted proteins | sample 5400451 | NCBI WGS metagenome assembly WNFE01 (sample SAMN13153344, study PRJNA577476) | soil metagenome | isolation source: 200 cm saprolite under Douglas fir tree site 2 hole 2 | place: USA:California | collected 2015-04-18
ACCAGCCGGCGCAGCCGTTCGTCCAGGTGCGGCGCGATCAGCCGGAACCGTCGTCGAATCGCCCGCTCTGCCACCATTCATGGGATACTCTAGCAGCGCGGCCCTCATCATCTGGTACACTTATTTTGTGACGAACCCTTAGCATCGGCCTGTCGAGTCGGCCGCGCTCGGCATACACAAGGAAGTCTCGAAGAAGCCTCGGCCCGTCCGAGCCAGTGGCTGTCGGCCTGATCTCATCGCCTTTGATCGACGCGAACACGCGCATCCGCCGTCGAGCCCTGGTCGTGAGCACGTTCAGTCGTCGCCAACCGTTTGCACTGTTCAGCGGACCAAAATTGTATCGAAGCCTTCCGTCCAGCCCCTTGGCGTACGTAACGCTGATAAAGATCACATCCCGCTCGTCGCCCTGTACGTTCTCCAGGTTCTTGACGAAGAAGGGTTCCTTCACAGATCGGGAGAAGAAGGCCTCAATATCAGGATCGGCCCGACGTCGACTCTCGAGCTCATCCTGAATGGCTATCTGCTGGCGCAGGTTGAAGGTTCCCACCCCTAAGGTCAGGTCAGGGTGTCGCTTCGCGTGCTCTACGACCGCATCCGCGACTCGTCGAGCCTCCGCCCGATTGAGCCCTTTGCCCTCGTAGATACCGTCCGGCACATAGACGAATTGCAGACCGATCAGGTCTGAGTCAGTCTCGACACTGGGAAACGTGTGGAGATCCCCCTCGTAGAAGCTGACATTTGAAAAGGTAATGAGCGACTCATGGACACTTCGGTAATGCCATCGAAGGCGGCTCATAGGCACACCTGCTCCCATGAACTCCTCAAGCACACTCTCTCCATCTTCATAGATGGGCGTCCCGTCCTCGTCATGAGCGACCGACTGCCCCAGCATGCTTGAGAAGAAATTGGTGGGCGGCAACTGCTTGGGATCGCCCACCACCACGAGCTGCTTACCACGAACAATCGCACCCACCGCATCCTCTGGAGGGAGTTGGCTCGCCTCGTCGAACACGACCAGATCGAATGTGGGCTCTGAACCCGGCAGCAATTGCGCCACGGATAGCGGGCTCATCAGGAAGCACGGCTTGATCGCCCGGATAGCCGGATCGGCCTCCTGCATCGTCCGCCGCAGCGGACTGAGCCCTCGCTGCCGTGCCATCTGTCTTCGCAGGAAGCCCATCGCAGGGCCGAGCTCAGGCGCCCTCAGCTTGGTCTGAAGCACCTCTCGACGTCGGGCCACAAGCAGTGCCTGATTGGCTCTCAATACTGCCTCATCGAGCTCCCGGAACTCGGCCACCCGGTTCTCGTGGGTCGAAGTATGAAAGGACCTCAATGAGTCCCTGCCATGCATCACCTCGCCCAGCCACCGCTGGTAGAAGGCGCGCCGAAATGCCGCCGGCAGATCGATTGAGGCGACCTCACCACTCATTGCCGCGTTCAGTACGTCTCCTGCCACTCCACCGGCCGCCTTCGACCTTGCCGTCTCAAAGGTGGCCCAGCGTGGGGCCAAACCGATCGAATCGCTCATGGCCGCGATCCGCTGGTCGATATCCGAGAACGTCGCACCGCCGCCCAAGTAGTCTGCCGGCCACTCAACGATGCTGCGGAGTTCTGCCAGGACCCCCAGAACGCTCTCCGATGCCGACCTGAGAGCCTCGATGCGAGACACGTCCGGAGTCCGGCAAGACGCCACCTCAATCGCCCGGGCCCCCAAGCCATGCCCTCGAAACGCCCGGCGGAACTCCACCACCCACTCGACGTACCCATCCAGCTCTGCCCAGTCGGATTCTTCTCCCCGCCACAGCGGGCCGAACATGGCTCGCGCCATGCCGCCTCTCGCTCCCAGGTCTGATCGCACCCCGCGAAGCTGCTGCGCCACCCTCATGTCCTTGGCCTGGTCGAGCAGCTTCCGCTCATAGTGGGGCAATCGGTACGCTCGCCACCGCTTGCGTACTGCCCGGAACCGCCCATCCACCCAAGCAGTCATCTTGAATCGCCGTCGGAGTTTGTCCTCTACGTACTCGATATCGCTTGTGTGGTCTGACGCCAAAACGGAATGAGAGAAGTGCTTGAGGACCTCGTCTCTCAACTCCACAGACCTACGGCCCAGCGCGACGAGAGCCAGCACGTCATCCCGCGGCGTATCCCACCCCTCACTGGACAGCACCGCCATCGGCGCCCCCGGCGACCGCGCAAGGACACGCGCGACCTCGCACGCCCCATCGACCTCCGCCGGCGCTTGAATCGAGCCAAACCCGAAAGCCGCCTGAACCTCGGCCGCGAGCGATTGACATTCTGCGATGCGGGTCCGAAGGAGAAGCAAGAGGTGCCGGACGGAATCAAGATCAGACTCTGAGTAGAACGTCCGCTTCGTATCGCGCCACGGATGCTTGCTCGGATCTCCAATGGCCCTTCCAGCCTCGACGAAGTCCTTCAGCTGGTGTTCGCTCTGCTCGAGTTGCTCTCGTGTAATCGACTCAACCGGTCGCGCCCATGCGACCTTGGGCGCCTCTAGCACGCGCGCCAGCTCCCCGTATGCGCGATACGGGGCTAGTGATAGGGCACCGAATGGCGTGTGAACTGCCTTCACATACTGAGTCAGCTCATCGCGGACCGCTGCCAATCGCTGTGACGACATCTCTGGCACAGCAGGCCGCTGAAGTGAGGCATCCAAGGAGGCCGCAAGGTTCTGCATGACCGCTCGCTTGTTCGCCTTGGTAGAGTGAAGCTCCAGACAGAACTCCCCTAGGCCAGCCTGCACAAGTCTGCGGTGCACGACCTCGAGAGCGGCCATCTTCTCGCTCACGAAGAGAACTGTCTTGCCGTCCGAGAGCGCCTGAGCTATCAGGTTGGTGATCGTTTGAGACTTCCCCGTTCCTGGCGGACCTTCGAGCACCAAGTCATGGCCCCGACTGACGGCGACCATCGCCCGCAGTTGGCTTGAGTCAGCATCGACCACCTGGGCAGTTGTTTCCGGGGGAAACTCAGTATCCAGATCTATGCGGCGTATGCTATCCGGGAGCCCGATCTCGGCCGCTCCGGATCGGCTCACGAGCTGTCGTACTAGCCTATGGGCGACGAAGGCTTGCGCATGAGCCTCAAGATCCTTGTACATGACGAACTTATGAAACGAGAACAAGCCGAGAAAGATCTCGGACTTCACCGCCCAGCCAGCGCGACCGGCCACAGCCTCGGTCACCGTCAGGAACCACGGTTGGATCTCCACTGAACCAGCACCATCCTCGTTGGCGGGGAGATCGGGTAGGCTGATCCCGAACGTGAGACGCAGATACTCGACGAGTGCCGGATTGACCAGCGGGTCATCGTCCGTCACGGCGACCGTAAACCCGGTCCGCGCCGACTTCCGCCTTAGCTGGACAGGCAGGAGTATCAGGGGAGCTCGGAATGTCTCCTCCGAGTCCGCGGACTCGCGGTAGTGGAGCATACCCAGGGCAAGGAAGAGAGTATTCACGCCCTGTTCCTCGACCGTCAGCCGAGCCTGTTCGTCAATTCGTCGAAGAGATCTGTCGAGCTGCTCGAGGGTGGCTGCTACCTCGAGCACTTGATCGGTGCGCGTTGAATCGAGTTGGTCGGGGTCATACGGACGCGGCTCTGAGGCAGACGGTTGCTGTACCTGCTCATCCTCAGCGTCTATCCAGTCATCTTCATCAGTCTTCGCCGATGGTGGCTCTCCTGCCTTCTTGTCAGCGTCCTCCGCAGAGCGGGCGGCCCTAAACTTCATCGAAATCTCTTGTCCCCATAGCTGCCGGAACACTTCAGCCGGCTCCTCTCCAACAATGGCCAAGGTAGAGACCTTCGTCATTCTGAAGTTGAGCGCTCGGTTGCGACGGGTAAGATCTAGCAGGCGGCGACGCCACCGCTCTACAGAGTCGGCGATTCGGGAGGCCAAGGGATCGAGCGGAGCGGTCACCGCTTTCTCATTCTCCTGAGGGCGATTCGCCGGCTGAGGGCATTCGTTATCGGATCGAAGGCGGTCGGTCGATGGCGGATCGCCTGGCGAAGGTTCTGCGTGGGGAGGCTGACCCATCTGGCCGCCAACACCGTCAGGGATCAGGAAACCTCCTGGTGGTCCGATGCCCGAGGTCAAATGGCTCCAGATGACCGCACAGCAAACAGAGGCTAGCGCGAGGCTCTATTCTGCGTCAAGAACTCTCCGGCTCTCTCGAGGCGATGACATACCCAGCCGCGACTACTGGCCGTGTCACAACATGTGCTTACTGCGTGTGGACCCAGCAAGGTCCAGGGGCTGTGCACCGGGGAACCTGCCCGGTATCGGGAAGCGTACTTGGGGCCCCCCTTGAGGCAGGAACCGCCACTCCTGGAGCTACTACGCGTCCAGCTCTCATGCAGAGCGGCGGAGTGACCACCTGCGCATCGGCTGACCAGACTTCCGCTGAAGTCGAACTGGACCGACGAGGTCGCGCTGTGGCGTGGAGATGACGGAGTAGCGCGAGCGCGCGCATCGATGCTCTTCGGATGGGGATGAACCCGACGCGACTGACACTTCCAGAAAGAGTCGAACATCATCGAACAGTTCGCGTCGCCAGCGGATGCAGCACGCCAATGGCCCAGCCCACGTCTAGGCGCTCCCCAAGCCACTGAGGGAGTCCCGATCGCGCATGCAGCCGGAGCCCCTCCGCGGCGTGCCGCGCTCGGAGCGCCCCCACCGGATCCGCAGGCACCGCCGCTGGCGCGGGCACCTCGGGCACCAGCCAGCCGTTCGGCCGCCGGAACTGGAGCGTCCCGTCGGGCATTCGTTCGAGCTGATAGCCCTCCTCGTGCACCGCCCGGTGATGGCGGCGACACAATAACGCCAGGTTCGACAGCGTCGTCGGGCCGCCCTGCGCCCAGTGCCGCACGTGATGCCCCTCGGCGACCCGGACGGTGCACCCCGGGAAGCGGCAGCTCCGGTCTCGATGCTGCAGCGCCCGCCGCAGCGCCGGCGGAATCGTCCGCGTCCGGGCTCCGACCTCCACTACCCGCCCCTCCGCGTCGTGCCGCATCACCACCCGGCTCGCGTCGCACGCCAGCCGCTGCCACGTTCCCGCGGGAACGTGGCTCCCCTCTTCCAGCACGGATTGGCCGGGCTGATTCGGATCCGCCAGCACCGCGGCATCGACGTGGGCGACTACCTGGTACCGCTCCCCGGGGGCCCCGGGATCGAGCTCCTGATGCAGCGCCGTCTCCGCCAGCAGCGCCAGCGCGTCCGCCTGCTGTTGAGCCCGCGTGGGGGCCTCCACGGCCGGGTCGGCGGCCGGTAGGACAGCCTCGTTGGCGCGGCGCCGTTGGTACAGCGTCTCGCGCGCCGCGTCGAGGGCCCGCAGGAGCAGCGCGCCCACCTCCGGCGTCAGGCGCCCGCGGAGCACCATCGTGCCGTCCTCATCCTGGTAGACGTGCAGCGCCCGGCCCGCGTGCTGCCGCGCCGCCTCCCGGGCTTCGGCCTGCCGGTCCACCCGGCGCCAGCCCCGCACGATGCGCTCGACGTGGGCCGCTGTGCCCGCGCGCCCCACCGCCAGCAGCCGGGCCTCGGTCGCCGGGGTCGCCACGCGGGTCAGGGCGCGCACCTTGGCGTAGGAGAGCTCCCCGCGCGCCAGGGCCTCGGCCAGGGCCGGTAGCGTCTCGAGGGCGCGGGCCACCCGGACACGCTCGCGGGCGGCGCCGAGGTCGAGCCCCACCCGCCAGGACAGCCACGCGGCGCACGAGCGGAAGCCGGTGTTCCAGCCGCCGCGAGCGTCGAACTCGCGGATGAGATCGAGGAGGCGAGCGGTCGCCGCATCGAGGTGGGCCGAGAGCTCCGCGATCTCGTCGCCGAGGCGATCCAGCTCCGCGGTGCGCTGCGACGTAGGCTGCAACGTGGTGGGAAGGTCAGGCCGGCGCGTCTGCATGGCGAGTTCCCCCTTCTGCTGGGGCGACTCTACACCCCGGTCCCGGCGTCCTCTGGAAGCGCCCGGGACACGCGAGAGCGGGACGCGCCATGATCTTTCGTCCCCGGCGCCGCGATCGTGCATCACCGGACGGCTGCGAGTCGCTGGACCGGCATTCCATCAGAGGACCCGACGACCGGCGAGGCCGCCCGCGCAACACTGTCAAGCGGAAAGTGGCCTTACCAAGCTCCCGCAGTTGACCATCGGTGGCACCGCCGTTACATTTCCTTCCAGCATGCCGAGCGCACCGGCGCGAGCGGTCAGGACGTGGAGCCCATGGGCGCGGGAGTACGCGCGCGATCCAGAGCGCTACGTCTTCGGCACCGCCCCATCGGACTGGGCGCTCGAGATCGCCCGGCTCGTCCGGCCCGGCGACACGGTGCTGGATCTGGGATGCGGCGAGGGCCGCGACAGCGTCTTCTTCGCCGAGCTGGGCGCGACGGTCACCGGCGTGGACCTCTCCGCCGACGTCCTCGACAAGGCGCAGCGGCTGGCCCGCGGGCGCGGCGTGCGGGTACGCTGGATCGAGGGCGGCATGCCCGAAGCGCTCCCGGCGGGCCGCTTCGACCTGATCTTCTCGTGCGGCAGCATCCACTACGTGCCGCGGGCCGAGCGGCGCCCGCTGTTCCGGCGCCTCGCGGCCATGACCCGGCCGGGCGGGCACCAGGCGCACGTGGTCTTCACCGACCAGCTCGTGCACGAAGAGAAGGGAGAGATCGTGGACTACTTCACCGCGGGAGAGCTGCGCGAGGCGTTCGTCGAGTGGCAGATCCTGCGAAACGGCGAGCGGGTGATCAGCTGCGCCCAGGACGGGAGCGTGCACGGCCACTCCGTCGAGGAGCTGGCGGCAGCGCGGCCGGTGGTGCCAGCGCCGTGGCCGTCCGAGACGTGATCGCCTGGTCCACGGAGAAGAAATCGGCCCACGGGTCCTTGCGAAGCGTCGCCAGGCGCTTCGGCACCGTCTCCAGCGTGAAGGCCGGGAGTTCCGTCTTCGCCGAGAGCTCCGCCCAGGTGATCGGGGTGGAGACCGGGGCGCCCCGCTTCGCGCGCGGCGAGTAGGCGGCCACCGCGGTGGCGCCGCGGACATTGCGCAGATAGTCGATGAAGATCCGGCCCCGGCGGGCCGCCTTCAGCGGATTGATCGTGTAGCGGTCCGGCGCCCGGCGCGTCATCTCGGCGCCGATCCCCTCGCCCAGCGCCCGCAGCCTATCCCAGCCCGCCTCGGGGCGCAGCGGCACCACCACGTGGAGGCCCTTGCCTCCGGTAGTCTTCACGAAGCTCACCAGGCCGAGGTCTTTCAGGAGCGCGCGCGCCTCCTCGGCCGCCTCCACCACGCGCGCCCACGGCAGGCCCGGCGCCGGGTCGAGATCGATCACGAGCCGGTCCGGCCGCTCGAGCCGCCCGACCCGCGTGCCCCACGGATGGAGCTCGAGCACCCCGATCTGGGCCAGCGCGATGACGCCCGGCAAGTCGTCCACGTAGAGGTACGCGGCGGTGCCGCCGCCGCTCTCGCGGATCCGCACGCGCTTGACCTGCTTCGGTACCCCGGGCCCGGCGTGCTTCTGGTAGAAGCAGTCGCCCCGCTCGCCTTCGGGACAGCGGACGAGGCTGAGCGGCCGATCCGCCACGTGCGGCACCATCCAGTCTGCGACCGCCTCGTAATAGCGGGCGAGCCCGAGCTTGGTGATCGCCTGGTCGCGGAAGAGCACGCGGTCCGGATGCGTGAGCTTCACGCCGGCCACTTCGACGGGACCGTCGCTGCCGCCCGCGATCGGATGCGCGCGTGCCCGCCTCGGCGCGCGGCTCGTCTCGCGCACGATCTGGGCGGCGGGCTTGTCCTCGCGCAGGCCCTGGAACGCAGGATGGCGCAGCAGCCCGTCGCGCGTCCACTCGGTGAACGCGACCTCGGCCACCAGCTCCGGCTTGACCCAGTGCGCGCCGCGCGCGGGCGGTCGCGGCCCGTCGGCCGAGAACGGGGAGGCGCGCCGCTCGAGTTTCCGCAGCCGCGCGCCCAGACGCTGGAGCGTGGCATTGTCGAACCCGGTGCCGACACGGCCGGCATAGACGAGGCGCCCGTCCCGGTCGTGCACACCGAGAAGCAGCGACCCGAACTCGGCGCGCGCACCGTCCGGGTCGGTATAGCCGCCGACCACGAGCTCCTGCCGGGCCACGCACTTCACCTTCAGCCACGCCTGGCCGCGCCCGGATGTATAGGGGGCGTTCTTCTGCTTTGCAATGATGCCCTCGAGGCCCAGCCGACAGGCGCGCTCGAACACGCGCTGCCCCGGGAGATCGAAGTGCTCCGAGTAGCGCAGCCGGCCGCGCCGGCCCTTGAGCAGCCGGGCCAGCCGCGCCTTGCGCTCCACCAGCGGCAGCGGTCGCAGGTCGCGCCCGTCGAGGAACAGCAGGTCGAAAGCCACGTAGACGAGGGTCCGGTCGGCCTCGAGCTGGTCTGCCTGCTGGAGGGCCTGGAAGCTCGAGACGCCGGCCGCGTCCAGGGCCACGATCTCGCCGTCGAGCAGCGCCTCCTTCACCGGCAGCGCGGCCGCGGCCTTCGCCACCGCGGGGAACCGCGTCGTCCAGTCCTGGCGATTGCGGGTCAGCAGCTTGACGCGGCCGCGTTCGATCCGGAGCAGGATCCGGTAGCCGTCGAGCTTGATCTCGTGCACCCAGCCATCGCCGGGAGGCGGGCCGGACACCAGGGTGGCGAGCTGGGGCGCGACCCACGCGGGCAGCGTCATCGCGCGCGCGGCTTCGCGCGGGCGGGCGCGTCTCGCTCCTTGATCAGCAGCCAGTTCTCCCTCCGACCGGCCTTCCGCTCACCGTCTCGATCGCGCATGCGCACCAGCGCCCAGCCGCCCCGGAGCTTTCGCCCGTGCAGGATGAATTTCAACGAGCCCTTGCGATAGGCGCCGCGTGGGTCGCCGGCCGGCTCCCACCAGCCCCGGTCCCAGATGGCGACCCTGCCGGCGCCATAGTGCCCGGCGGGGATCTCGCCCTGGAAGCTCCCGTACTCGATGGGATGATCCTCCACGTGCACGGCGAGCCGCTTCTGGCCCGGCACCGGCGCCGGCTGCTTCGGCACCGCCCAGCTTTTCAGCACCCCGTCCAGCTCGAGCCGGAAGTCATAGTGAAGGTGGCTCGCGTCGTGGCGCTGGATCACGAAGGACAGACGCTTCGCGGCCCGGCGCGTCCGCCCCTTGGGCTCCGGCGTCTCGGCGAAATCCCGCTTGCGGCGGTAGACCGCGAGGCTCACGTCTCAGGCGGACTTGCGTCGACGAGGCCGGCGCCGGTCCTCTCCCGTCTTGGCGAGGCTCCGCTTGAGCAGCTCCGCGATGTCGATGATGTCGGCCCGTTTCGGCGTCGCGGGCTCCTCCCGGGTCTCGGGCGCCGCGGCCAGCTGGCCCGCGCGGCCGCGCTTCTTGATGAAGGCGAGCAGCTCATCCCGATACTCGTCGTGGTACTTGCTCGGGTCCCAGTCCTCGGTCATCTCGGCCACCAGCCGCTCCGCCATCTTCAGCTCCCGGTCCGGGATCCGCAAGGCCTTCAGATTGGTCCCGGGCACGCGGAGCTTGGAGGGATCGCGCAGCTCGGAGGCGTATCGGAGGACGTCCAGCACCAGGACCCGGTCGTGCACCAGTACCGCGGCGAGATGCTGGCGCGTCTTCACCACCACCGAGGCCACCGCGACCTTGCCGCTGCGCCGCAGGGCCTCGCGGAACAGCGCGTACCCGCGCTCGCCGCCGCGGGCGGGCTCGAGATAGTACGGCCGATCGAAGTAAAGCGGCGGGATCGCGGTTGCTTCCACGAAGGCGAGGACGTCGATGCGCTGGGTTCGCTCGGGGCTCGCCCGCCGCAGATCGGCATCGCTGACGATCACGTAGCGCCCGTTCGTGTGCTCGACGCCCCGTACGATCCGGTCGCCGGGAACCGGCTTGCCCGTGCGCTTGCTGATCTTCTGATACCCGATCGGGGAGCTATCCCGCTTGTCGAGCAGCGTGAAGTCGAGCTCATCGCGCTGCTCGGCCGTCACCAGGGACACCGGGATATTGACGAGACCGAAGCTGATGCTGCCGGTCCACAGCTTGGACGGCACCCGGCGGCTCCGCTCAGTGGGACGCGACGGAACGAATGGCCGGCCCCGGCGCCGGGGCCGGGGCCGCCACGGGACCCAGCGAAGCCGACGCGTCCATCAGGTCGGCCCATGCCGGCCGCACGCGCATGCGGGCGAGCACGTAGAGCACCCGGCGGGGGCTGCCCAGGTCGCACCAGGTCACGCGGGGCAGGCGCGAGACGCCGAGGCGCTCCGGATGCGATTCCAGGACAGCGCGCGAGAAGCTCGCCTTGGCCATGACGGCATAGGCCTGGTCCACCGCCGCCACTTCCCGGTCCGAGTCGACGAAGCGCTGGAGGTCGGCCAGTCGGCTGCTCATCTCGGGTAGCGCCCGCGCCCCGAGCTCCAGCAGGGCCCGCGCCCGCGCGACGACGATCGCGGTGTTCCACAGGCAGCCGGTGGAGAGACACATCTGCGCGCGAGCTTCCGACGGCTTCTCCCAGAACTGGCGCACCGCCGAGACGACGCCGTCGTCGCCGTCGATGGGCGGGCCGGGCTCGATCCAGCCGTACTCGCCCTCGGGCGACGTGGGCTGCCCACCGAGCAGCACCACGCGGTCGGGATGCCGCTCGAGCGCGCCGGCCACCTCCTGGACGTGCGCCATGAAGGTGGCCTCGCCCAGGATGAAGTGATCGGAGGGGAAGACCGCGATCGTCGCGGCCGGATCGCGCCAGGTGATCCATTGCGCGGCGTAGAGGATGGCGGCCGCGGTGCCCCGGTCCTCCGGTTGGAGCAGGACATAGGGCGGCTTCGAGACGCCCGCGAACTCCTCGGCGATGTACGCGGTGTGCTGGCGCACCGTGACCACCACGGTGCGGTCCGTCGAGATGCCGAGCGCCGCCCGGTCCAGCGTCTGTCGCAGCAGGCTCCGCGGGCCGAGCAGCTTCACGTACTGCTTCGGCCGCTCCTCACCGACCACCTGGCGGACGAGGGGCCGGAGCCGAACCCCCTCACCGCCGGCGAGCACGATTCCCCACAGCCCTCGGGAGTCCGTCATCGCGCTACGCGTTGACCTTGCGCTCGTCCCATCGCTTGTCCTCCCGGGGCAGCCCATTCACGAGGCGCGGGGCCACCACCACGCGGGCGGCCTTCTCTTCGCGCCGCCGGGCCAGGTGCCGCGCGGGAACCGCGCTCAGCGCCACGAGCGCCACCAGCGGCGAGAGGAAGAACGCCACCACGAACCAGGCCACGGGCTCGCGGCCTTTCTCCCAGGCGACCCAGGCGGTCACGGACGCCCCTCCGACCCAGGCCCCGAACCCGAACAGTGTGAGGAGGAACCCCAGTCTCACGAAGTCGCCCATCAGCTCGTTCATGGCCCTAGCGCCCGACACCCAGCAGGAACAGGATGAGGATGAGGCTCATCGGCACGCCGAGGAGCCAGAGCAGAATGAGTGGCATTACCAGCCTCCCGCCGCGGCCCGGTCCCGCCGCGTCCGATAGTGTGTGAAGGTCATCGGCTCCCCGGAGCCCATCCATCCGCCCACGACACCGCCCATCAGACCGAGCAGCAGGGCGGTCACCGCGGCCAGCGCCGCGTTGCGGGCCGCCATCGCCGCCGCCGGATCCGGCGCGTCCGCGAAGGCCTGGGCCGCCGCGGCCGGCGGGAGCCCGGCGAGCCCGCCGTACCAGCCGCCGAAGTAGGAGGCCGCGCCCATGGACGCCAGCACGACGAGGATCGGCGCGGCCACGAGCCAGGCGATCGCGCCGTGCAGCATGGCGGTCTCGGAGCGGCGCAGGCCGGCCACCTTGGCCGTCACCCAGCTGCCGAGGGCGAAGGCCAGGAACGAGCCGAAGACGCTGAACGCCAGCGCCAGGAAGCTCACCTCGCGCCACGTGCCGAAGGGCTGACCGACGCGATGCGCGCCGACCGCGATGGCCGCGAGCCCGAAAACGAGGGCCAGCGCGACCGCCGACAGCGTCCCGACCCATACCGCGCTCCACGCCAGCGGCCACTGCAAGACCTTCTCGTCCATCTCTCGTGCCCTCCTGGTCACGGAAAGAGCAACTTCTGTGCCCGGCCCCGAGGGCCGCGCAATCACGCGCTCGCGCGCGCCGCCGTCCCGCCGCGCGCGAGAAGACGGGAACGTTTACCCGGTAAGAACGGCGCGGAGCCGTTCACGCTCCTCTCTCCCTGGGCAGCAGGCTCGCGATCAGGGGCGCGAACGCGGAGGCTTCGACCGGCTTGGCCACGTGGGTGTCGTAGCCCGCGTGGAGCGTGCGGCGCCGGTCCTCGGCCCCCGTGTAGGCGGTGAGCGCGATGGCCGGGAGGTGGCGGCCGTGGACGACCTCGAGCCGACGCACCCGGCGGATCAGGTCATAGCCGTCCTCGCCGGGCATGCCGATGTCGCTCACCAGCACGTCGGGCCAGCGCCGCTCGATGGCCGCCACCGCGTCGGCCACTGATGGCGCGGTCGTCACCTGTGCCCCCTCGAAACCGAGCACCACTTTCAGCACCTCCCGCGTCTCCGCGTCGTCGTCCACGACCAGCACGTCGATGTTCTCGAGCCGGCGGGTCGGGGCCCGATCGGGTCCGTTCGGTCGCGCGCGCGGCGCCGCCGGCCCCGGCCGGACCGCCTGGACCGCCGCGAGGGGCAGGCACACGGTGAAGGTCGCGCCGCGGCCCTCGCCCGGGCTGTCGGCCCGGATGGTCCCCCCGTGCAGCTCCACGATCTGCCGGGCGATCGAGAGCCCGAGGCCGAGGCCGCCGTGCGATCGCATGGTGCCGCTCTCACCCTGGCGGAAGCGGTCGAAGACGCGCGGGAGGAGCCCGGGCGCCATGCCGCGGCCGGTGTCCGTCACGGTCACCTCGGCCTCCGGACCCAGGCGCCGGAGCCCCACCGTCACCCGGCCCCCGGCGGGGGTGAACCGGACCGCGTTCGACAGGAGATTCCACACCACCTGCTGCAGCCGCGTCGAATCGCCGAGCACGGCACCGGTCGCGGGGTCGAGCGCGCTGGTCAGCACGATGGCCTTGTTGCGGGCGGCGGCGCGCACCGCCTCGATGGCGGGCTCGATGATCCCGGCCAGGTCCACCCGCTCGATGGCGAGGCGGAAGCGTCCGGAGACGATGCGGGAGGCGTCCAGCAGGTCCTCGGGCCCCCGAGATCGGTCTGGGCGATCCCCGCGGTACCCTGGTTGACGATGGCGGAGAGCTGGGCTTCGCGCGCGCGCCGTCTCCGTGAGCCGGGTGCGCGAGCGGGTGATGGGCCGGCACGCCAGCGTGGCCAGCGCCACCCCCATCAGGAGAAACGCGGCCCCACCGACCACGACCGCGCCGAGCGACCGCATCCACGGCCGACCGAGCGTGGCCACCGGCGCAGCGAGGACGACGGCCAGCCACACCGAGAACACCACCATCGGCACCACGCACACGACGACGAGCACCACGAGGTACGCGCGGAGCGGCAGGCGCGGCCGCGGACGGCCGCGCAGCGAAGAGGTCATGAGGAGGAGGGTTTGCAACCCCCATGCCCACCTCACCGCCCGGGAAACGGCGTGAAACTCGCCACCCTGCCGAGCGGGCGCGCGGAAAGCCGAAAGCTTTTACCCGGTAGTTTCGCCCCTGCTCCCGACCCAGACGGAGATCACGGCGGCCAGCAGCACGCAGAACCCGAGCAGGAATAGTCCGGCGCGGGGCGGTACAACGACCCAGGCCACCCTGGCAGCCCCCTTGCACCTCACAGACGCTCATGCGCAACGCCCGCCCGTGGCTCGGGAGCCTCGTCCTCGCGGCCGGCCTGTTCCTCGCCTCCGGCGTCGCCTCGGCCGAGGCCGGCGCGGTGGCGGTGCGCTACCAGGAAGGCGTCACCCACGGCTTTCTCACGCTCCGCTCGACCGCCGGGGACCTGGTGGCCGAGGGCGATCTGCTGCAGGTCGTCCGCGCCGAGGGCGTGGACTCGCGCCTCGTGTTCCGCTTCCGGGACGGCTCGCTCTACGACGAGACGGTGGTCTTCTCGCAGAGCAAGGTCTTCACCCTGCTGAGCTATCGCCTGCAGCAGCGCGGGCCGAGCTTTCCCGAAGAGATGGAGATCTCGGTCGACCGCGAGCGCGACCAAGGCCGCTACAAGGTCAAGTCGCGGCGCGCGGGCGGCGAGGCGGAGACCGTGACCGGCGAGATCGAGCTGCCGCCCGATGTCTACAACGGCATGTTCATCATGATCCTCAAGAACCTGCCGAAGGGGGTGGCGGAGACGGTGCACGTGCTCGCCTTCACACCGAAGCCGACGCTCGTCCAGGTCGAGCTGACGCCGCAGGCGGCGGAGCCGGTGCTGGCGGGTGACCGCCGCGTGCCCGTCACGCACTACGTGCTCAAGCCGAAGCTCGGCCTGCTCCGCGGGACGGTGGCCGCGCTCTTCGGCAAGACTCCGCCCGACTATCACGGCTGGATCGTGACCGCCGATCTCCCCGCCTTCGTGGCGATCGACGGCCCGCTCTACACCGGCGGTCCCATCTGGCGCTTCGAGACGGTGAGCCCGCGGGGCCCGGCGCGGCCGGCGGCGGGCCGCTGAGCCTCCCGTCTCAGAGGACCCCGCTCAGAGGACCCCGCGCCGGCTGCCCGCCAGCCCGGCCGCGATGTCGATGAGGCGGGCCGGATCCACCGGCTTCGAGAGGTGCGCGTCGAAGCCGGCGGCGAGGGCGCGGCGCGTGTCCTCCTCGCTCGCGTACGCGGTCAGGGCGATCGCGGGCAGCCGCCGGCCGAGGCCTTCCTCCATCGCGCGCAGGCGGCGCGCCAGCACGTAGCCGTCCTCGACCGGCATGCCGATGTCGCTGATGAGGAGATCGGGCCGCTCCTCCCGGATCGCGTCGAGGGCCTGGGCCGCCGAATCCGCGGTCCGCACCTGCGCGCCGCCGCGCTCGAGCATGAAGCGCATCACCTCACGGGCGTCCGCCTCGTCGTCCACGATGAGCAGGCGCAGGCCCGAGAGGCTCTGGCCCACCGGCCCGTCCGTGCTGACCGCGGCGGGCGCGTGCTCGGCGGTTCGGGTCACCGCCGCCACCGGCAGGCGCACGCTGAAGGTCGCGCCCTCGCCTTCACCCTCGCTCTGCACCGCCACGCTGCCCCCGTGCAGCTCGACCAGGTGCCGCACGATGGCCAGACCGAGCCCGAGGCCTCCGTAGGCCCGGTTGGTGCTGCTCTCCGCCTGGCGGAAGCGCTCGAAGACGTGGGGCAGGAACTCGCGCTTGATGCCCGCCCCGGTGTCCGCCACCGTGAGCGTCACCTCCGAGTTACGGCCGGCCACCGTTACGGTCACCCGCCCGCCCTTCGGCGTGAACTTGATCCCGTTGGAGAGCAGGTTCCAGAGCACCTGCTGGAGCCGGTCCGGATCGCCCATCACCGCGGGCAAATCGGCCTCGATCCGCGCCTCGAGTGTCACCGACTTGGCGAGCGCGGCCGGCTCCACCGCCTCCATCGCCGCGCGCACCACCCCGGGCAGGCGGACCGGCCGGGCCTGCAGCCGCAGCTTGCCGGTGACGATGCGCGAGACGTCGAGGAGATCCTCGATGAGCTGGCCGAGCGTCTTGGTGCTCCGCTCGATGGCGTCCAGCGCGCGCTCCGCGCTCGCCGGATCGAGATTGGGCGAGCGCAACAGGTAGGCCCAGTTGAGCAGGGGCTGGAGCGGGCTGCGCAGCTCGTGGGACAGCGTGGCCAGGAACTCGTCCTTGGTCCGGCTCGCGCTTTCCGCCTCCGCTCGCATCTGGTGCTCGTGGGCCAGCATGCGCATGTTGTGGATGGCGATGGCCGCGTACTCCGCGAGCTGGCGCAGGACGGCCTCGGTGCGGTCGTTGAAGGGCTTCGGCGTGCGCCGGTGCACGTAGAGCAGGCCCTCGACGCGGCCCTCCACCATGATCGGGACCACCAGGGTCGTCACGAGGCCCTCGGGCTCGATGACGTGCGCGTAGGCCCGCCTGATCCGCGGGTCGTCCGCCATGTTGTCGCTGCGGAACGGGCGGCCCGACTCGAGCACGAGCCCTCCCGCGCCGCGGCCCGGCTCAACCACAAAGCGTTCCTGCGCCCCCCGGTACTCACCGGCGCGGTTACGCATGACGATGGCGCCGCTCGCCGTCTCGCGCAGGGCGACGCTGGTGAGATCGCACCGGCAGAGCTCCTTGGCGCCGTCCACCACGCGTTGCAGGACGGTGGACACGTCCTGCGCGGAGTTAATGGAGCGGGCCAGCTCGGCGAGCACCTCCGCCTCGCGCCGTTGCCGGCCCGCCTCCACGAAGAGGATCGCGTTATCGATCGCCACCGCGGCCTGCACGGCGAGGCCCTCGAAGCCCGCGAAGTCCTCGGGCCGGAACGGGACGTCCACGCGGCGGGCCACGACCAGCACGCCCAGCAGCCGGTCTCGGCTCACGAGGGGCTGGGCCATCGCGTGGCGCACCCCCAGGTGGACCACCGCGGGCAGGGCGTACGGCGAGCGGGGATAGTCGTTGACGAGCAGCCCGCAGCGCGCGCCCGCGCAGCTCGCCACCATCCCGCCCTCCGCCGGGAACGGGGCCTCCGACTCCGGCTCGGCCCGGCCCCACACCCGGGCGCCGAGGGACTGGCTCTCCTCGTCGAAGAGATAGGCGAAGCCGGCGCCATCGAACAGCCGGCCCGCCCGCTCCACGATCAGGCCGAGGAGACGGTCGAGGTCGAGCTCGGCGCTGAGATCGCGCTGCACGTTGGCGAGGGCCTCGAGCTGCTCGCGTCGCGACGTTTCGAGCGCGAAGAGGCGCGCCTTCTCGAGCGCGATGGCGGCCTGATTGGCAAAATCTTGAAGTCGCCGGATCTCCTCCGCGCCGAAGGCGCGGCCCGTCACGTCGCCGACCGCGAGCACGCCGGTGACCCGGCCGCCGATGGTCAGCGGCACCGCGAGCACGGAACCGTGCCCGGACTGCTCGACCAGCGCGCGGGTCTCGGGGGTGAGGGTGAGACGCGGGTCGGTCAGGATATTGGACGTCGAGACCGGCCGGCCCTCGCGCACCGCGAAGCCGGCGAGCGCTTCGTCCTGCGGGATCCGGGTGCCCGGGGGAAACGGGCTGCCCGAGCCGGAGGTCGCGACCGCCACCAGACGGTTCGAGGCGTGCTCCAGCTCCCACAGGACGGACACGGTGCCGCCGAGCAGCACGCGGATGCCCTCGGCGATGTGCCGGCCCACGCTCTCGGTGTCGAGCGACTGCACGAGCGCCTGGCCCACCGCCGACAGCGCCGCCGCGTCGCGCCGGGCCACCTGCTCGCGCGCGAGGCCCTCCACCTGATCGCGCTCGCGGGCGCGCCGCTCGGTGAGATCGCGGAAGACGAGCACCACGCCCACCGAGCCGCCCGCGCGATCGTGGATGGGGGCGACGCTGCCGTCGATGGCGCGCTCGTCCCCGCCCCGCCGCGCCAGCATGGTGCCCGCGGGCACCGCGACCACCTGGTTCTCGAGGAGCACCCGCGCCGCCGGGATCTCGACGAGCCCCCGCGTCTCCTCGTTCACGATGACGAAGACCGTCGGGAGCGCGCTCCCACGGGCCTCGTCCGCGGTCCACCCGGTGAGCCGCTCCCCCGCCGTGTTCATGAACGTGATGCGCCCGGCACGGTCCGTGACGATGACCGCGTCCCCGATGCTCGCGAGCGTGACCGCCATCTCTTCCCGCTGCTCGCGCACCCGGTTTTCGGCACGGCGGCGACCGGCGGCCAGCGCGCTGATGGCCCCGGCCACCAGCACCAAGATCAGGACACGGACGAGGTCGTCGGCGTACGGCGGCTCGAAGAAAGCCAAATGCCCCACGACCGCGACGCCGGTGGCCAGGACGCCCGGGCCGAGGCCACCGTACCAGGCGCTGACGACCACGGCGGCCAGGAGCAGGAAGAGCTGCGACCGCTCGGCCAGCGGCACCATGAGGTAGGTGCAGGCGAAGGCGAGGCCGACCGCCAGCAGGGCGGCGCCGTACGCCTTCCAAGACTTCACCGAGCGAAGGACGAGCACGCTGGACTGAGCCGCGTTCCGCTGCATCGCGTCAGGTACCCGGCGACATCATACCCTCCGCGCAACGGCCCGGATCGTGCTGAGAGAGGCAATGCCCGTGCCGCCGCGGGCCACACGCAAGGTCCGGTTTTCTTGAAGCTTGACGCCCGGCCCCGTGCGCGGGACCGATGTCGCTCGGTAACTTCAACCCGGTAAAGTTCAACCCGATAGAGGGAGGACGCGAATGGGGGACACCGGCTGGCTGATCGTGGCGATCGTGACCGGGGTGCTGGCGGTCGCCGGCTGGATCGCGCGCGAGCGCTGGATCATGCGGCGGCGGCGCCGCTGACGCCCTTGCGCCGCCGCGCGCAAGTCCGGTAGCCTACGCGGGGCCACGCGGCGGCGGTGATCGAGGCCGCGGGCCGGGAGGAACTCATGGGCGCTCAGAAAGCGCGGATCGGCATCATCGGGGCCGGAGCCATCGGCTGCGTGGTGGGCGGCCTGCTGGCCAAGGCCGGCCACGACGTGACGCTGGCCGATCCGTGGCCCGAGCACGTGGAGCAGATCAAGAGCAGCGGGCTCCGGCTCTCCGGGAGCTGCGGCGAGCACGTCGTGTCCGTGCGGGCCCTGACCCTGGGCGAGTTCGGCCAGGTGCGCGAGCCGTTCGAGGCGGTGTTCGTGGCCGTGAAGTCCTACGACACCGAGTGGGCCACCCAGCTGGCGGTGGACCACCTGCGGCGCCCCGACGGGGTGGTGGTGGATTTCCAGAACGGCATCAACGACCATCGCGTGGCCGCGGTGGCGGGGCGCGAGCGCACGCTCGGCTGCGTCATCCTCATCAGCGCCGGCATGTACGAGGCGGCCCACGCCATCCGGACGGACCGGGGCAACGCCGCCTTCAAGATCGGCGAGCACGACGGCACCGACTCGCCGCGCGCCCGCCGGATCGCGGAGATCATGAGCGAGGTCGCGCCCGCGGTCGTGACGACCAACCTGTGGGGCGAGCGCTGGTCGAAGCTCGCGCTCAACTGCATGCTGAACCCGCTCGCGGGCCTGAGCGGGCTCGGCACCGCCGAGGTGCGCTCGGAATCGGTGCCGCGCCGGGTCGCCGCTCACATCGGGGCCGAGGTGGTGCGGGTCGGCACCGTGCTCGGCCATCGCATCGAGCCCATCCTGGGCATCGCGGCCAAGCGCTTCGCGGAGGCCTCCGGCGCGGCCGACATCGAGATCCTCGGCCGCGAGATCGCGGCGGACGCGCAGAGCCGGAGCGGCGGCCGGCCCTCCATGCTGCAGGATGTGATGAAGGGCCGCCGCACCGAGATCGACTATCTCAACGGCTTCGTCGCCGCCGAGGGCCGCAACGTGGGCATTCCCACGCCCTTCAACGACGCGGTGGTGGCCGCCTTCCACGCGCACGGCGTCGGCCAGCTCACACCCGATCCCCGCAACCTCGAGCCTCTCGTCCGCCTGCTTGGGGTCAGGTCTTGAATTACGACATTTCTCTGGCTAGCCATCGGAAGGCCGCGCGCGAGGAAATGTCGTAATTCAAGACCTGACCCCGCTATTTGATCTCGGCGTTGTGCTCGCCGATGCGCGGGGGGGCGCGGCGGATTGGGGGGCGCTGGCCGTCGAAGGAGAGCGGCAGCGAAACGACGTCGTAGTCGTCGCCGGGGAGGCGCTGGATGATGCCGAGGGCTAGGGCCTGCGGCTGCGTCACCGCCTCGGGCAGGGTGTGGATGGGGCCGCAGGGCACGCCGCCCGCTTCCAGCAGGTCGATCCACTCGCCCTTGGTGCGGGTCAGGAAGATCGCGTCGAGCTCGGCGAGCAGCGCGGCCTTGTTGGCGACCCGCGCGGCATTGGTGGTGAAGCGCTCCTCCTTGGCCCACTCCGGGTGACCCACCACGCCCGCGAGCTTGGCGAAGAGGCGGTCGTTGCCGGCGGCCACGATGATGGTGCCGGTCTTGGTCTCGAAGCCCTGGAACGGCACCACGCGCTTGCTGCCGGTGCGATGGCGCTCGGGCACCTCGCCGGAAGCGCGATAGCTCGCGAAGTGGCCCTTGAGCCACGCGAGGCCGGTCTCGTAGAGCGAGGCGTCCACCACGCAGCCGCGCCCGGTGCGCTGACGCTGCATGAGCCCGGCGAGCGCGCCCATCGCGGTCCACATGCCGGTGCCGTAGTCGAGGATCGAGGTACCGATCCGCGTCGGCGGCCCGCCTTCGTCGCCGTTCATCATCATGAGGCCGGAGAAGGCCTGCACCATCGGCTCGAAGCCGGGCTTCATCTTGAGCGGGCCCGAGCGCCCGAAGGCCCACACCGAGCAGTAGATGAGCCGCGGGTGGCGCGCGCGCACCGTGTCGGGGCCGAGCCCCATCTCCTCGAGCGAGCCCGGTCGCAGGTTCTGGACCAGCACGTCGGCTCCGCCGAGGAAGTCGAGCAGCCACGCCACCGCCTTCGGGTCCTTGAGATCGAGGCTGATCCCGCGCTTGTTGGCATTGACCGCGAGGAAGCCCGGCGAGACGCCCTTCCAGAACGGCGGGCCCCACTTGCGCGCGTCGTCGCCCTCCGGCCGCTCCACCTTGATGACGTCGGCGCCCATGTGGGCCAGGATCTCGGCGGCCATCGGCCCGGCCAGGTTCTGCGCGACCTCCACCACCCGGATGCCGTCGAGCGGAAGCATCGGCGCGAAGCTCACGCCTTCGCCGCGGCGATCGCGTCGAGCATGACCGGCTCGAAGCGGTGGATGTCGCCGTCGCGCACGATGCGCCCGGGATGCGGGAAGTGGGCGGGCAGCACCAGGTCCCCCGAGGCGGCGTGGCGCTCCACGAAGGCCTTGCGGGTGGCCGCGGCCTGCTGCGCGTCGTAGCAGAAGATGCTGCTCCACTGCGGCTCCGCCACCTGCACCACCCGGTGCATGAGATCGCCGGAGAAGACCGCGTCACCCGCGCTGGTGTGCAGGCGCACGCCGACGTGGCCGGGCGTGTGGCCCACCCACGGCTCGTACGAGAGCCACGGATCCACCTGGTAGGTGCTGTCGACCATGACCGCCTGGCCCGCCTCGACCACCGGCACCACGCTGTCCGCGATGCAGCCCGACTTCTCGCGCCCGGCCTCGTTCTCGTGCTTCCAGAACTCCCACTCCTCGCCCGGGAAGACGTACCGGGCCTTCGGGAACGTGGACACCCAGCGGCCGTCGACGAGCCGCGTGTTCCAGCCCACGTGGTCCACGTGCAGATGCGTGCACAGCACCAGGTCCACCTGCTCGGGCGTGACGCCGGCCGCGCGGAGATCGTCGAGGTAGCCGCCGCTCCGCTTGTTCCAGAGCTCGGTCTCGTGCCGGCTCTTGTCGTTGCCCACGCCGGTGTCCACCAGCACCGTGTGCTGCGGCGTGCGCACGATCCAGGTCTGGATGCGTGAGCCGAGGTCGCCCGTCACGTCGTCGAAGAAGTGCGGCTTGATCCAGCGGTGGTGCTGCACGATCCGCCCGGCGTCGGACTCCGGGAGCATCTGGGTGGTGGGGAAGGCCGAGCGGCCGATCTCGACGATACGCGAGATCGAGACCTCACCGAGCGTGAGCGTGTGCATGTCTCTCTCCTAGCGTGACGTCATGTGCGGCCAGAGGGCCTCCGCGCCGCGCGCGGCGACCTCGCGACCCAGCGCCACCGACCACTGGCTCTCCGCGCCGAATTCGGCCCGCCAGGACCAGAGCCGGCGGGTGACGAAGTGCAGCGAGTGCTCGTAGGTGAAGCCGATCGCGCCGTGCGCCTGGTGCGCGATGCCCGCGCCCAGGCTCGCCGCCTCGCCGGTCCGCACCTTGGCCACCGCGATCTCGAACGACGCGTCACCGCCCTCGCTGGTGCGCTCGACCATGTGGAAGGCCTGCTGGGCCGCCATGCCGGCCGCCGCGGTGTGCCCGGCCAGGAGCGCCAGGTTCTGCTGGATGGCCTGGAACGCGGCGAGCGGCCGGCCGAACTGCTTCCGCTCGGTCACGTACTTCACCGACTGGGCGAGCAGGAACTCGAGGCCGCCCGCCATCTGCGCCGAGCGCACCAGCGCGCCGCCCGCCCACACCGGCTGCTTCCCGAGCCGGCCGCGCAGGGGCGCCGCCGCCACCACCGGCGCGCCGGACCAGGTGAGCGTGTCGCGCGGCTCGCGCGCGAGGCTCCCGTCCGCCTCGGCCGTGGCGCGGCCGCCCGCCACCAGGGCGACCATCGGCGCGCCGCCGGCGTCGGCCACCACCACCACATGCGCGGCCCGCGCGCCCCACGGCACGCGGGTCGCGCGGCCGCTCAAGGCCCAGCCGCTGCCCTGCCGGGCCAGCGTGAGGCCCTCATCTATATGCACGGGCGCCACGGTCATGGGCCCGAGCGGCGCGTCCAGGCCCGCCTCGGCCAGGATCGCGCCGGCCAGCATGGTCTCGGCCAGCGGGACCGGCGCCGCGAAGCGACCGGCCGCCATCAGGACCAGGAAGGCATCGTTCCAGGAGCCGCCCGCCCCGCCGCGGGCCTCCGGCACCTGCGGCAGGGTGAGCCCGTTCTCCTCCAGCGCCTGCCAGAACGCGGCGGGCCACTCGCCCTTCTCGGCCGCCTCCAGCACCGCGGTGGTGGCGTGATGGGTGAAGAGGCGCGTGCACGTCTCGGCGAGAATCGTCTGGAGCTCGTTCATGGCCGCCCCCTGACTGCTCTTCTTGTATTCGCTCGGCTCGCCTTCGGCTGCACCTCGCCCTACCTCAAGCCTAAGCCGCGGGCGATGATGCCGCGTAGCACTTCCCGAGTGCCGCCTCTCAGCGAGAACGACGGGGCGTGCTGCACCAGATAGCCGAGCGTCTTCTCGAACTCGGTCCCGCTGCCGATGCGCGGCTCGGCGCCGGTCAGCGCGTGTACCGACTCCGGGATCTCCTGCTCGAAGGTGGTGCCGATGTCCTTCATCACCGCGGCCTCCAGGTTCGGGTTCTGCCCGGCCTGCAGCATGGTGGCGATCGAGAGCGACATCTGCCGCAGCGTCACCAGGTGCGCGGTGAAGTGGCCGATCAGCGCGGCCGCCCGCTCGCCCGGCTCCCTCCCCGCCTCGCGGATCAGCTCGATCACGAGCTGGAGCGACGAGAGGTAGCGCTCGGGGCCGCTTCGCTCGAAGCCGAGCTCGGTGGTCACCTGCTTCCAGCCCTCGCCGTCCTTGCCGACCAGCATGTCGTCGGGGACGAGGCAGTCCTGGAAATGCACCTCGTTGAAGTGATGGCCGCCGGCCAGATCGATGATCGGGCGGATCGAGATGCCCGGCGACTTCAGATCCACGAGGAACTGGGAGAGGCCCTCGTGCTTCTTGTCCGGCACCACCTTGGTGCGGAACAGCGCGATCGCGTAGTCGGAGAGGTGCGCGTTGCTGGTCCAGATCTTGGTGCCGGTGACCTTGTAGCCGCCCGCGACCTTCTCGGCCCGCGTGCGGACGGAGGCCAGATCCGAGCCCGAGTCCGGCTCGCTCATGCCGATGGCGAAGGCCAGCTCGCCGCGCGCGATGCGGGGCAGGAAGCGCTGGCGCTGCTCCTCGGTGCCGAAGCGCAGGAGCAGCGGGCCGCTCTGGCGGTCGGCCACCCAGTGCGCGCTCACCGGCGGTGCGCTCGTGGCCGCCGTACTTCTTGGGCCACGTCATCCCGATCCAGCCGCGCTCGCCCATGCGGCGCGAGAAGTCGCGGTTGAAGCCGCCCCAGGAGCGCGCCCGCTCCGCGGGCCGGTACTGGGCCATCTCGCCCTTGAGAAAGGTGCGGACCTCATCGCGCAGCGCTTCGGCTTCGGGGGGAAGCGTCGACAGCTCGAAGTTGAATGTCGCCATTGACCGGCTCCGATCTATCTGAAGAGTGAGCGCGCGATGACCATCCGGTGCACTTCCGACGGCCCCTCGCCGATGCGGCGCACCCGGGCCTCGCGGTACCAGCGCTCCAGCGGGAACTCCTTCGACACCCCGTAGCCGCCGTGGATCTGGACCGCCGCGTCGATCACGCGGCCCAGCACCTCGCTCGAGTAGAGCTTGGCGATGGAGGCCTCGACCCGGGCGTCCTCGCCGCGATCGGCTTTCCACGCGCCTTCCCAGATGAGCCAGCGGCACGCGCGCAGTTCCACCTCCGCGTCGGCCAGCATCCACTGGATGGCCTGGCGCTGGCTCAGCGGGGCGCCAAACGTCGAGCGCTGCTTGGCGTGCTCGACGGCCATGCG
>WNFE01000669.1_pt1 | contig 24188 bp, 23 predicted proteins | sample 5400451 | NCBI WGS metagenome assembly WNFE01 (sample SAMN13153344, study PRJNA577476) | soil metagenome | isolation source: 200 cm saprolite under Douglas fir tree site 2 hole 2 | place: USA:California | collected 2015-04-18
GGAACTCATGCGTCCTCCTTGTGAGGGTTTAGCCTGAGATACGGCGGAGGCGTCAAAAAGTTTCGTTACACGACAAAAACATGCGATTTGGCACACAACCTCTGCAACCAGGTCTGGGCCGGATTCTAGTCGTATGACGGGCAAACCGGACGTTAACTGGAGCAAAGCCCGACTTATCGTTACTAATCCCCTGTCTTTGTTACACGCAACTTCCGGTTTGCCGACATAACCGGGAGTAACCGTGAGATACCCGCGCTAGCCGGGAGCCAGCCGGTAGCGCCCTAATTTGAATGCGACGTTTGGTTAGTCATGGTGGAAATGGAAGAGGTTCCCGTCGAGATCCTTTACGGTGAACTGCCGTAGTCCCCAAGGCTTTTTTTCCAGAGGGTCCACGATGTTCGCACCTAACGACTTTAGTTCCTGGTACAACGCATCGATATTTTCAGCGAATACCCAGTGAACGGCGGGTTCGAACGGCGGCTTCCTCTTCCGAAAAAATATCGCCACATCACCGCGTGACACGGCTCCAATCTCTTTTCCTGGGTAAAGCCATCCAATCTCAAAGCCGAGCGCATCTCTGTAATGCTGTTGTGCGCGTTCGACGTCAGCGACCGGCAACTCTGGCACTGTCTTGCTAATTGAGTTCATTTTCTCTTTTGTCCCCACAGAGTCTCTCCTTACATTCAACAAGACCGCTGATCTACACTCCAAGCGAGGCCAGGTAATCGCGCACCTCGACCCGCCCAAAGTATGCCGCGCCGCGTTCAGCTGTTCCGTGGTACAGATCGTCTTTGACTGATCGATCAGCCCCACGTTCGACGAGAAGCTTTACCATCGGCATGTGTCCGCATTGAGCGGCCATGTGGAGTGCGGTAACGCCTTGACCGTGCGTCAACCCGCCGAACGTACCCTTCTGGTTGATGTTGGCGCCGTGATCCAATAACCACGCGGCGGCCTCCGTGCGATTGCATGCTGCAGCCCAAATCAGCGGAGTACCCCGATATGGGTCGGCATCCAGCCGAGCGCCGGCTCGCACCAGGCGCTCCAGCACCGGTACGCGGTTGCTCTTGCACGCCCACACGAGCGCTTCGTCGAGCACCTCCTGCGGATCTGTCGACGGTTGCCAATCCGGGAACCCGCTATGCGGGCGGTAGAAGCCTCTAGCAGCGCAGGCCTCGGGTGTCAGGGTAAGTTCGCGGCTAAAGCAAGCCTCTACTAGCTCGGGGATGCCCAGCCCAGCCGCGGCGCGAAGATTGCCTGGAGCCACGGCATGGCGTCCCAGCAAGTCGGCGACTTCGCGATGTCCCCAGAAGAGCGCAGCGATCATGGGAGTGCCGCCCGCGCCGTGCGCTCCCGCATCCAGGGCCGCGCCTTTCGCAACCAACATGTCCGCAATCTGCGGCTTGTTCGAGTATGCAGCTGCATGGAGCGGTGTCCAGCCACGGTCGTTCGCATCATTTACGTCGGCACCTGCCGCCAGCAGCGCCTCGATCGCAGCCACGCCACCTTTCCATTCCGCGGCGAAGCTGACGGCGAGATTCAACAGCGTGTTGCCGTTAGTCCCGCGCTTATTGGGGGGAAACTCGCCGCCATTGCATCATCGAACACTTCGCCCTGTGGTAAATGGCAAGCCCTCGATGAGAGCATCGACCAGGCTGCGGCCTGCTGAGAGCTCTGGATCCAGCTTGGGGTTATAGATCGTGACCTGCATCCCGATTGCACGCCCAGAGGAAATGGCCGTCTTTAGGCACGCCACCAGCTCGGCCCAGCTGAGACCATTGGGCATGCGATAATCCACTGCCGGCATGATCGTATCCTCCAAGACATCGACATCAAGGTGAATCCAGAACCCGTCCAACCCGTCGCGTGCCAAGAGCTTGGCCACCTTTGCCATCGCGCTGTCAAAACCAGCCTGTCGGATAGCAGCGAGCGTAATCATTTTGAGTTCAGAAGGAATCGATAATCCGCCATTCTGTCCGAGGTAATCATTGTCAAATTCATTGTCGCGCATTCCGACAGCGATCACGTCTTCCACTTGGACGAGCGGCCTTTTGCCCTCCAGATTGGTTAGGACAGATGGTCCCCGTCCGGTGACAAGCGCTAGATCCATTGAGGCCGCTTCGCCATGGGCCTCCTCCTCTGGCGTCCAGAAATCGGAATGTCCATCCAGGAAAACCAATCCATAGCGACCCCGCCGCCGGAGTGCCAACAGGCTTCCCAATAGAATGCTGCAATCACCGCCCAATACAACGGGGAATTCTCCCTGTTCAAAGATTGGTTCTAAGGCGTCTGCGAGAGTGACAGCGTAGTCAGCAATATTCTCTGGATTGAGCATGCGAGTCTGTGGATCTCGAACGAAATTATAGGTTGGCACCTCAACCCGACCCGCACATCGCGCACTCAGGCGTCGTCCCAAACCCAACTCCAGAAGAGTCGTCGGCGAATGCTCGACGCCAGTGGATCGTAAACCAAGATTTGACGGGGCCTCAAGAATAGCGTAACGAATCATGTTATTTCCCTGGGTTATAGCATTCCGCTTCAACACGCAATTATCAACAGGATGTTGGGCAGCCTCGGAATTCGTAATCCAGTCTACGGGTGAGTTATGGGCAAGGTTGAAGGACCAGAATGGAGATTTCAACCAGTTTAATGCTTCTCGGGATCGCGCCCGAGCACGGACGACCCGAAAGCAATCCGCGGGAACAAAAGAGGCTGGTCGAAGAAGAATCTGGATGTTGACGAAAACAGCATGTTTAGGTAGAAACCCTTTAACTAACGCTGCACTCTCGTCCCAAGCTCACCCACGACGTGCTCGATTCGCCGCTGTCGTGCTGTCCCCATGTTGGCGCCCTCGAACGCTGGAGAAGAAAGTTTTTGGAAGGTCGACTTTTTGGAGGGTTGAGCTGACAACATCAAAGGTTCTAACCTGGGGAGCTCCTGCCAATATTTTCTTCAGGATCTCCAATACCTCCGGATAACCCGTCGAATTGTAATCTTGTGCGTTCTCTTCCTGATTCCAGAAGCTAATCGACACGATTTCTCTGCCGCTGGGGACCGCTAGCGTGATCGCATCCAGGAAGCCTTTTTGCTTTCGGAGCCAAGGGAGGATTTCGCTGTCCACGACCCTCGTAAATTCGGCTAATGTACCCGGTTTCAATTTGACGGTGACGTGTCGAGCAAACATCCAACCTCCCTGGGTCACCGGGGACGAAAAGCAGCAAATCTCCCCCTGGACCGACTGGACGGTAACTTCCAAATCGAAGGGGTCTGACGAAACCGAATTATAGCGAATCGGGTCGCCTGTGGATTAGGATCGTGAAAATTGCCAGTTCCTTCATGGAGCGGATCGTGAGTGTAAACGCTTGTGGCTGTTGAAAAACTCGATATTTCAGAAATCAGAGAAAATTTCGGGGACAGAAAATGTCTAAGCAGAGAAAATCGTTCGTAGGGCATCCTAACGCGATTTATTTTCTGCAACTTTCTCGGAGTGAGTTTTTCAACAGCCACAGGCCTTCTCACCAGCAGCGTTCTTACTAAGCATATAATACCCATCGTTTACCGGAACTTCACTATGCCACGACGATTCATCCCTCACATCTGTTTCCTCAGTTTGGTTCTTGCCGCTGCGGTGCCCGTACAGGCCGAGCAGCCCAAAGCCGATTCCGATGCCGCCATCTCGCAAACTTTGCAGGCCATGGAACAGGCCTGGCTCAATGCCGAGAAAAATCACGATGCGGCAGCATTCGAAAAATTAGTGGCAGATGATTGGATCGCCATCAGTCCCGACGGCAAGAGCCAGACCAAGGCCGAGAGAGCCGCTGAGATCAAGACCGCCCACATAGTCTCCGCCACGCTAGGCGACATAAACGTCCGCGTCTTTGGCGATACTGCCGTGGTCACCGGCACCGACGATGAAATCACCATGACTGACGGCAAGAAATCCAGCGACCATTATGTGTGGACTGATGTTTTTGTGAAGCGCAATGGGAAGTGGCTGGCTGTGGCCTCGCAGACCGTGCAAATCAAGTAGCTCGCTCTCGCCTCGCAACCCTGCCTCGTGATACAGGAACTGCAATGCGGATGGATTTTTCATTTGGTGAGTCACGCTAGCCGGAAGTTGAGCCGACGTGGGCTTGAGCTGCTGGATTACTTCCGTATCGCCGACAAAACCGGGAGGTGACCGGCTTGGTCAACACTTGGGGGTTATCGGGACTGACGTGAAAGGGCCTCAAACGGGCTCGCCCGCAGGACAAAACAGACCCACTGATTAAGAGTTGTTGCACCTTGGGGATTCCGGTGAAGCTGAACGCTCGTTCCGGAGGGAAGCCGAAGGGCATTCCGGGATGATCCAGAACACCGTCGGAGCGTATCGACGCTGGCTTCTCGATTGTGCTGCGAAAGTGTTCTGCTTCGTCAAGAGAAACTTGTCCGGAGCCCAGCGGAGGCAGAGCGCCGCTAGCGGAGAAAAGGGGCGCGGGGAAAGGGGCGGCAGCCCTTGTCCCCGCCTCAACGCTGAAGTGGCCGGAGCGCGCAGCCCTCTGAATCGCACCCGCCAAAAACGCATCAGGCGGCGCATCCCCGCACGCCGACTGGAACCGTTACCTGGGTCGCAGTCCTTTATATACCTTGACAAGTATATGCTCTCTGGAGTATATCAAAAGAGTGGAATCTGTCTTCGACATCATCGCGGAACCGAACCGCCGCGCGATATTGAGCCTCCTGGTCTCGTCACAACAGTCGGTTGGAGCGATCGAGCGTCAACTTGGTATGCCGCAGACGACCGTGTCCAAGCACTTGCGAGTGCTGCGCGAGGCCGGCTTCGTGGAATCCACGGTGGACGCACAGCGCCGTCTCTACCGGCTGAAACCTGAACCACTCCAGGAGGTGGATAGGTGGCTGGCTCCGTTCCGCCGGTTCTGGTCTGCTCACGTGGATGCTCTCGAACGCCACCTCGACCGCATGGATCAATCAACACCAACGAAAAAGAAGACAAAAAGAAGACGCGGCCCAAACCGCAAACGTGACAAAGGAGAGACGAAATGAAGATCAAACTGACCAGCGTGTACGTCGACGACCAGGAGAAGGCCCTGCGCTTCTATACCGAAGTGCTGGGCTTCGTGAAGAAGTCCGACTTCAGCCAGGGGCCGTTCCGCTGGCTCACGGTGGCCTCACCCGAGGAGCCGGACGGCACGGAGCTGCAGCTGGCGCTCAACAACAACCCGGCGGCCAAAGCCTACCAGCAGGCCATGTTCCAGCAAGGCCAGCCCGCGGCCATGTTCTACACCGACGACTTGCAGGCCGATTACGAGCGTATGAAAGCCCGCGGCGCCGAGTTCACAATGCCACCAACGGACGTGACTGCCTCCAAGATCGCTATGCTGAAAGACACCTGCGGCAATCTCATTCAGGTCGTGCAGCTGATGCGCTGGTAGGGCCGGACGTAAGGAGAAGATAGATGAACGATCGCGAGCGGTACACACCGGGTCTGGCCAGCGGGGCCCAGGTACGTAAGGACGGAGAGAAGTGGACGCTCATTCTCGTCCGCGAACTGCGCCACTCGCCGGAAAAAGTCTGGCAGGCGCTTACCGACCCGGCGCATCTGCGCCAGTGGGCGCCCTTTGAAGCCGATGGGAGCCTGGGTACGGTTGGAACCACGGTGAAGCTCACCTGGTCGGGAACATCGCAGGTTTCCGAAACAAGAGTGATCCGAGCTGACGCTCCCAAGATGCTTGAGTACCACGATATCCGGTGGGAACTCGAAGCCCTTGGTGGCGGCACGCGCCTGACGCTGTGGCACAGCATCGATCGCCGCTACATCGCAATGGGTGCTGCCGGGTGGCACATTTGTTTCGATGTTCTGGATCGCCTTCTCAGCGGAACTCCCATCGGCCGCATCGTGGCTGGTGAGGCGATGAAGTTCGGTTGGCCTCGGCTGAACGCGGAATACGCCCAGCAGTTCGGTATTAACCCGCATCTGCGCAAACAGGCACAGGAGTACGAGGAGGCCAGAGAAGTCCAGCAGGGGCTGATGCCGAAGCAAATTCCGCAGATTCCAGGCGTGGAGATTTCGGGTAGTTGGCGACCGGCGCGCATCGTCGGCGGCGATTATTTTGATGTGTTTGATTTCAGCGAAAGGCGAGTAGGCCTTTGCATCGCGGATGTCTCCGGCAAGGGAATGCCAGCTGCTCTGCTCATGTCCAACCTGCAGGCGGTGGTCAAGGCGCTAGCTTCCGAGGACATCTCTCCTAAGGAATTGGTAGAAAAGGTTAACCGCGTGATGTGCCGTAACACTACCGAAGCCAAGTTCATCACTCTGTTTTATGGCCTGCTTGATGTGGACGACAAGACTCTCCGATACGCCAACGCCGGCCACAACGCACCGATTCTGACGCGGAGAGACGGGGCCCAAGTTCGGCTGGAAGCGGGAGGGCTGATCCTGGGTATTTTCCAGGAGGGCAGTTATGAGGAGGGCGAAATTGAGCTACGGCCTGGAGACCGCCTCGTCATGTTCACGGATGGGCTCAGCGAGGCTGTAGATGGAGAGGGAGAAGAGTTTGGCGAAGAGCGCGTGGCGGAGCTATCTCGCTGCACGCGTCAATTGTCGGCGGAGGCGCTCCGCCGTGGCCTGCTCGAACAGGTTACGGAGTTCTGCGCCGGCGGATTCGAAGACGATGCCACCATCCTGGTTGTGGCGGTTTCAGAGAAAGACGACCGTACCATCGTTATGTGACCAGCTCAGCCCATGAAGTTCGGCGGCTGGCAGCGTGCCTGCAGATACGCGACAGTAGCGAGGGACGCGGAAATCTTTGCATCCGTTGCTACGGGACTCTTACATTCAGGTGTGCGTGATGTTATCGCCATGGGCATATTCGCTATACGTCAGCGCCGCAGCCCAGTTTTTGCCAAAACAGCGATTGCGCAGGGATCTAAACGAGCAGGGCGAATTTCCCTGGACGCTTGTCGGCAACACGGGTGAACCCGATCAAAGCCTTGAGGGAAATCGATGATGATGAGTCGCCAAATCGCTATTGCTCCCGGATCACGCGCGACTCTTCCCTAATCCTCGTAACGAAAGAGTTGCCGACAATCCGGGAGCTATCTCGTTTTGCCTCAATCTAGAATTCCACGCTAAGATTGCCGAATGATGGACTCTTCACGCGAGGCGCTGAAGTCGGACGAGCGTGGACTTGGGGATGCACCTGCCAAGTCTCAAGGGAAGTTAGCGCTGGCTCTGGGAGTGATCGCAATCGCGCTCAGCTTGGTTCTTGGGTCTGTTTATCTAATCTCGGTCCGTCGCCTGGAGCGCGAGGTGGCACGGCTCAGCCAGCAGACGGAAGGTTTCAGCCGGCTGGTCGTGCGCGCACAGGAGCAATCGCAGACGTTGGCTCAGCAGGCTTCGCAAGCGGCTGCGAACGCGCAGGCAGCCGCTCAACAGCGCGACTTGGCGAAGCAGGATCAATCGAACTCGGAGGCGCAGGCGCAACTTGCGCGGCAGCAGGCCGCCGCCGAGCAGCAAAAGGCAGATCAAGCCACACAGCAGGCTGAGGAATATCGGCAAGAGCGAGAGGCGGAACTTGTACAGCTGCAACAGGCTCTCGGGCAAATCGCCGAAACGCGTCGCACCGCCATGGGCCTGGTGATGACGCTGGACAGCAAGTCGATTCGCTTCGACTTTGATAAGGCAAACATTAAACCGGAATATCGCGACATCCTCAATCGCATCGCCGGGATCCTGATGACGCTTAAGGGATATACGATTGCGGTCTACGGATATACGGACGACATCGGCACGCAGACGTACAACTTGCAACTCTCACAGCGTCGCGCCGAAGCTGTCCGCGACTTCTTGATGCAGACCGGAATTTCCCCGACAATCATGAGCACCAAGGGTTTTGGCAAATCCGACCCGCGCGTTCCGGGCGACAGCGAACAGGCGCGGGCTGCCAACCGCCGGGTCGAGATCGGCATAGTGGATTCGAAACTTATCACGAACGGCCCTCTCGTCGTGCCAAAGTGAATTAGGCGGTACAGGTCCGGTGTAGACGTCGAGAACGGACAGGTTCGATCGTCGCTACCGCTCCAAGAATCCAACCGCGTCATTTGCTCTCCGCGGTCCTCGACGCTGGTTGCCCATCTCTTTCGCCTCCTACAAGCCCGTTTCTGGATAGCTTACCGTTTGCCGACGATTCGGCCGGTGACGCCGGTTCGGGTGCGAGCACGCCACCACCGGAGTGAACACGCCTGGTAAGATGTCGCTGAATTCTGACCCCGACAGGAGGCGGTTCTTCGAAGAATCGGCAGCCGCTTGCTGGCGTAAAGAATAAAATTGCAAAATCATGGCTGCTTCCGCGATTCCCGCCCAGTCTGTACCGGCGCCTCGCATTCAGTCGGTGGATGCTCTGCGTGGGGCCATCATGATGTTGATGGCGATCGATCACATTCGCGACTACGTGGCCCGAAGTGCGCAGCAGTTCTTGCCTACTGACCTGACGCGCACGACTCCTGCTGTCTTTTTTACCCGCTGGATCACGCATTTTTGCGCGCCAGTTTTCATGCTCACAGCCGGCCTCGGCGCATATTTCTGGATGACCCGCGGGCATCACTCGAAAGGCGAACTGTCGCGGCTGCTGATTAGTCGTGGTATTTGGCTGATTGTCCTTGAGGTCACGATACTGCGGCTGATCTTTTTCTCGCAGATAAGCTTCACGCTGAATCCTGTGATCCTGATCATCTTTTGGGCGATTGGGATTTCCATGATCGGGCTTGCCGGGCTGATTTATCTTCCGATGCGCGTTATTGCGGCGGTGAGCATCGCGATTATTGCCCTGCACAATCTACTCGATCATGTCTCGGCCGAGCGCTTCGGGCGTGCGGCGTGGATTTGGGACATTCTGCACCAGCAAAATGTTTTCGCATTCCATGGAATCAACTTCGTGACCGCATATCCGGTACTGCCTTGGATCGGGGTGATGGCTGGTGGCTATTGCCTCGGGACGGTCTTTGAGTGGGATGCGCATCGCCGGCAGAATTTTCTGGTGCGTATGGGACTGGCGCTTCTTGCGGCATTCGTTGTGGTGCGCGCCGTTAATATCTATGGCGATCCTCTACGTTGGAGTCATCAAGCGTCGCCACTTTTCACGGTGCTCTCTTTTCTTAACGTCAGAAAATATCCGCCTTCACTGGACTTTTTGTTGATGACACTCGGCCCGGCAATGGTCGTCATGGCGTGGCTGGAAAAATTTCACTTTCATTTCACCAATCCACTGATTGTTTTCGGGCGTGTGCCGTTCTTCTACTACGGGGCGCACTTGCTTTTGGCTCATCTGATTGCGATTGGGATGAACTTCGTGCGCTACGGTGCAAAGTCATTCCTGCTGATTGCGCCGCCCTCGATGGGAAGCTCGAACGAACTTTTTCCGGTTGACTACGGGTTCCCGCTGTGGACGGTGTATGCGGTCTGGGTTGTGGTACTGCTGCTTCTCTATCCGGCATGCCTTTGGTTTGCGCGACTCAAACAGCGTCGGCATGATTGGTGGCTGACCTACTTGTGATTTCTTGTGGAGAAACGGCGGTAAGCCCTGCAGTTGTCCGCACCCACTGAGTCTCGAGCGAGTACCCGGATGACGGGCAACCCTTCCGTAATCCGGTAAGGTAAGGGTTGCCGACAAACCACCCAGAACACACAACCCCCGGATTCCGGCTCGATGAGCGAATCGGCCGGAAAGGTTATTCGAAAATCAACGTTCAGTTGTTTCTCTTGACGAAGCGATGGTCGAGCGTCTACCATCATTGCCATCGGGGGTAGACTGTCTTCCATGGCGAATCCAAAACAGCAGCGCGCCGGTCTTCTTCAAGGCACGTTAGACATGCTCATCCTACGGACACTTCTCTACGGGCCTTCTCATGGTCACCAGATCGGCAAGCACATTCAGCGGACCACGAATGACTTTCTGCAGATGCAGCACGGGTCACTCTATCCCGCCTTGCATCGTCTGGAGAAGCGGGGATGGGTTGTCTCCAAATGGGAAATGGCTCCAGATCGCAATCGGGAATTCAAGTATTACCGACTTACGGATAAGGGCAGAAAACAACTTGTGGTCGAAGAATCGCAATGGAAGCAGATGGCGGAAGCTGTCGCACGCATAATGTGGCCCGCGGCTGAGGAGAGCTGAGATGACGTGGTGGCAGATCAGGAAACGGGATGCCGACGTGGAGCGGGAACTACAATCGGACCTTGAACTGGAAGAAGAAGAGCAGCGGGAACACGGCGTGCCACCAGAAGAGGCCCGCCATGCCGCCCTGCGTTCTTTCGGCAATCCCACTCTTATCAGCGAGCAGACTCGCGCTGTCTGGAGTTGGAACGGGCTGGAGAGTCTTCTTCGCGATCTAAGGATCAGCGTCCGCACTCTCTTCCGGTCGCCTGGGTTTTCAATCATTGCCGTTCTCGTAATGGCGTTGTGCATCGGCGCTACGACATCGCTATTCACCGTGGTGCGTTCGGTCCTGCTTAGGCCGCTTCCTTTCCGTGATCCGGATCGGCTGGTGATGATTTATGAACATTTCCGCGACCCTAGCATGAATGCGCAGCAGTTCAACTACAACGCCGTTGCTCCCGCCGACTATTACGACTGGCGCACACAACCCCACGGCTTTGACGATATGGCAGCGTGGCGCTGGTGGCAATTCACCCTGACCGGGGAGCGCGGAGAGTTGCCGGAACTGGTGAGCGCCCGGGGCGGGACCTGGAACCTGTTTCCGCTCCTGGGGGTGAATGCGGTCATCGGACGCAAGTTTACCGAGAGCGAAGATCGTCCCGACGGAAATGCCGTCATGCTTACATGGAATCTCTTCGAGCGGCGGTTCGGCGGCAATCCATCGATTGTCGGCAGGCAAATCCATCTAGACGGGAAGCCATACATGGTCATCGGCGTGCTCCCGAAGTGGTTCACCTATCCTGATGCCAAGATCCAGGTATGGGTTCCGTATGCTTCGGGGTTGCCACCGGCAATTCTACAGCATCATGACTTTCACTTTAGCCGTGTGGTAGCCCGGTTGAAGCCGGACGTCAGCCTGGCAAACGCCCTGAGCCAGGTGGAGGCGGTGCAGTACCGGCTGCATTTGCAGAACCTGAATGCGCAGGTGGCCGAAGACGTGGCATCCCGGACTCTCATCCAGGATCTCGCACAAGATGTGAAGAAGCCATTGATCATCCTGCTGTGCGCTGTCACATGCATGCTGCTGATCGGATGTCTCAACGTAGCCAACCTAATGGTGGCGCGGTCGGCGGCGCGACAGAAGGAGATTGCCGTCCGGAGCGCACTGGGGGCACGGAAGATGACTCTGATCCGGGAACAGTTGGTGGAGAGCCTGCTGGTCTCGCTTGCGGGCGGCATCACCGGAGTGCTGTTATCGCTTGCGGCAACGAAGTGGCTGGTTACCACATGGACGGATCTCCCCAGCGCCCGGAGTGTCCACGCTGACGGCGTAGTACTTGCGTTTGCCTGCGCGCTCTTCATTTCAGCGGCCCTGCTGGCGGGCCTACTGGCAGCGATCTCATCGACAGGCAAACAAGGGATCGCGGCGCTACAGGCCTCGTCGCGGAGCGCGGCAGGCAGCCAGGCGCGCACAGCATTGCGCAAGACTCTGCTTACGGTAGAGATTGCGACGACTGTGGTCTTGTTAATAGCCGCCGGACTTCTGCTCAAGAGTTTCTGGCGACTGCGGACGACGGATGTGGGTTGTGCGACGGACAACGTGCTCACGATGGGCTACAGCCTGCCTGCCAAGAAATACGACAGTCCCGAGAAGATGAACGCATTCAACGAAACCCTGCTGGAGCAGGTACGCGCTATGCCAGGTGTACGCGCCGCGGCGCTGGGGTCGATGGTGCCCGGTGCGGGAGCCGGAGAGGATGATAGCTTTACGATTCCCGAGCATCCACCGATCGCGCCCGGCACCGCGCTGCCTGACGCCCTCTATCGCACCTCAGATCCCGGATATTTCATTGCATTGCAAATACCGCTGCTGAAAGGGCGGTTTTTTACCAGTGGGGATCGCGCCGGCCGCCCAAAGACTATCATCATCAACCGCTTGCTGGCGCAGCAGTATTTCCCGGGCGAAGACCCGCTGGGCAAGCATCTCCACGTCGCCGCGCGCGGTAACTCTGATTACGAAATCGTCGGGGTCGTCGCCGACACGCTGTATCAGGTGGGCCAGCCGGTCAAAGCGACCATGTACTTCCCTGTTCTTAACGGGGGCAACGATATGGGTTTGACTCTGGCAGTGCGCGCGGCCGCCGATCCCCTCTCATTTTCCGTTCCGATCCAGAAGAAGATTGCGGAACTCGATCCGGAGTTGCCGGTCTCCGATGTACTCACCATACAGCAAATCATTGAACGGTCATTGGGTAACGCCAGCCTGAGTGCCAGCCTCGTGCTCGGCTTCGCAGTGCTGTCCTTGATATTGGCGTCAGTAGGATTGTACGGAGTCCTTTCTTACCTCACGATGCAGCGCACTGGAGAGATCGGCGTTCGCATGGCGCTCGGTGCACAGCGCGAGGAGGTTCTGCGCCTGATGCTGGGCGACGGCCTGCGTCCTGCGCTCTATGGACTGACGCTTGGCCTCGCCGCCAGCATCGGGGCGGTACGCCTAATCCGGTCGATGCTCTATGGAACCCGGCCGCTCGATCCGGCGATCTTTGCGTCTGTAGCTGCAACCCTGCTAGTGGTGGCGGTGTTCGCCTGCTTGGTTCCGGCATGGAGGGCGTCGCGAATCGATCCGATGCAGGCATTGCGAACTGAATGAGGCAGCATTCGCGAAATCTGCACTCCTCGAATCTAGGTTGAAGCCAACTCGCCGATGCGCTCACCGAATGATCCTGGGCTCCCAAGAGGGCCGATTTTGGGATTCCGGCCGAGTCACGGGCTACCCTTACATAATCCGGTAGGGTAAGGTTTGCCAACCACCCGCTCGCGACCACATTTGGGTAGATCACACTGCTCTCTTTGACCTTCTGGGATAAATTTACGGCGGCTCTCGCACGTGATTTTCTGAGCGTCTAGCCAGAGGGTCTCGGCTGGCGATTTCGGTCCGCTGTACTTGTCGTCGTCTTTGGTGTTCTGCTGATCTCGCGCCTCGGTTCTTGACCGAAACTGGCCGCAGCTACGTGCACGGCTCGGGCCAAGGAAACGTATAACCTCTACGCCGTTTGCGGTTTTGTCCGGAAGACAGGCCAGGCATCGTACAAGTAGAGGCCGAAGGGAATCCACCAAATCAGGTCGTTGGTCACACAGAGAATCCCCGTCCGAACCGGCCAGATCCCGCTACAAATGAGGCGCGCGAGGCCGATGGGACCGAAGACCTTTCCCGTAAGACCGACCGCTGCTATCACCCAGCCTCTTTCGGGTACACGCGCCACCTCAAGATACAGGACGCCGTACAAGCCTAGGACCATGCCGAGGCAGGCAAAGACCTGTGGATAGTTCTCATGTGGCATCCTGGCAAAACGGAACAGCCACTGTGGATCGATGACCGCATAAAAACCCCATATGATGTTATAAAGGCCAGCCGCTACGAAGACGACACAGTGGAAATGCCGACGCGCAATCATGGACGACCATCGCGTGAGGAATCCGGTAAAGTCCACGGCCAATTTCCGTAGGGCAAGGCTAGAGACGCGTATAGATCGCGCATCCCTGATAGGAGGACCCCCAGCGCCATTCCCGTGAGGCACCACCGGAGCATCGGCGTGGTATTCGCCAGAGTCCACTTTAGGGCCGTCGGCCGCACTCCCCACTCTCGTATAGTGGGATACAGGTTGGCTAGCATCGCGCCATAAAGAATACCCATGGCCGCGTGGGTCAGCCGTTCACCGCCGTACACATCGCCTAGGGGCTTGCGGACCGAAATTTCAACGATAAAATCCGCCATGGTCAAGACGATCTCTGCAACCAGCACGGTTACCAAAGCGATGGTCCACAGACCTTGCCACGCGAACCATGGCAGCGTTGCGAAGATTACAGCATAGAAGGCGTCGCGCGCGGCATGTAACCTCAGTTCCGACGCCGCTTGGGGTCCCAAGCCTGGAAGGCGCGCTCTCCACTCGTGATAGTAAGCCGTATCGAATGCTCCAATCACACCCTGCAGGGCCAACAGCCATAGAGCCACAACCATGGTTAAACCTGTTCTCGCCTCAGCTTGCCTTCGTAGGAAAACAGCAAACCCGCAAGTGGGGCGGATACTTCCACTAGAATACGAGTTTCCATCTCACTCGCTCCGGCCGTCTCCCATGCGGAAACATGCGGAGACGCCCATCTTGGCAGGGGAATCTCTGGAAAAAAAGGCAGTGCAAGACGCAGAATCACGCCGACCTGCCGATAATGTATCGTATGATCCGCAAAGCTCAACCGGAATCGGAACTCGATTGGGCCAAATCGTTCAGCCAGTAGACCACTCGCGGACTCCCGTTGGACAGTGACGACAGGTTTGCCATCGAATAATCGCAACCACGTCTCGGATTCTCCGACTGGCCGAACGATCAGTTCCACTTGCGCAGCGGCATTTGGAGGCGGTAGTCGCAAGAGCAACAAAAGAAGTTTCGCCCCCAGGCTGGTCCCGTGACTTATTCGAAATACTCCTGCGGCATGAACCGGCTCACAATTACAGTGCATCCGCTGGAGAGCAGTGTCGATTTCTGACCAGGCTACACCGAACAAGCGGGGGTAGAGCACGTCTGGCACCCGAGTCTCTCGAAGACGATCCAATCGCTCTCCATACCGACCAAGGTCGAGAGGTTGCGCATTCCTTGAAGACCATATCGTAGACAAACCAACCTAAACAAGTTATCCCCAGTGCTTGAAACGTGACTAGCACCGAGTGTCATTGATATCTGGGAAAACGAGTGGTACGTAGGTAATTCAGGGTTCCGAGCCTGGGTCAGGCTACCCTCGCGCTATGAAGCCCGAACGCCTGACAGAATCCCGGGCGCATCACGGGCAAACCTTACCTTACCGATTAGGTATGAGTAGCTGACTACTCGTCAGAATCACGGGATCTTCGATCTTCGCAGTGGGCCATGCGCACCGGCTTTCACCCTGCAGAACACATACATAATTGCGAAACACGCGCGTAGAATCGGTTAATCATTGCTTGCTTGTTCTTAGCGGTTTGAGGTGAGAAGTGAAAGAGACTGCAACTCAGCAATCGACATACGCCTTAGGTCATTCGGAGCAGGAACTCGAACGTCTCAGTCGTCAGGCGCAGGCCTTTGAGCCCTTTACGCGTCAACTGTTACAACAAGCCGGGATCAACACAGGCATGCGCGTTCTTGACGTGGGTTGCGGTAGTGGAGACGTAGCTTTTCTGGCCGCCGACCTGGTTGGGCCAACTGGGGAGGTTATTGGTGCCGACCGCGCTGCTGCAGCCGCGCAGCGGGCAACGGCATGCGCACAGGCCCGAGACCTTCGGAATGTGAAATTCCTCGAAGGCGACCCGACAGAAATGCAGTTTGATCGGCCGTTTGACGCGGTCATAGGCCGCCTGGTCCTTATGTACTACCCGGATCCGGTCGATGCTGTCCGCAGATTGGCAGGGCATGTTCGTTAGGGAGGTCTGATTATTTTTCAGGAATTTGACATTGCGAACTGCCGCGCACTGCCTCCGGCCCCGACCTTTGAGCGTCACATCAGCTGGATCAAGCAGACGCTAAGTGCCACGGGCGCACGAACACAGTTAGGCTTGGAGCTGTACTCGGTACTTGTGGCTGCGGGCCTGCCCGGCCCGACAATGCGGATGGATGCTGTGATCGGTGGCGGTCCGGACTGCCCAGTGTATGAACTCGTGGCGGAAGTAACTAGAAGCCTCTTACCCGTGATGGAGAAGTTGAAAATCGCGACTGCGACGGAAGTAGAGGTTGCAAGTCTCGCAGAACGGTTACGGGATGAGGTGGTTGCTGCAAAAGGTGTAGTTCTTTCTCCCGGACTGATTGGATCATGGTCACGGAAACTCCCATAGACACCGAGCGAAGCCAGGTGCCCAGTTCTGCCGTGGGGCCCGAGTGACGGGCAAACCTTACCTTACCGATTAGGGAAGGTTTGCCGACCAACCACCCAGGACCTCACGCTATACTGCTCACTCCCCCTTTTTCACGGCAGGAACATTAAATGAAGCGAATTATCCTTGCTGTTGTCCTCGCGGTTTCGTTGCAAGCGGTCGCTCAGGTGAGTTCCGTGCCCACCGCTTCGTCCAATCCGAAAGTAAGGGCAATTACGGGATTCGTAAGGCTAGACAGGGCAACGTACCAAAAACAAATTGCCGACGCCCTCGTCGTGTTGCGGAGAGTCAAAGCCGAATTCGAATCCTCCGGTTACGAAGTAGAGACGGTGCGCGTGACGACTCAGCCCCTGGCGGACCTCGTCGCCGGCATGTCGGAGGACCAGGCGTTGACTTTTCTCGCGCAGCTTGACGCTTCATCCGTAAGGGAGGGTTTCCTGCCGAACGTGGGACCGGGAAGTCTGCACGACACCGATGATCCTGCCGCGATGCACCTCCTCGAAAGGGCGCTCTCGACTCTTCCGAACATCGAGGCCAGCACAATCATCGCTGACGAAGCTGGCATTCATTGGAAAACAATTCGGCGCACCGCTGAACTCGTGAAGTATGTCAGTGAACACAGTTCACATAGTCAAGGGACCTTCAATTTCACCGCGACCGCGATGCTGAAGCCGTTTGCGCCGTTCTTCCCGGGTTCCTATCACACCGGTGTTGGCAGACAATTTGCCATTGGCTTTGAAGGAGCTAACGTCGTCCTCGACGTCTTCAGCAAAGATAAGGGCAACGCCGAAGCCGCCCTCGCCGACCTGACCGCTGCGCTCACAAAACATGCATCGGTCGCCGCGGCCGTGGGCAGAAAAGTCGCAGCTGAAACTGGCTGGGCCTATCTAGGGGTCGACCCTACGCCAGCTCCCTTGGGGGACGTATCGATAGGGGCCGCTATCGAAGCTTTCACAGGTGCGAAGTTCGGTTCCAGCGGGACCCTCACTGCGGCACGCGTTATCACCGCTGCTGTAAAAGCTGTGCCGGAGAAGCAGGTCGGCTACTCAGGCTTGATGGTGCCAGTGATGGAAGACAAGCTTCTGGCGCAACGGTGGGCCGAGTCCACTTACAACGTCGACTCATTGCTCGCCTATTCGGCTGTCTGCGGAACGGGTTTGGATACAATCCCACTCCCGGGGGACATTAGCATCGAGCAGATGGAGCGCATTTTCGGTGACGTGGCTTCGCTCGCTACAAAATGGAACAAGCCCCTCTCTGCGCGGCTTCAGCCAATTCAAGACAAGAAAGCGGGCGATCGGACTGATTTCCAGGATCCGTATCTTTTCAACACCACGTTGCACGCTCTGCCATAAGCTGTTGACCCTTTTCAACGTTCTGCATTGATGGATTCACGGCTGCCTAGTGGATGACGGGCAAGCAGGAAGTAATCCCAAGGTAAGGTTTGCCGACGATACACCCGGAACTATGTTGGCTGATGCAACGGGGAACTACCGGTTAGCGCCGACGTCAAAGAATTACACTCTCAATCGACCGCCGCGGGCTGGCGTGTGCAGTCCATTTCGGATAGCCCATATAGAAAACAAAGGTCGGCTGCCACGTGGCGTCACCCAGGACTTCGCCAAGCAGGCTAGCCCGCAGCGCCGGTTTTCCCAGCGCCCTTTCATGGTCGATCATTTCCACTGACTCGTTGCAGGGGCGTCCGGCCAGGCCGCGAGCAGTTGCCAGCAAATGCGCCCGCTGCCAAATTCTCCCTGCGCGTAGACAGTGTTCCCGGTCGTAACGGTCATGCACCGCAATGATGCCGATCAAGGGCGCAGTCAGCATCAAGTCCGAATAGCCATTTGCCTCGCTTCGTGATGCGACCCGTTTCAGCAGCCACAGAGGCATCATCTTGGCCACTCCTGTGGCGATTGGGGGCAGCCCGAAGGCATCAATCGAGAGGCCATCGCGGAACTTCTGGACCTCACTCCAGTTGATCCGAATCCATCGATCGCTACCACGCTCTACGTCCGGGTCAGAATAGATTTCGGCGTTCGCGGCGGAGCTGATTTCCACGATCTTTTTTCGGTCGGCCTCTGCTGTGAAGAGAAAGAGTTTGACTTCTGGCTCCTCGCTGGCCAAGCGGCTCAGAGTGTCGACGAACTGGGGCGGGATCGGTTTCTGAGGGTTGTACGCACTGCGATTCGTATGGCGCTGCGGGATTGCATCGTACAAGTCGGTTTCTTCGTGTTTACCCGAGACGAGGTCTACGCGTGCCAAAAGCTCCGGTTTGGACTCGGCGGGAATCGGCCCAAGCTTGCCCGGAAGGAGCGTCGCGGTGGCTTGGTAGCCATGGGCAGCCGCAGCCAGCATCAGGTTCTCGAGAGCACAGCCCATCCCGATGTGCTCTTCCCGCAGGAAGGGATCGAGCGCCCCGACGTTTCTCTTCGTGTCGATATACAACTCAATCGAGGAATTTGTCACCTTGAAGAGCCAAGGCTGTGTGTTGTGCGGGCTCGCGGCTAGAATCGCGGCTCGCACCAGCGCGAGGGCTCCCTCGTCGGAATTGTTACGCCAGTCTTTCCACGGTTCGTAAGCCGGTCCTTGACCGACGCTGAAGACGCCCTGGTCGTAGGCGCGCCAGACTCCACCGCCCACAACGACGACAGTCACAACTCCCACCCCCTTCAGAAATGGTCTGCGTTGCATAAGGCACCTCTCACCTGCGCGTAGTCCGGCGCAATCGCTGACGGCCACCACGACAATACTCTTGGTCACGCTTATGACCGTGTAAAACTCAGGAACGCCGCTTACCTGGCACTTGCCTGGAAAGTCTGAATCCCATCACTGTGCCCATACCTGAAACGGTGCCGACTGTCCCGAGTGACGGGCTAACCTGACATAACCGCGATAAGGTAAGAGTCGCCGACAAACCGGGAATTGTGACACTCACGGAGCCGCATGCGCAGGAAAGAGGTGAGGCTGAAACGGCGAAGTCTCAAGTATCAGGGGCTGCTTCCCGCTTAATCTCGGCAACGCGAACTCCCCGCTTAAAGAAGGGAGGACCCTTCGATTTCCCGAATACCTGTAAACGACTGAGAGAGTATTACGCTTTAAGCAGGCTGCTCACATACGTAGGCGTGAGCGGAAGTCTGCGCGCGCGCACGCCGGTGGCGTCGAACAATGCCGCGGCGAGAGCAGGTGGAACAAGCGCATTTGCCGCTTCAGAGCCTCCGCCGAATCCTTTGTCATCGCGTGAAATCTGCACGACTTTGATTTCCGGCATCTCGCCCATGGTGAGAATCTTGTAGCTGTTCCAGTTCGTGCTCGTCACCTTGGACTTGTCGAAAGTCACCTCTTCTTTCAACGCTTCACTCAGTCCCATCACCACGCCACTTTTCATGCAGCGGTCCAGTTGCCGCGGGTTGATGATTTTGCCCGGCTCGCAACCAACAGTGAACTTCGTTACTTTCAACACCCCAGTGCTCGGCACCACGGAAGCCTCGGCGATTCCAACCCAATATGCATTCGAGCGAACCATTATGCAGACGCCGCGCCCTGTGATTGGCGCAGTTCCGCTGCGGAGCGCTCTCCCATGTGGCGACGGTCTCGTCTCCCAATTCGCTGCTTCCGCCGCCGCACGCAGCAAATTGATCACCCGCTGATCCGTCGTGTGCGCCAAACGGTACTCGATCGGGTCGGCACCAGCCGCGGCTGCCGCCTCGTTGATGAATCCCTCGAGCGCGAAATTCTGCTGTCGCTGTCCAGGCGTACGCATGATGTTCCCGCGCAATCCGCCATTCGCCGAATCTCCTGCGAGATTCGGCATTCCATACGCGTCTTCGAGGCGGTTCACGATCTTGTCATACGGCCATTCCGTTGCAACCCAGCCGCCCGGCTTTGATGCTGCGCAAGGCATGCCGGCCAGAAGTGCTCCAAGAGGTCGGGGGTCCTCCATATGGGGCGCATATTGGGCACTGTGCAGCGCCACAATTTGTCCCTTCGCGTCGAGCGCTGCGGTCATGTCGGAAACCCATGCCGGAGAAACGCTCGACCATGCCAGATCCTCTGGCAGCGTCCACTGCACGCGGACCGGTTTTCCCGCCAACTGCGAGAGAACCGCGGCGTCAGCCTCGGCACCATCGCCGCCAAATGTTGTGCGACCGTACTGTCCGGAGTGGTCCATCCAACGCACGACTACTTTCTCGACTGGAATGCCGAGCACGTAAGCAATCCGTGCACGCAATCCCTGGGACTGCGCGGAATGCGTCCATACCGTGACAATTCCGTCGCTCTTCACGTCCGCAACGGCGACAAAGGGACCAATAGGCGCGTGCCGCACGTATCCTTGTTCGTAGGTCGCAGAAATCTTCTTCGTAGCGCTTTGCAGCGCGGCCTCCGTTTCAGCGGCTTTGCCTTTGCTCTCCGAGGGCCTCACCCACTTGTGCGCGCGAATGGCTTTGGTTACGTTCTCGCTACCCGGCAAGCCGGACCAGTCGGTCCACTTTGTAGTGTCCGCAACGCTCTGGGCTGCTTGCACTGCTTCCCATTCATTCGGAGAAACGACGGCAAGCAAATTCGCCTTCCGGAGCACTTCCGCGGTCGGAAATTGTTTTTTGTCGATGGTGCCTGCTGAAACTAAGGTCGATCCCAGAGTTGCCGGCCGGACCATGCGGGCATGCAGCATTCCCGGCAACACCACATCGCAGCTCCAGCGCGTTTTTCCGGTGACCTTGTCCGGAATGTGTCCCGCCGGGAAGGATGTTCCGATGACTTTGAAATCCTTAGGAGCTTTCATCGGGGGATTGCCGGTCACGGTCACTCCATCGAGTGAAGTCATGCCAACCTCACCGGCGGGATCCGGCTTTGGCAGCGTCCCCTCCACAGGTATTTTCAGCTCGAGATGTTGTCCTTGCACCAGTTCGCCGTAAGTGATCTTTTTGCCGCCGCCCGTGACGATGCCATCAGTAACGCTGAGCGACGAAACAGGCACGCCCAATTGCGTAGACGCGAGCCCCAGCAGCGCCTGATATGTGTACGCCGCCACTTTTCTGACATTCGTCATGCCGCTCAGAAATCCAGCGGAATATCCACCGTCCGGCGTGCGATCTGTGTCGCCCATGATCAAAGTGATCGTTTCTGGACGGACGTTCAATTCCTCGGCGATTGTCTGCGGGTAATAACCTGTGATTCCAACACCCGTTTCTGTTCTTCCGGTTCGCGCCACAATCGTGTTGTCACTGCGAATCTCAAGCCAAGACGCAGGCGAGGTTGGATCAATGGAAGTTGGATTTTCGGCGGCTTCCGCTCGCGTGGCGAATCGAAGTGGCAAGGCGAGCGAGACAAAGAGCGCTCCACCGGTCTTCACAAAGCCGCGCCGTGAAATCGTTGCGCCCAATACCGAAGTTTCACGCTCGTCCGTTTTGCCGATCATCGCGCTTCTCCTCTCATCGCCTGCGCGGCGCGCTGGACTGCGTCAATAATCGCGGCATAGGTTCCGCAGCGGCAAAGATGGGGTGAAGGTGGCGTATTCGTAAACGCATCCTTGATTTGGTCCACAGAGGGATTCGGGTTTTTCGAGAGCAGCTGTACCGCCGTGATCATCATTCCGCTCTGGCAATATCCGCATTGCGGCACTTGCTCATCGATCCACGCTTGCTGCACCGGATGCAGAGTTGTCTCTGAGTCCGATGCGCTCAAACTCTTCTCCTGCGCCCAAAGCGCGGGCAAACCCTCAATTGTGGTGATCTGTTTTCCGGCAACGCCTGAAACCGGAGTAATGCAAGTGCGAATCTCTTTTCCATCCAGCAGCACGGCGCAGGCACCACATTGCGCCATCCCACACCCCATCTTCGGCCCAGTCAGCTTCAGTTCGTTGCGCAGCACGAACAACAAGGGAGTATCGGGATCAACAGTGACGGTTTGCTTTGCCCCATTCACGGATAAAGTCAGTTCGGTCGCCATGTTTCCTCTTAACGGATTCTAAGGTCAAAAGCACAATATCGTGCTCACAAGATGATACTCTCCATCGCTCGTTTTTAAAGACGCGCGCGTTCGAATAAGCAAGTTGAGCACTGCGTCGACCGGTGACACTCAGGGAGAGCGTTTCTTTCAATAATTCTTAGACGAACAATGACGATGAGAGATAGCGAAGACAAAATTGTCCTTGATGACGGGCGCTTATTCATTCGCTAAGCAGACTGGCGGATGACGAGCAAACCAGAAGTTGGCCGATTCCAGTCGCGGTCGCAGGTCCAGTCTGACCATCTTGGAATTAGCGATGGGCGCATCCGGGCCAACAACATGGGCGTCGTTTTCCATCCTTAAGGCTTGAACAGCCCCACGCGATCCGGCGGCTTCTGGTTTCTGCTTTTCTAGCTGATTCAATCCAACATATCCACTCGTTGCGTGCCAGTGGTGTAATGTCCTCCCATGCCGCTAACGCTTGCGGGTAGGATGCAAGTGCCTTTTTTAAATCTGCGGGCACCTCGTGTACAACACCGCTAGAAACCTTTTTTTGCGACACAGATAAGCTTTCCTTTCGTAAGCTCCACTGGCGCGAAGATCTCTTTCTGAGCAAAGGATGTGGGTCGTTCGGCCATGGCGACGTCCTGACGCTCAGGATAAGTCTACGGTCGTGTGACGAGCCACTCTAACGTACCGCGATTAGGGAAGGGTTGCCGACGATCCACCCGGAACACGAACCCATGACTCCTCGATGAGCGCATTGGCCTGTTAGCAACAGTTGAGATTGCCGCCATTAGACTCCGAACTGACGCAGATGATGGTCGAGGTGCTGATACATCAGCACTGCCCATTCCACTGGCGTAAGCGGGCCGAAAAAGAAGTGCGGATGCTTCGTACATATCCCGGGCCCACCCGATGCAAAGCGGTCAATCGATTCACGCAGCCGTTCCCGCTCCACCATGAAGTCCCGTTCGTCCGTGACCAACACGCTCTTCTCTGTCATCGCATTTCGGCGCATTGGCTCGCCATTCACGATCAGTGATTTCTTTGCCAACGGTCCTAGCAGTCTTCCAAGCAAGATTCGCGGCGGAGTTACCTTGCCCTCCGCCATCCCAATAGCCGCGGAGCAATGCGCCAGCATCTGCGCCACATCCATCTTGCCCCACTGCCGTTCGCTGTCCGATCTGAGACGCGCTATTCGGTCCGTTGTCACCTCTACCGCCGCTGGTTCAAAAAGGCTCTTCATATACACCTCGAAATTCATTGTAGTACTAGACCGTCCAGTACTATACTTGCAGTGATACTAGACCGTCCAGTACCATCGCGTCAAGACCGGTTTTTCTGCCAGGGGGGAGGATGACATGCCGAGACCGACTGCCGCATCCAAACCGGCCCAAAATGAAGAAACAGGTAATTCTGCGCGAAAGCACAGGGCCATCCTAGACGCGGCCCTGAACGTGTTTCTCAGGAGCGGCTATCTCGGCGCGAATATGCACGAAATAGCGGCTTTGTCAGAGGTGTCGAAGCAAACCATTTACAAACACTTCTCCAGCAAAGAGGCGCTGTTCGTAGAGATCGTAACCAGCATGACCGATTTGGCCAGCGATACGGTTCACACCGAGCAACCCGAACCTGCCGCCAGCAACAACGTCGCCGGGTTCCTTCAGATGTATGCGCATCGGCAACTTACCGTGGTTCTCACGCCGCGCCTGATGCAGTTGCGACGCTTGGTGATCGGAGAGGTGGCCCGCTTTCCCGAACTGGCTCAGGTCCTTTACGAACGTGGACCGCAACGTGCGATCGCCGCCCTGGCGCAAACGTTCGAACGCCTGGCGGGACGTGGCCTGCTTGTCATGGATGACCCAATGATTGCAGCCTCTCATTTCAACTGGCTTGTTATGTCTGAGCCGTTGAACAAGGCCATGTTGTTAGGGGATGAGGCAATTCCGAAACCGGCAGCACTTCGCCGCTACGCTGCCGAAGGTGTGCGCGTATTCCTTGCCGCATACGGTAAAAAATGATTCCTATTCGCCGAGTGCAACATCGCCGATGCACTGGAGCAGCCGACAAGGCTGTGAATCTCGTGGGGTGTAAGTCCCCACACCACCAATTGCCTGGGCGGGTGGTTAGCAGATCCGATGCATGCGGAGGCAACGAAGCATGCTCTGCTCGGATGTCAAAGCCTCGGC
>WNFE01000737.1_pt1 | contig 24176 bp, 19 predicted proteins | sample 5400451 | NCBI WGS metagenome assembly WNFE01 (sample SAMN13153344, study PRJNA577476) | soil metagenome | isolation source: 200 cm saprolite under Douglas fir tree site 2 hole 2 | place: USA:California | collected 2015-04-18
CCCCGCCAGGGCCTCTGGAGACGGACCTCGAACCCCGTATATCCCCGGAGGCCTCTCAGGGCCATTCAGCCCCGGCCCCCGGCGGAGGCACCCATGAAGGGCGCAACATGTCACTTCTGCGGCCAGAACTTTCGTAACACGCAGGCGGTCCGAGCCCACCTCAAAGGCTGCGCTGCCTACCGGCAGCTGCCTAAGGCAACGGTGCCTAGTATAGGCAGCAAGGCTGCGACGCTAAGCGGGCGCGGCCTCGACCCCGGCAGCCGTCCCGCTCCAGACCCTGGTCCGCTGAAAGATCCCCTCCGACGCCAACCGCCGCGGATCGCCACCGATCTGTCTCCAGACCCTTACCAGAAGGTCTTGTGCCGGGAGGTGATTCAGTCGGTGAAGGACAGGGTGATCGGCTCGTGGTGGCAGCCGGGCCACACGATCCCGTAGTGGTGAAGAAACCGATTGATATCGATCTCGGCCGTTGAAGCAGCAAAGAGATCGAGGATGGTGTTCCACTTCTCACGCGTCGCATCAACTCCCTTGTTGGTTGGCTTCGTTAGACGCGCGAGATGATTCTTCACCAGGTCGGATACGGTGAGATCCTTGCCTCGCGTGTTAAGGGTCTCGAAGATGAGATAGGCGTCATCCTCGTTAGTAAGTTCGATGAGAATAAGTTGAAGGCGGAGAGCCTTGTCACGAATCGTGAGGAGCTTGCCCTTCTTGGCATCGGCCTTCTTCGACTCCGTGAGAGTCTGATCTGCTTCAATTCCTGTAAGCGTGCTTTGAATCTGATTTCGGAGGAACTCGTAAGCGGCCTTGAGGGCCTCTTCCTCCGGTCCCAGCGATTTCGACAGCTCTGGTGGCCCGTACTTCTGAATGTGCTCCTGCAGGAAGGGATATGACGACTCCGTCTGAAGCACGTACTGGGTCTGATTGTTGATGTCGGGGCGCTCAATGAGCTGCTGTACGCCGGTGGCGAGACCCTTGTGCCCAAGCGCATCGAGGTCGTCGCGCACTGCTGCAAGGAGGAGCGTCAGGGTAGTAAGGCGCTGCTGGCCGTCGACCACAAACAGGGGTTCGTACGGCGACTTGGATTTGTACACGACAAATGATCCGATGAAGTAGTCAGGATCGTCTGCCGTAACGGCATCGTTCCAGAAATCCTCGACGTTCTCGCGGTCCCAGGAGTAGGGGCGCTGAAATTGGGGGATCCTATAGAACGCGCTCTTGAGGAGCCAATCAGGAGACTCCTTGGCCAGAGCCTGGTTTCACGCTGCTGAATGTGATCCTTCTTAGACTACGATTATCCGGTCAATCCTGCGCAAAAGCATTTGTTTTTGAGCTGGCATCTTCTGCCTTCGGAACGCCTCTGAAAGCGCGTCCTTTCGCGGACCTCCTCAGTGACGTTTTTGACCCCGGCATCACACGGAATGCTGTAGTCACAGTCAACCCAGGAGTCCAGCGTAGCCTGAACGTCGAGTTCAGCGGTGTTACAGGCCGGTCCCGGTTCGCGCGTGGCCGTCCTTGACCGGCGCCAGCCGCGCACCTATGCTCCGGCCCCCGGGCTGCCGCGGCTTGCAGCCGGGATCGGCGCCAGCGGCGTGCGGCGAAGGGTTTGAACCCCTTCGCCCTACTGTGCGCCGACACATGCGCGGAAGGCCCGACAAGGCATCGCGTCAACCGGGCGAGTCGGTAACACGGAGATCGCGAGGCCTCCAGCGCTGCTGGTCTGTGTCGAGGGAGATCTGCCCTGCACGCGCAGTTCTTGACAACAGAGCGGCCGCCGGAGCAATTTCGTGCAGATATCGGCGTCGGTAGAACGTGGCTTTACCGCCGCGTGGCGGTGGGGACGGAGTGGTGCCGCGCAGGCAGGGATCGTCAGGGGTTACGGCCGGCGGCCGCATCCTCCTTCTCTGGCGCCGGCTCGACGAGCCGAATCAGCGCGGGCAGGACCACGAGCGAGGCGATGAGGCTCGCGGCGCTGCCGAGGGTGAGCAGGAGTCCCAGGCTCTGAATGCCGCGATGATGAGCGACCAGCAGGCTACCGAACCCGGCGATGGTGGTGAGGCCATTGAGCGCGACCGCCACGATCGTGCTGCGAGGGAAGAAGGGGCCGCCGCGCTCTCGCGCCTCCATGAGGCGGGTGACGACGTTCACGCCGTATTCGGCGGAGGCCCCGATGATCAGCGGCGCCCCCCAGACATTGGCGAGGTTGAGCTGGAGGTCGAAGAGATGCATCAGGCCCATTAGCCAGAGTGAACCGAGGACCAGCGGCGTCAGGGCGAGAACGGTGTAGCGAAGCCGCCGGATCATGAGCGCGCTGATGAGGCTGACGAGCCCGAACGCATACAGCATTCCCCGTCGATAGGCGCGTTCCATCCGGACGATGGACTCGTAAGCGATGACCGGGCTACCCGTGACGTCGGGGTCGATCGAGCGCAGCTCACCGACGAACCGGAGCGCGCCTTCCCGGTCCCACACGTTCACCCTGGGGTGGATCTGGAGGAGGAACTGCCCGCCCTCACTGATGAACTTGCGGCGGAGCTCGGCGGGCACGTCGTCCGGCTTGATTCCCCGGTCGCCCGCATTGCTCCGAAGCAGGCGGAGCTTGTCGATGAAATCGCCGGCGACGGCCGCCTCATACCGCGTCAGGGCCGCCTCGGCGCGGGGCCGGTCCATGCTCGGGAGGACGTCGAGGAGGTCCGCGAGCTGACGGCTGATTGCCGTCAAGCCACCGGCCGGCTCGGCCCCGCCCGCCTCGGCGGTGGCGATGTCGACGCGCCGCTTCAGGGCTGTGAGCGCGACCTCGAGGTGGCTGAGGTGCACCCCGGGAGGTGAGCCGATACGAAGGTCGGCGACGAGTGGCGCGAAATCCCCGATGATCTTGAGCTTCGCCGATTGCTCGTCCGGGATCACGAGGAGCGCGCTGTCGACATCGGCCACCGAAGGGAGTCGCGCGAAGGCGTCCCGCTTGCGCCGCAGCTCGTCGAAGGACGTCGCCGTCGACAGCGCGGCGAAGCTCGATCGTGCCTGTGCCCTGATGATCTGCTCCTCCCACGTCACGGACTCCGTGTCCCTCGCCTGGAGATGCAGGAGGTTGTAGTCGAAGGTGATGGTCCGCGCGGACGACAGCGAGAGCGCCGTGACGATGGCCGCGCCCGCGAGAACTGGGAACGGGCGGCGGCTGAGGGAGTCGATGAGGGAGGCGTCCGCGCGCCGGGTGGCGACGACAGCCCCGACATCCGACCGTCCGAGGGATGCTCGACGGCGCCCCATCAGCACCAGCACCGCGGGGAAGACGGTGAGCATCGAGACGAATGCCGCGAGCAGGGACGTGCCCGCGATGAAACCGAGCTCCTGCACTCCGTGGAAGTCGGTGAGGAGGAGGGCGTAGAACGTGGCCGCGGCGGTGAGGGCGCCCAGCAGAATACCGGGTCCTGTCCGCGCTGCGGTGATGTCGAGGGCCGTGGCGACGTCGCGGCCGAGCGCCACTTCGTCGTTCTGGCGGAACAGCACGTAGATGCCGTAGTCGATCCCGAGGCCGATGACGATCGAGATGAACATGACCGAGAACACGGTGAGATGCCCGACCGTGAGGGTGATGAGGCCGAGCGACCAGAGGAGGCTCAGGGCGAGGACGGCCAGCATGGCGAGCGGCTGGGCGACCCGTCGGAAGGCAACGAGTAGCAGGCCGAGCGTGAGAGCGAAGGCCAGGACCGTGGCGAGCTTGCTGTCGTCGAACGCCGCGCGCATCTCGTCGTTCGACAGCGCCGGCCCGCCGGTGACGCCGGCGTGAACGCCGGGAAACTGTGCTCGAAGACCGGCGATGCGGTGCCGGAGGTCCTCGATGGCCGCGCGGTCATTCGTAAATCCGCCGCTTCCCCCCACGGGATCCGCGAGAATGAAGAGCAGGCTCTTGTCGTCGGAGAAGAAGTAGCCGGTATCCGGATCGTCCTCGACGGACCGGAGCAAGCCGTCCCAGGGGGACCGGTAGGGCGCCGGGCCGGCGATGGCTCCGCGGATCTGCGTGAGCAGGATTCCGAGGAAGCCGAGATCGCTCCCCGCGGCGCCATCCTGCAGGCCGAGATCAAAGACGTGGCTGACGAAGGCGACGGCGAGTTGCCGGTTCACGGCCTCGAGCAGCGTTACCAGCCCCGGTGTGGCGGCAAAGGACTCGATGAAGTCCTGGTGATCGAAGATGCGCTCGCGCAACTCCTCGAGTGCCGTCTTCGGGAGATAGAGGAGCGCGCGCCCGTCGAGATCCGGCAGCGTGACGCGGTACGCGAGGTGATTGAAGGCGACGGGACCGGCGCGGAGCTCGCGGACGAGGCAGGCGGCATAGGCCTTGGATTCCTCGGGCGTCCGGCCCCGGACGACGATGATGATCTCGTCGAGTTCACCGAAGTTCCGCGAGTACTCGCGGTAGCGGCTGACGTACGGCTGCCCCGCGGGCAGGAGGTGAAGCCCGGAGGTCTCGAAGCGGAGCTTCCAGAGCGTGACGGGAACGGCGAGGATCGCCAAGGCAAGCGCAAGGGCGACGGTGGAGACCGGGTACCGGCAGCAGAGGCGAACCAGGCCGCGCAAGACCCGCCCGGTGGAGACGATCATGACGACAGCACGGACCCGGTCTCCATCGGGCTGGCCGGATCATGCGGGCGCCACCTCCGTCGGCGGGCGCTCAGGGCGTAGAGAAGCATTCCGATCCCCGCCCACGACAGCTCGCGCAGGTGCCGCACGAGGCCGAAGGCGAGTCCCAGGCTGGCGGGTAGCCCGAGTGCCGCGAAGATGGCAACCTTGCCGCCCTCCTGCGTGCCGATCTTCGCGGGTACCATGAACAGGATGCCGTCGACGGTGACGGACAAGACCTCGATCGCGAGGGCCGTGAACACGGGCACGGGTATCCCGAGGAAGCGGCAGATCCAGTATGCCTCGAAGGAGCCCCAGCCATAGGCGAGGGCGAACATGAAAGTGGAGAGCACGACCCGTCCGGGGTGATCCCGCAGGAACTCCGCCAGCCGACGCGCCGCGTTCCGCAAGAAACCGCGCACGGGGCCAAAGCGTGCGGCAGTCGATCCGTAGATGAGCAGCATCGCGAGCAGTAGGCCCAGGCCGAGCCCCCAGAGCGCGAACGACCGACGTGGACCCGCGATCACGAAGCCGGCACCGAGCAGGGACAGGCCCGCCGCCATGAAGACCGCCTGGGCCAGGGTCTGGGCGGACTTGGCGACGACCACTGACGCGGCCCGAACGTCCGCGCCGAGCCGGTCGCCCAGCATCGCCACGCGAACGTACTCGCCCGCGATGGTCGCGCTGGGCGTCAGGTAGTTGATGGCATCCCCGGCCAGCCGGAGCCGCAGCAGCTCGCCGAAGGAGAGCGAAGCGACGTGCTCGCGCGCGAACGCGAAGCGCCATCCGAGCGTGTTCAGCAGGTGGGCCACAACCTCTTGGCCCACCACGAGCACGATGCCCCAGCCGACCTCGAGCACGGCCACCCTCACGGCGTGCGTGTCGGCTCGCCACACGAGGATGGCCAGGCCCAGGAGGCCGAGGAGGGGCAAGACCGCCCTGTGACCGAGAGTCATCCCGAGCGCTGCGCTCGGACCCACCACCAGAGACTGAGCCAGAAGAGGTTCGCGCCGAGCGCGGCGCCCCACAGGAACCATTCGATGCGGCCGAGCGCCGTCAAGACCAGCAGGATGTATACGTAGTCCCGGCTGGCGAGCCGCTCGTACACCCGCGTCAGTCCGTCGCGCCGCTCCGGAGGGACGCGATCGATCATCCATACCACCGACACCATGCTGAGGGCGACGCCCACGAGGAGGAGCATCACCGGGGCGGCCAGAGGCATGTCGGGTCGGGTCCGGTACACCTGAAGGGCGACGCCGACGAAGGTCGCCGCGTGCACCACGTGGTCGGTGACGACGTCGAACCGGGCGCCGAAGCGTGACGTGAGGAGCTTCAGACGCGCCAGCTCACCGTCGCAGCCGTCGAGGATGGAGCTGGCCCACAGCAGCAGGACGCCGAGCACGGCGACCCAGGAGGTGCCGAGGGCTAGCGATGCCGCCCCGCCGAGTCCGGCGATGAGGCTGAGGCCCGTGATCGCGTTCGGCGTGATCCGTGTCGGGATCAATCGCCGCGAGATGGCTATCGAGACCGTGCGGTCCAGTCTCGCCAGGTAGCCGTCGCTCGGCCGGCCCAGGGAACGGAGCAAGCGACGCTCTACGCGCCCGACGCCCGTGGGGTCGCTCACGTCGCTCCAGGAGTCGGAGGGTGCCTGCGCGTGGTGGGTGTCGCGATCCGTGAGCGACTGTCGGGGGAATTGCCGATAGCCGTCGGGCAGCGTCTTGAGCAAAGTCCTCGCTTCCGGATAGTACGCCAGAACCGGAGCACCCTGCCAGATCCAGGTCGTCCGAGTCTGCGCCCGCATCGAAGGCGCGAGCAGGTCGACCAGACGCCCCGGATCCGGCATCCCGTGCGGCGCGAGGACGAGAACGGGCGCGTCCGGATCGAGGGCCTCGGCCAGGGACGAGGACCCTCCGGATGATCTGATCTCAGTCCACGGTAGGCCGTCGAGGTGGCGTCCGTAACCGTCGGAGCGCCCCGGTGACTCGGTGCACAGGAGAACCCGGCCGATGTCCAGGACCGGCATGAGCTCACGGGCGGTGCGCAGCGCGACCGGAACCGACGCGATCATCGGGGATCCGTGAGGGACGGACAGGAGGACCTGCAGGCGCGTGTCCGCCCGCCGCGTACTCGGAGCGGCCGGGGCGGAGGCGGCGAGCGCGCAGGAACGCTCGCCCGCGCGGGCCCGAAGGAACTGGAGGAATTCGCGCCCCTCACGCAGGCGCCGCCGCAGCACATGGCGGTCGGCCGCCATCTCCTTGGCGATGGCGAAGATCTTCCGAGGACGAAAGTAGAAGCGCCGGTAGAACTCCTCCGTGCCCCGCGTGATCTCCGTACTTGCCAGGTTTGGATACGACAGCGCGCTCACCTGGGCGCCGCGATTGTCCACCAGCGCGTCGGTCACCAGCCATCCGTTCGCTTCCGCCTGGCGGAACAGCTCCGTGCCAGGATAGGGCGCGGCGATCGACACCTGGATGGTGTCCGGATCGACCTTCTGGGCAAATCGGATCGTCTCCTCGATCGTCTCCGGAGTCTCTCCGGGCAGCCCGAGGATGAAGGTACCGTGAATCTTGATGTCGAGCGACTTGGCGTGGCGTGTGAACTCGCGAGCCGTGTCGAGCCGGATGCCCTTCTTCACATTGTTCAGGATCTTCTGGTTGCCCGACTCGTAGCCCACGAGCAGCAGTCGCAGGCCGTTGTCCTTCAGCACCCTCAGCGTGCCGTAGGGAACGTTGGCCTTGGCGTTGCACGACCAGGTGACACCGAGCTTGCCGAGGCGGCGGGCGAGCGCCTCCACGCGCGGCAGATCGTCCGTGAGGGTGTCGTCGTCGAAGAAGTACTCCCGCACCTGGGGGAAGTAGCGGGTAGCGGTGGCGATCTCGGCGACGACGTGGTCGACGCTGCGCGTGCGGTAGCGGTGGCCGCCGACCGTCTGGGGCCAGAGGCAAAATGTGCACTTCGAGCGGCACCCGCGCCCGGTGTAGAGCGAGAGGTATGGATGGAGGAGGTATCCGATGACGTAGCGCTCGATGGTCAGGTCGCGTTTGTAGACGTCGACCACGAAGGGCAGCTCGTCCATGTTCTCGAGAGTGGGCCGGTTCGGCATGTGGTGGATGTGGCCGTTCGCGCGGAAGCTCAGCCCCTGGATCGTGTCCGGCGGCTTGCCCTGCGCCACCTCCTTGACGGTGAAGTCGAATTCGTTCCGCGCGACGAACTCGATTGCGTTCGAACTCGAGAGGGCGCGGGCGGGATCCACGGCGACGTGGGCGCCGACGAGGCCGATCCGCAGGGAGGGATTCTCCGCCTTCAGCGCTTCCGCAACCCGCACGTCGTGCGCGAACGACGGTGTGCTGGTATGGAGGACGGCGAGGTCGTACTCCGACGCGATCGGCCGGAGGTGGTCGAGCGTCAGCCCCTCAGGTGGAGCATCGATGAGGCGCGAGCCGGGGACCATGGCGGCGGGCTGCGCGAGCCACGTCGGGTACCAGAACGAGCGGATCTCGCGCCGCGCCTGGTAGCGCGAGCCGGCGCCGCCGTCGAAGCCCTCATAGGAGGGCGGGTGCAGGAAGAGCGTGCGGAGATAGGGCCGATCGGGTGCAGTCATGCAGGGTCCTCCGATGTCGGTGTGATTGGAGCAAGTCCGGCCGGATGCCTCGGATGACCGTCGATGGGTGCGCCGGCGAGGTGCTCCAGTCGGCCATCGCGTCGGACTCGAAACGGCTCGTCGTGCCAGCGCACGGTATGTCCGAAAAAGCTGAGCACCCCGAGGATGAACGAGGCGGTGTCGCGAACGGGCACCAGCCAGGTCTCAGACCACGGCACCCGTCGTTTCAGCGACCGGTAGAGTTGCGCCCGACCGAGGCAGCGCAGGCCGACGTGCATGCCCGCCGCGAGAAAGGCCATGCGACCGGCAGTTCCGACGCCGGCCCAGATGAGCGAGACGGGAATGCCGTACGTGAAGAGGGAGCAGAAGTACGAGACTGGCCGGACGGTGCGGAGTGTCCGGGCCCACCGGAGCTCGTGGAAGAAGAGCGAGCGAAGGTTGCGCTCGGCGACAACGTTCTCCACGAGGTAAGGCGCGAGCGCCACGCGGAGGCCGCGGCGGCTCGCGAGCCACCCCAGCATGTAATCGTCGGCCAGGTGATTGGCCACCGCGTCGAAGCCGCCTATGGCGCGGAGGGTGTCCCGCCGGCAGGCGATGGTCGCGCCGAAAGCATGGCAGAGCCGCTCGATGCGGGCGCCGACGAGGGCGGCCGGCAGGAACCACTCATTGATGAACATAGCATTGAGCTGCGAGGCGATGCCGCGACGGGCGACGCCGCAGTAGAGGCAGGTGACCAGCCCGACCGTTCGCTCTTCGAGCGACGCCACCACCGCCCGGATGTATGCGGGGTCGACACGCATGTCGGCGTCGGCGAGGATGAAGGTGTCGTGCTTGGCCTGCCGGACGAGGTTGGCGAGGTTGCTCGCCTTCCGATTCGTGCCGATCGCGCGCTCGTCGACAACTAGCCGCAGCGCGAGGTGGGGGAACTCGCGGATGAGACGATCGACGACGGCGACCGCCGGATCGTCGAGGCTCTGCACCCCGAAGATCACCTCGAAGCGTGGATAGTCCTGTTCGCAGAAGCTGCGGAGGTTCTCGTGCAGGTGGCCGTCGTCGCCTCTCAGGGGCTTCAGCATGCTGACGGGCGGCGAAGAACGCGGGGGCGTGGGGCGCCGGCGGCTGAAGAGATCGACGCATATGAGCGCGCCGAGCCAGTACAGTGCCGCGAAGACGCTCGCGCCGAGCAGGACGAAGTCTATCGGCGACATTCGGCGGCTCGACGGAACGGGCCGGCGCGGGCGGATCGCGCGCCTCGGACGTTGGCGGTAGGCCGCGCGGAGCGGCGGATGAAGCAGGCGACTGGCAAACGTGACACCGATCCCTCCTCGCATGGCGGTGCAATAGCAGCCCGTGGATCAGGCCGGCGGCGGGCGCAGACAGCGCGCCGGCATCCGGGTGACATCCGGCCGGGCTTTACTTGCTAGTTGCCGATCAGCAGTGAGGTGAGGAGGGTACAGGGGGGGCGCGAGGGCAGAGGGTGCCGCGAAGCAGGATTGGGGGGTCGACAGGATCCTCGGGCTCCACCCTCGCCGCCGGTGCGAGGACTGGCCCGACATCGACCGGCCCTAGCGCGTCGGGCGCGCACGTGTTGGTGATGATGACAACGGTATTGTCGAAGTCGTCGTCATCCCAGAAGCCGCTGACCCACGTTGGGTCCGGCGGATCCGCATAGGCGGCCGGTGTGAGCCCGATGAGCACGGCAGTAAGGACGAGAGCGAGCAGAGCACGCGTGGAGCGCACCCCAGGATGATCTCCCTTGCCGCTCCCGCAGTCAAGGATTGCGGGGCGTGGAAGGTCACGCGCCTGCGGGGGCCGCCGTTCGCGCAGCGGGAGCATGGACGACATAGACGCCACCTCCCACGCCGCGACCGGTGCGGCGGGAATGCAGGACTCCGGGGACCCCGATGGGCCTCGTGGGCCGGGCCGGGCCGGGGCGATCGGGGACTGGTCAATGAAGCGGGGCGGGTGCTCGCGAATGACGGTGTGGCCCCCCTGCTCCGCGTCGCGGGGCTGATACGCTGGCTGGACGGGTGTTACGCCCCGAAGTACTGCGGGCGGGCATCCGCGCCAATGCCCAAAGATTGATACGTGGTATCAGGCACTGGTGCACCTCGCTGCCGATGATCGGCCAAGGCCACTGCTAGCGAACGGGTCGATCATCGGCGCGCCGCAGATGCGTGTTTTGGTCGCGCCGGTTCCCTGGGGCCATCGTGCAAGGCAACTTCGTGGGAGGCCTAGGGAAAACGTGATCGTGACTGAAACACGGATTCTAGACCGCAAGCTCGACGCGAAACTCTAGGGACCTGTTCGCCGGCCCCGCCCCGCAAGGGCCGGACCCGCGGGACAAGAAGATCGCCGAGCTGGAGCGTGAGACCACCCGGTGGCGCCAGCGCGCCGAGCGCGCGGAGGCCCTGGTAGAGGTGCCAAAAAAACTGGCGGTGTTGCTGGGGACGCCGCTGGAGTCCGAGAGATCGTGATGGCGACGGTGAGCGACCTCGGGCTCCGGCTCGGCATCGCGCCCACCTGCGCGGCCCTGGGCCTGCCCCGGGCCACTTACTACCGCCGATGGCGGCCCCAGAGCGCCCCGACGCCACGCCGCGCTTCGCCCCGCGCACTCAGGACCGCCGAGCGCACCGCAGTCCTCGCCGTGCTGCATGAGCCGCGCTTCGTGGACCTCGCCCCCGCCGAGGTCTACGCCACCCTGCTCGACGAAGGGCAGTACCACTGCTCCGAGCGCACCATGTATCGCCTCCTGGCCGCACACCATGAGGGGCGCGAGCGGCGGAACCAGCTGCGGCATCCCCGCTACACGGCTCCGGAGCTGCTCGCCCGCCGGCCCAACGAGCTCTGGAGCTGGGACATCACGAAGCTGCTGGGGCAGGCCAAGTGGACCTACTTCTATCTCTATGTCACGTTTGATGTCTTCAGCCGGTACGTCGTGGGCTGGATGGTGGCCCACCGGGAGAGCGCGACGCTCGCCGAACGGTTCATCCACGAGACCTGCGCCCGCCAGGGAATCGATCGGAACCAGCTCACGATCTACGCCGACCGGGGCCCGGCGATGACCTCGAAGCCCGTCGCGCTCTTGCTCGCCGACCTGGGGATCACCAAGACCCACAGCCGCCCCACGTCTCCAACGACAACCCGTTCTCGGAGGCGCAGTTCAAGACGCTGAAGTACCGGCCGGCCTTCCCCGAGCGGTTCGGTTCGATCCAGGACGCCCGGGCTCACTGCCACGTCTTCTTCCCCTGGTACAACACCGAGCATCATCACAGCGGCCTCGGGCTGCTGACGCCCGCCGATGTTCATCACGGCCGGGCCGAGCAGCGCGTCGCCGCGCGGGCGTCCGTACTCACGGCAGCCTATGCCGCGCATCCGGAACGATTCCCCGCCGGCCGGCCCCAGCCGCCCGCGCGGCCCACAGAGGTCTGGATCAATTCCCCCGCGACCGGCTCCACCGAAATCGCGCCTGACTGGCGGTCAGGACCCGCGCTATGCTGAGGCATCGCCGATCCCGAACCGGAGGGAGAGTATGACGGTTTCGCGACTCGTCCTCATGGTCACCCTGGCTGGCGCCCTCCTCGCCGCGCCGCTTGTAGTCGAGGCACAGCCCGCGGGGAAGGTCTACCGCATCGGGGTGCTGGAGACGACGTCCCCGGCGCTGAACGCTGCCAACCTCGACGCATTCCAACAAGAGCTGCGAGAACTCGGATACGTCGAGCGGCAGAACTATGCGATCGAGTACCGATCGGCCGACGGCCGGCTCGAGAGCTTCCCTGACCTGGCGGCCGAACTGGTTCGCCTGAAGGTGGACCTGATCGTGACGAGGGGGACGACAGGGGCGCTGGCGGCGAAGAACGCCACTCGAACGATCCCAATCGTCATGGCGACGAGTGGCGATCCTGTTGCCGCCGGACTCGTCGCCAGCCTTGCCCGCCCGGGCGGGAATGTTACGGGGCTGAGCAGCATCAACGCCGAGCTAGTCGGTAAACGATTGGGGTTACTCAAGGAGGCGATCCCTGGTCTCGCGCGAATTGCTGTGGTCCTGAATCTGAGCAACCCGACACTCGTCACTCAACGGAAGCAGATAGAGGTCGCGGCACGATCCTTAGGATTCCAGCCTCAGTTTCTCGATGTCCGAAAGCCCGAGGACCTGGGGCGCGCTTTTGACACCGCGGTCAAGCAGCGCGCGGATGCCGTCCACGTCGGTCTCGACTTCCTGGCCCAGAGCAATCTCGGACGTATCGTTGACTTGGCAGCGAAGCACCGGCTTCCCACAATCTATTCGACGAGGGACTTCGTGGACGCCGGGGGCCTCATGGCCTATGGCGTGAGCCGTCTCGAGATGTATCGCCGCGCCGCCACTTACGTCGACAAGATCTTCAAGGGCGCAAAGCCAGGCGACCTTCCGATCGAGCAACCCACGAAGTTCGAGTTCGTGATCAACCTCAAGACCGCGAAGGCGCTCGGCCTGACGATCCCGCAGTCGCTGCTGCTGCGGGCGGACGAGGTCATCAAGTGACAGGACGAATTCGGCTGGCCGAAGTCGTGGGACCAAACCGGAAGCCACGCGCCCGTGTTATCACCACCCAGCGGGGCTCCACCACCCGGCGGCCCCCTCACTAAACTCAAGCTCCCGCTGTCTCATTTTCGTTGACAGGTTCCGGTGACCGTAGACATTGGGCACATCCCGGGAGGCCGAGGCTCGTACCTGCTCGTCTTCCGGCAACTCAGGGTCAAATTGCCAATGCTCGATCCGATGTGCCGCATTGCCTCCGAGAATGAGGGACCCGCGCTCCCCGAGAATGTTCAACGATGCCTCGAGATCGGTGGGCCACGTCGCCGTTGTGGCTTCAAAGACGCCCAAGCCGCCGGACTCGAACGTGAAGAGCGCGGCGGCGGTGTCCTCGACCTCGAGCTTCATCAGCCGTGTGGCGTTCTGGCATTGCAACCGCTCGACCGGGCCCATGAACCATTGCAGCAGGTCCAGGAGATGGCTGGCCTGCTGTGCCATGACGCCACCGTCGAGTTCCCACGTGCCACGCCAGGAATCCCTCGCGTAGTAGGCTTGATCGCGCTTCCAGCGTACCCGACCCGTCCCCATGACGATCTTCCCGAAGCGCTCGCTTTCCAGGTCGTCGCGCTTCTCGCCCGCTCGGCCGCGGTGCACCCGATCCTCGGGAGCTAGGCTCCGGATACCCGGGCTTCACGCACCTCGGCCGCCGGCGGCTGCTGCCGCCGGGCGAACAGTGCGTAGACGGCCGGCAGCACCAACAGCGTCAGGGCCGTGGAGGAGATCAGGCCGCCGATGACCACGCGGGCTAGCGGCCGCTGGATCTCCGCGCCGATGCCGTGGGACAAGGCCGCCGGCAGGAATCCGATCACGGCCACGATAGCCGACACGATGATCGGACGGAAGCGGATCTCGCAGCCCCGGGCGATGGCCTCGCGGAGCGGGAGCCCATCGCTGAGGGCCCGGCGGATGGATGAGACGAGCACCACACCATTCAGCACGCTCACCCCGAAGACCGCGATATAACCCACCGCCGCCGAGATATTGAAGTTCGTGCCCCACAGCAACAGGGCCAACGTGCCTCCGATGAGGGCGAAAGGCAGGTTCAGCATGATGAGCAGGGCGTCGCCCACGGAATTGAAGGCGCCGAAGAGGAGCACGAAGATGATGAAGATGACCAGCGGGACGATGATGTAGAGGCGCGCCAGCGCCCGCTGCTGGTCCTCGAAGCGGCCGCTCCAGACCATATGGTATTCCTCGGGCAGCTTCACCGCCGCGTCCACCTTCTTCATCGCCTCCTCGACGAGCCCGCCCATGTCGCGCTCGCGCACGCTCCATTTGATGGCCAGCCGTCGGACGTTGCCTTCCCTCCAGATCTCTGCAAGCCCGTCGGTCCGGACAAACTCAGCGAGCTGGGCGAGCGGGATTCGCTCTCCGTTGGGCGCGCTGATCGTTACGCTTCGTAGGCTGGCTACGGGATCACTGCCCTGCGCAAGCCGCACGGCCACGCCGAAGCGGCGTTCCCTTTCGAAGGTTTCCGTCACCACGCGACCCTTCGTCGCGGCCTCGATGACGTCTTGGATGTCCTGGACATTGATCCCGTAGCGCGCGGCGGCGCCGCGGTCCACGATGATCTGGAGCTGCGGCTGGCCCGGGGCGTGATCGTAATCGAGGTCGGCGACCCCGCGGACGCCACGAAGCACGTTGGCGATTTCCTTCGCCTTGGTGTCCATGACGAAGAAATCAGGCCCATACAGCTTGATCGCCAGTTCTCCCTTCGTTCCCGCGAGGGCTTCGTCCACGTTGTCCTTAATGGGCTGGGAGAAGTTGGTGGTGATCCCGGGGATGGTCGACAGTGAGGCCTTCATGGCGTCGATGAGCTTCGCCTTGTCCTTGGTCTGCCACTCCTCGCGCGACTTGAGCCCGACGTAGAACTCAACGTTGTCGGGAGCCTCCGGATCCGTGCCGTCGTCAGGGGCTCCGAGCTGCGACACCACAACCCGGACCTCGGGGTACTTGAGGAGGCGCTCGCGGATCTCGTGAACGTAGGGCCTCACCGCTTCGATGGAGATCCCCACCGGAAACTGGGTCCGCACCCAGAGATCCCCTTCGTCCAGCTCCGGCAAGAACTCCTTGCCGAGGAGCGTGAAGACGAAGAAGGACAGCACTAGGCAGGCCGCGGCACCGACGACGGGAATGACGGGGCGGCGGAGGCACCACTGGAGGGCCGGCGTGTACGGTCGTCGCAACCACCGGAGGATCGGGCTCTCATGCTCAGAAGGTGGGTGTCGGAAGAGCAGGCTCGACAGCACGGGGATCAGTGTGAGCGTCAGCATCAGCGAGCCGATCACCGCCAGCGAGATTGTCACCGCCATGGGCCGAAACAGCTTGCCCTCGATCCGCTGGAAGGTGAGGATCGGCACGTACACGGTCATAATGATCAGCACGGCGAACGTCAGGGGCCGCGCCACCTCGACCGCCGCGTGCTGCACTTCGCGGAGGACCCGGTGACCCGTCACCTTGCGCTCGCTCAGGTGGCGCATGATGTTCTCGGTCATGATCACGGCGCCGTCCACGATGATCCCGAAGTCGATGGCGCCCAGGGAGAGCAGGTTGGCCGGGATCCCCCGCAGGTCCATGAAGATGAAGGCGAACAGCAGCGACAGCGGAATGGTCAGCGCCACGATGAACGCGGCCCGGATGTTGTAGAGGAAGAGCGACAGCAGCAGGATGACCAGCACCGCACCCTCGATCAGGTTGCGCAGCACCGTGGCGACTGTGGTCTTCACCAGCCGGTCCCGGCTGTAGTAAGGCTTGAGTTCGACCCCGGCCGGCAGTCGCTTCTGGACCTCCGCCGCCCTGGCCTTCACCCCCTCGATGACCTGGCCCGGATTCTCGCCCTTCCGCATGAGGACGATCCCTTGGACTAGGTCGTCCTCGTGGTCGCGGCCGAGCACGCCCAGCCGGATGGCGGTGCCGATGCCAACCGACCCGATGTCCCGGACACGCACGGGGGTGCCCTTCTGCGCCGCCACGACGATGTTTTCCATGTCCGTCGTGGACTGGATAAGCCCAATCCCGCGTACCGGCACCCGGTAGTCCCCTTGCGCGATGTAGCCGCTGCCGGCATTGGAATTGTTGTTGGCGACTGCGTCGAACACCTGCTTCAGCGTGAGGTTGTAGGCGCGGAGCCGCGCGGGGTCTACGGTGATCTGGTACTGTTTGGTGCCGCCGCCCCACGACACCACATCCGCGACACCCGGGACCTTCTTGAACTCGCGCTCGAGCACCCAATCCTGGAGGGCCTTGAGCTCGTAAAGCGGCAGGGTCTTCGACTCGAGGGTGTAGCGGAAGATTTCACCGATGACGCTCGAGAGGGGGCCGAGCTGGCGCTTGGCGTCGGACGGGATCTCCGCCCCTGCCAGGCGCTCCTGCACCTGCTGGCGGGCCCAGTAGTCGTCGGTCCCGTCCGCGAATAGCACCCGGATGTTCGAGAGGCCGAAGAGCGTGTCCGACCGGAGGAACGTGACATTGGCGATGCCGTTCAGCTCGCTCTCGAGCGGGATCGTGATGAGGCGCTCCACCTCCTCGGCGGCGTGCCCCGGCCAGAGTGTGATCACCTCCACCTTCACGTCGCCGACGTCGGGGTAGGCCTCGATGGGCAGGCGCAAGTACGAGGCGATGCCGCCGATGGTGAGGATGAGCGTCAGCGCCACCGTGATGAAGCGCTGGTGCAGCGCGAAGGCGATGATGCGCTCGATCATCGGGCAGAGCGCTTCAGGAGGATGCCCCCCGCGCTGACCACGCGTTCGGCGGGCGTCACTCCGTCGAGGATCTCCACCACGCCATCCGACTCCGGCCCGACCTTCACGGGCCGCCGTTCGTAGTCGTCCTTCCCCTTCTCGACCAGGACGAAGGGCGCGCTGCCCTCCCGGTGGATGGCGCCCAGCGGCACCACCAGCGCCTGCCGGTTCCCGGTGGCGATGGTGACCCGCACGAACATCTCACCCTTCAGCGCCCGGCCGCGGTTCGGAACGACGGCGCGGACCTTGAGCGTGCGCGTCTCCTTGTCGATGGCGTCCCCGATGCTCACCACCTGCCCCTCGTAGCGCTCCCCTGGGCAGCAGGGCAGCGTCACCGAGACAGGCTGGCCCAGTCGTACCCGAGGCACGTCGGGCTCGTAGACGTCGGCCAGCACCCACATGGTGCCGAGATCGGCGATGACGAACAGACTGATCGGCGTGTCCGACTGCCCGTAGGCGACCACCTGCCCCGGACTCACATTGCGCTCGACGATGACGCCGCTCCGGGGCGCCGTCACTACCACGGTCGTGGTGGCGTCGGGCCCGTCGCTCACGCCGAGGGTGCGCAGGCGCGAGACGGCGCGCTCACGCTCGGCCATCGCCTTCCGATAGTCGTTCTCCGCCTCGCGGATCTCTTTCTGGGCGACAGCCCTGACCTCGAAGAGATCTCGGGCGAGTTTGAGCGCGTGGTCGGCGCGCTCCGCGTCGGCCGTCGCCTTGGCATAGTCCGACTTGGCCAGGCCGAGGTCGGGGCTGTCCAGCACGAGCAGCCGGTGTCCGGGCTCGACGACCTCCCCGGGGCGTGCCAGCACTTCCAGGACGCGACCAGTGGCCGGCGCCGTGATCCGCACCAGCCGTTCCTCGTTGAAGACGACCTTGCCGGTGGTCTCGAGCACCGTTGCGCGCGCCCGGTACTCCGGGCGGGCGAGCTTTACCTCACCCTGCGCTGGCGCGGCATCGCGGGCCTGTGCGGTGGGCGCGGCGGGCTCCGACTTGCTCGTGGAGGTGTCGCCGCAACCGGTGCAGAGCGCTACGATCAAGCTCAGTGACAGGACAGGGCGCATGCTAGTTCTCCCCCAACGAGCCGCCGACGGCGGCCTCGAGCTGGTAGTACGAGGTCCAGTAACCGCCGAGCGACCGCACGTACTCCGACGTCGTGTCCCGATAGGCGCGCTGAGCCTCCAGGAAGTCGAGGAGGTTAATGCCCCCTCGCCGGTAGGCGAACTCCACCGTGTCCCGCACCTGCCGGGCCTTGGGCAGGTACACGTCGCGCAGCCGGTTCAGCTTCTGCCGCTCGCTGCGGAGCGCCGCGAGCACCGTATCTACCTCGGAGAGGACCTGGAGGGCCACCGCCTCACGGGCGGCGTCCACCCGCTGGGCTTCCGCGCGGGTCCGCACGATCTCGCCCTGGTTCCGGTCGAAGATCCGGAGCGGCAGGCTGATGCCGAAGCCGATCGTGTTGTCGGGGCCGATGCGCTGGTACCCGATCTGAGGCGTGACGTCCCACCACGCGTTGGCGCGCGCCAGACCGGCATCGGCCCGGGCCTTCTGCCGGGCCGCCTCCGCGGCTCGCAGATCCGGCCGGTTGTCGAGCGCCCGCCGGTAGAGATCGGACGCCTCCAGCGCGACGTCCCGGTCGGTGAGCTCGCCGACCACGTCGAAGTCCTCCGCCACACGGTCGGGGCCGATCGCGCTGCGCAGGGCGACCCTGGCCGCGCGTAGCGCTTGGCGCGCGTCGACGGCGTCCCGCTCGAGCGCGAAGCGCTGCACCTCGATGCGCAGCAGCTCGAGCTCGGAGATGTCGCCCTTCTCCGCCCGGACGCGCTGGATCCGCTGCAGCTCGTCCAGCGTCTGGAGATTCTGCTCGGCCAGTCCCAGTCCCTCGCGAGCCACCAGCGCGTCCGTGAACGCCTTCTTGACCTGGAAGCCGATCTGCCGGCGTACGTCGTCCAGCTCGTGGCCGGTCACCCGCGTCGCCGCCCGCGCGCTCTCGATGCGCCGCTGCCGTTTCCCGCCGAGCTCGATAGGCTGGCCCACACTGAAAGTGTATTGGGTCTGGCTCGCGCTGCTGGCCCCGCCGAACTGCTCGGCGAGGAAGCTAGCCGTGGGGTTGGGACGCAACCCCGCCGTGATCTCATTGGCGCCCACAGCCTGGTACTCGAACTGCTTGGCGCGCACGGTGGGATTGGCGCGCGTGGCGAGACCCACTGCCTCCTCGAGCGTCAGACGCGTCAGGCGCTCCTGAGCGCTGGCGGGCTCGACGGCGAGCAGCAGACCCAGCGCCACCGGCCGCATCCCGTGCAGCCATCTCCTTGACGTTCGCGGGGTCAGGAGCATCCCGGTGTCTCCCTCGCGGGCGGAGCCTCCACCGCGACGCGACCGCTCAACACATTGCTCCAGCGTCCCTGCTGATTCCCGATCTGCACGCGGTAGGAGTACGCTCCACTTCGCTGCGGTACGAGCGGAGCGACCACGTCGCCGGACGGCGCGAGTTGGACCGGCAGTACGTTGTACCCGGAGCCGCTGAAGCGCCGGGCCAGGCGAACCCAGGCCACACCGGCCCGCATCACCTTTTCGGCACCGACATCCAGATGAACCCTGATACTGACGGGGCAACCCGCCAGCGGCCGGGCCGGGAAGAACTCCAGTCCTGAGATCCTCGGTCCGTCCGGCGCGGGAGTCTCCATCCTCACCAGCGATCCGCAGGCCGTTAGCGCGGCGGCCATGATCATGGCGGCCAGCCCTGCCACGGCCGACATACTTGCAGGCACACCGTTCCTCGCCTCATTCCTTCTCCCTCGGACTGTCATCATGGATCTGCTCGCTCCTTCGGCAGCCAGACCACGTCCAGGCGCTCGGTGTCACCGGGCGGCGCCGCGACGCCCACGAGGGCGCCCACACTCGTGGGGAGGCAGGCGCCGCTCGGGGGACGTGGCCTCTGACTAGAGAATTGGCCGCGGCTCAGCCGCGGTTAGGGCGACTGCAGGGAGCTAAGAGGCGGGAGGAGCGCGAGGGGTACTGCCGGAGAGGGTACGGCTTTGGGCCGACGGCTCCTCGCCTTGCGAGACGGGATCGGCGGGACCCGGAGCCGTCCATTCGTGGCCGAGCGGGAATGGGTCGACCACCGCCCCCGCTGAGGTGATGACGACGACCACGTCGTCATGGTCGTCGTCGTCGAAGAAGCCCTCGACCCAGACGGGGTCGGGAGGACTCGCGTAGGCCAGCGGGGTGAGGACGACCAGCGCCGGCAGAAGCGCCAAGAGAATCAGCGGGCCGAACACGCGAGCCTTCATCAAGGCGGAGACGATACGCGGGGCGCTGGCCCGTGTCAACCGGTCTACTTGCCTGTCTCATTTTGTCGGCTCCTGTAAGGCTCCTGTCGGCAGACTCACTTCCTCGATTAAGACTCGATTAAGACTGACGAGAAGCGCTGGACGGCTTCTTCCGCCGCCGCGGAGAGGCGGAACGTTCTACTGCGCGGCCTCCCTCGCGTAGCGCCTCACGCGGCGGGGGGCTGTGGTTTTCCCAGCGGCCACCGTCCAGGCGGCTGTGGCAGGGGCCTTCGAGCGCCCCGGCCTGCTGCAGCTCAGGCCCCGCAGCCCCTGTGCGGCCTGCAAGCGGCGACAGTCTTGTATCGGCACCGCGACACCAGGACCGTGAGACTGCTACGTAATGGCCACCCTCATCTGGCACAACGAGCATCGCCGCTTCTAGCCGGAGAAAATTCCCCTGGTGCTATTCGCGCTCCCAGCGGGGTGAGCAGCGCCGGCTGGGCGGAGCCGCGCGCGAAGAGGCAGTCGAATGCCATGCCGAGCGCCGGCGTGGCTGTGTTATCCCTCGTCCTGCCGCGGATTCACTCGAAGCGCGAGATCAGCTGACGGTCGAAGACGGCCACCTCGCTGTCCAGCACCAGGGTCGGCACCTCGAGCGCGAACACGCTGGCCACCAGCTCGGGGAAAGCGCCGTTTCAAGTCTCGTCCGTTCCGGCTCATCAGGCGTACGCCGCTCGCGTCCTTGTAGACCACCATCCGCCAGCCGTCGTATTTCTACTCGCACACCCAGCCGGCACGCAGGAAGGGTCGGTGCACGAGCGTCGGCTGCATTAGCTTGACGGTTGGAAGACGGGACGGGGCCACGGGGTTCAGTCCACATTCGCTGAACCGGCACTCCGTACGGTGTGATGTTCGCCCCGTACCGGCAATGGCGAAGGATCTGGTCTCCGTGCACTGGCCCAGGTGTAGACTCGGAACTGCCATGAAGCGGTGGCTCGGAACAGTGCTGCTGCTCGTCGGGTTTGGCTTACCGGGGCCTGGGCAGGCTGACGGGGTCCGGAGCCCGCGAGACTCGTCCGTCATCGTCCACGGCTTGCCCCGCCCATCAGGCTCGTTCGACTCCTCTCGGCTCGCTAGCCCTCAGGTCAGCCTGGCGAAGCTGCCCTGTCCAGCGCCCTACGTGCTGGAGCCCAGGCCAAGTCCTGGCTTCGGCCCTGTGTGGGTGCCGTCATCACCGTGCTGGAACGGCTCAAAGATCATCGAGGTTCCGGTGCACGGGGTCTGGTAGCCACGCACATGCAGGAGGCTCATCATGTCGAAGGTGCGTAGGCTCGCGTTCCTTGGCGTTGCCGGGCTACTCGGGCTGTTCGTGGCCGTCGCGCAAGCCCAGGCCGTTGAGTATCGACTGCAAGTCGTCAACATGTGGGACTCCGGCTTCAACGCCTTCATCAAGCCGGGAGAGCTGGCCGACGGAGCGTCAGGCCCGGGCCTCGAGGGGCTGGTGGCGAGCCTTGATCGAGGCGATGTGCCCCGGGGGCCGTTCCTGACTGATCGGACGTTCCGCTGGGCCAGCGAGACGGTGGCCCGGGCCTATGGCGCGGTGCGTGTGCTCGCCGAGATCAAGCCCGGCGGCGAAGGCCGGCCACGCTGGGACGAGGTACGCTGGGACGGCAAGCCGGGCGAGCGCAGCGTCTGGGTCGTCGAGCCCAGTGGCCGCGGGCGACCTCAACAGCTCTACCACGTCGTCGTCAAAGCGACGGGTCCCGCCCACCACTTCATCCCGTATGCGCCCACGAACGGGCAGCGGCTCGTGACGGTGCGCTACCCACTCGACTTCCTCTGGTTCCACGAGGAGCGGGGGGATCTTTGGGAGAAGCACCTGTCCAAGAGCGTGGATCTGAGCAACGACATCGCGGTCGTCGCGGGGGCCAACTCCAATTCCCTCTTCCCCGACGTGGCGCGGCTGCTGGTGAACCAGGCCGAGCAGCCGACGACCTACAAGGCGGTATTGATCTGGCGCCAGGCTCCCGCCGACTTTGAGGCTCCGAGAAGTCCCAGAACGCGGTGACGCGCTAAATTAGTCGCTTTGATTCTCTCGTTCGGGCCGGTCTCGGGCGCGCCTAGTGGACAAGATCCTCAAAGGCGCGAGGCCGGGTGATATCCCGGTCGAGCAGCCGACGAAGTTCGAGCTGGCGATCAATCTGAAGGCCGCCAAGGCGCTCGGCATCACGATTCCGCACTCATTGCAGCTGCGGGCCGATCGACTCATTCCATGATCGAGTACGTTCCTCTCCGCGCTCGTAGGCCCGCCCCCGGCCGGTTTGAAAGGTGCGGCGAATCGGACTCTTGCACATGGCGTTCGACCATGCCTGTCGCCCGACGATGAACAGGATCGCCTCTGGGGTGACGGACATCCTGGTTGCCTTCGCGTCCACCGTAGGGTTCGGCGCGGAGCAGGCCGTTCGAGCCGACCATGGTGCCGAGATGGTGCTGGTCCCGGCGGGTGAGTTCTGGATGGGGAGCGACGACGGGAACGACGACCTCGTTGCTGCCTATGGGCAAGATCGGGCAGCCGGGAAGCCGCTTGACGTGTCCACGACTCTACGATATCGTAGCGCTCCTCAGATCGGAGGAGGACGCGATGACGAGACTCCGGCGACCGCTGCCATCCCCGAAGCGCAAACGGCTCGACAGTCGCGAGGACACCGTGATCACGAGCCTGGCGCTGCCGAGAGGACTCCACCGGCAAGCGCGGATGGCCGCGCTCAATCTAAACTGGACGCTCGCCGAGGTCGTGCGCGAGGCGCTCGATGAGTGGCTGGTGCGGCATCGGTCCGAGCTCGCGGCGGGCAGAGGAGGTCGGCAATGATCGCGGCCGTCTACGCACGAAAATCAACTGAGCAGAGCGGGATCAGCGAAGAGGCGAAGTCCGTCACGCGCCAGATCGAGCACGCCAAGATCTACGCCCCGCGGAGGGGTTGCACCGTCGCCGACGAGTACGTCTACTCAGACGATGGCATCTCCGGCGCAGAGTTCAGCAAGCGCCCGGGCTTCCTCCGCCTCATGAACGCGTTGAAACCGCGGCCCCCGTTTCAGGCCCTCATCATGAGCGAGGAGTCTCGCCTCGGGCGCGAAGCGATCGAGACGGCCTGGGCCCTCAAGCAGATCATCACGGCGGGCGTGCGGGTCTTCTACTATCTCGAAGACCGCGAGCGCACCCTGGACTCGCCGACCGACAAGCTCATGCTGTCCGTCTCCACGTTCGCCGACGAGCTGGAGCGTGAGAAGGCCCGGCAGCGGACGACGGACGCCATGCGGCAGCGGGCGATGGCCGGCCACGTGACAGGTGGCCGGGTTTTTGGCTACGGGGCATCGGGTTACGGCGCATCGCGCACGATCTCAACGCAATAGGGCTCCCGAGCCCGCGGCCAAGCAAGGGCGGTCCTCGGGGCTGGCCTCCCTCCACGGTCCGCGACGTCCTGCACCGTGACCTCTACCGCGGCATCATCGTCTGGAATCGGACGCGGAAGCGTGATACCTGGGGCCAGAAGCGACCACAGCGCCGGCCCGAGCAGGAGTGGCTCCGGATCGAGGCGCCGAACCTTCGCGCGGTATCAGATGATCTTTGGCTGGCTGCCCATGACCGGCTGCGGGGCTCTCGCGATACCTACCTTCAATCGACCGGTGGGCGGCTATGGGGCAAGCCGTCGAACGGAATTGAATCCAAATATCTCCTTACCGGCATGGCGACGTGCGGGCGCTGCGGCGGAGCGTTGACCGCGCGCTCGCGTAGCCACGGCCGGCACCGGGGGTTCTTCTATCACTGCCTCACCAATGTCCAGCGCGGACGGGCCGTCTGCGACAATGATCTCGCCGTGCCTCTGAAGGACGCGGACGAGGCCGTGCTCGCGACCCTCGAGGTCGACCTGCTGCGGCCGGAGGTCCTGACGGCAGCGCTGCAGGAGGCGATCGTTCGGCTCGACAGGCCGGCGGGGGACGTCGAAGCTGACCGGGAGCGGTTACGCGAGATAATCACGCGCCTTCAGGCCGAACTCACTCGGCTCACAGAGGCCCTCGTCAGCGGCGGCAACCTCCCCTCGATCGTTGCCGCAATCACTGAGAGAGAGGCGCAGCGGAGCCGGGCACAGCAAGAGTTCGCCGCGCTCGATCAGGTGGAGCAAGCCCGCGGTTTCGACCTCCGCCGCGCGGAGCAGGACCTCCGGGCGAAGCTTGCCGACTGGCGCGGGCTGCTCTCGCGGAATGTCGCTCAGGCCAGGCAGGCGCTTCGCAGCCTCGTGCCAGAGCGACTGACCTTCACGCCAAAAAACGAGGGGGGAGAGCGCTTCTACGTGTTCGAGGGGATGGCCGTACTT
>WNFE01000670.1_pt1 | contig 24158 bp, 26 predicted proteins | sample 5400451 | NCBI WGS metagenome assembly WNFE01 (sample SAMN13153344, study PRJNA577476) | soil metagenome | isolation source: 200 cm saprolite under Douglas fir tree site 2 hole 2 | place: USA:California | collected 2015-04-18
TTCTTACGGGTTGAGCTTCGCCAGGGTGGCGTAACAATAGAGTGGCGGTCTATTTAGAAAGCGCCTTCGCCACTGAGAACGGCGCGCGGAGTCGCAGCCAGAATCTTCAAATCGAGCCAGAGCGACCAAGATTGGATATATCGAAGATCCAGTCGAACCATCTCATCAAACCGCGTGCGGCTTCTGCCGCTGACCTGCCACAGCCCTGTAACCCCAGGCCTGACCTCTAAAACTCTTCGGCGGTGCCAGATGTCGTAAATTTCAAATTCGTAGGGCAGCGGAGGGCGCGGTCCGACCAGGGACATCTTTCCGGTCAGAACATTCCAAAACTGCGGAAGTTCATCGAGACTGGTCTTCCTTAGAAACCTGCCGATCGGTGTCACACGGGGATCTTCCGTAATCTTGTAAACAACTGCCTCGTCCTTCCCAGCATCGATTCTGTGCGCTTGGCCGGAGATATAGCGCTGGACGTAGTCCTTATGAATCTTGGGGTCATTATTCGTGTACATGGTTCTGAACTTCAGAAACATGAACCGGCGCCCGAATTGTCCAAGTCGCTCCTGCTGAAAAATCGTAGGGCCCTTGGATGTCAGTTTGACTAGAAGAGCTATTAGCGCAAACAACGGGCTGAGCAAGATCAGTAGTCCCGCGCTTCCCGTGATATCTATCAGCCTTTTTGCCGTTTGGGAGATTCGGTTTTTTGATCGGCTCGGTGAGAGTTCAGGGTACAGTCTAAAGTCCGCTACAGGATCAGTTCCGCTTCGGCCTTGGTTCTCTGGGAAAAGATGGACCGTGATGGCCAATCTCGATGTGCACTCACCGCTCAACTCGGCATGGAGGGCGTTGACGATTTTAGAACGCAGGACGTCCGTGATGGGACTTCCAGATTCAAGACTAACTTCCGTGAAGATGACACCTAAAATGGCTCCGTCTTTGTACCAACCGACCAGATCAGTTTCCCGCGTTGAGTTCAAGATCACAGACGCGACCGACGCCAGCACGCTCTCAGCAGTTCCATCAAGAAACGCGGCAGCATCCAGAAGCATCAGGACGAACGACTTGCGTGACCGCTCGGCCCGCCGGCGCTCCAGCAACAGCATGTCGTGAAAAACTTGCTCTTGGAAAATCGCCGCCCGTCTCACGGTAGAGGGAGTTAAACTCAAGGATGTTTTGCGACTTCTTGAATGGAACGAACCCGAATCAGCCACCGCTGCGATTCTGGAGTAGTTATTTCCCATGTCCCTCAAATCCCACAGCTCAGAAGATTCTTAAGCCTGACCAGCCGCAACTGGCGCGTCTTTGGAGAACGAGCAATCTTGAGTTAAGCGAGCGCACCTTGCAGCAATCCAGGACTCGCGAGTGAACCAAAATCACTCGTTCGTGACGCCTGGACTGGGCAGACGCTGGATCGATCAATCTCCAGGGCCACCGACCGCTTTAGCAAGGATATAGAGACCACTATCCGCCTGCTACCCTTGAAACTAACGAGAATCCCTTCCAGGCCAGCCAAGGCTCCGTCCTCAATCCGGATGGGTTGACCGACTTCCAGATACGGCCAAGGCTCAGGCTCGAAGCCGGAGGAGACCATTCGCTGGAGGGCTGCCAACTCGGAGTCCTCAACGGGTATAGGAATGCGGCCTCGGCCGACCACGGCGATCACACCAGGCGTCACGAGAATGGGGAGTCGATTGACAGCGTCGAATTGGCAGAAAATATATCCCGCAAAAAGAGGCGCAGCTATTTCCTTGGACCGGGCGCTCCGCCGGTCTTTCGTCTTTACCGTCGGGAGAAAAGTCCGATATCCCTTACCGGACAGCAAAGTAGTTGCCGAGTTCTCCCAGCGAGTTCTTACTTGCAGCGCATACCACCTGTCAGCGTTACTTGGGGTATCCATAGCGTGAGTGTTGTCGCAATCATCCTGCCAGATGCCGGCCGCTATCGACCAGTGTGCCTAGGACAGCCCTGCAAATAAGTCGCTGAAATAGCAGCACTTATACATAAACTAACGACCGGAAAGCCTAGCTGACTTATGGTCGGGAGCGCTGTCAGGTAGAATGGTGAAAATAGTTACCACCATGTGCCTTCCCGCTTCCAATTCCTCAAAGGCCCCTAAATCCGAGCAGTCCCATATCAACCCCTTCATTTTCATTGGTTTAGACGGTGAACTGAGAATCCATGAGAAAAGGGGACCATAGCCGTGCCCTGGCGGTATTGAAATGGCAGGCGAAAATCGGCGATTCAAATGCTTAGCTAATGGCTGGACTCTCTTGAATAGAAACCTGGACCGAACGCACCAATTGGCGCTGGAGTGGACATTTGGCGATAAACGGGGTTGACGCAACCTTTAAGAAGCGCTTGCTCTTGTTCGGCGGCTGGATTCTGCTTTCCTCGCTCCTCTTTGCCAAGCCGCTGATAGCGCTCATTCAAATGTCCTACTCGAGCGGGGAAGCCTCCTACCTGATGCTTATTCCCTTCATCGGGGCTTGGATCCTTGTTGTCGACCGTCGCAAGATCTTCCTGGATATCTCTTATGATTGGACACTCGGCGCGGGCTTGCTTTCTTGTGCTGTTTGCGTAGGCCTGGTTGCAAGTCTCGTCGGCAGAGGATCGTCTAATCTTCGACTCTCAAGCTTCATTTTGGCGCTTGTGATGGTATGGATCTCAGGTTTCCTGCTCCTGTTTGGAAAAGCTGCCTCAAGAGCTGCTTCCTTCCCGCTTCTGTTTCTTCTCTTGATGGTTCCTCTACCCCAATCCCTTCTGAACCGAACTGTCTATATGCTTCAGACCGGCTCCGCATGGATAACGGGCGCATTCTTTGACCTTTTCGGGGTTCCTGCTTTGCGCGAAGGCTTTGTATTTCACCTTCCGGGAGTGAATATCGAAGTGACGCAGGAGTGCAGCGGTATACGTTCTAGTATGGTGCTGCTTATTCTGGCGCTAATCGTCGCTCATTTTTATCTTGTCACTTTTTGGAAAAAAGGTCTGTTTGTAATTTTTGGCCTGTTCATCATGGTCCTGAAGAACGGAATTCGGATCGCCACACTCACGCTCCTTGCAATGTATGTCGACCCGAGTTTTCTCACCGGAAGATTGCACCACCAGGGAGGAATCGTTTTTTTCTTGGTGGGCTTAGTGTTGTTGTTACCGGTGTTGTGGCTCTTGCAGCGAGGGGAATACCCAAAGTCAGGGCCTGAGCGAACCGCGCAATCTTTGCCTTAAAGCACTCGCGAATTCAAGCTTGCCTAAATCCTAGGTCTCGGACCCTGAACTCACGGCGCTTCAGGCCGATTGTTGTACTCATACTCTCCGTAGGAATCGCTCTTCTTTACTTGATTGAAGATCACGCCGAGCAAATTCTTGTGCTTGAATTCCGCAGCTGCTTTCTCCGCAGCAGCCATGGGCGTGACACCTGCGCGCAGGACAAGTAAGACTCCGTCCGTCAAGCCGGCAAGGATGCTCGGATCATGAACCGGTAAGGCCGGCGGTGAATCAATTATGATCCAGTCGAAAATCGGCGTAACCAAATCGAGCAAGTTTCTCATTCTTTCACTGAGCAGAAGTTCGCTGGGTTTGGATACCGGGTTTCCGGCCGCAATCAAACACAGATTCTCTTCCATGCCTTTTTGAATCACATTATATTCATCTGCATCACCTCGCAGATAGTCCGTCAGTCCGGGAAATTTCGGCGCGCCAAAAGCTAAGTGCAATCGCGGCGCGCGTAAATCTGCATCGATGAGCAGGACACGCCTTTCCGGCTGCTGAACGATCGACTGCGCGAGATTTGACGCAACAAAGGTTTTTCCTTCGGCAGCGATGCTGCTCGTTATCAAGAGCCGCCGCAGGGTGCGTGTGGTGGCACTCTGGAATAGACGCGAACGCAAAGTGCGGAAGCGCTCCGCGACGCCGTTCCCGGTGCTGGAATTTTGAAAGACACTAGACAGGGCATTCAGCCGCCAAGTTGGATGGGCGCAGCGCTTAACAAGAGCTTCATACTGCAGCGGGCCGTCGTGATCAGCGACAGCGACTCGACCCTGCTCAGGAAGTCTCGCGAAGCTTGGTTCCGTTCCAGCAGGTCGAGGGATTTCCGCTGCAATTTCCACGGCACCGCGTCCCGATCCAGTTGAGAGCTGCGTGGACCTCTCTCGCGCCGCCTTCTTTAGAGCTTCGTGAATTCGACTCATCGTCTCCTCGGATCAACTTGTGCCAAACTCACTCGCTGGCAACCGCGCGCTGCTCTGGAAGTGCCGTACTGCCACTGTCGAAGGCCGAGACTTCCAGCATGGGGATACCGACCAGGACAGGCACCTTCAGGCATGCCTCAACATCGTTCTCGGTATGGAAAGTTTTATCCATCATCATAAGTATGTAGAGGATAACAAGCGCCAGACCCAACCCGGCGCCCAAGCCGTCACCGACAAAATTGATCTTCTTAGGGAAAGAAGGACTGGCCGGAAGGCTCGGGGGGTCCAGCACGCGAAATTGCTCGCCTTCCTGTTGATGAGCCAAGCTCGTTGCCATCGCTGAATGCTCGCGATTCTTGAGTAGTTCATTATAAAAGTCCGCAGCGCTCTGGTAATTTCGCATGAACTCTTTCAACTGTTGCTCCACCATGGGGCTGGCCTGCACGCGCCCTTGAAGGATCCGAATTTGGTCCTGTATTTGCGTCTGTCGCTTCGTCAAATCAGCAATGTTGAGATCCTGTTGCCGTAAACTCGCTCGAAGCTGCTGAATCTGAGGCGGTTCGACGGATGGACGTTTCTCTTTGGAAGGACTGGCGATTTCCGGCGTCTCCGCCATTTTCTTTTTGAGTTCCTCGAGCTGATTCCTTTTCTTGATCACATCTGGATGCTTTGGGGTATAAAGACCTTCGAGAGCAGTGAGTTGCTCCTGAACTATCCGAACCTGGTTTTCCATTGTTTCGGGGTTCTGCCCGGTTTGAGAGGCCTTCCAGGTTGCTTCCTGCTGATCCAAAAGAGATTCGCCAAACGCCCTATCTTGTTGGGCGCGGTTCAGTGCCTGGCTATTGGCCTCCAATTGCGAGTTGAGGCTCATTAAGACTCCCAAATTGGTCTGCGTCTCCTCCGGTAGTGAGCCCATGTACTGGCGCTTAAACTGGGCCAGCTTGGCGTCTTGCTGGTCGAGTTTGGCCTTTGCTTTATCCAGCTCCTCGCTTAGAAACGACGTTGTGCGAACGGCTTGCTGCTCCAGAGCACTTGCATTTTGTTCCATAAACATTGACGTAATGCTAGTGCAAATCTGTTGTGCCGACTGTGGGTTGTTGAAGGTAACCTTGACACTGAAACCCGGCATACTGCGATCTTCAGTGCCGGCCATCGGCGCCAGCGGAGAGATCTCGATTGCTTTCCGCAAGCGATCAATCAATTCCTCAACGTGAACCTTATTGCGCTCCTCATGATAAAGGCCAAACTGCTCGATGACCGGCTCAAGGCGAGTCCGGCTCAAAATCTGTTCCTGCATTGACGCGAGGCGTCGATTCAAGTCCTCCGTCACAACTGGCTTCACATATTCCGTCGGTACCGTGGGCTTCGCCACCAGCACTAGGGTCTGGGAAGTGTATTCTTTCGGAAGGAACGTGGCGATTAGCAGGCCCAGTCCCCCACCGGCGACCAGGAAAATTGGAATGATCCACCAGCCCTTGCGGAGTACCCTCCGTACGTCTTCCATGCCGAATTCGCCATTCCGAACCATGCATTCTCCTGTTGCGAGGCGGACTGATGCGCTTCAGAGATGAGCACGCCTCGTACCACGGTCAGCCGCCAAACCTACCCTTGGTAAGTTGCTGATTATAAGTAACTTAACAGTTAGACCACGCGACTCCAGTGTTTTCCCTGAGTTGCAACCAGCCACTGAGGCGAGATTTCGTTCTACTCTCTCGAAAAGTGGAACTTTTCTATCCAAAATATCCCTAAACGTGGCCCTCCTAAGATAGTAAGCCGCACAAGGTCACCTCTTGTGAGTGGCTTCGGCTGACTATACGTTATTTAGTTTCAGGTACTTGCGCGCGGTCACGCAGGACTCGTCCACCTCCTTCTGGGATACAAAATTGCTGACTAAGCTACTCCATGGAACGCACGCAATCTGCTGGCAGCTTCAGACAATCCGTCCGTTTGCCTCGAACTGGCTTGACATTGCTCGTGGCGATACAAATTTGCCTTGTCCTAGCTGGATGTCTTCGTGACCCCAATGTGCGAAAACAGAAGTTTATGGACCAAGGTGACCGCTATTTCGCTCAAGAGAAGTATCCGGAAGCACTGTTGACTTACGAGCGGGCTGTTCAGATCGATGCCAGGTTAGTCGCAGCTCACTACGGAATAGCAAAGTGCCACCTTAAGATGTCCAGCTGGGCCTCGGCATTCCAAGAACTCCAGCGTACGATTGACCTCGAGCCCCAGAACTGGCCGGCGCATTTGGACCTCGGTCAGCTATACCTGGCTGGGGGAAGAGCCCCTGAGGCAAGGGATGAAGCAAAATCAATTCTGCAAAGCAATCCCGGTCATATTCGCGCACTGATTCTCTATTCGGACGCTGCAGCGCAGCTCGGTGATCTGAAATTCGCACTTCAGGAAGCCGGCGAGGCAGTCGACAAGGCCCCCGAAGACCCGACCGTTTATCTCAACATGGCGGGAATTCAGCAAAGAGCGGGACTACTGCAAGGTGCGGAAGCAAACCTGGTAAAGGCGCAAAAGCTGTCTCCCAATTCCACAATTCCGAACTTGGCTCTCGGTAACCTATACGCTTCTCAGAAACGGTGGGCAGATGCGGAAGGCGAATTTCGCACAGCGATTGCGATTACGCCGAAAGATCCAGCTCCGCGCGCGGTACTTGCCAACCTATATGTTGCGCAGGGCCGTGCTGACTTGGCCGAGAACGTCTTAATAGAGGCGAAGGCTCAGCTAGCGAACGATCCTGCCGCTTACCCAATGTTGGGCGCGTTCTATCTCACCCGAGGTGAAAATCCAAAAGCACTGACCGAATTCGCTTCCTTAGCGAAAGACCATCCTGATGACCTCAGAGTCCGCAAATCGTACGCCCAACTACTGATTATCGATCGTCGCTTCGACGAAGCGGCAAAACTCACCGATGAAATTTTAAAGAAGTCGCCTCAAGATGCGGATGGGCTCATCTTAAAGGGTGAGGTTCTGCTCCACAACGAAAAGTTAGACGAAGCGCTGCAAGTCTTGCAACAAGCGGTTAGGGGCGCTCCTTCAAATCCCGTGGGGCACTATCAACTCGGAATGGCCCACCTAGCCAAGGCAAACATCAACCAAGCGGAGAACGAATGGAGAGAAGCCGTCCGATTGAGCCCAAATCTTGCCGAAGCTTGGGTCGCTCTGGGCGGCAGCGCGACACAACGCCACGATTGGACGGCTTTGCAGGCAATCGCAGAACAGTTGAAGAAAACAACACCCACAATCGATGGGTACCTTTTCCACGCCACGGCTCGAATCAATCAGGGCGACCCCGCCGGCGCAGAGGCCGACCTCAATGAATTGATTCGCCTCCGTCCGCAAAGTCCACTTGGGTATAACAAGTTGGGCCAACTTCGTGCGTCCCAAAAGCGTTGGGATGAAGCGCTAAACTTTTATCGTGAAGCCCTAAAACGTTCTCCCGACTTCTTGGAGGCTACCCAGGGAATTGTGGATGTAAATTTCCGTCGCGGAAAGCCCACCGAAGGCCTGCAATTTCTTGCCAGCCAAATTGACGCTCACCCCAATAATGCGCCGCTTTACCTTCTACAAGGCGAATCCTATCTAGGAAACAAACAGCTCCCAGAGGCCGAGCATTCGCTGTCTCTGTGCCTCCAGATTGATCAGCAAAATGCCGCTGGTTTTGCGTTACTGGGACGTGTGCAGCAGGCAATGGGTAAACAGTCCGAAGCGATAGCAAACTATCAGCGCGCCATCGCAATCGCCCCGAAAAATGCTGGCTTGTATACGTCTTTGGGCGCCAGTTTCGAAGCCCAGGGAAACTGGAAGGGCGCTCAAAGCGCCTATGAGCAAGCTTTGGCGATCCAGCCGGGAGAGCCTCTTACGGCAAATAACCTCGCCTATCTCATGCTGGAGCACGATGGCAACGTCAATGTGGCACTCACTTTGGCGCAGGCCGCACGTCGTGAACTACCCAATGTACCCAACTCCGCCGATACGCTTGGGTGGGCATACTTTCACAACGGCGCATATTCCATGGCCGCACAGCAGTTCGAAGATGCGGTGAAAGCCGCGCCGTCCAATGCGACATACCACTACCATTTGGGAATCACGTACCAGAAATTGAATGACCCAAAGCGGGCACGAAAAGAATTGGAAAAATCGATTAATCTCGACCCGAAGGCGCCATCTGCGGAAAAGGCTTCGCGCGTCTTGGGAGAGCTGTCAGGCACTACCTAATCTTTATGGAATGATTGCGGGAACCTGGTTGGAGAAGATGCTCTCTCCTCCGTTCGGATCCACGGCCGTCGTCACAAAGTAATAAGTCAATCCGTTCTGTACCGTCGAATCGGTATACGCCAACCCCGTGACGGGCGAACTGTTCACCCGAGCGAATAGACTTCCGCTGATAGTCGTGCGATACACATTGTAGCCAGTCACCGTTGGTGTTGTACTGCCAGTCCATGTCAAGGAAACCGAATGTACGGTTTGAGGCGTTGCCGTGAAATTGATCGCTGTCACGTTTGCTGCGCTTAAGGTTACCTGCTGGCTTGCAGGTGTGTACGAGAAGCCTCGGCTCGTGGGAGTGACCGTATAGCTTCCGCTCAGTAATCCTGTAAAGGTATAGCTTCCAGCGCTGCTGCTCGTCGATGTAGCAGCGGCGGGCCCGCTGAGTGTCACCGTCGCGCCAGCCCCACCCGTGTTCGGGCTGATCGTCCCAGAGATGCTAAATGTCTGTTGCGATGTGGCCGTGAAATTGACTCCCGTGACATTAGCCCCAGCAACCGTGACAGCCTGCGTTGCGGGAGTATAAACATATCCCGTGCGGCTGGGAGCCACTACGTATGTTCCGTTTGCCAAACCCGTGAATGTATAGTTGCCGGAGCTGTCCGCGGTCGCGCTGGCAGTGCTGACTCCGCTCAGCGCTAGCGTTGCCCCGTTACCTCCGGCCGACGGACTAATCGTCCCAGAAATGGTATAGGTTCCCCCCGGAACAGTTACTTGCGCGCTTTTCCCGCTTGTTACGCCACCGCAGCCCCAAGCTAGCGTTAACGCCAACAGCAGTGTTGCCAAGACAAAGCAACTCTCCCTTGTACATCCTTTGCGTCCGAATGCATGGGCCCCCGCCTTCACTGACACAATGTTCATATGTGAGTCTCTCCGGAGACTATGCGCCCCTAACACATTAGAGGGCCCACGTGGGTTCCGTACCCTGTTTTAACGTCTAGTTTAAGTACAGGTAGTGATACTGTACGTAAGTTTGCTTCCACCCGGCTAAATGGTCGGGTGACACAAATTGGTTTTCAGGATGGCCTATACGCAAACCGCATGGATCAATTCACAGCTGCCCCGGCAACGCGCCTGCCGATCTCTAGCTCCTAGGGGTTAGTAGGTGTGTAACTCAGCATTGAGAGATGTCCTCTTTTACGCCGAACAGCCCGCTCACGGCGTGGCATATCCTAATCGCAGCAGGACTTTCCGTCCAGTCGGCTCCAGTTTGGTCTTCGGGGATTACGTGACTTCTTGAGGCTGGGGATAGTTTGGAATTCTTGCCAGCGAAGATAGTCTTATGCGAAGGGGAAATCAGTCGGCCGACGAAGCAGTTGCTAGATGACCAGTTTCAGCGGCAGGCTGCACAAGGCTGGCCCCACGCCTGGAGGCCAGCCCAGCGTCCCGGATCTTATAAATTAGGGCACGGTAGCTAATTTTCAGCACTTCAGCGGTTTTGCGGCGATTCCACTGATTGCTCCGTAGCGCTTCCAAAATGACGTTCCGCTCCATTGCTTGGATGGCCTCTTTAGCAATATTCCTCAGAGTCACATTCCCGGTGGCTGTCGAGCCGAGAGAGGATATTTTGCGCCGTGAGGGTACGTCTTGGGCAGCGAACGCGTCCTGTCCGATTAATACAAATCGAGCAATGCAATTGGACAACTCTCGCATATTTCCCGGCCAAGGCAAGTTTTCCAGGTAATTCAGCATTTCTGGCCCCAGGGGATCGCACTCCTTTGCGAACTGTTTTTGATACATCAGGCGAAAATGTTGGGCCAGCGCAGGGACGTCTTCTCTGCGTTCGCCCAATGTGGGCATCCTCAGATGGAACACGCTGATACGATAGTACAGGTCGGCCCGGAACCTGCCAGCCGCGATCTCCCTCTCCATGTTGCGATTGGTAGAGCAGAGAATTCGAACCTCAACAAAGTTTTCAGATTGTCCGCCAATCCGCGAGAATGTTCCGTCCTGAACGAACTGAAGCAATTTGCTTTGTAGTCCCATATCCAAATCGGCGATTTCGTCCAAAAACAGCGTACCCTTTTCCGCGAGCTCGACGCGTCCTGGCTTTGAGGCATGCGCGCCCGTGAACGCGCCCTTCTCATATCCAAATAGTTCGCTTTCCAGCAATGAGCCAGGAATGGCTGCACAATTCACCTTTACGAATTGACCCTCTTTGTAAGGCGAACGCCCGTGCATCCATCGAGCTATCATCTCCTTGCCTGTACCAGGGTCCCCTGTCAAGAGAACCGGCACAGTGGTATGGCAAATCTTCTCCAGGCGCTTGCGGACAGCCAACATCGCCGCGGAACGGCCGAATATGATTTCGTCCGCAGGCAGGAGGCTGGAACTGCCCGGTAATCCGTTCTTGCTTTTTGAGCCGTGGGGCATGCTGGGCGCAGTAATCCTATGCGACACCTCCGTCGATGCATCTACAGGCCCAATGAGACACCCCAACCAATGGCAAAATCTTTGATGGCTTCCATAAGTAAACTGCTCAATATGAGTAACTTACAAGGTATACGGCGGAACGGTACTAGGACGGGCATGGGCTGCTGGATGAGCCTGAAACAAGAAAAAAGTGTCCGAACTTTCGACCACGAGTTCTCTTAATGGCGCAAAAAGCGAAAAAACAACGCTATTGGGCAGGGATGATGAAAATTGGTCTCAGAGTTAATGATACTGACTTGGCCTTCTGTGGCAGACCCGGTCCCAAAAACAATGCTAGCAAATCACGTCTTTCCATTCTCCCCGCGAATGATGTCATAACGCTCGATCACCGCGGCTACCCCCATTCGCGAGCTTCCGTCTTCCATGCGTTTCTCCACGCGGACGACCTTTCCTAGCGCGCGCACGAAAACATCGGAGCCATGGGTAATCTCTGCTGGAAGCGTCAACGTGATATCCAGTTCCGAACCAGGCTCAAGATCCTGGTCCAAAACGAAGTAAACGCCTCTTGTAGAAACATCACGGGTCTTGCCTTTTTGCGTGTCCGCCACGCGCTCCGCAGAAAGGCGAATAATTACTGGTAATGATAGGTCATAACGTCGTGCGATGCGCCGCTCCGTCATTACCCCCATCCTCCTTAGATCCCCCGTGTCGGGCCCCAATTAAGGTGCCCTTCGATCTGCCATTTCGGCTGTGAATCGCAGATCCAGTTCTTTTAAGCCTTGTTCGCTTTAATTCCTGGCGACAATACTGGATTCGCGCATCTGGCGCTATGGGAAAATTGGACCGGTACCTACAGGCGTCCCGGTCCTCGGCCTTCGGTTGTGTCCGCCTAAACCCTACGAGTTCCGAACAGCCGTTCCCACCGTCGCCGCTTCTTCGGCTGCGGCAGCCGGCGCGGACCGCCTCGTTCTTGGTGTATCCAGATTAAACTGCCGCATCTTATAGAGCAGGGCTTTGTAACTAATCCCCAGCATCTTTGCAGCATCCTTGCGGCACCACCGCGTCTTTTCCAAGGCATCCGCAATCGCTTCCATCTCGGCCTCGTCCTTCAACCCGCGCACTAAGGCCTTTAGGCCCTGTTCTCGCGGAAGGGTCGGCTCCGGACGCGGGGACGTTCGCTGCCGCGCGGCCGACATTTCAATCAATTCGCGGAGGCTGCCTTCGTCATCTTCCAGAATCACGTAGCGCTTAACGAAATTCTCCAGTTCACGCAAGTTTCCTGGCCAAGGGTAATTCACGGCCGCATCCAGCAGGTGCTTCGACGGGCCTGGTGAAGGCTTCCCGAATTTCTCGCTGTATTTTTCCAGGAAATGACGGAACAACAAAGGGATCTCTGCAATTCTCTCCCGTAGAGGTGGCACCAAGATCGAAAGAACATTCAAGCGATAGTACAAATCTTCGCGAAATCTCCCCGTCTTCATCGCTTCCTGTACATCCACGTTCGTGGCGGCAAGAACACGCACATCCGTTTCGATCAAGTGCCGCCCGCCCAGTCGCGAATACTGGTGGTCCTGCAGAACGTGTAACAGCTTCGCTTGCAAATGCGTGCTCATCTCCGCGATTTCATCCAGAAAGATGGTGCCTTTGTTGGCGAGTTCGAATTTGCCGGGCTTGGAGCGAACAGCGCCTGTGAATGCTCCTTGCTCAAATCCAAATAACTCCGATTCGAGCAGTTCACCAGGTAGCGCTGCGCAGTTTACTTTCACGAACGGTTGATTCCGCCGCTTTGATCGCAGATGAATCATGCGGGAAACTACTTCTTTCCCCACGCCGCTTTCTCCGCAAATGAAAACCGGGACGTCCACTGGCGCGATCTGCAAAATTTGCTGCCGGATTCGTACCATCTGCGGGCTGGCCGCAAGGAAACTCAAATCTTCCGTCACCTGATCGCAATAATCGCGCAGGGCTTGATTTTCCTGAGTTAGTTGGTTCTTCTGGCGCGACTTCAGCATCGCCGCATCCAACTCGCTCTTCTCGAACGGCTTGGTCAAATAATCGTGTGCGCCAATGCGAATCGCTTCCACCACGGTCCCTACTTCATTCGAGCAGCTCAGCATGATTACATTGAGACTGCGATCGAGCTGCATCAACTCCTTGAGCGTATCGAGTCCGTTCATCTCCGGCATCAAAACGTCCAGGATAATGAAATCCGGCCGTTCACCGGCGTTTACCTTGGCAAGGGCCTCCTTGCCGGAGCTCACCGTCTCCACTTCGAAGTCATCTACTTCCAGCAGCGTTTGCAGATACTTCCTTATGCTAGGTTCATCATCGACTACTAGGATCTTTTCTTTCGAGGCCATCAAACTCTCCTTATGTCCCAATATCTCCCAATCATCCGAATCGAATAGCTATGTGAGGATCAATCAGTTCTGGTCCATGGGCAGTAGAAACGTGAACTTGCTTCCCCCGACCGGCTCGCTTTGCACCCATATTTTCCCGCGGTGCGCCTGAATTAACCGCTTCGCAATTGCCAGTCCCAATCCCATACCTGTGGTATTGCGGTCAACACGCACAAAATCCTCGAAAATCTCCTGGTGATGTTCCGCAGGAATTCCAGGTCCACTATCCGCTACCGAAACCTCCACGCTATTTGGCCGTGGCAAGCGAAATCGCCTTCGCTCCTGGATCGGCGCAACTTCGGCCACTCGCCGTTCCCAGAAATGGGGGCCCGCATGAAGCGTCACCGTGCCACCTGCGGGAGTGTGCTTTAGCGCGTTATCCAGTAAATTCGCCGCGGCCTGCTGCACTTTCTGGTAGTCAAACCGGAAATTAGGGATTGAAGGATCGAATGAAGCTTCCAGCTTCACACCTTTGCGTTGGAAGGCCTCTGCCCACCGCTTCGCAACCTCCTCCAGGCAATCGCGCAAATCATTTTCTCGAAGCTGCAGGACCAGTTTTCCGCTTTCCAGCGCCGAGTAGTTCAGGAACATCGACACGAGCCGGACAAGCCGTTCGCAGCTTTCTTTCGATTCTTCCAGTATGTCCCGTTGCTTGTCAGACAGTTTCCCCAGCGAACCGGCCAGCATCAAATCGTAATAGCCCTTAATAACCGCCAATGGCGTTTTTAGTTCGTGCGCCGCGGAGGCCAGGAACACTGTCTTCTGCCGATTCACTTCCTGAAGTTTCAGATATGCCGCAAGCAGATTGCGGTATGTGATTTCGCGTTCCTGCAAAAGCTCTTGTACCGTGATCTGCGTAGCCCGGTCTGGCTCCGGTTGTTCTTCCTGCCGCGCAAACTGCACCAGAATCCAATCGGCTTCGGGCATCCACCGCACGTTGGCGAAGAATTTCTCGTCGCCGCGGTGCAGCTCCAACTTTAATTCTTGCTTTCCGTTCTCGATCTCTCGGAAAATGTCATTTCCATCAACCAGCAACAGTTCAGTAAAAAGATTGATCGCGATTTCTTCGCTTACCTGTAGCTTCAAGGATTTTCGCGCCTGCGCGTTTGCCAACACGATCTGCCCATTGCGTTCCGAAACGATTAAGGCCGTTTCCATTGCGTCCAGAAGTGCGAGCACACCGCCTTTTGAAAGCCCTGTCACACCGGCGAGCGGCGGATTTTCGATTGTTCCACTCATTGATATGTCGAGGCCATCCACCGGAAGCTGTGGGAAAAATATTTCCCTATTTACGGTGTTCGCCATACTCCCAAACACATAACAACCTGTCAATGAGAAAAGCGTTCCATTTGCACATTAGCGGAAACGGCTGGCCGCACTATAGCTCTTATCGATTAAACTATTTGCTGATGACCTTTGACGCGCTTTGTAACTTACTGTTTATGCGCAACTTAAGCAAATCCGACAGCCCCGATTACCTGGCATTGAATATGCACTATCGTACTAGTTCGCGAGTACCACGGGGGACGTTTGGAACTTCAAATTGAGAAGAAGGGTGAACGCTTGGAGCAACGCCGCCAATCCCCGCGTATTCGCCTCCAAGTACCGGTTTTTCTTCGCGGCGTCGATACCTCTGGCGTTGAGTTCATCGAACTGACCAAGACGCTCAATATCAGTGCTACAGGGGCGTGTATCGCCTCCACACATTTTCTCCGGCCTGACCAGGTTGTCAGCATTACCGTACCGGCGCCATCTCCCACCTCATCCTCTAGCGTCGTCCCTAACGAGACCCCCCCGATCTCCGCCAAGATCCTGCGACAGTCCGTCGCTGGCGATATTCGCTTGTTCGGCTTGGAATTCTTGAGACCACTTGAGTAATTGCATGCTCTTTCTTCCCTTTCGTGTTCCTGGGTAGTTTCGTTACATTGATGGCCTTAATTCGGCGCCTCGTTCTTGCTCCCAGGACGATCCCCATATCTTTATTGTTTACTAGGCTATAGCATAGATGACAGAATCTTCCTCGCCATCGAGCGGGAAAGAGTAGTGTGGCGCCGTCATGGTACGAATGGACCGCAACTTGCTCCTCCTGCGACCGAGAATTCGTTCTCTCCCCACACCCCGCGGGGAATAGGCAGAGGTTAGGTAACTACCCAGCATGCCCAGCCCCGGTGCCCCCGTGCCTCCTCGTCTGCCAGTTGAGGATTCCTATCTCGAGCTTCTCGCTGACACGCTCGAAAGCCTCGACTTGCCTGCGCGCGGCCAATTCCTGCAACGCTATATTCGCGCCATCACCCACTTGGATCTAGGTGAAACCCAGTGCATCCAGTTGTGGGACGAAATGCTCTCGCGCCGCCGTGAACTAAGTGCAAATCTCGGTCGGCCGGTCGCGCTCAAGACCGCATTGATGGACGTTCTCGCTTCCGCTGGACTCTTCCGCGTCCCTATTGTCATCGAGTACGACGAATTGAAGACCCTGCAACTGAATGCAGTCACAGATCCGCTCACCGGTCTCTACAACCGGCGCCTCTTTAGCGAAACATTTGAAAAGGAGCTCAATCGCGGACGCCGCTACGGCTCACCTTTGGGCCTGGTAGTTCTCGATCTTCATCGCTTCAAGGAAGTGAACGATAAACATGGCCATCCCCGCGGCGACGAAGTTCTTCGCGCCGCTGCAGCTACGCTCAAAAAAGCCTTGCGTACGTCCGATTCCGCGTTCCGAATCGGAGGAGATGAGTTCGCGCTTCTCTTGCCGCAAACAGACGCTGAGCAAGCCTTGGCGCTTAGCCGACGCGTCGAAACAGTTTTCGCTGAAATGTTGCAGCCCCTGCAGTTAACTGTCGGCGTGAGTATGGACCACGGCGTGGCCACTTTCCCGCAGGATGGTGAGCAAGCGGAACAACTGATCCGCGTTGCCGACGAGCGCCTCTATCGGCTTAAGCACGCAAACCACGGCAAGTCCGGAAACGGCGGAAGTCGAACCCAATCCGACTCCGTTCGGGCGGAGCAACCTTCCAGTCCCGACCGCCCGGCAACTCCGCCGGCTCCAATTTCAATTGAATCTGGGCGCGCCCCGGAGCGCCCGGAGCCAAGGCCAGAGCCTGCCAAGCCCGAGCCGTCTCCGTCATCGGAGGCCTCCAAACCTACCGAGGCCCAGGCTCCCCGCTCTTATACAATTCAGCGAAAAGCGGAACGCGTTTCAATGGCGGGCACGAATGCTTACGCAACACTCGGCGAACAAGGCATACGTCGCGCGCGCGTACTCGATCTCGGCTTCGGAGGCGTCGCTATCGAACTAGATGCGCAAGAAGATCTTCCGGAAAACCTGGTCGCGGTATTGCACGTCCCTATTCTTCCGCCCGTCCGAGTCAGCCTCAAACCCGTATGGTCTCAGCGCACGATACAGGGCAGTTTCCGGGTCGGCTGCGCGTTCGTCTCATAGGCGGCTCATTTCAACAAAAACAGGGCAGTTTCTTGGCAGACCGAAGGAATTCATCGTTCTGCGTGAGGACTGCTAGAATGCAAAGTGGCCTCTACCAGGCGGCGCCATGCTTGACCCTAAACCGAGCCATCCATACTGGCCAGATGCACTTACTAAGCCCACCGACTCTGCCTCGCTCAAACCCTGGTCTTGGGCGCTCGAGCACCTCGAAAAATCCCACAATTATTGGATCGCAACTTGTCGCTTGGACGGGCAGCCTCATCTGATGGTGGTCTGGGGCGTGTGGTGGCAGGACTCGTTTTGGTTCAGCACAGGGCGTCAAACGCGCAAAGCGAAGAATCTCGCAGGCAACCCTCGCTGCGTCATCGCAACCGAAAAAGCCGACGAAGCCATAATCCTCGAAGGGACTGCGGAAGCTGTATCAGATCGCGCCATCTGGAAGCAGCTAATCGAAATCTACAATAGCAAGTACGGTGGCGACCTTGCGCCGCTCCTGGAATCTTCGGGCAGCCTGATCTTTCGCGTCACGCCGCAAACCGTGTTCGGCCAAGATGAGCACGCAGAAAATTTCACGGAGGCCGTCACCCGTTGGACGTTCACCAAATCTTGACCGTACTCTTTTTCGGGACAGAACACCGTGCTTACTGAGACGCAGAGCAAGCCTCGAGCCAAAACACTGCTCAAGAACCCTCTTCTTTATTCATCGATCATCGTTGGTACGGCGCTTCTCGTTGTACTTTGGATCTTATATTCCCGTTGGCAAGAGAATCGTTTAATCGAGCGGCGAACACGCGAAGAAGCCTCGCGGAAGCAACTGGAAAATGACCGCGTCGCTTTGGAACAGTTCGGCGGCAAGGAACTTGCCATCCAGAGTTTCTACGCGAGTCCGGGTGCCATTCACAAGGGAGAAAGCGTGCAACTTTGCTATGGCGTGGCCAACGCTAAGAACGTGAAGCTCGAGCCTCAGCACAATGCAGTCTGGCCTTCCTACGCCTATTGCGTCAACGTGTCGCCGGCAAAAAGCACGACGTACACACTCACCATCAGCGACGCCTCCGGAAATACAAAAACCCAGTCACTCGAAGTAATCGTCCCGTAGGTCGCGCCCCCGGCTAATCCCGCTATGCAGGTAATTTTTCTTGAGGTGGATAGTGATGCTGTTCGCGTCCGACCTTACCGTCGTACTTCGTCGTGGTCTTGAAAAGCTCGTATCGCCCGTCAGCAGCTAACGTACGGACGCGTTCGCGCAACGAAGCCATCTTCTCCTGCTCAAGCGGCTGAAACCCCAGTGCGACTTTCAGGTTCTGTTCCAGTACTGCCAAGGAATCCATGCCGCTGATGGTAGTGGCCACGGGCAGACTCATGGCGTAACGCAGTCCCTCCTCGGGCGTAACCGCCCCGTTCACCGCTATCTCGCCGCTGCCGCCCAGGCTTTTAATGCCCAGCACCGAAACTCCTCGCTTCTTCGCTTCCGGCAATACCTGCTGCTCAAAGCTACGAAACGTCGCGTCTAACGCGTTCAGTGGCATCTGCACCGTGTCAAAAGGAAAGTCATGCGCAAGCATCTTCAAATGAATAGCGGGATTCTTGTGCCCGGTAAATCCAACAAAGCGCACCTTTCCCTGTTGCTTCGCTGCAAGCAGCGCTTCAGCCGCTCCATTCGGCGCGAAAATCAATTCAGGATCGTTCCAATACACAACTTCATGAATCTGCCATAAATCCAAATGATCAGTCTGCAAGCGACGCAAAGACTCCTCTAGCTGCTTCATGGCAACGTCCTTGCCGCGTCCATGCGTACACACCTTCGTCATCACAAACGCTTTGTCACGTTTGCCCTTTAGCGCCGCGCCCAGTCGCTCTTCGCTGACGCCATCGTGATACTCCCAGCAGTTATCAAAAAAATTGACGCCTGCGTCCAGCGCTCGCGCCACCAACTCCGTTGACTCCTTTTCTTCCTTAATAGACCCCAGGTGATAGCCTCCGACTCCCAGGCACGAAACCTGCGCTCCTGTTTTGCCCAGAGGCCGGTGGGGCACGCCGTCTGCCTCGCGAGTCTGACCGCTGCGACCCGACGCTAGCCCCGGTCGCACCACAAAAGAAGCGGTCACGGCTGCGGCACTTCCCTTAACAAAGCTGCGCCGGGTAAAGCTCTTCTTATTCTGCATTTTTGCGCTCCCCATCTATGGTTGCGGCGGTTTCACATCCGGGAAGGGATGTCCCGTATTCTCCGTGCCCTTCATCATCTCTTTCACTTCTATGCTTTGCTCATCCAAGGGAAAATTGTGCGCAATACGCGCCTCTGGATTGTCAAACTTCAACGATACTTTGTAGAGTTCGTACCGCCCGTCACCCGCTACGCGCCGCGTCCTATCGCGCAGAGCCTGCATCTCCGTCGCGGTCATCGGCCGGAATCCTTGCGCAATTTTCAGGTTTTGCTGCAGAATTTCCGGTTTATCCATCCCCGTGATGGTCGTCGTAACCGGCAGGCTCATGGCATATCGCAACGCCTCTTCTGCGCTCAACTCACCCTGTTCTATCGGGTCTCCATGGCCACTCATTGGCTTCATTCCTAAGACTGCCATGCCTCGTCGGCTTGCTTCCGGTACGACCTGCTCCGCAAAGCTGTGGAAGTGCGCGTCAAACGCGTTTAGCGGCATCTGGACGGCGTCAAACGGAAACCCAGTCTCAATCATTTTCAAATGAATGGATGGATCCTTATGACCGGTAAATCCGACAAAGCGCACCTTGCCTTGTTCCTTTGCCTTGCGCAGCGCTTCCGCCGCGCCGTTTGGGCGAATGAACAGCTCTGGATCGTTCTCAAAACTCACACCGTGAATTTGCCAAAGGTCCAAGTGATCCGTTTGCAGCCGCCGCAAAGACTGCTCCAGCATCTGGATTCCAAGCATCGCTTCCCGCCCATGGGTGCACACCTTGGTCATCAGGAATACCTTGTTCCGGCGTCCTTTCAGACCCTGCCCCATCCAATCCTCTGATTTCCCGAGGTGATATTCTCAGCAGTTATCGAAAAACGTTATGCCGTTGTCCACGGCCTCCTGCACCAAGCGAATCGCCACCTGTACGTTCTCCGCGTCCCCCAGATGATGTCCCCCAAAGCCAAGCGCCGACACCTTCACCTCATGACGCCCAAATTTGCGCAGCGGTATTCCGTTGCTGGGCTCTTCCGCCGGTACCTTAAGTCCATCGATTGCCGCTCGTTGGGGAATGATCGGTGACGAAAACGGACTGTGCAGCAAGCCCATGGTGCCTCGTCTAACGCAAGTGTTAAATGGTTTGATGAATGTGGCCGCGGAAAGTTGCGTGCCCGGCGCTTTTCATTGTTCTTTTGCTAAAATTCAACGTATCTTGTAGCCATCCTTAGCCTCCCTCTATAATTAGTCATTGCGCAGGTATAATTGAGAGTTTGCGGGGCGCGTGATCGAGTTCGCTCGCCGCCATGCTTGGATAGGCCTTAATTCGCTATGTCTGACCCATTGCAGAAGATTAAACAGAAAATTCTGGATGAACTTACCGCGCTGGAGCACGAACTCAGCGTCGACCTCCCTAAAGAAATTGCCGTGGCCCGCGCTCATGGCGATCTTTCGGAGAATGCCGAGTACAAGTTTGCCAAAGAGCGCCAGGGATTTGTGAACGCGCGCATCGGCCAGCTCAAGAAACGCATGGGCGATCTCGGCATGCTTAACCTCACCAATATTCCAAAAGATCGCGCGGGATACGGGTCGCGAATCCTCGTCTTGGACACCCGCCGCGACGTCAAGATCGAATACAAGCTCGTTAGTAGCGAAGAAGCAGACGCCGAAAAGGGATTCATCTCCACGACATCGCCTATCGGTCGTGCACTGCTCAATCGTAAGGTGGGCGATGAAGTGCAAGTTACAACGCCCGCGGGACCGAAGGAGTTTGAAGTCGTGCGTCTCGTCACTATTCACGAAGGCGAGTAACGCTGCGGCTTATTTTCGCGTCTTAACCAAAACACTCGGTGCTTGTGAGGAAACGTGTATTGGGGTGAAGGATCAACTTTGGGGCTTCTTACATTTCTCGGGTATTTACTCTTCATGTTTGGCGCCGCCCTGGTGTGGCGCGGCCGCGAGGAAGTTTCCGTATGGATCCAGGACGAAGCTTGCGCTGTCCGACGCAGTTTTTCCCGCTACACCGTAGTTGGCCCTTTTTACGGCCCGCGTCCTGAGTCACGTCTCAAAGCTGTACCTGCCAGTTTTGCCCGCTCCTTTTGCCGCATCCCGCGAAGCCCCATCACCGGTGGCCTGGTTCTCGCCTTTCTTGGCCCCCTGCTAGTCCTGCTCGACTTCTTCTTCTAATTGCAACCTTTGTTAAGCTAAACGCCGCCTCATTTCTGGACAACACCTCACTCGTTTGAAATTCAATTCCCATGGAAAGACAGGATTACTTCCGGAAGTAGCGTCCGCTAGAAAGGAATTCCTCAAGGAGCAGGAGGGCAAGTCGTTTCGGATTGTGGCGGATAACGCCGTGCTCTTCGAGCAGATTGTCTAAAACTACGCGATAGCCAAGTTTCTGCAGGTCGGGAATGTCGACGGCGACTGGCTCGGCGCCTTGTGCGCGATAGCGTTTCGCTACTTCAGGGGAAATCGCGCCGCGGTTGGCCACTACCCAATCGATCAGCCCTCTTGGAGTATGGCGCTGGATCGCCCGCAGGTGATCTCCCAACGCATAGCCGGAGGTTTCGCCAGGCTGCGTCATCAAATTGGCGATATAGACTCGCGGCGCCTTTGACTTGGCGATCGCATTGGCGATTTCAGGAATGAGCAAGTTCGGAAGAATGCTGGTGTACAGCGAACCTGGACCCAGGAGGATCAGGTCCGCCTCTTGAATGGCTTCAACCGCTTTAGGTAGCGGGGGTACAGTGCGAGGCAACAGGGTAAGTTTCTTTATCGGGCTTTGGCTTGCGCTAATGCGCGTCTCGCCGTGGACTCTGCGGCCATTCTGTAGAGTGGCTACCAGAGATACGTTGGAGAGTGTGGAAGGAAAGATGCGCCCTCGGATTGCTAGGACTTTACTGCTGACCCGAACGGCTTCGGCAAAATCGCCGGTCACATGGGTAAGAGCCGCGAGGAACAGATTTCCAAAGTTGTGGCCGATCAATCCGTTGCCTGCGTGAAATCGATACTGAAACAGGCGCCCCAGCAAGGCCTCATCTTGAGAAAGGGCGACCATGCAATTGCGAATGTCTCCGGGAGGAAGAATGCGGTTTTCACGGCGAAGACGGCCAGAGCTACCGCCATCATCCGTGACGGTTACGATGGCAGTCAGATCACTGATTGGTTGTCGTACATTGCCGGAATCGTCGCGGCGCCGCGTAACGAATTCCTTTAGCCCGCGCAGAAGAGTAGAAAGGCCGGTACCCCCGCCCAACGCGACCACGTGGAGACCGCGAGACGTGTAATTCGATTTGGAAGTGCGTTTCTTCACGGCAAAGGGCGCCTGTTCGTTCTAAATAATAGAATTGAAAGCAGAAATCGGCGAGGCAACCGAGCTAGGACTTTATTATCCTGGGAAATGGCTAAGACTCGAATCAGCCGACTGTGCCGTCTTTTTCAGGATACAGCAGTTCCGTGAAACGGGGGTCTTCTTGCAGAAATGCAAAGTCTTCGTCATTTCGCGCGTGATACCGATTTTCGGGTCGCAGGTCGATAGCGACCTTTAGATTTTTCATTGCGGAATCAGCTTCACCAGTCAGGCAATCAAGGGCGGCGAGCGCGTAATGAATGTAGTCCGCTTTCGGAGCCGCTTTGCGCGCTTTATCCAGGCTCTCGCGAGCATCGTCCCAACGGCCGACGTTCATCATGGCCACGCCGCGCTGGTAGTGCTCATCCGCTGTGCGCGGATTTTGTTCTGTGGCAGGCTTCATCCGCTGTTCGGCAATTTTGATGTGCATCCGCGCACGATCGGAAAGCTCTTTGCTCGGACCCTCCAGAACTTTGTCGAGCTCTTGCTTAGCCCGCGAGAATTTTTGCTGATGGAAGAGGGCTAGGGCCTCATCGTAAAGCTTAAGCTGTGCCTGTACGCGGGGATCAACCATTTCAACGCCGCCACGCTGCGGTGGGTGCGGAGGAGCTAAGTTCTTTTTTTTCATGTGCTTAGACGAAACGCTGCCAGCTGCTTTGGCCCGGCCGGACGAGCCCGCAGAGGGCTTGTGCGCTTTTGCCATGGCGCGAATGTAGCAGAGCACGTTTCGCACGTCAACGACAGGGGGAACGCCGCGATGACGATAACGTCACCTCCTCCCTGCTAGCCTCTGAAAAGTTTACCTGCCTCTCAAGATTTCGAGGAAAATAGAAGCGAGCACGAATACGCGACTTAAGTCGGCGAGATGGTGGCCTGCCCTCGGCGCGTGTGCTATAAGCTTCTGACCGGGTTCGGAACCAACAACACGTGCCTTTCATCAACTTTCCTGCGCGCGAAATTAACTGCAAGCTTGTGTACTACGGTCCAGGTCTAGGCGGAAAGACCGCCAACCTGCAATGGATCTACGACCATACCGGGCAGAATCAAAAGGGCAAGATGGTTTCCCTGGCTACGGAGACGGACCGCACTCTGTTTTTTGATTTTCTCCCCTTGGATTTAGGAACTGTACGCGGGTTCAAAACGCGGTTCCATTTGTACACAGTGCCTGGCCAGGTCTTCTACGAGGCTAGCCGCAAATTGATTCTGAAAGGCGCAGACGGTGTCATCTTTGTGGCCGATTCACAGGAAGAGCGCCTCGATGCGAATTTCGAGACCATGGAAAACCTGCAGGAGCACCTCAAGGAGCACAATCTCAAATTTGAGAGTATTCCTTACGTCCTGCAATTAAATAAACGCGATCTACCGAATGCCATGGCTACGCCGGAACTCACCAAGCAATTGCAGAAGAAAGGTGAGCCGGTCATGGAAGCTGTGGCGGTAACGGGCCAGGGCGTATTTGAGACTCTGCGCGAAGTTGCCAAGCTGGTCCTTGCGGAACTGAAAAAGAGCGGATAGCCGCTAGAAATTCTTGTCGTTCGCTTTTGCCGCAGCGACGGAGCCACCCGATTTCGTCGAAGTCGTCCCCGCCGTCGACACGCGCGGCGTCATCACATCCAGCCGGAACCCTACGGCAACATCGACGATTACCGGAACCGACTCTCCTTGAGCGTTGCGAGCTGCCCTGAACCGCCAGTTGCGCACGGATCGGACGGCGGCCTCTGAAGGCGCTGGGCTCGGCGTGCGGACGATCGCGACATTCTCCACCGATCCATTCGTACTCACCCGGACTTGCGCGATCACCACACCCTGCAATTTCTTGGCTTTGGCCACATAGGTATACTCCGGTGCTGGACAAATTTTGCAGAAAGCCGAGCCAATCCCGCCCATGCTGGCTCTAAGCGTCCCTTCCAATTGTGCGCGTTGCGGCAGAGGGCTAGTCAGAACAGCCTGCATTTCCGACGTCACTGGGATCTCCGCCAGCACTTCAAATTG
>WNFE01000671.1_pt1 | contig 24129 bp, 18 predicted proteins | sample 5400451 | NCBI WGS metagenome assembly WNFE01 (sample SAMN13153344, study PRJNA577476) | soil metagenome | isolation source: 200 cm saprolite under Douglas fir tree site 2 hole 2 | place: USA:California | collected 2015-04-18
CTTGGATTCTCGGCAGAGAATCAAAACCGCCAGTACGTGATCCTGGTCGCAGTGGGTCAACAGAACTTTGGCATTGCGGTGGACGAGTTGCTCGGACAGCAGGACATCGTGATCAAGTCCCTGGGTGATGGGTTTCAGCATCTGCCGGGAGTCGCAGGAGCGACCGATCTTGGCAATCGAACTACCGCGCTGGTGGTGGACCTGATTGCGCTGCTCGAGTCGGTGATCAATTCCGAGCGCCGCAGCCAATTTCTCTAGGCGTTACCGTGTCGCGCTTCAACGAATTGATCGAAGAATTCCTTTACCACCCGGACGAGGATCCGAACGAAGACTTTGGAGCTGCGCTCGGGCCCGAGACGCTGTCGACGGCGCTGCCGGGGGAAACTCCCGACGATTACCTCGCGTTTGGTCTCGAGGCCGAGAGTTACGCACTCCTGATTCATGAGGTGCGCGAAATCGTTCGTGTACCCGCCCTCACCGAGGTGCCCGGCTCGCGCAACGGCCTGCTCGGAATTCTGAACCTCCGCGGTGATATCTTGCCGGTCTACAACGTAAAGCCCAGACTTCGCCTCGCGGTCCAGAGCCCCCCGATTGCCGGTCCAACCGCAGATTTGAAGACCCTACCGAAGGGCGCAAGAATCCTGGTTGTTCACGGGCGCAATTCGGACTGCGGAATCCTGGTTGACAAAGTCATTGGAGTCATTCGTCTCCGTCCTTCCGAGATCGAGCCACCCCCAGCGCGGTTCGACAAGGAGCGCGACTTCGTGCTGGGGCTTGGCCGTTTCGAAAACGGGAGCGTGATGCTCCTCAATGTCAATCAGGTGCTCGAGTGACGGAGCAGATTCTTCTTTCCAGGAATCCCTCGGCGGACGCCGCAGACCCGGAGCTGCAGCTCTGCGTCTTCAAGGTCGGTCGGCAACCCTACGCGGTCGATCTGATGCGTGTCGAGGAAGTTCTCCACTCGCCCGAGGTGAATCCGATTCCCAGCGCTCCTTCATTTACCGCGGGGGTGCTTCGTCTGCGCGGTTCGATCGTGCCGGTGATCGATCTCAGAGAGCTGCTTTCGATCAAGAGTCCGCCGGCGATCGGTCCGAAATGTTTGATTTGTCGCGTGGGCAGGCGGCGCGTGGGAGTGATGGTCGACGAGGTCGGCGAGGTGATGCGCGTACGTCGAAGCCAGCTCACACCGCTGCCCTCGTTGGTGGCGCCCGGAGAAAACCCGCACCTGGTAGGTCTGGCCGGACTGCCGGATCGGCCGGCGCTCCTGCTCGATCTCAAGTCCCTCCTTCGAATGAAGGCGGGAATTCCAGGGCCTCGCTAGGGCGTAATCCGCTCCATCATCCGAGCGAACGGGATGGTCTCCCTGACGTGGTGCAGGCCGCACAACCAGGCCACCGTCCGTTCCACCCCTAACCCGAAGCCGGAATGCGGGACGGTGCCATACTTGCGTAGGTCCAGATACCAACTGAAGGCTTCGCGAGGAAGCTGGTGCTCTTCGATCCGCCGCTCGAGCGTTGCAAGATCATCCTCGCGCTGCCCGCCGCCGATGATTTCTCCGTAGCCTTCCGGCGCGAGAATATCCATGCCCAGGGCCAACTTGGGATCCGACGCATCGTGCTTGAAATAGAAGGCCTTCAGGCTGGCCGGATAGCGGTGCACGATGACCGGGCGGTCGAACTGGTTGGCGAGCACAGTCTCCTCATCGCCGCCGAAATCGTCTCCCCATTGAACCGGGTGGCCGGCGGCCCGCAGTCGCTCGACTGCTTCAGAGTAGGTGATTCGCGGAAAGGGTTTCTTCACATTGTCCAGGGGAGCGGTATTCCGTTCGAGCATGCTTTGAATCTCCGAGCGATGCTTCGAAAGAACCTGCTCGACCAGATAACAGATCAGCCCCTCGGCCAACTCCATCGCGCCCTCGAGGGACATGAACGCAACTTCGGGTTCCACCATCCAAAACTCAGTCAGGTGACGACGGGTCTTGCTTTTTTCGGCCCGGAAGGCAGGTCCAAAGCAGTAGACCTTGCCCAAGGCCATCGCCGCCGCTTCCATGTAGAGCTGGCCCGACTGCGTGAGGTAGGCCTTGCCGAGGTCGAAGTAGGGAACCTCGAACAGCGTGCTCGTGCCTTCGCAGGCCGCAGGGGTGAAGACCGGAGCGTCCACCAAGGTAAAGGCATTCAGATCGAAGTAGTCGCGGATTGCTTTCGCCACGGTGTGGCGAACACGAAGAATCACGTTTTGGCGCGCGGACCGCAGCCAGAGGTGGCGGTGTTCCATCAGGTACGCAACGCCGTGTTCCTTGGGCGTAATCGGGTAGTCCTTCGCTTCCTGGATCACCTCCAGGTCTTTTACCGCCAGCTCGAAACCTATCGGGCTGCGCTTGTCAGCGCGCACCAGACCGCGGACGCGCAACGACGTCTCTTGCCCCAGGTGGTCCGCTTTCTCGAAGACCTCCGGCGAAACGTCGCCCTTGAAGACCACGGCTTGGATGATTCCGGAGCCGTCTCGAATCTGAAGAAAGTGCAGCTTGCCCGAGGAACGCTTGTTGTACAGCCAGCCCTGCAGCTCCACTTCCTGGTTTTCGTATTGAGAGATGTTGCGAATCGAAACAATTGGCCAAGACATGCGCTTCACTTTACATCATCGAAGGTGCGCAGAAAGCACCCGAGAAAGTGATAAGAACGGCCGCCGATGCCAATGCGCGAGCGTTACCAACCAGAGGAGTTCGAAAAGAAGTGGCACGCCCGCTGGGAGCAGGAACGGGTGTTTCGAGCGGACTCCCGACCGGGGAAACCAAAAAAATACGTCCTCGAGATGCTTCCGTATCCGAGCGGGGCCCTCCACATGGGCCACGTTCGCAATTACCTGATTGGCGAAGTGTACGCGCGCTATTTCTGGATGAAGGGGTTCGACGTGCTCCACCCGATGGGTTGGGACGCATTTGGGCTTCCTGCCGAAAACGCGGCGATCAAGGATGGAGTTCACCCGGCGATCCGCACGCAACAGAATATCGAGTCGATCAAGCGGGAGATAAAGTCGCTGGGGTATTCGTACGACTGGAGCCGCGAGTTCTCGACCTCCGACAGCGAGTATTACCGGTGGAATCAGTGGTTTTTCATTCAGTTTCTCAAGCGCGACCTAGTCTACCGCCGTTTGGGGAAGGTGAACTGGTGCACCGGTTGCCTGACGGTGATCGCCAACGAGCAGGTCAAAGAGGGCCGGTGCGAGCGCTGCGACTCTCCGGTGGTGGAGCGCGAGTTGCCGGAATGGGCCCTTCGCATCACCCGGTATTCGGATCAGCTCTTGGAGGGCCTCGATCGTCTCAAGGAATGGCCGGACCGAATCGTTTCGATGCAGAGAAATTGGATCGGACGCTCGGAAGGAGCGGAGGTCGACTTCAGGATCAAAGGAACGGACCAAAGCATCCGCATCTTCACCACCCGGCTGGATACGATTTTCGGCAGTACCTACATGGTGATGGCGCCGGATCATCCGCTGGTGGCGCAGATCGCAACTCCTGCTCAGCGGCAAGCGGTTTCCCAGTTTGCTGCGAAGACCCAGGCGATGCGCAAAGTGGAACGGACGGCGGAGGGCACCGAAAAAGAGGGCGTATTCACCGGCGCCTATGCGGTTCATCCCTTCACCGGCGAAGACCTGGCAATCTGGGTCGCCAATTTCGTGCTCGCCGAGTACGGCACTGGCGCGGTGATGGCGGTTCCGGCGCACGACGCCCGAGATTTCGCCTTCGCACGAAAGTACCACCTGCCGATCAAGACGGTGATCCGTCCCGCAAGTGCCGATCGAACCGAGCCGCCGGCGACCGAAGAGGCGTTCGTCGAGGACGGAGTGCTGATCAACTCCGACGGATTTGATGGCCTTCGTTCGGAAGAGGCTAGGCGGCAGCTGGTTGAGCGGCTGGAGCGCCAGGGACGCGGCAAACTGGCGGTGCTCTACCGCCAGAAGGATTGGGGGATTTCGCGACAGAGATATTGGGGTACCCCGATCCCGATCATCTACTGCGAAAAGTGCGATCCCGAGCGCCGCGGGATTCCCGTGCCAGAGGAAGATCTGCCGGTGCTACTGCCGGAGATCGACGTTCAAGCGGTGCTGACCGGTAAGGGCGAGCCTCCGCTGGCCAAGGTTCCTTCGTTCATCAATACCCGCTGCCCCCGGTGCGGAGGCCCTGCTCGGCGCGAAGCGGAAACGATGGACACCTTCGTTGATTCGGCTTGGTACTACGCGAGATATCTTTCGCCGCACTACGACCGCGCTCCGTTCGAGCCTTCGCAGGCCAAACGCTGGTTGCCGGTAGACATCTACGTCGGCGGGCCGGAGCACGCGGTGATGCACCTGCTCTATTTCCGCTTCTGGAGCCGATTGATGAAGGAGATGGGTCTGACCGACAACGACGAGCCGGTAATCAGGCTGATTACCCAGGGTATCGTCAACGGGCCCGACGGGAGAAAAATGTCGAAGCGCTGGGGAAATGTGGTGACCCCGGCTGCAATCGTGGAAAAATATGGGGCAGACACCGCCCGGACGTATGTGCTCTTTGCAGGTCCACCGGAGCGCGATTTCGACTGGTCGGATGAGCAAGTTGAGGGGGCCCATCGTTTTTTGAAGCGCGTATGGGCGCTGGCTCTTCAGCACCAGTCGCTGGCCAAGGTCGCTCTGCCCAGCGGTCGGGTTGCAGGCACCGCCCTGGAGATCCGGCGGGCCGCACACAAATGCGTGAAGCGGGTCGGCGAGGCGATCGAGCGGCTATCATTCAACACCGCGATCGCGGGGATCATGGAGCTCGCCAACGCGCTCTATGCAGCGGGAACGCCTCAGACCGAGGCCGAAAAAGGGGCAATGGCGGAAGCTCTGCGGATGCTGCTGCTGATCATCAGCCCATTTGCTCCTCACCTCGCCGAGGAAATCTGGAGCAGCTATGGGTATCCCGGTTTGGTGGCCGCCCAACCTTGGCCCAGTTTCGATCCTGCGCTGGTTGTCGATGACATTCTGCCCTACGCGGTTCAGGTGAACGGAAAGCTGAGGGCGGAGATCCGAGTCCCCGCCGAAAGCGGAGAAGCCGAGGTGCGTGTCGCGGCCGAGGGCGACGAAAAAGTTCGCTCGAGTCTGGCGGGGAAGAACGTGCGCAAAGTCGTCTTCGTTCCTCGAAGGCTGATCAATTTCGTTGTTTCCTGACCGGAGGCCCGTGGCAGCCAGCTCGCAGGATCGAATCGCCCGCGATCGGTTGCTCGATTGCTACCGACCCTTCCTTGAGGCCGACCTGGGGCGGGGCCATTTGATTCGCCTCTCGCAGCGACGGCTCGAGTGGGTTGGAGGGCGCGGCGGAGAACCGCTGATCGTCAAAATCGAGGACCTGCGCTGCGTCTCATTGGCCGAGCGACCGGCGTGGGAGGCGCTTTTGGTGGGAATCTTGCTTGCCGGGGGCTTCGCGCTTGGCCCCCCGTGGGCGATTCGCCTGCTGCTTGGCGGTCTGATCCTGCTGTCGCTGATCGCCTGCTTCGCGCAAAAACGCTATGCGCTAAGGCTGCAATTGCGCAGCGGGCAAGTCCTCGAGGTTGCTCTGGGCACCGGTACGAAACGCGCCGCCCAAACCGAGCGAGTGCGAAGCGTGTGGGCAACCCTCTCCGCGGAACTGAGAAGCTTGGGGGTTGCCTAGGTTGGAGCCACCAACGACTTAGCCAGCCGCGCCACCCGGCGCGCCGCATTCCGCGGATGGAGCACACCTTTGGAGGCTGCTTTGCTGATTGTACGAACGGCCAGTCGCAACGCCTCCTCTGCTTTTTTCGGGTCGCGCGTAGCAATCGCCTCTCGGGCGGATTTGATTGCGCTCTTCACTCCGGTACGGATCGCGGCATTGCGCATTCGACGACGTTGCGCCTGACGGTTTCTCTTTTGCGCAGACTTGGTATTCGCCACGAGGGTCCGGCTAAGTACCAGCCGGATCGGCGCCCGTCAAGGTTGGCCGAAACCAGCGTGCTCGGTTGGTCTGTGGAAAAGCTCCTGGGGCTGGAGCGCGAACTGCGCGAGCTTCGGACGGAAGAGTCTCGCAGAATTCATCAGCAGCGACGAACCAACCGGTCCGGGTTCGCCTGACGCTTCGCTATCTCCACAGACTTCTCCCCAGATTCGTAACAGATCTTGTGGAGAATTGAGCAAACCGGGCGCTCAAGGTTTCGAGCGCTGGGCGGGCGATTGATCGCTGAACGTAGTCCGTTGCTCGCGCTGCTTCGCCTGCTGCCAAAGCTGCTCCATTTGCTCCAAGGTGGCTTGGCCGAGAGCGATGCCTTCTCGGCGCAGTCCGTCCTCGACGAAGCGAAAACGGTTGACAAACCGATCATTTGCCTGTCGAAGCGCATCTTCCGCCGGAGTGCGCGTGAATCGCGCGAGGTTGACGAGGGCGAACAGCAGATCGCCCAGCTCGTGCTCGATCGAGCTTGGATCTCCCGAGGCGATCGCTTGATCGAGCTCGGCGATTTCCTCGCTGACTTTCTCGCGAACTTCGCCAATACTGCGCCAATCAAATCCAATCCGTGAAGCTTTCTCGGTCAACCGCTCGGCCCGCATCAGCGCCGGGGCGGCGGAGGGAACGCCTTCTAGCACCGAGCCTTCATCCCCCGTTTTTTCCCTGCGCTCGGCTGCCTTGAGCTTGACCCAGTTTTGATGGACCTGCTCCGCATCCTTGACTTGCAGCCCGCCGAAGACGTGGGGGTGGCGCCGGATCAACTTCTCACCAACTTGACGGCAGACCTCGGCGATATCGAATTGTCCTCGCTCCGTGGCGATCTGTGACTGAAAGACCACTTGAAAGAGTAGATCTCCCAGCTCTTCGCACAACCCGCGCCAAGGTCCACCCCTGACCACCTGGTCCATTTCATCGAGTACTTCGTAGGCCTCCTCGATGACATAGGGACGGAGGGAACCCAGGGTCTGCTCGCGATCCCAGGGGCATCCCTGATCGCCCCTCAGCCGCGCCATCACTTCAAGGAGTTTTTGAAACTCCGTTCCCGCATCTTTCGGCATGTCTGACTCCAACCCTCGAACCCTCCTTCTGCCTCGACTCTCTAGCTTTGGCCCATCTTGCCGCGCTCGCCTATCATGCTCGTCAGGAAATGGGGTTACGCAATGTGTCCAGGTCACGCGCCCGCTTAGCCGCGTGCATGCTGCTGGCGGCGACTGGTTCGGGCGGGGCCGCGGAAACCAAGCTGGACCCGGGTGACGCGATTCGGGTGGCTTGGAAAAACTGGCGAGCGGCGAATGAGAGCTCGGATGGTTCCGCGACGACCCACGCGCTGCAAAGGCTGCTGCAGGCGAAACAGGATCTCGGAGTCGAGGACCTCGATGCCTTTGGCATCGCCCTGATCCGAGCGGCGGAAGCTCGCCTGGAACAAAGTGATTCGGTCACCGCGCTGGCCCTGAGCACGAGCGCTGTACAGCTGGATCCCGATTCGCCGGCAGTGCACTGGGCAACGGCCAAGATCAACTTCTTGGTGAGTCCGCTCAGTCCGGGATCCTACTTGGGGGAGATCGCCGCAGGATTGCAGGCGGGCTGGAGAGATCCGATCTATCGCCGGGCGGTGTTTGGCGACTTGGGAACGGGCGCTCTGATCGCGTTGCTGGCGACCGCGATGACCGTTTTGGCGACAATCTGCTTGCGGCGCTGGCGCTACTTCGTCCACGACTTTCATCACCTCTTTCCGAGGAGCTTTGCGCCCTGGCAAACCACCTTGCTGGCCGCTCTTTTGCTCCTCTTGCCGCTCGCCTTCCGGCTTGGCTGGGTGCCATTTTTCCTCGCCCTGCTTGGCGTCACCTCGATGTACCTTTCGCCAACCGAGCGGGTGGTCGCCGGAATCCTCGTCGCCACCCTGGGCTGGGTTCCGGTGGTGGCCGGACTCCTGGTCCGAATGACCTCGTTCTCGGGCACCCCGGCAGAGGACATCTACCATCTGGAGCGAGGCGGTCCGGAATCGGCCGCTGCCGAGTTACACGTCCGAAAGCGCATCGAGGACGGCAAGTCGAATTTTCCCGAGCTGTTCGCGTTAGGCAGGCTCGCGCTGCGCCGAGGCAGGCTAGAAGAGGCGATCCGCCACCTGGGGACGGCGCTCTTGGATCGCAACAACGATCCGCGGGCCCTTACCAATCTTGGAAACGCGATGTTCGCGAAGGGCGACCTCGAAGGTGCGGCCGACAGCTATCGGCGCGCCACTCAATCGGATCCAAGCTTGTTGGCCGCCGGATCGAACCTGTCCAAGCTCTACTCGTGGCAGGCAAAGATCGCTAGCCCGGACGGCCCGACCAACCGTGAGGCTCCCGGCAGCTTGTACGCCAACCGCGAATTGCTGGGTGTGCCTCTCGGGCCCGACGAGATGGCGCTGGCGGCCAGATCGGACGAGCAGGAGCTCAAGGTTGAAAACGAGCTGAGATTGCGATTGTTGGGCGACGTCCCACCGCCGATGGCCTGGATCTACCCCTTGCTTCTTTCGGCCTTGATCGCCGCGCTCGGGTTCGCCCACCAGCTGATCGAAGCGTGCTCGGGGTGCGACAAGTGTGGCCGACCGATCTGCCGAAAGTGCGACCCGGAGCTTGGGATGGGGAGCTTGTTCTGCAACCAGTGCGTGAATGTGTTCGCGCGCCAGGGCACGGTGGCGCCGGCGGACAAGGTCCGAAAACAGATCGAAGTGGCCCGCTACCAGCTCCGGCTCGAACGAACTTCGTACGTGTTGAGCCTGTTGTGCTCTGGTGCCGGTCACCTTTACGTCGGGGTACCGATCGCCGGAGCAAGCTACGCGTTTCTCTTCCTGTTCGCATTCATTGGCGTGCTGTTCCATCAAGGGGTGCTGAGAGTCCCCTACCTGGCTGACCGCTCGTGGTGGGGCGTCGTTCCATTGGTAGCGATGATGATCACGGTGCATTTGATGTCGCTGCGCGACTTTTTCCGGCGGCTATCGATCTGAGAGCGTTCGCCGCAGGAGCAGAAGATGGCGCTTAGAGGCACTCTAAAGGACTTCGGGATTGCCGATATCCTTCAGTTTATCGGCCAGCAGCAACGCAGTGGCACACTGTTGCTTCGGGCGAAGCAGCGCGAGGTGCGAATCGGGTTTCGCGACGGTGCGATCGTCAAGGTGGAGGACGTCAAGAAGCGAAGCAAGGACCTGATTGGAAGATGGCTGCTGAAAGCCGAGCTGGTCACCCAAGAGCAACTCGCCGCCGCCCTGGAAAAACAGAAACGTACCTTGATGAGGCTCGGAGACGTGCTGGTATCGGACGCGCTGGTGAGCCGTGAACGCTTCGAGCAGGTGGTCCAGCTTCAGGCGACCGAGGTGCTCTACGAGCTGTTCGGCTTAAGAGCCGGGACCTACCACTTCGAGCAGGGGGAAGTGGACCTGAACGCGGACGCGATTCGACCGTTGCGGGCCGAGGCAGTTCTGATGGAGGGCTTTCGCCAGTTGGACGAATGGCCCACGATCAGGAAGAGGGTTTCAAGCCCACGGCTGGGCTTTCGCAAGCTCAAGGAATTGCCCGTCCCGGAACGAGCGCACTCGACCGACGGCAACGAGGACACCCTGGTCGATTTCGATGGACCGGATCGGGGGATTGAACCGATTGGCGAGGCGGAGCGAGTTGTGTTTGCCCTGGTCCAACCGGATCGCGACGTGGAGAAGTTGACCGATCTCTCCTGCCTAGGTCACTTCGAGACCTGCAAGGCCTTGGCGAACCTTCTCAATTGCGGCTATCTGCAGGCGCTCGCGCCCGAGCATCGACTCCCCGGGCTCGGGACCGAAGGTCGCTGGGTCGACCGTTTGAGCAGCGCCTGGATGCGGGTCGGGTTGGCGACGATTGGGTTCGCCGGGCTCGCCTTGGTGGCTTCACAGCTGAGTCTTCCCGGGATTCGCTTGCGCAGCTCGGCCACCTCCGCCGATGCGGACCGCGCGATTCAGCGCTTTGTTGCTCGGGCTCAGCTGAGCCGGATAGCCAGCGCGCTGGAAGTCTACCGGTCAGAGACCGGTCGGCTGCCCGATAAACTGGAGCCGTTGGTGGATCTGCACCTCTTGCGATCAGTCGACCTACATTATCCCTGGCACGAGAATTACTATTATCGGCCGATCTCGGACCAAGAGTTTATTCTCTTACCCCCGTTGCGCTAGATTCTTGGTCCGAGGGCGCTTATCTTTCGCCCGTCGAGACCCGTACCAGGAGAAAAGAAACGATTTGAGACCCCATACCATCGAGTCTGCACCCAGCGCGAAGGTTGATTTGGCAGACAACGACGTCGCCCGAAACCTGTGCGGGGAGCAAAATGCCAATCTCAAAGTTATCGAGCGGCGGCTTGGGGTCAAAATCGGGCAGAGGGGAACGGAACTTCACCTCTCCGGGCCGCCTGAAGCGTTGGCATTCGCGGCCAAGCTGGTTGAGCAGCTGGAGGGCATGGTTCGCGCCGGTCACTCGATGCACGGCCCGGACGTAGAACAAGCAATCAAGGTCCTTGCGCGCGGAACGGAAACGCTCAAGGAAATTGTCTCCAAACCGCTGTTGATCCGCGTCGGCAATCGTCAAATCACTCCCAAGAGCATCAACCAGAAGCGCTACCTCGATGCGATCCGGGCGCACGACATTGTTTTCGGAATTGGACCGGCAGGTACCGGCAAGACTTACTTAGCGATGGCGATGGCGGTGGCCTACTTTCAAGAGCGCAAGGTCAAGCGGATCATCCTGGCCAGACCGGCGGTCGAGGCTGGTGAAAAGCTGGGCTTTTTGCCGGGCGATCTGGCGGAAAAGGTGGATCCTTATCTTCGACCTCTCTACGACGCTCTCGATGATCTGATGGATGCTGATCGCAGCGGTCAGCTGCTCGAGCAACGGACGATCGAGGTTGCTCCTTTAGCCTTCATGCGCGGTCGCACCCTGAACGATGCCTTCGTGATCTTGGACGAGGCGCAGAACACGACGATCGAACAAATGAAAATGTTCCTCACCCGGCTCGGCTTTAACAGCAAGGCGGTGGTGACGGGCGATGTGACGCAGATCGATCTCCCGGCAGGGAAGGTCTCAGGGCTGGTCCATGCGCGGAAGCTACTTCAGCACATCGAGGGCATCGGCTTTTCGGACTTTTCGGAGCTGGACGTGGTTCGGCATCCGCTGGTGCAGGAAGTGATCCGGGCTTACGACCGAGAGATCGCACAGGCCGCACCGGATTCGCCGCCCAGTTCTCCCGAAGCGGCGCCCCCACCGGAACCGGCCGCTTGAAAGCGTCCCCGACCCCCCGTAGGGTGCCCGGATGGCGCAGCTCCTAAAGCCGCAGAACCCTTCCCAGGCCTTGGGAGGATGGAGCGAGCGCCTCAGTTCTTCAGCGCGATGGTGGGGCAGCGTCACCCATCTGATTTTGCTGATCGTCATCTCGACCGCCTCCGCCTTCGTGATTTCTCCGTCGCTCTACAGCCAGCAGCTGCCCGAGCTTGGACCGGATGACCTGGGCAAGCCGTTTCGAACCACTCTGGCCTCCGGTTTCAAGGCAGCGCGGGACTACGAGATCGTCGACCGGACCGCAACCGAGCAGCGGCGACAAGAGGCTCGAGCTTCGGTTCGCCCGGTTTATGACTACAACCCGGCCCTGGTCGGCGAGCTGAAATTGGCCCTTCACGATGCGTTTGAATCGATCCGCTTCGCGGTCACCCAGTTTGAAACGGAGTCGGGCGCGAAGCTTGCGGAGGCCTCGCAGGCGCAAGAAGGTGCACCCTCGGCGAAGAAGCCTCGACGGGCGGCAGAATCGAAGGTGGCGCCTGCCGAAGCTTTGAACGTTCGGCTGCGATCGGAGCGCCGGGCGTTTGAGCAGCGACTCTTCTTGCTCGATGACGAGGACTTCGAGGCCTTGGTGTCCACCCGGTTCGGGCGTAGCCAGGAACAAGCGGTCGCGGCCTTAATCGAGCAGGCCTACAACTCGCCAGTAGCGCCCTCCCGCGACGAGCTCTCACAGGTTGGAGCGCAGGGCATCGTGGTGCGGATTCTGGGTAGCCAAGGCGAGCAGGTCAGCGCCGTGGTACCTCCGGTGATCAACGATGTGGGGGAGGCCAAAGCCGAGCTCGATCGACTCGCTTCGGTTCCGGCAAACCCTCTCTCTGATTTTCCGCCGAACGTGCGCCGAGCGGTCCTTCACCTGGCGAAGCGTCAAATCCGGCCGAACCTCACGATCAACATCGCCGAGACCGAGAATCGGCGCTTGCACGCTGCCGCGGGGGTCAAGGATGCGGTGATCCAGCTCAAGCGAGGCCAGAGGGTGATCGGGGACGGAGAGCTGATCAACCCCAGCCACCTGGTCATCCTCAAGGCGATGCGAGCGCAAACCGACCAACTGGATCGGTTTCGCACTCATCTCGGAGGCTCTGGCCTGATCGCCCTGTTGATTGCTGCAGCATACGGGTTTCACCGCAGCGCGTTTCGCCGGTTCCGGCCAACCCGCAAGGACGCGCTGCTACTTGGAATGGTGCTGCTGGGGATGCTGGGATTGATCCAGCTCTGGGTGGCAATCGCCGACGCGCTTCATGACAAGTACCCGCGAATTCCGGTGGAGGCGCTCTATTACCTCGTTCCGGTCGCCGCAGGCGGGATGCTGGCCCGCTTCATTCTGGGCGCCGAGGTTGCGTTGTTTTTCACCGTAGTCCTCGCCTGCCTTTCCGGCATCATGCTCGGCAACTCTCTATCTTTCGGGGTCTACTCGCTGCTCACCTCGTTGGTCGCGGCAGAGCGAATACCCCGCGCCCGTGACCGAGTCGGAATTTTCAAAGCCGGCGCGGTCACCGGGGTGGTTGGACTGTTGACGGTGATTGCCTTTGGATTGGCGGAGGGGAAGGGAATCCCTCCGGAGTGGATTTTGACCGCGGTCTGCAGCTTCATCGGTAATGCACTGGCAGTGCCAGTGCTGATACTCGCACTCACCCCGTTGATCGAAGCGAGCTTCGGCTACGCGTCGGACATCAAGTTGCTCGAGTTGGCCAATCTCAACCATCCCGCGCTGAAGGAGCTGATCGTCCAGGCGCCCGGCACTTATCACCACTCCATCATCGTCGGCAGCCTGGTCGAAGGCGCAGCGGAAGCAATCGGCGCAAATCCGCTTTTAGCCCGTAGCTGCGCCTACTATCACGACCTGGGCAAGGGGCGTAATCCGCTCTACTTCGGCGAAAATCAAAAGGGGGAGAACCGGCACGACAGCCTCGCCCCGGCGATGAGCGCGATGATCGTCAAGCGCCACGTCACCGACGGGCTGGAAATGGCCAGGCAGTACAAATTGCCGAAGCTGGTGGCGGATGCCGTCCCCCAGCATCACGGCACGCGGCTCGTTGCGTACTTCTACCAAAAGGCGCTCAAGGAATTTGAGGGGAAGGAGGGCGCGCCGCAGTTCGACGAGTCCCTCTATCGCTATCCTGGCCCCAAGCCTCAGTTTCGCGAGGCGGCGCTGGTGATGATCGCTGATGCGGTGGAGGCCGCCTCTCGCGCGATGCCTGAGCCAACCACCGCGAAGTTCCAGGCGCTGGTCCAGAAGATGATCAACGTGATCTTCTCCGAAGGGCAACTGGAGGAGTGCGACCTCACCCTGAAAGACCTGAACTTGATTGCGCAGTCCTTCGTCCGGACCCTCGAAGGAATTTACCACGCCCGTCCGCTCTATCCCCCAACGGCGGCCGACCCCAATCGAGCGGCCACTGCGGTGGGAGAAGTTCATCGCAGCGCTGGATTGACCCTGGCCGGCAAAGAGGAATCGTGGCCGGACATCAAGCGAAACGCCGGTCAGTCGTAACCAGGTGTCGCGCTTCAATCGGGTCGAGATACTGCTGCAGCATCCCGATGGAAAACCCTTCGGCCGGCCGTTGGTGCGGTTCGCAGAGCGGGCGCTTTCAAAGCTCGGATTACGTGGATGCGAATTGTCCATTTGCCTGGCAACCGATCCCTACGTCCAGGGCCTGAACCGCCGATGGCGTCGCCGAAATGCCCCGACCGATGTGTTGAGCTTTCCCGCAGGTCAGAGCCCGATTCAGAGCTCGGGGGCGAACCTGCTGGGGGATGTCGTAGTCTCGCTGGATACCGCCCGCTCCAGGGCGGGTCGGAGCAAAGAAGGGCTCGAGCGGGAGCTAGAGCGGTATCTCGCCCACGGGCTGCTCCACTTGTTGGGTTATGATCACCACCGGCGCGCCCGGGCCGTCGAAATGGCATCCTTGGAACGCAGGTTGCTAGGCGGTAAAGGAATGGTTCCGGCTCCCCCCAAGAAAGCAGCGATTCCGCGGAAGGGCCGTGCACGAGTCGGAAACGGCGGCTAGAATCTGTGGCAGTGGATCCCGAGCAACGAATTGGCGAGCTGAAGAACCGACTGACCGTCCTCAGGGGGCTTCTTTGACATCGACCGCAAGCGCTCACGGACAGCCCTGATTGAGCGGGATGCTGGCCAAGCCAACTTCTGGGACGACAATGCCAAGGCGCAGCAGGTGCTCAAGGAAAAAGCCAGCCTTGAGCAGTTGATTTCGCGCTTCGAACGTACCGAGCGGGCTTTGGAAGATGCCCAGGTACTTTTGGAGCTTGCGGGTTCGGAGAACGATCAAACCGCGACCGCCGAGGGCGAGCAAGCTTTGAAGGAAATCGACTCCGAGATTGCCTCGCTCGAGCTGTCGTCGATGTTGTCGGGCGAACAGGATCGCAACAACTGTTTCATCGAGATCAATGCCGGCGCGGGCGGGACCGACTCGATGGACTGGGCGGCAATGCTGTTGCGGATGTACACCCGGTTCTGCGAGCGAAGAGGCTGGCAGGTGGAAATCACCGATTACGTCGCCGGCGAGGAAGCCGGACTGAAGAACGTGTCGATCTCGGTCCGCGGTGAATACGCCTATGGTTACTTGAAGGCGGAAAACGGTGTCCACCGACTGGTGAGGATTAGTCCGTTTGACGCCAATGCTCGACGTCAGACCTCGTTCGCCTCGGTTTTTGTCTACCCGGAAGTAGACGATCAGATCGAGATCGACATTGCTGAAAAGGATGTCCGGACCGACGTGTTCAGGGCCTCCGGCGCAGGAGGCCAGAAAGTGAACAAGACTTCTTCCGCGGTTCGGCTAACCCATTTGCCGACCGGCATCACCGTTGCGGTGCAGAACGAGCGCTCCCAGCATGCCAATCGTGATGTTGCGTGGAAGATCCTCCGTTCGCGCTTGTACGAGATGGAGGTCAAGAAGCGGGAAGCTGCGAGGCAGGAAGTGGAGGCAGGGAAGAAGGACATCGCGTTCGGCTCGCAGATCCGAAGCTACGTCCTCGCTCCGTATCGCCTGGTCAAGGACCATCGTACCGGTGTCGAGACTGGCAATGTCGACGCTGTTCTGGATGGTGCGATCGATGATTTCATTACCGCGCAACTGATGGGCATCAAAAACCCGAACCGGGGCCCGGCGGAAGCTTGAGCAGCTCGCAAGCCCGGTGTTAGTTTGCCGCGCCCTCGAGCCCCATGGCAGACCCCGAATCTGGAACCAGCGAAGGTAAAAAAGAGCACGAAATCTACGAGTCCCGGCTCGAGAAGGCGCGCAAGTGGCGCGAGCTCGGCTTCAACCCGTGGGGAAATGGCTATCGACCCGAGCACCTGGCCGCCGATGTGATCGATGCGCATCGGGAGCAAAGCGCGGAGCAGTTGGAGGATGCGGTCGGTCCGGCTTACCACGTGGCCGGACGAGTCATTGCGCTGCGCTCTTTTGGCAAGGCGGCGTTTCTCAAGCTGCGAGACCGTTCGGGTGAAATCCAGGTGCATCTGAAAAAAGACGTTCTCGGTGACGGCTACGAGCTATTTCGCCTCACCGACCTGGGCGATCTCGTCGCGGTGATCGGAACGCCGTTTCGATCCAAAACTGGCGAGCTGACGCTGGCGGCGGCAAAGTTTTTTCCGGTGACCAAGTCGTTGCGAGCCCTCCCAGAGAAATGGCACGGGCTGGTCGATGTGGAGACGCGGTACCGGCAGCGATACCTGGACTTGATATCGAATCCGGAAGTCAAGGAGGTCTTTCGAAAGAGAATCGAGTTGATTCGATTTACTCGCGAATTCTTCGACGCCCGCGACTTCCTCGAGGTGGAAACCCCGATGATGCATCCGTTGGTCTCGGGCGCGAATGCCAGACCCTTCATCACCCATCACAACGCACTGGATATCGATCTCTATCTGCGAATTGCTCCCGAGCTTTACCTCAAGCGCCTGGTGGTGGGTGGTTTGGACCGGGTTTATGAGATCAATCGCAACTTTCGGAACGAAGGGATCAGTACCCGGCACAACCCTGAGTTTACGATGCTGGAGTTTTACCAAGCCTATGCCACCCACGAAGATCTGATGCAGCTTACCGAGGAGTTCTTCGCCGAGGCGGCTGAGCGAATTCTTGGCACCACGCGCATCACCTACCAAGGGGTTGCGATTGATTTGCAGAGGGGCTGGCGGCGAATTCCGATGATCGACGCGATCCGGCAGGCAATTCCACGACTCTCCGAACGGGATTTCTCGGATTTGGAGAAACTTCGCGCCGAAGTGTCGCATTTCGCGGCCAGCGAACACGATCGCGCAGCGGTGGGTCAGATGGACCAGGGCCAACTTCTCGCCGCTCTTTTCGAGCAATACGTGGAGGAGAAGTTGGTCGGGCCGGTCTTTATCACCGAATTTCCGACCTCGATCAGCCCGCTCGCCCGGAGGAACGACGCTCGCCCGGAAATCGCCGACCGCTTCGAGTTGTTTGTCGCCGGTCGAGAGCTGGCCAATGGGTTTTCAGAGCTCAACGATCCCCTGGACCAAAAAGAGCGATTCCTCGCGCAGCTGGAGGCAAAAAAACGCGGTCGGTTGGAAACAATGGACTACGACGATGATTACATTCGCGCGCTCGAGCACGGTATGCCACCTACCGCCGGGGAGGGGATCGGAATCGATCGGGTGGCGATGCTGTTTGCTGATCAGCCGTCGATCCGCGATGTCATTTTGTTTCCATTGCTGAAGCCTCCCGCCAGATGAAGCGCTAAGTGTCATCTGACCGCCATACCCTTTACCGCTGGGGATCTCTCTGGTCCGGCGCATTGCTGGCGTTTAGCGGCGTGGTGGTCGCGGTCATTGCCGCTGCTCAGGAGAAGCGGACTGCGGATCTGCTGGGAGAGCTTTCTTGGTCGGCGGTGGGCTGGGGCCCGCTCGCGGCGCTGTTGAAGGGCATTGGCGGGAACCTCTTGCGAGCTTCCGCCAGCCATTTCCCGCTTCCTTTGCTCGACACTCGTCTCTGGCTCGCTGCGGGGGGCCTGTGGATCGTCGGGTGGGTGCTGATTGGTCTGTCCATTCACTACATCGCTGCCCCGGGTGAAGCCCCCAGCCCAGCCCGCGGCGCCCCGCTGTACCAACGGCTCGCGCGCTACCGGGACTTCAATTGGGTGACTCTGCTCGCTTACGGAGGCGGTGTTCTGGCATCCGAGTTGGCGCTGATTCTCTTTCACACCATGCTGGTGACCGGCGTGCATTACGGCAAGAGTCCCGGTGGCGAGCCGCGACTGTTGCAGGCGTCCCCCACGGTTGCGTTCGCAATTTCGCTGCTGATTGGCTTCGCGGTTGCGTTCGCCAGCGGTTTTTTTGGTGCCGCTCGGGCCCGCAGGCTTGCCACACCGGAAGCCACGCTCGGCCTGCTCTATTTCGGGTTGCCAATTCCCCTTCTGCTGACCGCGATCTCCGCCAATCCCGACCTCCAGCTTCGGGTCGGATACCGATTGCGAGAGGTGTCGTACCTGGCCGGGCTGTTGGGTAGACCGGAGCTCGGGTACTGGTTGGTGTATCTCGGCCTCGCGCTGATGATGTTTTTGGGCATCACCACCGGCTTCGTGGTGACCGGCAGCGGCAAGGTGGACATTCGAAGTGGATTCGAACTCTTTATCGCCAGGCGGCATGTAGCGGTATTTCGGCCAAGCCTGCTGCTGTCGGTGCTCGCAATCCTGATGTTCGGCGTCATTCCGCCCCTGATCGTCTATGCGATCGTTCGTGCGGCGGAGGCAGCGGTCGAGCAAACCCGGATCCGAGCTCTGGGGTTGATCGACCCCTTGAAAGCCACTGAGGCGGTGCACCAGTGGAAAATGCGAGAGCAGACCCCCACTGCGATGATGACCACCCTTTCGGTCGGGGGGGTGGGCGTCGGGGTAATGGCCTTGATCATTGTGCTTTCGGTGATGAGCGGCTTCGAGGCCGATCTTCAGCAGAAGATTATCGGCACCAACGCCCAGGTGGTTGTTTCCAAGTACGCCGACAGCTTCTCGGAATACCGGGAAGTGATGGACAAGATTCGAAAGGTGAAGGGAGTGATGGGCGAAACGCCCTTCATTTTGAATGAAGTGATGATCTCCTCTGGACCGAACATCGCCGGAGTGATCATCAAAGGTATCGATCCAGCCACCGTTGGAAACGTTACCGACTTGCGGAAAAACATCTTGCCCGGCGGCTCGCTCGACGCTCTATCGCACCCGGAGACGATTGTCGCCCGATCGCCTGAGCAGCCTCGAAGGCCGGAGGACGACAAAGGCCAACCGGTCCTCCAGGGAATCATCTTGGGGCGGGAGCTCGCCGGCTCCTTGCATGTGAGTGTTGGCGATCGAGTGGACATCATCTCGCCTCTGGGGGGGGAGTTGGGGCCGCAAGGGCCGCTTCCCAAGAGCCGGCCGTTTCGCGTTGCCGGTATCTTTTACTCAGGGATGTACGAGTACGACGCGAAGTTCGTGTACATCCTCCTCGAGACGGCGCAAAAATTCTTCAATATGGAAGGGGCGAGTGGCGTCGAGGTCAGGGTCTCTGATGTCGACGATGCCCGCAGGATCGCCAAGGCGATCGGTCAAGAGCTGGACGGCTGGCCCTACCGAACCCGGGATTGGGGAGAGATGAACCGCAACCTCTTTTCCGCGTTGCGCCTGGAGAAGTTGGTGATGGCAATCATTCTGACGATCATCGTAATCGTCGCCGGCGGACTGATCGTGGCTACCGTGATCATGCTGGTTTTGGAGAAGAGAAAAGAGATTGCGGTGCTCAAGGCGCTGGGAGTCCCGGATGGAGGGATCGTGAAGATCTTTCTTACCGAAGGGCTCCAGATTGGGATTGCCGGAGGGTTACTAGGGCTGCTTTCCGGGATCTCCTGGTGTGTGCTGATCGAGAAGATCGGGATCAAGCTCGACCCGCAGGTCTATTACATTCCCGAGCTTCCGGTTAAGATCGAGCCCCTGCAGACAATCATCCCCGTTCTGATCGCCGTGCTGGTCACCTACCTGGCCTCGATTTATCCGGCGCTCAAGGCGTCGCAGGTTGAACCAGTGGAAGGGCTGAAGTCGGAGTGAAATCGATGCCGGCGCTGGAGGTGCGAAATCTTTTCAAGAGCTACTTCTTGCACGGCAAGCGAATCGACGTCTTGCGCGGGGTCTGGATGGATGTCGAGGCCGGCGAACTGGTGTCGCTGGTGGGTGCCTCAGGTTCTGGCAAAAGCACCTTCCTCCACGTAGTCGGGATGCTCGATGCGCCCGCCGCGGGGGAGATCCGCTTCGCGGGAAGAGACTTGTTCGAGATGAGCGACCCCGCGGTGGCGGATTTCAGAAATCGGACGATCGGGTTCGTCTTTCAGAGCCACTATTTGCTGCCCGAGTTCACCGCGCTTGAAAATGTGGCGATGCCGGCGCTGATTCAGCGCTGGGAACGCGGCTCGGCGCTCCGAAGAGCGCGAGAGTTGCTGCTGCGGGTGGGCCTGGAGAAGCGCATCGATCATCGACCGGGTGAGCTGTCAGGGGGCGAGGCGCAAAGGGTGGCACTGGCCCGCGCGCTGGTGCTCAAGCCGGCATTGCTGCTTGCGGACGAACCCACCGGGAATCTCGATCCGGTTACCGGGGAGGGCATTCATCAACTCTTGCGGGAAGTCAACCGAGAGCTGGGAATCACCGCCATCGTGGTGACCCACAACGAAGCTTTGGCGCAGTCAATGCCTAGGCGGCTGCGCCTGATTGACGGACAGGTGCTTCCAACCTAAATGCAAAAGCGCGTGGACCGTCTATAACGGCTGTGGCTGCGATCCTCGCTTTTTGCGTTGTGGCTGGCGGATCGGATCTCCTAGAGTCCCCGGCCCTGAATCGGCCGATTGCTTCCTTGGAGTTTCAAGTTACCTGGTTTTTCTGCGTTTTTCGGCGGCTCCTGGTCCTCGCGATGGCCAGCATGGCCGTATCTACGCCCGCTTTGGCCCAAGCCCGCAGTCGAACCAGCGGGCTACAATTGGTGGCCACCGACGGGGGCACAACCCCCGAGCCGTCCTCGCCGGTGGCCGAGACCATAGACGGTGGCGTGCGCTTGGCGCCCCCCGGAGAGACCGCGGCTGGGGACGAGAAGATCATCGAGATCCGAATCGAGGGTAACCGGCGGGTCGAGCCCGAGGCGATCCGGCGCGCGCTGAAGCAGAAGGTTGGGGAGATTTTCGATCGAGAGAGGACGGTCGAGGATCTTCGATCGCTGTGGGGGCTGAACTACTTCTCGGATGTTCAATTGCTGATCCAGCGCACCGCCGGTCCCGGTGTCATCTATGTGGTCCGAGTGATTGAGCGCCCGGCGGTTCGCGAGATCAAGCTCGAGGGCAATGAGGAGCTGTCCCGGGACGACTTCAAGGAAGCAATCGATCTCAAGCCCTATTCGATCCTGGACCTGGACGCGGTGCGAAGGAACGCGAAGAAGATCCAGGACAAGTACGTGGAAAAGGGGTTCTTTCTTGCCGAGGTGACCTACCGGCTGGACCCGGTCAGTCAGACAGCTCCCGTTCCAGCTCGGCGAGGAGCGCCGGTGATCCGCCCCCAGCCGGGTGATGAGGTCGACGTGGTGTTCGTGATCCGCGAGCACGCGAAGGTGATGGTCAAGTCGATCAATTTCCTCGGGACTTCCAGGGTTCCGGCCAGCGATCTGAAGGCGGTGATGTTTACGCGGGAGGGCGGTTGGCTCTCGTTTCTCACCAGCGAAGGTACCTACCGAGAAGAGATCTTCCAGCGAGACCTGACGATCATCCAAGCCGTCTACTATGACCGGGGCTTCATCAACGTGAAGGTGGAGAAGCCGACGGTCTCCCTCTCCCCTGACAAGCGCTTCATCTACATCACGATCAAGCTGGAGGAGGGGGAGGCCTATTCGATTGGCACGCTCGATTTTTCCGGCGAGCTGCTGGTGTCCAAGGACGAGCTGAAAAAAATGATGACCTCACACCAGCATGAGTTGTTCAATCGGTCCAAACTCGCTCGCGACATCAACGCATTCACCGACGTGTACCTCGATCAGGGATATGCCTACGCCAACATCACCCCAGTTACCCAGGTTCACCCGGAAGCCCGGGTGGTGGATCTCACTTTCGAGTTCCAGAAGGGGCGCAAGGTTTACATCGAGCGAATCGACATTGTTGGGAACACCAAGACCCGCGACAAAGTGATCCGGCGCGAGCTTCGGGTCTACGAGGGGGAGCTCTTCTCCGGTACCGGACTTCGTAAGAGCAAAGAGCGGGTGACGGCGCTCGGTTTCTTCGAAACCGTAGATATCAATCATAAGCCCGGCAGCGATGACTCCAAGGTCGTGGTTCAGGTGGAAATCAAGGAAAAGGCGACCGGAACCTTTCAGGTGGGCCTCGGATTTTCAAACGTCGAGAACTTCATTTTCACCGCTCAAATTGCGCAAAATAACTTTCTCGGCTGGGGCCAAACGGCCGCGCTCTCGGCCCAGTTGTCTTCGCTGCGTTCATTTGCGCAGCTATCCTTTCTCGACCCTTATTTCCTCGATACCAATTTTATTTTCTCGATCGATTTGTATCGGGTGCAGGCCGACTACCAGGGCTTCGTCCGCGACGCGCTGGGCGGCGACGTGAGTCTCGGTTACCACATCTTCGAAGACGTGATTGCGAACCTCACCTACACACGCGAGTACGTGAGAGTAGATCCCGGCCGTGGTTTCGACCAAATTCCCCTCGCCAATCGATTCCGCAATGGAACGACCAGCTCCCTCCGCCTTTCGGGTTCTTGGGACCGGCGGGACAATCGGCTGTTTCCCTCCAGGGGGTTTTTTCAGTTCGCCTCGGTTGAGGTTGCTCCGCGCTTTCTCGGGGGTTCGTACCTGTTTGCTCGCTACTCCGCCTACTCGCGGTGGTACTTTCCTTTGTTCTGGGGTTTCGTGTTCAAGACCAACACCACCTTTGGCTACATTCAACAGCTGGACGCGAATTCACCGGTTCCGGTGTCGGAGCTGTACTTTCTCGGCGGAATCAACACCGTCCGCGGATATTCGCTGAGGTCGATCACCCCGACGATTAGCGTCGGCTCCTCATCGAGACCGGACGCTCCCCTGGTCACCACCTTTGGAATTGGCGGCAATAAGCAGGTGATTTTCAACTTTGAGCTGGAGTTTCCGATTTTCGAAAAAGTGGGAATTAAAGGCGTCGTCTTCTACGACGCCGGCAACGCCTTTGCGGCCACTCAACCATTTTTTCGGGATCCCCAATATCCACTCTTCCTCGGTCTGTTTCATTCCGTAGGTTTTGGCTTGCGTTGGTTTTCCCCGATCGGCCCGCTGCGGTTTGAGTGGGGGTTTCCACTCTATCGGAGGCCAGGAATTGACCAGCCTGTCCTCTTCGAATTCACGATTGGCAATTTCTTCTGATATTAGAGACGCTGGATCAACGGTCCGAGTAAGGAGCTCAAACGAATGCTCTGGCGAATGGCCTGGGTGGCCGCTGCGATCGCGATTTGCCTACCGTCGCGGGCGATCGCCGATGTCAAAGTGGGATACGTGAACATCCAGCGAGCCCTCGACGAGCTCGAGGAAGGTAAGGCAGCCAAGGCTCGCTTACAGGGCCTGTTGGAAGCCAAGCAGAAAGAGCTCGACAAAGAGCGAGACGCGCTCCGCAAGGAGAAGGAGCTGCTGGACAAGCAGGCCGGGCTGATGAGCGAGGAGGTGCGACTGCAGCGCCAAAACGATCTGCAGCAAAGGCTCGTGGAGCTGGCGCAGAGGTGGGAAAAGGGAACCGCGGAGTTGACCAACAAGGAACAAGCCGAGCTGCAAGCGATCTTCACCAAGCTGTATCCAATCATTGAAATGATCGCTGAACGGGAAGGTCTGACCATGGTGTTCAACAAGACGTCGGCTATGGTCTACGGCCAGCCTCGCTTGGATTACACCAACGAAATGATTCGGCTGTACCGTGAACGCAATCGGGGCAAAGCGGGCGCGGGCGAGTCGGTGGTCAACAATACGGCCGGAGCCGGGACGTCGCAGGGATCGAAAACAGCTGCTCCGAAAAAAGGCGCCAAGAAGTAGGTGCTTGATTGGCTAACCCACCGTCGCGATCATTGTCGGAGCTTGCCATTCTGGTCGGTGGGGAGGTGTTAGGCGATTCCTCTTCGCTGATCACCGGCGTCAATGGCCTGGCGGAGGCGGGCCCGACCGAAGTTTCGTTCTACGCCAACAGCCGGTACCGCAATCGGCTCGCGAACACCCGCGCAGCGGCGGTACTGGTCGATGCCGAGCCGTCCGGCAAGCATCGCGACGGGATTAGCTGGGTTCGGGTCAAGAATCCGCACCTGGCTTTTGCCAAGATCGCCGGGCTTTTTGCGCCCCCGCGCAGTTCCACGCCGGGCGTTCGTCCCGGAGCCCATGTTCACCCCCAGGCGAAAGTTCACCCCGAGGCGACGGTGATGAGCGGTGCGACGGTGGAGCGCGGAGCAACCGTGGGCGCACGTACGGTGTTGTTCCCCGGAGTATTTGTTGGCGAAGAGTCGACCCTTGGGGAGGACAGCCTGGTTTACCCGAACGTCACCGTTCGGGAACGCTGCGTGATTGGCTCGAGGGTGATTCTTCATGCCTCCTGCGTGATCGGCGATGATGGATTCGGGTTTGCGTTCGATCCGGAGGTTCCCGAGCACTACAAGGTTCCGCAGCTTGGGATTGTGCGGATCGAGGACGAGGTTGAGGTCGGCGCGTGCAGCTGCGTCGATCGCGCCACCGTTGGCGAGACAGTGATCGGCCGGGGAACGAAGATCGACAACTTGGTTCAAATTGCGCACAACGTGAAAATTGGCCCGATGACGCTGGTTTGCGGTCAA
>WNFE01001000.1_pt1 | contig 24118 bp, 17 predicted proteins | sample 5400451 | NCBI WGS metagenome assembly WNFE01 (sample SAMN13153344, study PRJNA577476) | soil metagenome | isolation source: 200 cm saprolite under Douglas fir tree site 2 hole 2 | place: USA:California | collected 2015-04-18
TCTTGCCGGTGGTCAGTCGAGTGACGTCGAGGAGATCGTCGACGAGTCGAACCAAGATGACTACCTGCCGTGCGATGATTTGCCGTGCTTTCGCGTTGCGCTCGTCGAGCGGATCCGTGACTTCGACGATGTGTAGCGCGGTCGTGATAACGCCCAGGGGGTTGCGCAGCTCATGGCCGAGCATGGCGAAGAACTCGTCCTTGGTCCGGCTCGCCGCCTCCGCCTCGGCCTGGGCGCGCTCGCGCTCGCCTTCCACCCGCTTCCGCTCGCGCACGTCGAGGCCGATGCCGACGCGCATGTCGTCGGCCAGCCGGACGTTCGTCCACGACGTCGCGATGACCCGGCCATCCTTCGTGGTCATGTCGACGTCCTGCCAGCCGGGCGGGCGCGTGTCCATGTACGCGCGGATCCTCGCCCGGTACGCCGGATCGGGATAGCACTGCGCCATGAGGTCGACCTGCCGGGCCTCCGCCGTGGCCCAGCCGGTCAACCGCCTGAACTCCCGGTTGAGTCGCAGGACCTTGGTATTGGGTTCGCACACGCTGATCATCACCGGAATGCGATCAATGACGGTTTGCAGCAGCGCGCTCTCTCGGTCGCGGACCCAGACGAGCGCGGCCATGCTCAAGGTCATCACGGCCATCGTCGCCAGAAACGTCTGCAGCATCAGGAGCGAGTCCGCTGGGGCGACGAGGGCAAACGGGCCAAACCCGCGGAGCGTCCCGTGCAGGGCGATCCCGGAAAGCAGGAGGACGGCGGTCGCCGCCGCGCGCCTGCCAAAGCGGAATGCGGCCCAGACCAGCGGTGGGAGACAGAGGACCGCTAGAGGGTGCCGGGGGCTGAGCGGCGACAGTCCGCCGAAAACCACGTACCCGGCACCAACCACGGAAAGCAGCAGGCAGGCCGCCTCGAGCGGGTGCCTCAACAGCAGCGACGACCGGCGATCGGCCCAGAGGAGCAGCGGCGGCGCGACGATGAGCGCCCCGGTGAGATCCCCGAGCCACCACGTGGCCCAGATGGGGCCGACGTCGGCCCACCGCGTGTAGCCGGCGAGGGCCAGGCTGGCCACGCCCATCGTGGCGCTGACGAGGGCACCCGGCACGACGGCCACCACGAACGCGAAGATGTCCTGCGCGCGCTCGAAGGCGTATCGGCCGCGGGCGAAGCGGTTGACCAGCCAGGCGCCGAGGAACCCTTCGAGTGTGTTGCCGGCCGCGATGCCGAGCGACGTGGCGACCGACCCGGCTGTGGTGACGTTGACCAGAAAGGCGCCCACCGCCACCGCCGGCCACACGCGAGGGCCGAACAGCAGGAACGCCGCGAGCGCGATGCCGGTCGGCGGCCAGACCGCGGTGGCGCTCGCGTGAACGATGGCGAGGTGGAGCCCCAGCTTGCCGGCCAGCACATAGAGCGCGGTGAGAGCCGCGAGCACCGCCCAACGTGCCGCCGGGGAGCGGAGGGCCGCGATGTATGGGCCTCTATCGTAGCCCTCCTGGGACACGGCGTCGCCCGGGGGCTCCATTGCAGGGCCATCGTAGCTGAATACTCGCGCCGACACCAAGCCCACGAGTGGGGCCCATCTGGGCGAGGCTGAGGCGTCGTATCGACGCGCGCACCCCTTGAGGACGGGACGCTGACATTGTTCTGTCCAGGTCGGTTCAGATGCAACGTCCCAAGGCGACCGGGCCCGATGTCACGGTGGACGACGCCGAGAGGCGTGGTCGTGCCATGACGGACGACATCCGCCTGGGCGCCGGCCGCCCTGTCCGCCGGCGCCCGTCACCATGGAGCACCGCCTAGGTATTCGGGGGCGCAGCCGAGATGTCAGCGAGCACCGAGCCGACATCGCGTTCCACCGCGATGTCCCCAATCGTCAGCATGCCGATCACCCGGCCGCCCGCCTCGACCGGAAGCCGCCGAATGGCCTTCTCGCGCATCACCCGCACGGCATGGCTGACCCCATCGTCGGGCGACACCGTCGTCAGGACGCGACTGCAAATATCGCCGACGCGAGTCTGATTCGGGTCGAGCCCTTCGGCCAGGACGCGGACAACGATGTCGCGATCGGTCAAGATGCCATGCAAGCGCTCATCGCTCTTCACGACGAGGACGTCGCCGATGTCCGCCCCGCGCATGAGCTGGGCCGCCGCCGCCACCGTCTGGTCGGCATCCAGGGTCTTCGGTCGGGAGCTCATAACGTCGAGGATGTTGTCATGCACTGGAAGTCCTTCGTTGTCCCTTGGGCTTACCGGACGAACGTCGCCTTGGCCCGGCGCGACGAGAACATGTATACGCTCCAGCCGCCTCCCATCGTCAGGATGAGCGGCATGTATACGGAAGTGCGGTTCACGCCGCGCAGGACGGACTACGCCTTCCGCGGAGGACGGCGAGACTTCGAGGAGCACCTCGGCACAGCGCACACAATAGGCAACCGCTTCGATGACAACAGCACAGCCCCAGCAGCACTGACGCCCGCAGCCGACGCAGCCGAGATCGTCGAAGAGACGCAGAAAAGGACTTCCGCAGCGACAAGTCCCTGTCATGCTTGTCCACCTCTGGAGCGCTCGTCGTCCTTCTCCGGCACGTCTTCATCCTGATCGTCTTCGCTCGGGTTATCAGCCGTGATGGGCTCCTGCGGGACTTTCTCCATGAGACGCTTCGGGTCCTGTTCGTCGCCTTGTATGCTCATGCGTGGCCTCCTGTACGCGAGCCTTAGTCCTCGAATACCTGCCCAGGGTTCACTGTGATCGCCCCGTACCACACGCTCGCCGGTGCGCCGTAGCTTGCCAGACGGACGTGCAAGAACTGGTCGTCTTGTACCTCCTTGGTGACGCATCCGAGGACCACTGTGGCGATGCCGATCACGAACACGATCATCCGTGTTTTCATGGCCATTGCCTCCCTCAGTCAGGAACACTGCCGCGACGGCTCAGTTAACTAGACAGAGTTAGTCAGAGGGGCCGCATAGCGTATGCCAGGGAGCGATACGGCCAAGAGCGCGACTGTTAATGCAAATTACTCGCGCCTCCCTTACGGGATGCTATTGGACGGAAGGAACTACCGTGTAAAGTCTGCCTGGATTACGGAACAGCCGAGTCTCTTCGTTTCGTGTTACGGCTGCAAGACCGAGCGGCGCGACAAGGGGGTCTCGCGGGCGCCCGGCATGCGACACGGGCACGCCCAATGCGAACCCATTTAACCTGCGACTCGAAGGTGGCACGGGAGCCCGGTCTCGATTCCGCCTTGGCCTGGATGCCCTTGGGTGTCAGTGCTGTGCGGGACCTGGCCAGCCGCGGTCGTCTTGGCGGCATCGAGTGACCGCGCACCGCCCGGGAACCAGGCGTCTTCACTCCTGCGCGGTAGCGCCGAACGTGTCATCAAACGAGCGGCCGCGTAGCAGGTCGCCCATTCGTTCTGGGAGGGGAAGCCCCTGCCCGGTGACCCGATCGATCTCTCCCCCCATGGAGGCCAAGTGAATGGACTACGCCGCGCTCCTGGAAGCACTCACAGACTTCTTCACGAGGGTGCACCACGATCCCAGCGTCACCCGGGCTCGGGCGGCCGCCGTCATTCATATCGCCTAGCAGCACGACGAGGCGCTGGTGGGTTTTACGATGATCTGTCCTGTCACGACCAACCAGGTGTACCCGTACGTGATGTTCGAGGAGGCGCAATGCAATCGCGGTGGAAACCCTCGATCGGTTCATGCAGGAACAGCAGGGAGGCAATGCATGAGCCCCGCTGAGGTCGGGCTCGACATGGGAGGAGTCCCCCGGGGAGCCCAAGTCGGACCTGGCGCCGGACGAACTTGCCCTCCTCTTCCGCCACCGGGAGGAAGACGAGCGAACGATCGCCCATCGACTGAAGCGCAGCCCGGAGAATGACCACCTGCCGCTGACTGCCGCCGCCGGCGAAATTGGCCAGAGTCGCCCCACTGATTCCTAGTCAGCCGATAGTCCAGAACGCCCCATCCGGGCTCGTTCCCGTTGACCCACTGATTCCGGATCGGGGTCTCGGTGCGTTCTCCAGACACACAAGGATGGACAGAGGATTTCCAATCCTGGGGACGTCGGGGTTCGCGTCGCCAGGTCGGTCGGGATCTGCTGGCGCTGCTCCCGCCGGGAGCGTCAGACCGCTGTAGCTCCGCTCGCTGTCCCCCGGGCGCCACGCCGCCTGACGACCCTCGTAGGCTCGACGACTTCGGCGACGACCTCATTGATCAGGTCAGAATCAAAGGAAGCGTCCGCGGGACGGGGAACCTGCTAGATTGAATACGTATAGTCCCAGAGGCGCCTGGGAGCGTGCTCCCTGTGTTCTCTGCTGTGTCCTATCCTGTCGCAGTTGAACCCGAGCCTGGGGCGGTGGAGGGGTGACGCGGAGCGCGCGAGCGCGTCACAGCGCCTCTCCGATCCATGACGACCTCCGCCGGGGCCAGCAGGAGGACCTCGCCGGCGGGGACCGTCCCGACCGCCGCGTCCTCCCGACAAAGCCGATAGACGCGGGGATCCGCGGGTAGATCCTGCCACGGCAGCACGATCGTTCGCGACTCGGCGGTGTTGCGATTGATCGCGATGACGCCCCGGTGGTGGTGCCGGTCCTGTCAGACCATCGGCGGATGACCACCACGTCGTTGCTGCTGGTCGCGATCGAGCTGAGGACACCCTCGGTGCGCAGCAGGGGGTGGCGGCGCTTGAGCGCGTTGACGTGCCCGATGAATCGGACGAGGTCGAAGGCCCCGTCCTCCCAGTCGGACGGGCGCGTGGTCACCACGTCGAGCGGTCGCCGGAACCCAAACTCGTAGCCGATCGTGAGTTGTACTCCTTCCGAGAATACCGCGGCGAACGCATATCGCTGACGCTGGACCAGCTCATGGGCCGAGGTCTCCGCGGCCAGCCGGGGCGTGTCGTGAGACTCCGGGAAGGAGATGGACGGGACCACGTCCCGCAGGCGCTCGTGTTGCTCGAGGCACCACGGCTGACTGAAATCCCACCACTTGGAGCTGTTGTAGAAGTAGTCGAAGCCGACGAAGCCGAGCGCGTCGATCTCTTCCAGACGAGCGCCCAGCGTCTCGGCCACGAAGAGCGTGGCGGGCTCGCGAGCCTTGGCCCGGGTGATCAAGCGCTCCCAGAGAGCCGTCGGCACTTTGTAGGCCGCGTCGCAGCGGAAGCCCGTGAACCCGACATCCATGAGCTGGAACAGCAGGCGCTCCCAAAATTGCCACAGCTCGTCGCGATCCACGGCTCCGTTGTTGTCGATCTCGGCGAGGTCACCCCATACTGTCACGTTGTCCGCGTTGGCCGGATCGATGGCGAAAGGGCTCATCAGCTCGCCCTGCGCATCCCGCCGATACCAGCCAGGCCGGCTCGCGACGAGCGGGTTGTCCTTGGCGGTGTGGTTGATCACCAGATCCACCATCACCGACAGGCCTAGATCCCGGATCGATCGGATGGTGGGAGCCAGCGCGTCAAGGCCCGAGAGCGTCTCGTCCGGCGCCAGAAGAGGGTGCAGCCGATCGTAGTGCTTGATCGCGTAGAGGCTGCCCGAGAAGCCCGGGTAGAGGACTGAGTTCAGGTAGATCCAGCCGAACCCCATGCGTCGAGCGCGCTCGGCGTGCTCGACCCAGCGGGGGGCTTGACCCGCCAGGGTTGGGAACAGGTTATAGATGATCGGGTGTCGCGCCGCCACGGGCGCCTCGGATTCCGCGGACGTGGGGCGAACCTGCTCCTCCGGGTCTGGCAGAACGGGTACGTGGATCGGCGTCATCTTGGCCCTCCCTCCCCGGGGATCCCTGAAGTCCCCGTCGTATGCGTTGTCCGTCAAAGAGGCTTGCACAGCTTCGGGTCTTGCGACGGTGCTGGACGTCCCAGGACAAGAACCAGAGTTGGAACAACGCTAGCGGTGCAGAGGTGCTAGCCGAAACCACCCTCGTGCGCAACAGGCCAAGCGTCGGGCGCACGCTTAACGGAGGTGTGCGGCCAGCACCGTGGCGATCCCGAGGAATGAGAAGAGGCCAGTGACGTCGGTCACCGTCGTCAGGACGATCGAGGAGGACTGCGCCGGGTCTTGACCGAATCGACGGAGGCCGATCGGTACGAGGGCTCCGGTGATCCCTGCCATCACCATCGAGATCACCATGGCGCTCACGATCACCACCACCAGTCCCGCAGACCGGCTCCAGACCCGCACCGCCAGGGCGGTGGTGAGCGCGACCGCCACCCCGTTGATCAGCTCCACGCTGGCCTCTTTCCAGACCATGTGCGGCCAGTGACGCAGACTGATCTCCCGCAACACGAGCCCTCGCATGGTGACGGCGAGCGCGGGCGCTCCGGCGTTGCCCGATTCCCCGGCCACCACCGGCAACAGGACGGCCAGCGCCGTGACCTGAGCGATGACGTCCTCGAACAGAACTTCCGGACGAGCGACCGTAGCCGGACCCCCCTCTCCCCCGGCCAGGACGATGGCCCACGGCGACCCGCCGGCGGAGCGGACGGGCCCCGCATGGTCTTGGCGACAATAGAACGGCTGAAGGACCACGGATCCCTCGTTTAAGCCACGCGCATCGCACTCGCACGATCCGTCTCCGCCGACGGCCTCCGCAACTCTCCACATGGGGCTAGTGCACGGTATACAATCCTCTTCGGACGTGCCCATTGAACTTTGGTCCAATGGGCCCGCGTGCCATGCGGATTGATCATGGCCTCCGCGGACCAGCATGGGCTTCAGCCGCCGAACCCTACAGGTCGCGCTCGACCGCCGAGAAGCAGTCGAACGGACGCCAGTCGACGATATGGAAGCGCCCATCGGCCAGCTGACCTACTGCATGCCCACAAGCGTCGACTGGGAGACGAACCGCATGGCATCGAAGACTCCGCAATCTGACCCACCCGGCCCACCCTCGGGTGAGGCCGTCCGCGTGACCCTCGAGCGCTTCGCGGCCGAGCGGCTCGCCGAGTTGCTGCCGCGGCAGCGCTGGTTCGCCAGCAAGGGTCGGCCGATCGCCTCCGTGGCCGTGCGCGACGCCGCGTCGCTCGGCGGCCGCGCGCCCGGGGCCGTCCTCACCCTGCTCGACGTCGTGTTCGAGCAGGGGCCCGGCGAGACCTACGTCGTGCCGCTGCTCGGGTTGGCCGACGGCCGAGACGACGCCACCGTGCTCGGGCAGGCCGAGGCGGACGGCGTGCAACTCCGGGTCGCGGAGCCGTTCGACGACTCCGCCTTCTGCGGCGCCCTTCTCCGCGCCTTCGCCGGGGATCTGATTCTCCCCGCCCGGCATGGCACGGTGCGTTTCGTGCGCGCCGGCGCCTTTCCGGCCGGGCCGGCGACGGCCGGGCTGGTCGCGCGCCGGCTCAAGGGCGAGCAGTCGAACACTTCCGTCGTGTACGGCGATACGTTAATTCTCAAGACGTTCCGCCGGCCGGAGGCTGGCGTGAACCCCGAGCACGAGATGACGGGCTTCCTGACAACGCGGGCCCGCTTTGCCCACGTGCCGCAACTCGCGGGCGCCGTCGAGTACGACCCCGCCGAGGGCCCGCCCATCACGTTGGGCGTGCTGCATCTCTTCACGCGGAACCAGGGGGACGGCTGGGGCTGGGCGCTCGAGCACCTCGCCCGGCTGCGCGAGTTCGTGGCGGCCCACGAGCGGCACGAGCTGCTCACCGGCGAGCGGCTCGTCGAGCTCGTGCGTGACTTCTCGGCCGGCGTTCTTGGCGCGCTCGGGCGGCTCGGCGAGCTCACCGGGGGGCTGCACGTGGCACTCGCCTCCGATCCGGGCGACCCGGCGTTCGCCCCCGAACTGATCGCCGACGCCGACGTCGCGGGATGGCGCACGCGGATGGCGGGCGACCTCGAGCGCACGCTCCGGATCCTTCACGATCGCCGCGGTCACCTGACGGCGGCCGGCCGGCAGCGTGCCGAGGCGCTGCTGGCGGAGCCCATGGGGCTCGCGGCGTGCCTCGAGGGGCTCGAAGTGCTCCCCAGAGAGGGCTGCCACAAGATCCGGATCCACGGCGACTACCATCTTGGTCAGACTCTCCGGACCGACGGCGACTTCGTGATCCTGGACTTCGAGGGCGAGCCGGCGCGGCCGCTGGCCGAGCGGCGCGCCAAGCACTGCGCCCTGCGCGACGTCGCGGGCATGGTGCGGTCGCTCGACTACGCGGCCGCGACCGCTTTCGGCGAGGGAGGAGCGGTCCAGGAGGCGGGCGAGACGTGGCGGCGGCTCGCGGTGGATGTGTTCCTCGACGCCTACCTCGAGGCGACCCGCGCCGCCGCGGCGCGACTGGTGCCCGCCTCGCGGCCGGCGCTGGGCGCCGCGCTCGCCGCCTTCGCGCTCGACAAGGCACTCTACGAGGTCCGCTACGAGATCGACAACCGCCCGACGTGGGTCGAGGTCCCGCTCCGCGGTCTCGAGCGGCTCCGGGCGGGGAGGGCCGGGTCATGAGCCGGCCGACACTCGAGGCGCGCGCGATGGAGGCCATCGTGCGCGGCGAGCACGGCGATCCGTTCGCCGTCCTTGGCCCGCACCGCGTGACGACCAACGGCCGCGTCGGGACGGCGGTCCGCGCGTTCGTGCCCGACGCCCGGGCCGTGCGGCTGGTGGGCCCCGACGTGCCGGGCGCGCCGCACGAGATGACCCGCGTCCACACGGAGGGCCTGTTCGAGGTCGTGGTCTCCGGGCGCGCCGCGCCGTTCGCCTACCGCCTCGAGGTCGACGGCGTCGACGGCAAGCGCAGCACGGTCGACGACCCGTACCGTTTCGCGACGACGCTCGGCGACTACGACCGCCACCTCCTGGCCGAGGGCACCCACTACGAGGCTCACGAGCGGCTCGGCGCCCATCTGCGCGTGCTCGACGGCGTGGCGGGGACGGTATTCGCGGTGTGGGCGCCGAACGCGCGGCGGGTGAGCGTCGTCGGCGACTTCAACGGCTGGGACGGTCGGCGCTACCCGATGCGCCTGCACCCCGCCAACGGAATCTGGGAGGTGTTCGTGCCCGGCCTGGGCGAGGGGGAGCGGTATAAGTACGAGATCATCACTCGGTCGGGCGAGCCGGTCGCGCTCAAGGCCGACCCGTACGCCTTCGCATTCGAGCTCGACACACCGCGGACGGCCTCGGTCGTCACCGCGCTCGAGCACCAGTGGAATGACGGCGCCTGGATGGCCGAGCGCAGCCGGCGCCAGGGGCACGCGACCCCGATCGCGATCTACGAGGTCCACCTCGGGTCCTGGGCTCGGGTACCGGAGCAGGGTGACCGGTTCCTGACCTACCCGGAGCTGGCCGAGCGCCTGGCCGGCTACGTCAAGGATATGGGCTTCACCCATGTGGAGCTCCTCCCGGTGACCGAGCACCCGTTCTACGGCTCCTGGGGCTACCAGACGATCGGCTACTTCGCGCCGACGCGGCGCTTCGGGGCCCCCCGTGACTTCATGACGTTCGTGGACACGCTCCACCGCCACGGCATCGGCGTGATCCTCGACTGGGTGCCGGCCCACTTCCCGCGCGACCCGCACGGGCTCGTCTACTTCGACGGCACGCATCTCTACGAGCACGCCGACCCCCGGCAGGGCGAGCAGCCGGACTGGGGCACCCTGGTGTTCAACTACGGGCGCCGCGAGGTCGCCAACTTCCTCTTGAGCAACGCGCTGTTCTGGCTCGACCATTACCACGTGGACGGGCTGCGCGTGGACGCGGTCGCGTCGATGCTCTACCTCGATTACTCGCGCAAGGCCGGCGAGTGGGTCCCGAACCGCTTCGGGGGCAACGAGAACCTGGACGCGGTCGCGTTCCTCAAGCACTTCAACGAGGTGGTGTACGCAAGGCACCCGGACGTCATGACCTTCGCCGAGGAGTCGACGTCCTGGCCGATGGTCTCCCGCCCGACGCATCTCGGCGGGCTCGGATTCGGCTTCAAGTGGAACATGGGCTGGATGCACGACCTGCTTGGCTACATGAGCCGCGAGCCCGTGCACCGCAAGCACCACCAGAGCCAGCTGAGCTTCGGCCTGGTCTATGCGTTCCACGAGAACTTCGCGCTGCCGCTCTCGCACGACGAGGTCGTGCACGGCAAGGGCTCGCTCTACCAGAAGATGCCGGGCGACGCCTGGCAGAAGGCCGCGAACCTGCGCGCCTTCTACGGGTTCATGTACGGGCACCCCGGCAAGAAGCTCCTGTTCATGGGGGGTGAGTTCGGCCAGACTCGCGAGTGGAGCCACGACCGGAGCCTCGACTGGCACCTGCTCGACGCGGGCCCCTTCCACCTGGGACTCCAGCGCCTTGTGCGCGACCTCAACGGTGTGTACCGGCGCGAGCGGGCCCTGCACGAGGTGGATTTCGAGCCCGCAGGCTTCGAATGGGTGGACTGCAACGACTGGCAGTCGAGCGTGGTGGCGTTCCTGCGTCGGGGGCGAGACCCCGGGGACGTCGTGCTGGTCGTCTCCAACTTCACGCCCGTGGTCCGCTCGGACTACCGGGTGGGTGTCCCGCGGCCTGGTCGCTGGCGCGAGCTGGTGAATACCGACGCGGACGCGTACGGCGGCAGTGGCCAGGGCAACGCGGGCGGCGTCTGGGCGGAGCCCAAAGCATGGCACGGCCGGCCACACTCGCTCTCGCTCACGCTCCCCCCACTGTCGACCGTCATCCTGAAGCCCGCCGAGGCTGACTAGGCTAGGACACGTCGGCGGGCGGGTCCGCTGGGGCCGTGTCGTCGGCGGGCTCCAGGTGGCGGCGGGCGAGCAGGCGTCCGCGTCCGACACGGGCGCGGACGGTGGTGAGGACGTGCGCCACGTCGTCGTCGCTCGGTGGGGTCGCGGGGTGAAGGGTAAGCGGCCTGGCCGAGCTTCGCTGAAGACGCCGTCGAGGACCAGCGTGCTCAGGCCGAGCTGCTCGTCTAGCTCGCGGGGCAACAGCAGCCCGGCGTCGGAGGTCACCGTGGCGCGCCGGAACTCGACGCGGAGTTGGGGGTTGAACGAGAGGCGAACCCGGCCAGCTTTCGCGTCACCCACTGGATGGTGCCCTCCGCGCCAGCGAGGAGCCCCCGAGAGCGGCGTTTCAAAATGCGGGTTAAGGAGACTTGGCAAGTGAAGAACACGCAACCCACATGCTGAAAGCCCTTCGTGCGGCCGTAGCACCTAGGCACGTGCAGCGTAGGCTCACCCTCAGGGGTAGGCAGCCGTGCTAGGCTGAGATTCTCGCCTCACGAAAGGCGGGAGCGTCGTCGAGCGAGCGCCCCGGTGTGCGAGCCACGCGCCGGGGTGTTGTTATCTCAGAACGATATAAGACCCAATAAGCGGCCTCGCCTTATCCCTTCCGTCTTGACCCTTTCCTGGCCTTGTGGGGCCGCGTTTCAGTCTTCTGGCCGGTTCTCTCAGAGGTATCCGCTGGCTTCACCTTGAGCAGATCGGAGACAACGTCGTCAAAGGCGAGGCGATATAGAGACAGAGCCTTGCTGTGTCGGCCGGTGTTCGTCTTCACGTGCCCAGTCTAACGGCGATTCATCAGGATCCCGAGACCTCCTTGTAGGAGCCGGGCTGGAGCGTGAAACCATCCGGAATCTGGCCGCCCGGGTTCGACGCATAGCCACAGTTGTAATTGATGGTGGCGTTGCCGCCCGTATTCGTGTCGATGGTCGTCGACGAGGTGTCCCGGGATATTCAATCGACTTACAATCCGAGGTACGCTGGATCAGCGATTGGGTGATTCACGGCTCTCTCACCAGGATCGCAACGGGAAAATTGGCGAAGACCGTGCTCAGGGGCAGGGCCCCAGCCTGAACGGTCAGGCGCTCGCCCGTCAGCGGATTGAGGAGCCGGTGCCCAGCCTCGGGCGGTACGAGCAGGCGGGTCTGGTCGCCCCAGTAGTCCCCACCGATGGGCGGCTCTTCGCTTCCGCGGCGGGCCAGCAGGCGGGGGACGATCGTAAGCGCGACCGCATCCTTCCTGAGGCGCGCGAACGCGAGGACGTGTTCGGCCAGCGGCCCCTCCGTCTCGAGCGGCCGATACTCGCCCTCACGGAAGAGCGGCGCGTGGGCGCGGCGGCAGGCGAGGGCTTCGCGGATCAGGTAGAGCTTGCATCGGCCATTCTCCTTGGTCTTCACGAGCTCCTGGGCGAAGGTCGTCCGGTCGCTGACCTTCTCCGTCGCCGTGGCCAGCTTCTGGAGCATGCTCCGGCGGAGCTGCCAATCGACAGGACGCCGGTTGTCGGGATCGACCAGATTGAGGTCCCACAGCTCGCTGCCCTGGTAGAAATCTGGGACGCCCGGCGCCGTGACCTTGACGAGGGTCTGGGCCAGCGAATTGAGCGCGCCGAAGTGGGCGATGCGGGCCTGGAAGGTGAGGAAGTCATCCAGGAAGGGAGTCGAACGGCTCGCATCCAGGATGGCTTCGACGAAGCGCACGATCGCCTGGTCATAGCGCGAGTTCGGATTGATCCAGCTCGTATGCGACTTGGCCTCATGGATCGCCTTCAAAAGGTACGCTCGGAGGCGGTCCACGCCGATTGGCCAGGCCCCGACGAGCGTCTGGTAGATCAAATACTCAGTATTCGCCCCTGGCGTCGACTGGGCATCGACCGTCGTGCGGTGTTTTCGGTTCAGCTTCTGCCAGAGGGTAACTCGACGCCGCCTTTCATCGGGAATCTCCGAGAGGAGATTGATCCGGGCTCGCACGTCCTCACTGCGCTTGGTATCGTGGGTGGAGGTGGCCGACAGCCCGTGTGGGTATGTCCGCTGCCGCTCGACCATGGCCGTGTGGAACTCGGCCACCGGGGTACCGAAGCGGCTCGGGTCGGCGCCCACCTCGTTGAGCGACACCAGCCGGTTGAACCGGTAGAGGGCGGTGTCCTCGTAGCCTTTGGCGGTGACCGGCGAGGTGATCTGCTGGAACCGCATGGCGAACTCTAGCCGCTCTCGACGCTCGGCTTCCCGGGCCCAGGAGGGAAACCGCAGCGTGAGAATGTCCTGGATCCACTCATAGATCGATGGGCTGGTGAGCGGTGTCCGACGCTTTGCTTGCGCGACGGCTCGGGCGATGTACTCACGATCGCTCTCGCTCACGCCCCGCTGACCGTCTCCCACATAGGTGCGGTAGACGGGAAAGTTGGCGACGATCTCGGCCAGAGCGTTGGCGAGGCTCGCCAGCGTGAAGTCACGGGAGGACCGATGTTCCTCCGAGATCGCGTTCAGCCGGTGCGCGAGCATATTCAGCTCGGAGGCCATCGACGTCCGCATGACGAGCCGCTTGCATTCGTAGACGACTTCCCCAAAAGGCGGCCGCTCTCTGATGAGCCGGGCATAGAGGTGCTCCATCGCCCGCGCCTGGCTGCGGTCAACGAAGATCCCGTTCAGGAGGTTGAGGAAGTCGTATCCGGTGGTCCCCGCGATGGGCCAGCTCCGTGGCAGCGACTCGCCGGGACTCAAGATCTTCTCGGCCACGATGTAGAAGCTCCCGTCGGCGTCGGAAGCGGCGCCGCGGGCCCGCGCGCACTCGCGCTGCAGGCGCCGAAAGTATTCCGCCGGGGCGTAGAGCCCGTCCGGATGGTCGACACGGAGCCCGGTCACCTGGCCTGACGAGATGAGACCAAAGACGAGCCGGTGCGTCTCGGCGAAGACGTCCGGATCCTCCATACGGATGGCGGCGAGCTCGTTGATGTCGAAGAAGCGCCGGTAGTTGATCTCCTCGCCCGCCACCCGCCAGAACGCGACACGGTACGCCTGCTCGCTCAATAGCCCGTCGAGAAGGTCGAACGAGCGCGGATCGTCCGATGTGCCGTTGAAACGCCGGATGGTCTCGTCAAGAAATGTCTTCACCTCGGGTGACTGCCGCAGTAAGGCCGCCAGGCGCTCGACGCCAGGTGTCTTGTCCTGGGCACGCCCCTTTGGTCGCTCCAGATCCCGGCTGGGCCGCGGGGGAAGGGCGGCAAACCAAGTGGTGAGGGCTTTCAGCTCCAGCAGGCCAGGGTGCGACGGCGCCAGCTCGGATTCGAGCTCATCGAGCCGGTGGCCGAGGATCCGGCCGTAGGAGTGCGGCGCGATCGGCAAGACCGTGTCGTAGTAGTGTACGGTGAAGGCGCCGTCGTTCAGTTCGAGCCGCAGCTCACCGCGCTCCAGCACGTTGCCGTACTGGTCTCCGAGAACGGGCAGCAGCACCTTGCCAGCGAGTTCGGGCTTGGCCGGCTTCCAATCGATGTCGAACGCATGAGCGTAGCGGGAGCCTGCGCCATTCTCGAGGACGTCCAGCCACCAGCGGTTGCGATTCCTGGAGATCCCCATGTGGTTCGGGACCAGGTCGATGAGGAGGCCCAGGCCGTGCCGGCCGAGGGCGTCCGAGAACCGGACGAAGGCGGCCTCGCCGCCGAGCTCCTCACGGATGCGATTGTGATCGGACACATCATAACCGTGGGAGCTCTCCGAACTCGTTTCGAAGAAGGGGGACGTATAGCAGTCGGAAATGCCCAAGGCCGCGAGGTAGGGGGCGAGCCCGGCCGCATCGTCGAACGTGAGTGCCGGGCCGAGCTGGAGACGATACGTGGCGAGCGGAATCCGCGGCCGGGCCGACATTGTCACGGGGTCGGTTGGCCCGCGAGGGCAAAGCCGAGGGCATCGACGAGTGGCCGCAGCGTGTCGCGCGCCTCCGGGTGGTCGCGCCACAGCGCGAAGACCCGGTTCTGCGTGTGCCAGAGCCCGAAGCCGACGCCGAGCCGCCTGGCCCCGAGGACACGTGTGACGAGGGGGGCCACCCGCTCCGCCGTCACCCGCTCGGCCAGCGCGTCCAGGCCTCGCCCCACCATCAGCCTGATGATGGGGCGGGCCGCGGCCGAGTCCAGCTCGAGCCCCAGGGAGCGCGCCTCCTCTGACACCTCGAAGACCTGCTCGGGGAGCGCGGCCGCATCGGGGGCACGCCTCAGCTCGGCCACCAGCTCCTCCTCGAGCACGTACTTGGCCGTGATGCGGAGCACCTCGCGAATCGGCGCATCGGCCTGTCGCAGATACCGGACCAGCTTTCGGCCTTCATCCCAGACCCGCCGGTACGTTTCCTCGTGCTTTTCGAGCACCGCCCGCATCACGCTGGCCAGTACGTGCCGGCGCTGTTCGAGGAAGAGGTGCGTCAGCGAGAAGAGGCCCTCGGGGAATTCGAGCCCGGTAGTTCACTGGGATCACCGTGCCATTTGTTCGTGGTAATCCGTGTCCGGACAACGGCGTGATCGCCTTCGGTCGTGTCGCCTAGGTACGCGAATCGCTCAGCATCGGCGAGTTGGATCTTGGATAGGTAGGCCCGCTCAAAGACCTCCGCGAACAACCGCACAAACTCGGCTCGCTCAGGGGGTGTCCGTTCGCGCCAGTGCTGGCCGAGTGCCCCTTCGGCCATCGCGATCCAGTTGAACATCCGATCTGCGAGCTTCCGGACTGCTTCTCGACTCTCGGCCGTTGATCCAGTTTTGGCAACAAGATGATACGACCTTCCTCCTCACGGCGATTCAGGCCTCACCGTGGGATCGGGCTCACGGGCCGAGTGGTCGGGAGCCACGGAACCCTGGGTGGCGGCCGGCGGTTCACCTTTCGGACTCCGCGCCGGCTCGTAGCCCGGCGCGATCGGCTTCAAGAAGGCGTTCTGCAACAGGCGGCCCACCGTCTCCCATCGCGCCACTTCCGGACGGTCCACTCGCCCGGAGATCGGGACCACGGTCGCGACCTCGCCCCGCAGGCGGTTCTTCAAGACCTTCGCGCCGACCCCGACCAGGCCTTCGTAGAGCCGCTGGCGGAGCCCCTTCTCGGCAACCGCCTCGCCGTCGGTGCCCACCTCGACCCCCCGAAACAGCGGTTTGACATATCCCTCGATGGCACCGCCCTTCATTTGCAGCTCCGAGTACACCGAAAACTCGCCCGCGGTAATCTCGAATCCGCCGTACGCCCGGACGAGGTCCTTCAATCGGACCAGGTCGGCGTCTTCGACCTGCGCCGTAACATCCATATCGGCACTCCCCGCCCGCGGCTGCAGGCTCACCGTCAGGCGGGTCTCCCCGCGACCCATGAGCTGGCCGGTGAGTCTCGCGACGGCCGGGCCGTCCCGCCGCTGGTTGCCGAGATGCTCGACCGTGAGGTTGGTATCGGTCAGCTGCAGCCGGTAGGCCGGCTTCGCGGCCTGGTTCATGAACCCGAAGGTGCTCTTCACCACCTCGAGCCGCTCGATGCGGAGCTCGGTGCTCGTGCTCGTGGCCTGCTTCGCCGCTTCTGCGGTCTGCTGCGCCCGGGCCTTCTCCGCCTCGGCGGTATGGGGCAGGTGCAGGTACTCCAGGGCGACCCCGTGCACGAGCACCCGCTCGAGGATCAACCGCGTGATCTTCGGCGCGTACTCGACGGTGCCGGCCAGCGACAGGCTGCCGTTGCGGACGGCCAGGTTGTAGCGATTGGTGATCGGCTTGAAGTAGTCGAGGGCCACCTGGTCCAGCCGAAGCGCGGCCTGCACGCCCACATGAGGCTCGCCGAGGAAGTCGGCGCGGCCGTCGAGCCAGACCGCGCCCACGTCGAACACCACGGCCTCGAGGTGGATCGGAGAGGGATAGACCTGCTCCTTCGAGGCAATGTTGCGAATATTTTCGGCCCCGAGGTTGACCCGGCTGACGTGGAGCGGCTTGAAGGGGCCCTGGTCGACATAGGTGATATCCCCTTCGACCACGCGCAGGCGATTGATCTTGAGGTCGAACGCCAAGGCCTCCAGCGCCTGCTGCCAGCCGCGATCCTTCAACGCCGTCTTCTCGGACGCCTCGGTGCGCACCTGCTTGAGATTGAGATAGACCGTCGGGCGTTCGAAGCTGATGTCCGCAACGACCCGACGATGGAGCAGCGCCCGCCAATCGATGCGGGTGACGAGGCGCGCCACCTGAGCGACCGGCGGGTCGGGGTTGGCGTCCTGGGTGATCGTGGCGTCGCGCAGCTCGACGGACGCCGTCCAAGGATGCACGCGCAGCGCGGCGATCTGCACGGTATGCCCCGTCAAGCGACGATTGACCGCCGCCTCCATATAGCGGCGCAGCGGCTCATCCGCGAACCGGGTAGTACCATAGACCAGGACCGTGAGCAGGACGAGCCCCCCCAGCAGGAAGACCCAACGGCGGCGAATTCGCAGCGCCATTCCACGAGCCTCCTCTGGTCGACTACTTGGCCATCAGGTAGTCGCACACCGCCCGCGGCCCCGCGGAATAGTCGCCCTGGCAGTGGACCTCCCCGGGATTACTCGCGTAGTAGCCGAGCACGCATCACAATGCTTCAGCCAGTCGGGCTTCCACTGGGCATCGAGTGGCGCGGACAGAACGGCAGACTCGAGGACGACCAGCATGAGCACCCATCGCGTCCGCATCGCGGTCTCCCCCTGCGCGCTTGGCGCCGCCGGCCCCGCCCGCGAGGGTGTGGGGCAGGCCTCGCGAGCGGGGAGCGGCGCAGACGCTACTTGAAGGGCTCCTTGACGACCACCTTGACCCCGGCGATGACGCCGGTGACGGCTCGTTGGACCTGCTCGACGGCCTCCTGGCTAATCTCGCCGGCCCCCTTGAGGGCCCCCGTCGCGGCGGCCGACGCGGCCTCCTCAGCGCCGAGCCCGACGCTCTTGGCGCCGGCGATCGCACCCTCGACGGCGTTCCGCGCCACGAGCCCAACGTCCCCGCCGACCTCGGCGGCGCTCTTGACGAGGACGCGGGCGCTCGTGCTGATCGTGCCAACGGCCTCGGCTCCGACTTCCTTGGTGCCTTTGAGGACGCCGATGACCCCGCCCTTGGCCGTGGCGCCCAGGTCGCCGCCGACCTGGGCGGTACCCGTAATGGCGCCGCGCAAGACGTCGGAGACCGTCGAGGTGAGCGCCGTGCCGACCGCACCCGTGCTCTTGATGGTGCTGACCAGCGTGCCGCTGACCGTGTCGACAACGGTGGTCACAATCTCACCGGTGCCCTTGATCGAGCCGACCAACGTGTCCTTGACCGATTCCATGATCCCCTTGTGAACCGGAGTACTCATCTGAGGCCTCCTTCCGGTGACGAACGCCATCTGTTTGCTCCTTGGGGCAGCGGCACAGCAGGCCCGCTCGGGACTGACACGACGTTGACTTCTCGGTTGCGCCTCATCTGGCGAAGCGTGAGGACGCCCCCGGCCATCGCGGCCACGGTCAGCAGGGCGATCACAACGCTCAGCATGGTTGTCCCGAGACGCGGAGACTCATGTCTCGGGCGCGGGCGGGCGAGCGTTCGGGGAACCGGAAAGTGACGTCGACGACACACGGCCAAGCGACGCGCCGCGTCGATTCCATGGCCCACCTCCGCCCCCGGAGTATGCATCGCAGGTGCCAGACACCGCCGTCGCTCCGGTCAGAGACCGTGGTGACGGCAGGTGGTGAGATCTGAACGTCCTGGACTATTTGAATGAAAGGACCCTGGTTTGAAATCGACGGCGCCACGCTTAACATGGCCAATCGGGCTTCTTCCCGATTCCTGGGTGAACCTTATTACACGTTGCTATTACACATCGCCCGAAGGAAGTTCCGGGGCGGGTGGAGAGGGTGACGCGAAGCACGCGCGCCCAGTCCCGGTGAGCGAAGTTGTCGGGGTCGATCGGCTTGCCGCCGCGGCCCCCGCGAGAGACCTGCTACGCCACGCGAATTAGCCGCTCGAAGGCTCCGTACCGAGGAGGGCGAAACGCCCTCGGGGACTTGAACCTATACCGGGCCTACGCACCCTGTAGGCCCGACACGAGATCGTCCAAGAGAGAGCCAAATTGGAGCTGCCGGTGTTGGGGAGCGTCAGCGGCGAGCTCGTCGAGCTTCTGCCGGTGGAACCTCTTGGAGAGCTTCAGGTCCGCGGTCCCCGTGGAGATCTCGTGCTGCTTGCCTCGGACACAGATGACCGAGTACCAATTCGGCTGACCCTCGACTCGGATCAGGGTGCCATCGCCGCGCTTCCCGACCTTGACCTTCTCGATCACCCGCATGACGGCCGATCCTTGGCCTTCCGCTGCAGGTGACGTTGGACCGCGCGCCGCTCTGAACCGTTGAACGAGCCGGTCGTACCGAGAGCCACTTGACACACACCATCTTTGGGCAGAGCGTGGGTGCATCCACGACTCCGAGGGATGCAACATGGTCGAGAGGCCGGCCATCAGACGGAACGAGGTGCGCGATGGATAAAACGGGCGCGATCGCAGACTTCGGTTGCACGCCATCCACGCTGGCCCACGGACGGGAGCGGTGCGTCACTGCAGGACGCGGGAAGGGATGGGAACTGCGTCACCGTCTGGCCATCGTGACGGTGCTCGCGGTAGCTCTGATTCCGGGCGTGTCGAGCGCTGAGCCCTCGCCCCATGGGGCACTTGACGCGCTTCAGGACTTCTTCGGACGAGCGGCGGGCATCCTGAGCCAAGCGACCAATTCGAAGCAGGGTCTCGAAGACGTGCGCGACCTGGCCCGAGCGCTGTTTGACGGTCATAGCGCAGGTCGCCGCACATTGGGCCCCGAGTGGGACCAGCGCACCGGCCCAGAGCAAGCGGAATTCTCCCGCCTCTTCACGGCTGCTCTCGAGCAGGCTTACCTCGAGATGCTTCGGGCCCAACTGCCGCGTGATTGGCTGCCAGCGATACGTATTACCGGCGAGGAAGCTACCGGAGAGGATGGCGCGGTCGTTCGCACGGCAGTCCAAGCTAGGAACGGCAGCGCCGTTCGGTTCGACTACATGATGACCAGGTCGAACGCGGGCTGGCGGGTCCACGACGTGGTGATCGACGGCGTCAGCCTGCTCGGGAACTACAGGGCACAGTTCGCGCGCATCCTACGCACGTCATCCTATGCCGACCTGTTGGCGCGGTTGCGGGTGGTGGCGGGTGGGGGAGAGCAGGTCGTGGCGAGGGCGGAAGAGGCAGTCGCGCCGCGCTCCAGCGTGGGAGAGCCGGTCGCGCCGCCACCCAGCGCCGAAGAGCCGGTCACACCGTCGCCGAGCGGAGGAGAGGCGGTCGCGGCGACTCCCAGCGCCGACTCGAGGCCCGATGTCGTGGTTGCCTATTTCGCCACGAGCCACGCCGCGCTCGGGAGAGCGGCGCGGCGGGACCTCGACAGGGCGGCAGAGTGGCTGACAGCGAATGGGCAAGGCGGCGTCATCGTCGAGGGACATGCGGACCAGCGGGGAGACGCCGACCTGAACGAGACGCTGGCTACACAGCGAGCGAACGCGATCCGCGAGCATTTCGTGACCCGCGGCGTCGATGGCGACCGAATCACTATCGTCACGTACGGTGACCGGCGCCCGGTCTGCCGGGACACTCGATGCCCAGCAGCCGATCAATCCGATCCCGTAGACCGCAGAGACGCGCCATGGGTCAAGTCCCCTCGAGTTGGATCTTGACAGTCCTCGAACAGCGGAGTGGCCCTCTCGCCGAATAACGGCCTCTTGGCTTCCCAGAAAGTACCCCGAAACTCGTTGGTGGGGTAGGGTGTCCACGTAGTCGCTGGCCCAGCGGGCCCGTACAACGCCGGGATAGCGTGTGCACGAGTGCGGTCTAGGCGCGCGACGGCCGGCGTGACGACAAGGGCCAAGGGCCCCGGGCGGGGCCGCTAGCTCAGCGCGAGGGTGGGTTGTACCGCACCCGGGCGAGCTCGAGGATCTCGATGATCGTGCCGGGGTGCGTGCGTCCCGACGCACGCGCGCCCCGGATGAACTCGGCGCCCGAGTGCAGATACGGGTTAGGGTTGGCCTCGATCAGGTAGACTACCTCCTGGGCGAGGCGGAAGTCGACGCGCGCGTAGTCGCGCAGGCCCAGTGCCTGGAAGGCGGTGAGCGCGTAGCGCTCCATGGTCTCGAGGACGGCCTTGGGCAGCTTCGGGATGCGCACCTTGCTGCCGCGGTAGGCGCGCGTGCCCTCGCTCCATTTCACTTCCGTGCCGGCGATCCTCGGGGTGCCCTTGGGCAGGTGGGAGAGATCCAGCTCCACGGGAGGCAGCGCCTCCGGAGGCGAGTTGCCGAGAACGCCCATGTAGATCTCCCGCCCCTCGATGTACTGCTCGATGAGGATGGGGCAGTTGAACTCCCCGGTGAGCCCGTCGATGCGCTCCATGAGCTCCTTGATGTTGCCGGCGAGCGCGTCGAAGCCGATGCCGATGGAACCGTCTTCACGCAGGGGCTTCACGATGACGGGAAATGCGATGTCGTCCGCGTCAAAGTCGAGGCGCCCTCGCCAGAAGACGGCGAACTTCGGGCTGGCCACGTTGTGGAAGCCCAGGATCTTCTTGGCCACCGCCTTGTCCATGGCGAGGGTGAGCCCACGGGGGCTCGAGCCCGTGTACCGGAGACCGAGCAGGTCGTAGTACGCCGCGACGTGGGGCTCTTTCGAGTTGTCGTCGCCGAACGACTCCACGAGATTGAAGATCAGATCTGGCCGGACCTGGGTGAGCGCGCGCAGACACTCGGGGGTGCCGTCGACGGCGATGCCCGACACGTCATGGCCGGCGCCGCGCAGGACGTGCGCGACTTCCTGGACGTCCGTCTTGCGCGCCGGACGCCGGCCCTTGGGCGGATGGACGGATTCGTCGGCGGCGTGCGCGACGACGATGTTCATGGGAGGCCGGAGTCCGGGCGTGTCCGCGTGCGCGCGGTGCCGCGCGCGCGGGGCACGAAGCTGCCGTGGGTGAGGAAGTTCATGGTCAGCGTGGTCGCGTACGTGGTCAGCTCGACGAGCGTGGCCGCCTCCGTGCCGGCGGGCACCGCGAGGCGGAGGCGCTCACTGGTCTCCACCACCCGATCGACGAGTGCGCGCACGACGCTACGGCGCACTCCCGTCCAGTACTCGATCTTGTTGATGAGCCCGGCGCGGTGCTCGCGCACGAAGTCCGCCGCCGGCCGCAGCCCTTGGCGGCGGCGGACGAACAGGTCGGTGAGATCGTGCTCGAGCGCGACGTCGACGGGGGGCGCTTCGGGCTCCTGGGAACGGAAGAACTCCTCCACGGTCATGTTCATCTCCTCCACCGTGACGTCGGTGGAGGCCAGCCGTACGATGGGCTGGGTGTCGCCGACCTTCCGCGCCACGCGGTCAACGTAGCGCAGCTTGTCCATGGCGGGCCAACCTTTGTAGCGCTGCCGCCACCGCGAGCGGGGCGTGAGCCACACTGCGAACGTCTCGGCGAAGTCCTCGTCCGGATGCTTTTGCGCGTACCAGCCCTCCATGTGCCGTACAAAGCCGCGATGGAAGGGGACGGGGCGGTAGCGCTCGCGGTAGGGCCGGTTGAATGGCCCGAACCGGTCGCGCCACTCGGGGGTCTCGAAGAGTTTGTAGGCGTAGTTGAAGGCGTGCCCCGCTTCGTGGCGCAGGTACATGCGGATCTCGCGGACGTCCTCGAGATCGTCGAACTGCTTCTCGAGCCGCGAGAGCTGGGCGTCGGCCAGGTAGAACGGGATGCCGATGATGGGCTCCTCGGACGGACACCCCCACTCGTCGGTGAAGTACGTCAACGGGCGGAAGCGCTTGAGCCCCTTGGCCTCGAGCTCGCGGTAGAGGTCGGCGACGTATCGCTCCATCGGGGAGCCCTCGAGCTTGAGCCCGAGCCGGCTTATGCGCTCGCCGAGCAGCGGTTTCAGGTCTGGAGCGACCGTTTCGAATGCGGTCATGCGGTTCCATCGTACCCCATGGCCTCGCCGGGACGCACAGGAAGCAGGGCGAGCCTGCCGCTCAACCGCGCGCGGGAAGTCGCCTGGACCCTGAACGGGCAGGCGCAGGAGTTGGAGGCCCAGCTGCGCTGCCCCTGTGATGCGCGCGCGAAACACAGACACCTCCTCAAATCCGTTGGTCAAGAGCGCCAGAATATCCGTCTGGTCTTGCTCTGAGCAGCGCGGCCCCAGATACACGCCGACCAGCTCACGCGGATTGAAGGCCCAATAGGAGAACTCGCCGGACTCCTCCGGAAGCGCGAAGGTAGCAATCCGCCATTCCCGTTCATAGGCCCAATCAGGTGTCTTGGTGTACTGGTATTCCGTGAACAAATCCAGATAGGTCCGCTTGTCCTTGCGGAGCATGCAGCGGGCCCACGTTCGTGCGTCGGCGATTGCCGGAGGAGCCGCCTGGTAGACAACCGGCCTCGCCAACAGCCACACGCTGTCCAGCTCGTCTACGGCTTCGAACTGGAGCAACACTCCCCGATAGGAGTCGGCGTAGTGGTTCCACATCGAGGTTACGTCGTTGGCTTCCGACAAGCACAGGACGCGAAGGTTAGGGACGATCTCGCTCCAGCGTCTCCTCAATTCGGCGAGAGCCTCGACCTGACCGACGGTTGTCTTGGGCGGGTCCTTCCGGAACCTATCTGCCATCCGCTGGCGCTGGGCTAGGCTCGCCCCGTCGAGCGTGACCAGTAGGGCCTTCAAGTCCTGGCGGGCCGCTTCCTGGACCGGACCGCCTGTGACAATCAGGTCCGCCATCTCTTCGACAAGTGCCGCGCTCAATGCCGCCACGTCGAAGTCGAGGCGAAGCTCCTGGGTCACGTCAAATGGATCGTTGAACAAAACGGGCGAACTCCAACGGAGCTTGCGTGTCGTGAGGATCGCCTTCGCAGTCTTGGCCGAGACGTACTTGTAGAAGTGCTGGCGATCATGCCGCCGGTTAGGCGAGCGGCCGGACGGCCCGGTCACCGCCACACCCGCCCCATTCGCTTCTGCACGTCGGCTATCTCCTCCTCGGTCGCGCCCATGAAGGCGAGGATGGTCTGCCATTCAAACGTGCCGATGTCCTGCGGGTCGGGCTGGTCATCTCGATAAAGGTCCGTCATCACGTCGTGAAATTTGGTTGAGTCATGCTCGCGGAGTCTGCGGAGGATGAACAGGCCCCGCAGGTGGAAGGTGTTGCAGGTCTTGTAGGCGGGCTCATTCCACCAGGGGTCTAGGCCGAGACCGTCAGCCATCACTTCTCCTTCGGCCCGCGTGGGTCCATGCTCTCACGCGGATCTACTGCCTTGGGAAGACAGCGGAGTGATTCTCCAGGAGCCGCTCCTGGCAGCAGCTTGTCGAGTACCGCCATGCATTCCTTACGGGTCGGTCCAGCACTCAGAATGTTGTAGTTGCCACCAGGGGTGCGGAGCCAGAGAACCCACACATCCTCGGTGGCGAACAGAGGGA
>WNFE01000675.1_pt1 | contig 24111 bp, 22 predicted proteins | sample 5400451 | NCBI WGS metagenome assembly WNFE01 (sample SAMN13153344, study PRJNA577476) | soil metagenome | isolation source: 200 cm saprolite under Douglas fir tree site 2 hole 2 | place: USA:California | collected 2015-04-18
GATCAGCGCCTATTACGTGCTCTGGAATATCCCGTTCCAGACCGTCCTGGCGCTGGCGCTGGCGATGCTGCTGGTCAGGAAGATGCCGGCGATGGGCGTCTTCCGGGCTCTGTACGTGCTGCCCTACATGTCGACGCCGGTGGCCATGGCCGTGGTCTGGAGCTGGATGTTCAACGCGCAAAGCGGCCTCATCAAACCACCTGCTGTTGCTGGTCGGCGTGCACGGGCCAGACTGGCTCGGCAGCACCAGCACCGCCCTGCCCGTGGTGGCCATGGTGAATACCTGGCAGTACGCCGGCTACAACATGCTCTTTTTCCTCGCTGGTCTGCTGGCGATCCCGCCGCAGCTCTATGAGTCCGCGAGCATCGACGGCGCGTCCGCGGTCAAGCGGTTCACCAGGATCACACTTCCGCTGCTGAACTCCACGATGCTCTTCGTGCTCGTGACCGACATCATCGGGTCGTTCCAGATCTTCGACACCGTCTACGTGATGACCCAGGGCGGCCCAGGCAACGCGACGAACGTCGTGAACTACCAGATCTACCAGACCGCATTCCAGAACTTCGATGTCGGCTCGGCCGCGGCGATGTCGCTGCTGCTCTTCGCCGTGATCCTGGTCGTCACCGTGATCCAGTTCCGTTTCTTCCGCAGCCGTATCACCTACGAGATTGCCTGAGCGATGGCCGCAACGACGCTGACGCCGACGCGACGGTCCACCGCCGCCCCGGCTCCGCTGAAGAAGACCGTGAGGATCCTCAAGTACGTCGTGTTCTACGGGTGCCTGGCCCTCATCGCGCTGGTGTTCCTGGCCCCGTACGTGATCGCCTTCTTCGGCGCCTTCAAGTCGGAAGCCAACCTGTTCTCCACCGCTCCGTGGTCGCCGCCGCACTCGCTCTACACGGGGAACTTCAAGACGATTCTCTTCAGCGACGACTTCATCCGTTACCTGGGGAACACGTTGCTGGTCACCTGCGCGCTGACCGCCGGGCAGGTCACCTTCGGCGTGCTCTCCGCCTATGCCTTCGCCCGGCTCGAGTTTCCCGGCCGGGACGCCCTGTTCGCCGTCTACCTCGCGACACTCATGGTGCCGAACGTCGTGACGCTCGTGCCGCTGTACACGATGATGCGCCAATTCCACCTGACCAACACCTACTGGGCGATCTTCCTGCCGTACGTGCTCGGAGTCCCCTACACCATCTTCCTGATGCGGCAGTACTTCAGGTCGCTGCCATCCGAGGTGTTCGCCGCGGCCCGCGTCGACGGCTGCTCGGAATGGAGGATCCTCACCCGGATCCTGATCCCGATGGCTAAGCCGATCATCGTCACGGCGACGCTCATCGCCTTCGTCTTCGGCTGGAACAACTTCCTCTGGCCGCTGATCGTGACGGACAGCAATGCCAAGCAGGTCCTCACCGTCGCCACCGCGGGCCTGCAGTCGAGCTTCAACGACCAGTGGAACCTCGTGCTCGCCGCGTCACTCGTCTCACTCGTCCCGCTGCTCGTGATCTTCGCCGTGTTCCAGAAACACATCGTGCGATCCCTGCAGCTCACCGGGGTCAACCGCTGAGCACCACATCGCGTGAGAACCCCAAGAGCCCCGCCGGACTTGGCTGAGGTTCCGGCGGCGAAAAGGAGGAAGCCTTCATGCCAAGAACCCTCATGCACAGAAAGAGACTCTTCCGGGCATCGCCGCGGCGGCTGGCCGTCGTAGGCGGATGCGCCGCGCTCCTGGTCTCGGCCGCGGCATGTTCGTCGAGCGGATCGAGCGGCTCCGGCAAGATCAACTTGACCTATGCGCAGTGGGTCACGCCCGAGAACACGGGCTACCAGAAATCGATCAACATGTTCGAGAAGGCGCACCCGAACATTCACGTCACGATCGAGAGCATCGCCTACAACGACTACCAGCCCAAGCTGACCACCGAGTTCAGCTCGGGTGGCGGCCCGGACGTGTACTGGGTCAACACGCCGATGATCGCGTCCTGGCTCAAGGACGGCGTGATGGAGGACCTGACGGCCAAGATCAAGGCGGCCGGAATCAACATGAGCCAGTACATCCCGACCCTGGTCAACCTGCACGAATTCGGCGGCAAGATCTACGGCCTGCCCAAGGACTGGGACACGATCGCCTACTACTACAACGTCAACTACTTCAAGCAGCACCACATCGTGATCCCGTCCTCGCTGACCTGGAACCCGGCCAACGGCGGGACATGGCTGAGTTTCCTCAAGGAACTGACGGTCGACACCAGCGGCCACAATGCCCTGTCGCCCCAGTTCAACTCCTCCTCGGTCGCCACCTACGGCACCGACGTGCCGAACGAGATGCAGTGGGGATTCGAGCCTTACCTGGCCGAAACCCGCGTACCTGAGCGGGAAAAACGTCCCGCAGGCGGTCAGCGCGGCAGCCAGGCAGGCGGGCGACGACCTGGCGACCGCGGGCTGATGCCCCGCCCGGCCCCGGCCACCGCGCGCCGTCCCGGCTGACACTCTCCGGTGCGGATGGGCCCGCCGACGGATGCACCCGTCGGCGGGCCGCCCGCCACCCCGACCATCACGCGCACTTACCGGTCGAGCTACGCCGCCTACCGGGCGCTGGAGAAGCAGGACGGCATCTCCCCGCTGCCCATCAACATCGACGAGTACGCCGACAGGTACCACCTGTCCAATCCGGGCGAGATGGTTCAGTGGCTGTCGATGTTCGAGGACACCAAGGTCTACGCGGCCATGCCGTTCTGGGACATCGCCGACAATTATTCCGACAACGCGGTCAGGAATGACGAGCCGAACGGGTCGTGGTGGCTGCTCGACTGGTATGGCGCGCTGACCGGGGACACGGTGAGCGTCACCCCACCGCAGCCCGGCATGATCGACACGCTCCAGGGACTGGCCTCCCTCGACACAGCCACCAAGCAGGCCCGCATCATTGTCGCCAACCCGGCCGGCGGGGACGCGTCGGTCGCGATCAACGGGATCGGCCGGTCCGTCTTCGGCGGCCAGGTCCATGTCTCCGTCCAGTCCATCAACTGGACTGGTTACGACGGTTCGGCGTATACGCCGCTCGACGTGTCGGAGGCCGACTACCGCGTCTCGGGCGGCAGCGTCACTGTGCCACTCCCGGCGACGGACCCGACGGCCGCTTACCAGCTCATCGTGACGCCCGCCACCGCCGCCCCACCCCCCGCCCGCCTCCCCATTCCCCCTTCACAATCCCCCTTCACTGCGCCTGCGGCGCCGCAGACACAGCAGTACCTGGCCGCCGACGCCAGCCTCAGCGACGCCACCGCCTACACGCAGGGCTCGGAGTCCAACCCGAACTACTACACCGCCGGCGGTAAGGACGTCGGCTCGATCGACAAGCCGGACAGCCGGGTCGCCTTCCATGTGACGGTCCCGCGCACGGGCCGTTACCTCATGTCGGTCTACTACGGCAACCAGACCGAGGACATCGCACAGCAGATCATGAGCGTCGACGGTGGCCCTTGGTCGTTCGTCAGCTACCCGCCCACCCTCAACTGGCTGTTCCGCTCGCACAAAGATCAATACCTCAACCTAACGTCCGGCTCGCACACCATCACGTTCGGCGTGTCCGACCCATCCATCGGAACCGCCAAGGGCCAGGTCACGCTGGATGACATCCAGCTCACCTACGCACGTGGCCCGGTGCCAGGCGTCACCGGCCCCGCGACCAGCTATCCGGCCGCCTATGCTGACCTTTCCGCCGGCGCCACGACGGTCCCGTGCGGCAACGCGGCGGGCGGGCCGGACTGCGCGGCCCCGCAGGCCGTGTCGGCGCCGCCCGGTGCTAGCACCGAGTTCATCGTGGACGCCGGCCACGACGGCTACTACGACCTGGGGCTGCGCGCCTCCGGGCCGAGGCACGCGGTGTCTGCCGCTCGCCTGCGGGCCGCTTTGGGGCGCCGCCTTCCCTCGTCGCTCGTGCCTCGCTCCTCAGTCCAGGCGCCGCCGCGCCCCTCCGGCTCGCTCATGACCGGGCGTTTCCGGTTGCTGGTGAGCGGAAGTGAGGTCGCGAACACTGACAGCGCCGCTGCGTTCGGCTCATCTATGAATTTGATCTTTGACCGGGTCTACCTGCACGCGGGAATCAACCCGGTCGAATACGTGAACGCCGGCCGGGGCACCGTCGACATCGGCGCGTTGAACGTGACGCCGGACGATGCGGCCGCGGCGACCTATGCTGCCGCGGCCCCGCAGAATGTCCTGTCCGGCGCCGCGATAGTGCAGGCCAATCAGTACGCGTATGGCGGCTCCGACGTCGGCTACGTCGGCAACGGGGCCGGCAACACGCTCGCCTTCACCGGCATCACGGCGCCGCGGGCGGGCAGCTACCGGGTCGTGGTCAGCTATGCGGACGACGAGCGGGCCGGGTCCGGCAATTACAACGCCAACCTGGTCGACCGGGGTTTCACCGTCAGCACCTCGGCCGGCACGAACGAGACCGTGTATGCCCGCAACACCTACAGCTGGGACCAGTTCGACACGATTGAGCTGACCGTCCGGCTGGCCGCGGGCAGTAACACCATCACGTTCGGCAATCCCGCGGCGTACGCGCCGAACATCGACAAGATCACCGTGGCCCAGGCCTACCTGCCGTAGACCTGGGACGCGGTCAGCATCCCGATGATTCGTGCCGCTGGCTGGATTGGTCCGGCTCCCCTGGCGGGTCAGGGAACGGGCCAATCCAGCCGCAGCCGCGATCGTCCTGCTCCTGATCGGCTCCGTCGGCAGAGTCCCCGTCGGCAGAGTTCCCGTCGGCAGAGTTCCCGTCGGCGACGCGCAGCAGGCCACCGTAGGCCACGGCATTCGCGAGGTCGTTGATGGCGGGCCCGAAACGGTACTGCCGGGTGAGGGTCACGCACCCCTGGCTGGCCTGGGCGGACCCGGGGTCGTGGATGCCGAAGAGCGCGAAACAGTCCTGATGGAGCCAGCGCTGGATCGCCGGGTCGGGTGACTTCTCGAACTGGGGGGCGACGGCGGGGCCGTTTTGCAGGAAGTCACCGAGCAGGGTGGCACCCTCGGTGGCACGGCTGACGGCGTACACGATCTCGGGCAAGCGAGCGGCCGCGGCCTCGTCGATGAGGACGTGGTCGTAGTCGCGCTCGTTCAGTTCCGGCGTGTCGCGCAGCATGGCCAGCGTCGTCGCGACGACCTTGGCCTGGCGGACGATCTCGCGGCGGATAGTCCGGCCTTCCTGGACGAGTTGGCCCACGAGTTCCTCATGCCGTTCTTCCAGCCGCCTTATCTCGCCCCGCACATCACCGGCCTGTCTTTCCAGCTCCGCCAGCCCAGCCAGCTTCCGGCCCAGTTCATGCTCGTCTGCCCAGGCCACCGTGTCGAGATCGGCCGCGGTCGGCTGCGGCTGGCTCTCCGCGTGCGCGATCTGCGCTTCGACCGCCCGGGCCTGCTGGATGCACTCCTGCTGGACATCCCAGGCCTGCCTGAACTGCTTCTCGGCCGCGCCGAAGGCGATGCGCAGCCGGGCCGCCGCATCATGGGTGATGGGCTCCGCGGTGCGCAGATGCGCCTCGATCTGCGCGTTCACCTGCCGTGAGTACGAGGCAAGCGTGCGCTCCGCCTCCCGCCTGCGAGCTTCCGCCGCATAGAGCTGGTGGTTCGCGTGGTCGGCCAGTCGCTTGAGTTCGCGGCGTCGGCCCAGGCCCGCGATTCCTCCCGGCCGGGCGCCGAGTTCGCTGTTGATGCGCTCGCGGTCGGCCTGCAGCCGCATTACGTCAGCGATGGTCTGGTCACAGTCTCGCGCGACATTGCCAAGTTCTATCTCCAGTTCCGTGGCCGCCTTGAGGTGCTGGCGCGCGAGCGCGGTTTCCTCCCAGGCGCGCCTGGCCCGGTGGTACTCCGCTTGCGCCGCGGCCAGTGCCACCAGTGACGCGGCCGCCTGCTCCCGAAGCTGTCGCATCTGCGCGCGCAGCCCAGCGAGCCGGTTGTCGTTCTCGATGTGCTGCCTGGCCTCGCGATAGGCGGCGGCGTCGAAGCCGGCCAGTTCGCCTTTCGCGTCATCGAGGAAGGCAAGATCCGGGTGGCTGCGCAGGGTGACTATCCGCGTCGCCACCTCGGCTCGCTCCCGGTCGATCGCCTCAAGCCGGTCAAGGACCATCCGTTGCAGGCAGATCTGCGGATCCGTCGCGACGACGGCCAGGTGGGGCGTCCCGACTCGCACCATCACGCCGGGAGCTGGATCGAACTCCTTGGCGGCCTGGGCGAGGGCGTCGTCGACCGCGACGTTGGTACCCGAGACCAGCAGCACGCTCTTGCCGCGCGCGATCAAGTCCGGCAACGCTGCGGCTATCAGCCTGGTCTTGCCCGTTGCTGGCGGCCCCCAGATCAGCTGCACGCCTGGCGCGAGGCAGGCCGCCTGGCCGCGGGCTTGATCAGCGTTGAGCCCGCCTGACGCCGCCATCGGCAGCGGCGCGGGGTCAGCCCGGCCCTGACCGAAGCGATCTACCAGGTCGAACCGGCTGATCTGCGTCAAGCCATCGAGCAGGGCCTTGTCCGGTTGCGCGCCGCCCCGGCGGGGCACCCACAAGAAGAGCCCGTCCGAGGGCGCGAACGAAGCTACCTTTACCTTCAGGACGTCGCCGACCTGCACCGCTTCCATCACCTGGAACCGGCTCTGCTGCGATCCTTCACCCTGCGCGAGGAATGCGGTCTCTAGCTGATCGGATTCCGCGGCCTGGTCCCCGAGATCCACCCAGAACCAGCCGGGATCCGATTCAAGATCCCGGTTCGCCCGTCCGAGCCGCTTCGGCTCCCAGCCCTCAGGTAACCCCGTGTCCCCGCCGCCGACCTCGTACAGCTGGCGCGCGACCTCAATGAGCTCCGTCAGCCACACGGGACGCGGCCCGTCCGTCATACGACCCCCGTCATGCAGTAATAGCTCCCCGTATTCATAACAGCACAGCTTGAAACAGACATCAAGACATAAATAACGCACTTGCGCGCCTGGCCACTGGATCTTGACTGGGATCCGCAGGTGGAGCCGCAGTCCCAGCAACGACAGCACCCCTAGCACTCCCAGCACTCCCAGCACTCCCAGCACTCCCAGCACTCCCAGCACTCCCAGCACTCCCAGCACTCCCAGCACTCCCAGCACCCCCAGTGGCCTCTGCGGGCGGCAGCCTGGGTCCGGTGAATGTGCCATTGCGTGGGTCAGAACCCTGGCAAGCCACATTCATTGGGTTGCGGGTCAGGCGGGGGCCACGGCCCCGGGTGGCGGCGGCCTGGGTTCCGTCAGCAAGACGGACATGGTCGCCCCGCTCATCAGCGGATGCCCTTACCCTCGGCACCTCACTCAGGTAACTTGTCCGGTAATTGGAATATTGGCACCCTTTGCGCAGGTGGCTAGCGTGTGGAAATGGAAGAACGGGTCCACCCCCGACTCGCGAGGTCGTGCCCGGGCCAGGCGAAGTCAGGCCAGCCAGAATTTCGGCCGCCGCCATCCGTACCTCGTGCTGACTGGTCTCGTGATCTTCTTCTCATGGTTGACCGCCGTCAGCATCCTGGCCCTGATAAATTCCCGCAACACCGTGGCCTCGGGCTGGACCATGGCCACCAGCATCGGCGTCACCTGCTCCCTGGCGCTGGCGGCGCTGGCGGCTGTGACCTACCGGCGCCGCCAGTCCCTGTGGCCGCTGTACCTCATAGGGGCACTCTGGATTACCGGGTTCATACTCACCATGCCGCAGACCTTGCGGACAGCCAGCACGCCTGGACCGGTCACCAGTGCGTTCGAGGCCGGGACAATCGCATTCTGCATCCCCCTCGATACCGGGATCACTATCTTGTTCTTGGGGACCTTGCTAGGCCGGTGGCGCCTGTCGGCCTCCGGCCGTATCGTGGGTGAGCTGCACATATCCCGTGCTGAACGCTGGTCCGACAGCGCCAAGAATCCCATCTCGCTCGCCGAGTGGGAGGACTTCGCGCAGGGCAGGCCGGATCTCACGAGGGTCGAGGGGATCGATATACGGACGATAATGGCGCAGCGCATATCGGAGCTCTCCGAGTACCAATCGCCCGAAGACCAGAAGTGGCTAGCACAGGCCAGGGAGGACCTGGCGAAGTTCGACGCGATGGCCAGGAAGCAACCTGATTTCGCCCAACACCTCATCGAGGCCACCGGCGCCGCATACTTCACGTACACGAGTCCTTACGGCACTCCGATCGGAATGTCCTGGCGCGACGAGCAGATCACCGTTATCGGGGTCACCGATGAGATGGCTGCCACGGACGTCTCCCGGCTCGCGGCGGCGCTCAACGCCAGCCTCACCAACGATCAGGGTAAGCGCTACGTGCCGCCCGAGGATTCCACGGCCCATCGGTAACCAGCGGACCGCCGGGCCCAGCGTGGCCAAGGCATCGCGTCGGCATGACCACACGCTGCCACGTGCCGGTGTCCGAGGAGCCATCAGCTGGTAATCGCCCGCGAGTCTGAGGCCCGACGCTAAGGACGCCGCTCCCGCCGATTACCGACGGCCGTCGCTGTCGGAGTTCTCGCGGATTTGCGCACCCACGAAGGTGCGTGACCTATCCCGATTCCTGCGCCCTCATTGCGCTTGTCGTGAGCGGCTGGCTGCTGGTTGCTACTGACCGACTCGGCCGTCGATCCGCTCTCGCAGGAGATCGGCGTGCCCGCAGTGCCGCGCGTACTCCTCGATCAGGTGTACCAGCACCTCACGCAGCGGCACCCCCGTCGCGCCGAGTGCGCCCAGGTCGGCGCTGTCCGCGACGAACTGCTCGGCGAAGGCCACCTCGGCCCGCCACGCCCGCCACGCCTCGTCTGCAACCGCGGGGTCCGGGACCGCGCCGTTCCAGTCGCCTTCGCGGTCCAGGTCGGAGCGGTACAGTTCCGGCGCGTCCTGCCCAGCCATCTCGCGCCGGAACCAGTGCCTCTCCACCTCACCCATGTGCGGATGAGCCCGAGCAATGACATGGTGGACGGCGGTACTGACTGGCGGGCCAGCTGCCCGGGGTCCAGGTCTGCACACTTCATTTCCAGCGTGAGCCGGTACCGGCGCAAGTAGCCGAGCAACGTGCTGCGTTCGCCGACAGCCACGACACCGGTTTCGCGCGGGTCATCGTCCGGGTCGGCCCACATGTCGGGATAGATGGTCGACCGCGTCCACCGGGTCGCGGCTGGTTCACTCGTGTGCTCAGGTGAGGCCACCTGACCATCGTCGATCAAGCCGACGCCGTTCGCCACCGCTATCCGGTATGCCTGGCAATGCAGCTAATGGGGGCCCCGACTCCTCGCGGCAACTAGCGGATGACCTTCGGGCAGTAAGTCGCGTGGCTGGATAGATGGCCTCCGGCAGAAGCGTGTCTGGCAGATCCGTGCGTTTGCAGCGCGGGTCAATCGGTGACCGCGGTGGTGAAAAGAACGACGAAGATCCGCACAGCCAGGGGCGGGCGGACCTTAATCTCCCGCACGTGCCCATCGTCGCGCGTTCGCTGCCAGGAGTAACCGGCATCAGTCTGACGTCGTGCTCAGCGAACACCGGACACCACCGCGCGGCGTCGATGCTGGTCAACGTCCCGGGTAACAACCGGCGCACACGCAGCCCAGCGAGCCGATGTCGCCGCCTCGCGCTATACGAATCAGTGGTTGCCTCACGCCGGAAACCCAGCCCCCTCAATCGTCACGTGCCCAGGTCACGACGCTGGCCCGCTCGACGATCCAACGCTTGCCTGCAATCCCGAATGGGGCCGACCGCTCTTGCGTCACGTGACCGGGACGATCTCGGCGCTGAGCAGGCGGCCGCCGCTGATGTCCAGGAGACCGACGGTTCCCTGGGGCTGACGCCGGCGGTCGGTCGGCGATCCTGGATTGAAGATCCGCAGGCCGTCCGCGGTGTGATCGAGCGGGATGTGAGAGTGGCCGAAGATCACTAGGTCCGCGGCCGGGAACTGGCGGCGCAGCCGGGCTGGCCGCCCCGTGGCCGGGCCGGCGTCGTGCACGATCGCCAGACGCAGCCCGTCTGCGTCCAGTTCCAGCGTGTCCGGGGCGCCCCAGGTGGCCACGTCCGGGCCATCGTTGTTGCCCCGGACGGCCCAGACCGGGGCATAACCAGCCAGTTCGTCGAGAACGGCGGGGATGCACACGTCGCCTGCATGCAGGATCAGGTCCACGCCACGCAGCAGCTCGGCCACCGGCGCCGGGCAGGACCGCCAGCGCCGCGGCGCGTGCGTGTCCGCCAGCACCATCACCCTCACGTCACCATCGTGCCTCCTTGAAGCGCCCTCCCGATTTTGGAGGGCGCTTCTCATGCATTTAGTGGTCGGCCTGTCGAGGAACTGTCCAGCGCTGTGGGTGCGCTCAGCGTGCTGCCTACCCGCCGTGGCTGATGCAGCTCGTGCCGTCTCCAGCGATCGCCCGGGAGTTGCCCTGCCGCGCCCGCCCGCCGCGTTCGCGCTCCCGGTGTGGCTCAGGCGGTGGGTTGGCTGAGTTTCGCCCGCATCCACGGATATGGGTCACGTAGTGGCGCTCGCCTGGCTCTGCGGCGCTCCTGAATCTGGCTGAGCGGCTCACCTGCGGTGTAATAGCGGCCCCGGCCGTTGCCATGCGCGGTCAGGATGCCCTCAGACGCCAGGGCCGCCAGATCTCGGGTGGCGGTCTGGTCGGTGACTTCGGCACGCTTGAGATAGGTGGCGCGGCGCACGCGGTAGCCGAGAACGGCATCGAACATTGCATCTATCACGCGCTCAGGAAGATCGTGCTCGGCAATGAGCCGGTCGAGTTCGATCCAGGTCGCATCGGCCTCTTCTACACGACGGGCCACCGTCTGAGCCTGCATGTGATGTGCGCGCAGGTTGAATGTCAGCCAGAGGTGGGCATCGTCGCGCGGTTGCCAGGAACCGTGGCCAGTGTGAGCGAGCACGCTGTAGTAATCCTCAGTGTTAGCCCCGAGCCATTCCTCAATGCTGGAGAACTCTGGCTCGCCGATATCCGAACGGGTGAGCACTGATGTCGCCAGGGCGCGCGCCATCCGCCCGTTGCCGTCACGGAATGGGTGGATCATGACCATATTCAGATGCGCCATCGCGGAGCGCACCACTGGATCGCTGTTGACCCCGCTGTGCAGGCTTTCGACTAGTGCGTCTACGAGGGTGGGAACCAGTGCGGCGTCCGGCCCCTCGTAGACAACCAGATCGCGGCGCTCGTCGCGGATGTAAATCGGTCCCTTGCGGTAGCGGCCGGGCGACTTCGAGTGATCATGGCTCAGCATCATGTAGTGCATGGCCCGGATCTCGGTGGCGTCGAATGTCGCGTAGTCGTCATCGCCCATCGCCAGGACGTAGCCCAGAGCCTGGCGGTAACCCCGGATCTCGAGGAACGTCTTCTCATCTGCGCTGATAGGCCCTTCACCATCCACTGCGGCGGCTGCGTCGTCCTCCGCGACCTGGTAGCCCTCAATGCTGTTCGAGCCTTGGATGGCACGTGCCAGCGCCGAACGCCGTAGTCCCCCCTCCCACCGCCTCGGCGTGCGCAGGACATGACGCAATTCCTTGCGCATCTGATGGATCTCAGCTAGGACGGTATCGTCGTCGCTCGTAAGTGGAGGAGCGCGGTAGATGGCCGCGTGACGTGATGACGTATTCATGCAGTCATTCTAGCGCATCTATGACTACTTAAACTAGTCATCGCATCACGAGCGCCAGTTCAAGGGCATGCGCGACTCGCCGGGCCGACCCGCCCGCAGAGGACTTGTACCCTTCTGGGGAGAACAAACGCCCGGACCATCCAAGCGCTGGGGGCCTTCTAGTCTCCTGCCGCCATTCGGCCTGCGCGGCGGTCGTCAGCGTCCGGCCAGGGCTCTTTGTCGAGCGTGCTCATGTATGCGTCTACCGGGTCGATCGCTGGGAAGGCGTTCAGGCCGCGCAGCATCATGCAGGCGCCGGTCTGGGCCAGCTGGCTGTCGACGAGCTGCGGGTTCAGGCCGTAGCTGCGCAGGAGTTCCTGAACTTCGGCGATGAGCGTGTTGGGATCGTAGAACTGCATGCTCAGCCTTCCTGCCAGGTGGCCTGGGTGATGCGCTCATATACCTCGACATATCTTGCCCGGGTGGCATTGACGACATGCTCAGGGATCGGTGGTCCGGGTGGCGTGCGGTCCCAGTTGGTGATGGTGCTGGACCAGTCACGGACAAACTGCTTGTCGAGATACCGCTGCGGCCGGCCAGGATGCCAGTCCTCCGCCGCCCAGAACCGCGACGAGTCGGAGGTCAGCACCTCGTCGGCCAGCACGATGGAGCCATCAGGCGCGTGGCCGAACTCGAGCTTCGTGTCGGCGATGATGACCCCGCGCCCGGCGGCCAGGTCCGCGCCGCGGCGGTATACCTCAAGCGTGATCCGGCACAGCTCAGCCGCGGTTTCGGCGCCGACCTGGGACACGACGTCCTCGAAGGTCAGGAACTCGTCGTGACCAGTTGTCGCCTTGGTGGTCGGCGTGAAGATCGGTTCAGGCAGTTTCGAGCCCTCGGCCAGGCCCTCCGGGAGCGGCACGCCCGATACGGTGCCGGTCGCCCGGTAGGAGCCCAGGCCAAGACCAGCCAGGTAACCGCGGGCGATGCACTCGACTGGGATCATGTCCAGGCGCCGGCAGCGGATGGCCCGGCCGGCCCATTCGGCCGGGACATCCGTGGCCGAGATGACGTGATTCGGCACGACGCCGGCTAGGCGCTCGAACCACCACAGCGACAGCTGAGTAAGGATCTTGCCCTTGCCCGGTATCAGGGTTGGCAGCACGAGGTCGTACACGCTGACCTTGTCCGAAGCGACCAGGATCAAGTCCTCGCCATCGGCGTACAGATCGCGGATCTTCCCTGAGTGCAGGTGTTTCATTCTCGTGTGCCTTCGTCCCGAGCGATCTCATAGTGGTGCGCTGACCAGCGGCCGGGAATTGAGGCTCGTTCGCCGTACTCGACGATGTCACCGTCGGTGTCGTACCACCAGTTCCGCCCGCAGGCGACCGGGGAGCCGATTGGCACGCCGAGGTCGGCGGCGTCTTGCCGGTCTGCGGCCCGGGCGGACTCCTGGTCAAGGCCCCGCGCCGCAGTCCGCCCGGTGACATGCTCGATGTAGCCGGCGGTGCCCTCTATGATCCGCTCCGTGCTGAGCAGCCGCGGGGCGGTTGCGGCCAGCTCTCCTGGGAGCCACGAAGTGGACGCGGAGACGGGGATGTCGTCGCGGTAGGTGATCCTGTGCCGCCGGATCACCTCGGCACCAATGTCCACGCTGAGCGCGTCGGCTATGACGTCTGGTGCGCGTACAACCTCGGCTGACGTGATCGTGGCGTGCTCGTTTGGTGGGTAGATCCGCCCCGTCTGGGCGATGGCGCGGAGACGGTCACCGCCGGTGTGGTGCATGGTTGCGCTTGCGCACACGATCGTGCCCGTTCCCGGGATGCCGCGCACGTAGCCCTCTGAGCGCAACGTCGTGAGCGCCTTGGCGGCGGTAGGAGCCGAGACCTTCCACTCGCGGGCGAGCTGGCGGGTGGATGGCACGAGATCGCCGTCGCTGAGCTGACCAGATCTGATCTGCCGCCGTATGTGATCCACGATCTGCATATACGGCGGGTCGGGGCGCCGCACGGCTGGTGCCATCACCTGTTGCTCTCCCTCAAAGATCAATGTCAGCGTACTAAGACACTTACCACGAAGTGCCGCTATGTCCGGCAGGGATTGACGGAAGGTTGATGTCATTAGACACTAACAGTGTACAAATACGGTGCCCGCCAGCAGGACGGGCCCACCAGCAGGGCAAACGGGAGAGTCAAGAAGCATGTCCGGTAGAGACACCGCCGACCTGGAGAAGCTCGCCGTCGAGCTCGCCGTCCGCGGATTCCCGACCACGATCACCACCCCGGACGGCCGTCCTCCGTACTTAACCGCCCAGAACCCCGATACGTCAGCGCTGAGCGTGACGATTCTCGCGGACCAGGGCTTCTACTGGTGGCCGTGGGCCGAGCGGATCGGCCCCGCCAGTGACGTCGCCTCGGCGGCGAGCCGCATAGCCCACATGCTGGCCGGCGTGCCGGACGGTGCGGCGTGACCGTCCCCGCTGCAGCAGAGCGCTGCTGCAGCATGTTGCTCGGTATTACCGTGGCGCGCCGCTGAACGGCGTGGGCTCAGATTCCAGTGGCCGAGAAGCCGTCGATGCCGATGCCCAGCGACTCGCCCGCGCCGACCAGGGCGTCGAAAAGGTACTGGCCTGACGATCGTTCGCAGTGCAGGAGGTAGGAGGGTACCCCGTGCTGGTCGTCCCGGATGACATCGGTGGCGAGGCCAGCGACGGACGCCCGGAAGGCCGCCCCGTCGGGGGTCATGTCGTCGTGAAGATCGACCGCGCACAGTCGGGCCAGCAATCCCGCCGCGTCCCCGCCGGTGATCCGCACGAGCGCCCGCCCGTGGGTGAGGTCGATCACGCTGACGAATTCCTCGGGAGCCGATTCGGCCGCGACCTCACCCAGCCGGCCGGCTACCCGCGCAGCAGTGCCGACCGGGGCCAGCACGAGCCACTCCCCGGGCCCAGACCCCGCCACCAGCCATTCCTCCGGCCCGGCCGCCACCCCCAGCCATATGGCCCCCCGGCTGGCCCGGCCGAACGGCACGCCCAGCGCCTTGGCCATCGCACCGTTCCACGGAGCCCGCACGTGGACCTTGGCCAGCGGGGTGCTGTCGGTGATCGTGAGCGCGGCGTCGCTGCGGCACCCGCTCACCTCCCAGCCGGCTTCCACCCGTGCCGGAGGCAGCGTGGCGATCGGGCTCCGGGCCATCACGATGTAGTCAGACACGCATCCGGCTCCCTTCGGGATCCACGTGGGCGAGGTGCTTGGTCACCCGGGCGCTGACCAGCCGCCCGCCGGGCAGCCGCACGGTGACCTGGGTGCCTGGGGCGGCCAGGGGCGCCTCGACGTGGGCGAGGCAGACGGAGCGGCCGAGGGTCGGGGACATGCGGCTGGAGGTGACGCGGCCCACGATGCGCGTGCCGTCAACAATCTGGCTCGCTTCGGGCGGCACCAGCGCGGCGTCGTCGGGCTGCAGGCCCACCAGCCGCGGGCCGCCGCCGTCCCCGTTCTGCCAGGCGAGTTCCGGCTTGCCGATGAAATCGTCCTTGTCGAGCTTGATCGCCCAGTCGAGGCCGGCGCTGAAGCCGCGGGTCAGGCCGTCGGTGTCCTGCCCGACGATGAGGTGGCCTTTCTCCAGCCGCAGTATGCGCTGGGCCTCCACTCCGAACGGCGCGATACCGAGGTCGCGGCCACGGTCCATGAGCGTCTCCCAGACATGCAGCCCGTAGCCGGCCGGGACATGCAACTCGTAGCTGAGTTCGCCGGTGAACCCGATCCGCCACAGGACGCACCCGTCCACCCCGGCCACCTGGCCGGTGCGGACCTCCATGTACGGGAACGCCTCGTTCGCCAGATCGACCCCCTGGATGACCCGTGTGAGCAACTCGCGTGACGCCGGACCGGCCACGTTCATGCTGGCGTATGCGGTCGTCACCGGCGTGACATGCACTGCCCAGCCGGGATGCGCGGTCTGGAGCCAGTTCTCCAGCCACTCCCAGACCGCCGCTGCCCCCGAGGAGGTGGTGCTCATCAGGTAGTGCTCGGGGCCAAGACGGCCGGTGACGCCATCGTCGAAGACCACCCCGTCCTCGGTGCACATCACCCCGTACCGGACCCGGCCGATCCCGAGCTTGGACCACTTGTTGACATACAACAGGTTGAGCAGCTTCGGCACATCGGGCCCACGCAGGTCAAGCTTGCCGATCGGGGTGACGTCGATGACGGCGACCCTGGTCCGCACGACCGCGACCTCGGCGGCCGGGTCACCATAGTGATCAGGCCGGATCCAGGCTCCCGCGATCAGCGGGCGCGCATGGTGCGCCTCGTGCCAGGGCTGCATCGGGGAGTACCGCACGGGTTCGAGTGACCGGCCGGCCAGCGCGCCGAGCGTGACGGGGGCATAGGGCGGGCGCCAGGTGGTGGTGCCCGTTTCCTCGATGGTCTGGCCGATGGCTTCGGCCGCGATCGCGACCGCGTTGACCAGTTCGAGCTTGCCCTGGGTCGGGCCCATCGTGGCGGTGGTATAGCGCTTAGCCAGCTCGATCGAGTCGTAGCCTTCCCTGACCGCGGCGATGATGTCCTTCGAGGACACGTCTTCGCAGAAGTCCACCATGCCGTGGGTGCGGGCGCGGAACAGTTCCGGGTGGGCATCGATGGGAAGCTCGGGGACACCCGCCGGCTCGCCGTCGGCTGCAGGCCCGCCCGCCTGGACGCCACCTGCGCGGGTGGGCAGCGCCGCCTGCCATTCCCGGCGCAGGCGGGCGGCGCGGCGCGCCGCCTCGCGGCCCACCGCCTGGGCATGGCCGATCAGCTCATCGCGGCTGCCGTCACCGGCGATGCCGCCCGCCACGAGGACGTTGGACGGCAGGCTCCGGGGGAAGAACCGGGCCGCTCGCGGATTGTAACCGGGCTGATCGCCGGCCATGTTGAGCAGGGCGGTCGGTGCGGTCCAGCCCACCGCGGTCACCACCAGATCGCATTCGATCCTGGCGCCGCCTGCCACCTCCACCGCCCGGACACCCCGGTGGCCGTGCACCCGCACGATGTCACCGCCGGTCCTGGCGTCGACAACCTGGGCGATCTCGACACCGGCCTGCCTGAGGTCGGCGACGGCCGCGTCGCCGCCGGCATTGGCGGTCAGCACCACGGCCCGCTCCCCCGGCTTGACCGCGTGCAGCTTGATGAGCCGCCGGACGGCGGTGGCGAGCATGACCCCGGGAACATCGTTGCCCTGGAAGACATACGGCCGCTCGATCAACCCGGGCGCGACCACCAGTATCTTGGCGCGCGCCTTGATGAGCTGCTCGGCGGCGCCTGGCAGCCCGCGGCGCACCACGGCGGTCCAGTTGTCGTCGTAACGCCCGGTCACCACCGAGTCGGTGAGCACTTCGATCCCGGGCGCGGCCGCGACGAGATCCCGCAACTCCCGCAGCGCGGCCAGTTCGGGGGCGCCGCCCCAGCGCAGATGGCCGCCGAGCCGGTGCTCCTCCTCGACCAGCATGACCCGCGCGCCCGCCTGCGCGGCGGCGGTCGCAGCAGCCATGCCGGCCGGGCCGCCCCCGGCCACGAGCACGTCGGGATGGGCGTAACGCTTGTCGACAGTGATCCGCGGCGTATCCGCCGACACCTCACCGGCATGGACGAACCGCTGCAGGATGCGCTCGTAGAACGGCCACAGGCGGCGGGGGCGGATGAACGTCTTGTAGTAGAAGCCGGGGCCGAGGAACCGGCCGGCCAGCTGGTTGGCGGCCTTCAGGTCGAAACTCAGCGAGGGCCAGGTGTTCTGGGAGTGCACGTCCATGCCCGGCTCGGCCTGCCGGTGGGCCCCCCGCACGTTGGGCTCGTCTGCGACCTGGAAGAAGCAGCCAGGATCGAGGTAGCTCGCCGTCAGCACGCCACGTGGCCGGTGGTACTTGTAGCTGCGCGAGAACACCCGCTGCCCGGTGGCGGCGAGCGCCGACACGATGGTGTCACCCGCGTACGCCGGGATGGTGCGGCCATTCCAGCTGAAGGTGAAGGAACGCTCGCGGTCGATCTCCTCGCCCGGCTGCGAGCTGAGCCGCATCGTCATCCGTGGGGCCCTCACCGGATGCCCTCCTCCAGGGTCCGGGACTCGTTGGTGGCGGTGTCCCGCTCGACGGTGAAGAACCTGCGGCAGCCCATCCGGTGGTACCAGGTCTCCACCACCGGGCCGCGAGGATTGGCCGGGAAGTACAGGTAATCGCGCCACTCCTGGGGGGTGGCCGACGCCGGGTCGGGCCGCGGGCTGACCTCCCCGGCGTAGTGGAACTCTGCCGCCCCCCTCGGGCCGCACCAGGGACATCGGATGAGGATCATGATCAAGCAGCCTCTCTCAGCTCAGTGGCCGACCGCGGCCGCGCCCTTCTCGCCGACCAGGCGGCCCTCGCCGAACCGGCCGAGACCGAACGTCGCGATGATCTCGGGAGTACGGCCGGTGGCAATACACTGCGCCATTGCTTCCCCGGAGACCGGGCCGGCCTTGAACCCATAGGTGCCCCAGCCGGCGTCCACGTAGAAGCCATCAACCCCGGTGCCGCCCATGATCGGCGAGAAGTCAGGCGTCATGTCGCACAGACCACCCCACTGGCGCAGCAGGCGCATTTTCGACAGCCCGGGCATGAGCTCGATGATGTGGGTGGCGAGCCCCTCGGCGAATTCCAGCGAGCCACGGGTCGAGTACGCGGCGAAGGGATCCACGCTCGCGCCGAACACCAACTCGCCGCGATCGGTCTGGCTCACATACACGTGGAGGGTGCCCGACACCACCACGGTGTGCAGGAAGGGCCGGACCGGCTCGGTCACCGCTGCCTGCAGCGGGAAGGTCTGGATGGGCAGTCGCACACCGGCCATCTCAGCCACGAGGGTGGACCAGCCGGCCGTGGCGTTAAGAACCACCGGGGTGGAGACGTCCCCGCGGTTGGTGCGCACGCCGCGCACCCGGCCGCCTGAGACATCGATGCTGGTGACCTCGGTGTTCTGGTGGATGTGCACACCGCAGGCAGCTGCCGCCCGCGCGTACCCCCAGACGACCGCATCATGGCGGATGATCCCGCCGGGTGGGTGGTAGAGCGCGCCCAGGATGGGGTAACGCGTGCCGGGAGAGGTATCCAGGAACGGCACCAACCGCTTGATCTCACCGGGGCCGATGACCTCGGAATCGACTCCCTGCACCTGGTTGACCTCGGCCCGCCAGCGCATGGTGCGCAGGGACGAATCGTTGTGGGCGAGGGTGAGGTGGCCGCGCCGGGAGAACATCACGTTGTAGTCGAGGTCGGAGGCGAGCGCTCGGTAGAGCTGCATCGAGCGGTCGTAGAAGCGGACACCTTCCGGTGTCAGGTAGTTCGACCGCAGGATGGCTGTGCTGCGTCCGGAGCCACCTCCGCCGATGTAGCCCTTGTCGACTACGGCGACGTCGGTGATCCCGTGGTTGGCGGCGAGGTAGTAGGCGGCCGCCAGGCCGTGCACGCCGCCCCCGACGATGACCACGTCGTAACTGCCGCGCAGGGGATGGACCGGCCAGACACGTGGCCACTCCTTGCCTGACAGGCCATGCCGTAGCACGGCGAACGCCGAATACCTCGAAGGCCGGCGGCGCGTCCGGTGGCTGCTCGCGGCGCGGGTTGCTTCCACGGCGTTCCTCCCGGGTGTGCGGCCGCCGGCCGGGCGATCTCACGTGCATCGCAAGCATAGAGCCGACTATGAAACGATGTCCACTCTCAGTGGACATCGTTGTGTATCTCGGCCGATCAGCTGGTGGCGCCGACCGCGCTGCTCAGGTCGAGGGCGTGATCGACTTGATCGAGAGGAACTGGATCGGAAGCTCGACGAGCGCCGCCGGGCCGTGCGGAACCCCGCCGATGAACTGCAGCGCGTCACCCGACTCCATCGCATAGCGGGAGCTGCCGTAGCCGTACTCCATGCGGCCGGAAAGCATGTAGATCAGTTCGATGCCGGCGTGCTGATAGAGGGGAAACGTATCGATGCGCTCGGTCAGGGTCACCAGTACCGGTTCGAGGGAGTTGTTCGGCGCTCGCATGATCCCGAGGGACTGGTAGCGGCGCCCGGCCCCGGACGACTTGTGCTCGATGTCAATTCCCTTGCCCGCCTTGACATACAGAACGTCCTGCTCCTCGTTCAGCCCGCGGAAGAACGCGGTCACCGGCACCCGGAGCGCCTCGGACAGGCGGGCGAGCGTGGCCAGGCTCGGCGAGGCCTGGGCGTTCTCGATCTTGGAGAGCATGCCCTTGGACATCCCGCTCTCGGTGGCGAGCTGGCCCACGGTCCACCCGAGCTGCACCCGGAACTCCCTGACACGCTGGGCAATCGCCGCCCCGAGCGCTTCCTCCAAATCGCTGCGATGGCTGCCGGGGGAAGGAACGCCAAACGCACCGGCGTGTTCGGCGAGGTTGGCGATGCGCGCCACCACGGCTGCTCCTCTCGTCCGGGAAACCGCGCGCGCCCCCGGCGCAATGCCAGCTACTTTCCCGGGACGCGCCTGTGCGGCCATTCCAAGGTTAGTACCCGGTTCACTGTAGGTATCCGAGGGGGACGCAAGGGGAAACTCGCCGATCAGTAAAACGACCTCCGGGAGCATGCCCGTGCCGCCTGGGCGAGCATGCCGCGCACGTCGGGGGACAACGAGCCTCCCCGCACGGTGACGCAGCGTGACGTGAGCACCTCACCACGCCATCCTCGCCGCCACAACCGGTGGCGGAGTGTTGACGCGGGGCGGCATCACAGACGACAATTCCCACCTAGTGAAACATCGTCTCTTGTGCATAAACACAAGGTCCTGCGTCCGCGATGGCTCCCGAGGATCCGCCAAGGACATGCCCCTGTCACTGCCAGCCACTATCGGAGGAGCGTGGGCGACGGATGTGCGGAATCATCGGCCTCCACCTCAAGAATCCCGATCTCCGGCCGCGTCTCGGCGAGTTGCTGACGGTGATGCTAGAGGCGATGACGACCAGGGGCCCAGACTCGGCCGGAATCGCCATCTACGCCGATCACGCCGCCCCCGGGAACCCGGACCGGGCCATGCGCTACTCGCTGCGCTCGGATGAGACCGTCGACTGGGACCTGCTCGGCAAACGGATTGGCGCCGAGACCGGCAGCGAGGTCAGGGTGCGGCAACTGGCCCCCGACTCCGCAGTTCTCGTCTCGCCCGCCGGTGAGACGCTGTTCCTGGCCACGGTGCGCCAGGTGGCACCCCAGGTCGCCGTGGCTGGATACGGCCAGGCAATGGTGCTCGTCAAGGATGTCGGCGCCCCAGCGGAGATCTGCGCGAGGTATGGCATACCGACCTGGGGCGGCTATCAGGGAGCCGGCCACACCCGGATGGCAACCGAGTCGGCCGTGACGACGGCCCACTCGCACCCGTTCGCTCCGGCCGCCGATCTTGCTCTCGTGCACAACGGGTCGTTCTCGAACTACGCGACGGTTCGCAACAGGCTCGCCCGGTCGGGCGTTCACTGTGACACCGACAACGACTCCGAAGTCGCCGCCCGGCTGGTGGCATCCCGCATGGCGGAGGGCGCCAGCCTCGAGGACGCCCTGCGGACCGTGCTCAAGGAGATGGACGGGTTCTTCACGCTCCTGGTGACCACCCGGACGCAGTTCGCGGTCGTCCGCGACTCCTTCGCCTGCAAGCCAGCGGTCATCGCGCAGACTGATGACTACGTCGCCATGGCGTCGGAGTACCACGCTCTGGCCGGGCTTCCCGGCGTCGCCGACGCCGAGGTCTTCGAGCCAATGCCCGAGGAGATCCACCTATGGAGCCGGTGATCTTGAGCTGCGCGGAACTCAGCACCCGCGAGATCAACACCGCGCTCGCCGCGCTGCCCGATGGCTCCGGGGCGCGGGTGCTCGAGCCCCGCGGCCGCCACAACATCGCGGTGGGCCTGACCAACCGGGTGACCATCGACATTGAGGGAAACGCCGGATACTTCATCGGCGGCCTCGGGCAGGGGCCTGACATCGTCGTCCACGGCTTCGTGGGCTGGTCGGTCGGCGAGAACCTGCTGACCGGGTCGGTCCGGGTCAAGGGCAACGCCTCCGAATGCGCGGGTGCATCCAGCCACGGCGGAACGATCATCATCGAAGGTGACGCCTCGTCACGGGCCGGCATCTCACTGAAGGGCGGAACGATCCTCGTCGCCGGTGACGTCGGCCATATGAGCGGGTTCATGGCTCAGGCCGGCGTGATGCTCATCGGCGGTGATGCGGGAAATGCGCTCGGCGACTCGCTGTATGAGGCGGTCATTTACGTGGCCGGGAAGATTTCCTCGCTCGGCTCCGACGCCAGGACCGAGGAACTCACCGACGCGGACGTGCGCGTGGTCAAGGAACTAGCGAAGCTCGGCGGTTTCGATCACGTCGAGCCCGAGAACGTCACCCGGGTGGCATCCGCCCGCGAGCTCTACAACTTCGACGCGCTGAAGGACCAGAAGTACTGATGGATGAGCTCCGGCCCCGCGAGCAGGGCGAGCCCAGCGGGCACAGCGAGCCCGGCGAGGCGCTGGATGCGCACCGCCGCAGCCATATCTTCCCGCCCGAAGTCATCGCGCAAATTCAGCGCACCGCGGCGGAAGGACACTACGAGATCCGCGGCTGGGGCGCCAAGCGGGACCTGCCCTCCTTCGACGACCTGCTGTTCCTTACCGCCTCACTCACCCGGTACCCGCTTGAGGGTTACCGGGAGAAGTGCGACATGACGACGGTGCTCGGCACCCGGTTCGCCTCGAAGCCGCTCGAACTCGACATCCCGATCACGATCGCGGGCATGAGCTTCGGTGCCCTGTCGGCAACCGCCAAGGTCGCCCTGGGCCGGGCTGCGACCGCGGCCGGGACCTCCACGACCACGGGCGACGGGGGCATGATCGGTGAGGAACGGGCGGCTTCGCGCTTGCTCGTGTACCAGTGCCTGCCGTCACGGTACGGATTCAACCTCGACGACCTGCGCCAGGCCGATGCGATCGAAATCGTCATCGGCCAGGGCGCCAAACCTGGCGGCGGGGGCATGCTGCTCGGGCAGAAGGTGAGCGAGCGGGTAGCCCGGATGCGCACCCTGCCGGCCGGCATCGACCAGCGATCCGCGTCCCGCCACCCCGACTGGGTGGGGCCCGACGACCTGCGGATCAAGATCGAGGAGCTGCGTGAAGTAACCCACTGGGAGAAGCCGATCTATGTGAAGTTCGGTGCCACCCGGGTCCCCAACGACGTCAAGCTCGCCGTGGAAGCGGGCGCGGATGTCGTGGTGGTGGACGGCATGCAGGGCGGAACCGCGGCCACCCAGGACTTCTTCATCGAGCACGCAGGCATCCCGACCCTGCCCGCGGTCCGGCTGGCCGCCCAAGCACTGCGCGATATCGGCATGGAGGACACGGTCCAGCTCGTCGTCTCCGGCGGGATCCGCAGCGGCGCCGATGCCGCCAAGGCACTCGCGCTCGGCGCTGACGCGGTCTCCCTCGGGGTCGCCCCGCTGATCGCGCTGGGCTGCAACAGCCCCACCTACTGGCAAGACGGAACCGATCACGACGCGTCCGGCGACTATCGCGCCCTGGGAACCGATGCTGGTTACTGCCATCACTGCCACACCGGCCGGTGCCCGGTGGGCGTCACCACCCAGGATCCGTCGCTCGAACGGCGGCTCGATCCCGAACGCGGCACCCGTCAGGTCACGAACTACCTCAAGACGATGGCCATGGAGATGGCGGCGCTCGCTCGGGCCTGCGGCAAGTCCGGCGTTCACAACCTGGAACCCGATGACCTTGTTGCGCTGACGGTCGAAGCGGCCGCCATGGCCCAGGTTCCCCTCGCGGGCACCGACTGGATACCCGGGCATCCGAAGGGCACCTGGTAGCCCACTCCTGAGCGGTGGCTCGGCGCTGAAATCCCTCCCGCGAGTAAAAGGGCACGCTGCGCTGGGCCGTCTGTGACAGCCATGTTAATTCTCAGGATCTTGGACATATGCACAGTGAACAGGTCCGAGATGTGCGGGCGATCCCGGACTGCGGCATGTGGCCAGGTCAGGGTGCCCTTCAGCCGCCTGCGAGGCTCCGTCCAGGACCGCGCGTCTACCCGGGTGCCCCCGCCCGGCGCCGGATCTGGGCAGCTCAGAGAACTTCCCAAGGCAGTAGGTCGGGCGTAACCTCGGCCTATCGTGTCGTAAAAGGAAACACTGTCCACTCTGCTTCCGAGGCCTGGGCGCGGTTTTGACCCGTCTGTGCCGCTTTCTGGCTGAATTTGAGAGCACCTGCGCAACCGTGTGAGCCGGACTGGCGACCACAACGACCACAACGGAGCGTGCACATGTCCGACGTCGAAGCGCACCTGCGAGCGCGAGCAGAGTCAGACGGTGTCGAGTTCTTCTTCGCCATGTTTGTCGATATGCACGGAAAGCCGTGCGCGAAGATGATCCCGCTGGAGGCGCTCGGCGTCCTGACGGGCGGCGGGGCGGGCTTCGCGGGCTTCGCGGCCGGGCCGATGGGCC
>WNFE01000678.1_pt1 | contig 24077 bp, 20 predicted proteins | sample 5400451 | NCBI WGS metagenome assembly WNFE01 (sample SAMN13153344, study PRJNA577476) | soil metagenome | isolation source: 200 cm saprolite under Douglas fir tree site 2 hole 2 | place: USA:California | collected 2015-04-18
TGGTCTGCGTGCTCACGTTCCGGCGCGGCGTCGTCGGCGAGCTCGGTCGCGTCGTCGCGCGCCCGCTCCGGTTCAACCTCGCCGTTGTCGTGGAGCCGACGCAGCCCCGGCCGGCGGTCAAGGTGGCGGTGGTCAACAGCGTCACCGGACCGGCCGCGCTCCTCGGGCTCGCGGGGATCCAGGGCGCCAAGCTCGCGGTGGAGGAACTGAACGAGGCGGGGGGACTGCTCGGGCACCGGATCGAGCTCCTCGTGCGGGACGACGCGACCGCGCCGGACATCGGCGCGCGCGAAGCCCGCGCGGTTATCGTCGACCACGAGGTCGCGGCGGTCTTCGGGCCGACGTCGAGCGAGGTGCTCCTGGCGATGTCGGAGGTGGCGAAGGAGACGCGGACGCTCCTGATCTCGCACACCGCCAACACCGAGCGCGCGTTCGTCGAGCGCGGGCACCGGTACATCTTCTCGGTCGTGCCCAATACCTTCATCGAGGGCGGCGCCATGGCGCTGTACATGGCGGAGAAACCCTACCGGCGGTACATGATCCTGGGCCCGGACTACGAGCTGGGCCACATCGAGGCCGAGGCGTTCATACGACGGTTGAAGGAGAACCGCGCGGACGTCGAGATCGTCGCCAGCCTCTGGCCCAAGCTCGGCGAGACCGACTTCACGCCCCACATCGCCGCGATCCTCGAGGCCAAGCCCGACGCCGTCTACAGCGACCTCTACGGGTCCGACCTCATCCTGTTCGCCCGGCAGGCCCGCGCCCACGACTTGTTCGACCGAATCCCCTTCGTCGGGCTCTTCGAGGTCGAGGTGCTCCAGGGGCTCGGCAAGGACGTGGTCGAAGGAGTCATCGGCTGCGACCGGGCGCCCTTCCACGTGATCCGCGCGATGGAGCCGAGCGAGCGGTTCGAGGATTTTATACGGAAGTACGGCGCCAACACCAACAAGTACCCGTCCGGGTGGGCGATCAACGCGTACGACGCGGTCATGACGTGGGCCAAGGCGGTCCGGAAGGCGAACACCTTCGACGTCGAGCCGGTCGTCGACGCCCTCGAGGGGCTGGAGTTGGACTCGCTGCGCGGGTCCGGGCGCGTGATCCGAAAGGCGGATCACCAGGCGAATGTCGGCTCCTACATCGGCGTGGTCGCGTGGGACCGGAGCTTCCCCGACTTCGCATTGTGGCGAGACGCGACCTACATCCCGGGCGACCGGGTCTGGCGCCCGGAGGACGAGGTGCGCCGGGTCCGCGCGCGCGCGCAGACCCCGCCGCACGTTTCGGAGGCCCCATGACGTACACGGACATCCTCTACGCGAAAAAGGACGGCGTCGGCTGGATCACGATCAACCGTCCCGAGGTGCGCAACGCCTTCCGCACGAAGACCGTGGCGGAGCTGACCGACGCGTTCCTCGACGCGCGCTGGGACCCGGCCGTCGGCGTCGTCGTGCTCACCGGAAGCGGCGACAAGGCGTTCTGCTCCGGCGGCGACCAGAAGGAGCGGGGGCAGGGCGGCTACGCGCCAGGCGCCGCAGGCACGCCAGGCGCCGCAGGCACGATGGACCAGCGCCCGATGGACGTGGAAGCGCTGCACAGCGCCATCCGCCACATCCCGAAGCCCGTCATCGCCATGGTCAACGGCTTCGCCATCGGCGGCGGCCACGTGCTCCACGTGCTCTGCGACCTCTCCATCGCCTCGGACAACGCCGTCTTCGGGCAGACGGGGCCGCGCGTGGGCAGCGTTGACGCGGGCCACGGCACCGGCTTCCTCGCCCGCGTCGTCGGCGAGAAGAAAGCGCGGGAGATCTGGTACCTCTGCCGCCAGTACTCGGCGCAGGAAGCGCTCGAGATGGGGCTCGTGAACAAGGTCGTTCCCCTCAAGGAGCTTCGCGCCGAGGTGGAGAAGTGGTGCGCCGAGCTGCTCGAGAAGAGCCCGACCGCGCTGGCGCTCGCCAAGCAATCGTTCAACATCGACTCCGAGCAGCGCGCCGCCGTGGCGCAGCTCGCCCACACCGCGCTCAACCTCTACTACGAGACCGAGGAGGCGATGGAGGGCCGGAACGCGTTCGTCGAGAAGCGTCCGGTCAACTTCAAGAAGTTCCGCACGTGAGCGCCGTCGCCCGCTACTTCCGTTTCGCGGAGCGCTCCACGGATCTCGCCACCGAGCTCCGCGCGGGCCTGACCACGTTCATGGTCATGGCCTACATCATCTTCGTGAACCCGATCGTCCTCGGCTATGTCGGCGTCCCGGGGCTCGAGGGCAAGGGGCTGCCGTTTGCGCCGACGCTGACGGTGACGTGTCTCACCGCGGGCGTGCTCTCGATCGCGATGGGGCTCGCGAGTAACTATCCGCTCGTCCTGGCGCCCGGGATGGGGCTCAACGCGGTCGTGGCGTTCGAGCTGGTGGCGGCCCGCGGGCTCACGTGGCCCCAGGCGATGACGGTGGTGTTCCTCGAGGGCGTGGCCATTACGCTGCTCGTGCTGACGCGGTTCCGCGAGGCCGTGATGGACGCGGTCCCGATGGGGCTCAAGCGGGCGATCGGCGTGGGGATCGGCCTGTTCATCGCATTCATCGGCTTCTTCACCTCGGGCTTCGTGGTGAAGCCCCCGTCGGGACCGCTACCCGTCGCGCTCGGGTCCATGCGCGGCCTGCCCATCCTCGTGTTCCTTGTGGGCTTCGTTCTGACGGCGTGGCTGATGGCGCGCCGGGTGCGCGGCGCGCTCCTGCTCGGGATCGTGCTCACCACGCTGGTGGCGATCATCCTGAACGGCGCCGTCGCCGACTGGAAGGGCTTCCCGACGCCGGGCGCGGCGCGGATCCCGGCGGCGATCGTGCAGCCGCCGGATCTCTCGACGTTCGGCCGCCTCGACTTCGGCCTCGTCGCGAAGCTCGGCGTGACCACGGCCGTCCTCGTGACCTTCTCGATCATGCTGAGCGATTTCTTCGACACGATGGGCACGATCATCGGCGTCGGCGGCAAGGGGGGGTTCCTCGACGCGCGGGGCCGGCTCCCCGGCGCCAACCGCGTGCTGCTGGTGGACTCGATCGGCGCCGGCCTGGGCGGCCTCGCCAACGCGAGCAGCAACACGACCTACATCGAGTCCGCCGCGGGCGTGGCGGAAGGGGGCAGGACCGGCTTCGCGTCGGTCGTCGTGGGCGTCCTCTTTCTCCTGGCCATGTTCTTCTCGCCCCTCGCGAGCGTGATCCCCGCCCAGGCGACCGCGCCCGCGCTGATCGTCGTCGGCTTCTTCATGATGACGATCGCGCGGGACATCCCGTGGGAGGACTACGAAGAGGCGATCCCCGCCTTCGTGACGATGCTGACGATGCCGTTCACCTGGTCCATCACCAACGGGATCGGCGCGGGCTTCGTGACCTACGTCGCGATCAAGGTCCTCAACGGCAAGGGGCGGCGGGTTCACTGGATGGTCTACCTCGTCGCGGCTGCGTTCGTCGTCTACTTCGCTCTGCCACTCATCGAGAAGGCGATGACATAGGAGAACGGCAATGAACCGACTGGTCGACTGTCTCACGGCGTTCGTGCTGCTGGCGGCGGTGCCCGCGTGGGCGTACGACGGGATCGTCGAGAAGAAGACGTTCGCGATGGACGCCTACGCGACGGTCAACGGCCCGACGATCAAGAGCGTCCGCGTCGGCTACGAGACGTACGGCACGCTCAACGCGAGCAAGGACAACGTGATCCTGGTCGCCCACTTCTATTCCGGTAACTCGCACGCCGCCGGCAAGTACAGCGCGAGCGACGCGGCTCCGGGCTACTGGGACGCCATCATCGGCTCCGGGAAGCCCGTCGACACGGACAGGTTCTTCGTCATCAGCTCCGACACGCTCGTCAACCTCAACGTGAAGGATCCCAAGACGATCACCACCGGTCCGGCATCCATCAATCCGGACACCGGCAGGCCGTACGGGATGAGCTTTCCGATCGTGACAGTGCGCGACTTCGTGAACGTGCAGAAGGCGCTCCTCGACTCGCTCGGCATCAAGAAGCTCCACGCCGTGATGGGGGCGTCGATGGGCGCCATCCAGAGCTTCGAATGGGCGGCCGCGTATCCCGACATGGTGGAGCGCATCGTCCCCGTGATCGGCGCCGCCGAGATCAACGCCTACGCGATCGGGTGGCTCGGCGTTTGGGCTGCGCCCATCACGCTCGATCCCAGGTGGAAGGGGGGCGACTACTACGGCGGGGACGAGCCCCTCGAGGGCCTGGCGCTCGCCCTGAAGACCGTCACGCTGCACGCCCGGCACTATGGCTGGGCGTCGAACGCGTTCGGCCGGAAGTGGGCCGCCGCGGACAAGGACCCGGCGAAGAGCTGGGACAACAAGTTCGCGATCGAGGACACGCTGGACAAGGTGGCCCTCGCGCGCGCCAGGGTCTCGGACGCGAACTCGTTCCTCTACCTCGCCAAGGCCAACCAGCTCTTCGTCACGGGACACCGCGGGTCCCTGGAGGAGGGCCTGAAGAGCGTCAAAGCGAAGGTGCTCCTCGTGCCGGCGAAGTCGGACCTCCTGCTCTTTCCCGACTACTCCCGGCAGGCGATGGAGGTCTTCAAGAAGGAAGGAAAGCAGGTGCAGTACTTTGAGATCGAGGGCGACGGCGGGCACCTCGACGGCGTGCTGGCGGTCGCCAGAGCGGGCGAGGTCATCCGTAAGTTCCTGAACGAGTGACGCATCCGAGGCGACCCATGGCGCGACACGAGGTGCCGACACGCTGGAAGAGCGGGATGCTCGAGGTGGGGCCGAGGGTCTTCGCTTACGTCCAGGCGTCGGGGATCGACCCGGCGGGCGACACCGGCGTCTCCAACGCGGGACTCATCCTCGGCCACGAGGGGAACGTGCTCGTGGACGCCCTGATGGTGCCGTCCATGACGCGGAGGCTCGTGGCGGCGATCAAGAAGACGACGCGCAAGCCGATCGCGACCCTCGTCAACACCCACCATCACCTCGACCATACCGGCGGCAACCGATTCTTCCGCGGCGCGACCATGATCGCCTCCGAGAAGTGCCGCGAGGCGCTCGAGCCCGGCTTCCCGCCCGTCCCGCTCCTGCAGCGCTTCATGCCGCGCTTCGCGCGCGAGTTCCCCCTGCTCAAGGTGGTGCTCCCGACCGTGACGTTCAAGGACCACCTCGTCATCCACGACGGCGACCGCGAGATCCAGCTCTGGCATCCGGGCTTCGCCGCGCACACGGTCGGGGACGCGGTCGCGTACCTGCCAAAGGAGCGGATCCTGTTCGCGGGCGACATCGCCTTCCACTACGTGACGCCGCTCGCCTTTCAGGGCCACGTCGGCAACTGGATCAAGGCGGCGAACCGGCTCCTCGAGTACGACGCCGACGTGATCGTGCCCGGCCACGGCCCGATCGGGACGACGAGGGAGCTGACGCGCATGCGCGACTACCTCGTGACAGTCCGTCGCGAGGCGCGCGAGCGCTTCGACGCTGGCATGCCCGCCGAGGAGGCCGCGCGCGACATCGAGCTCGGCGTCTACGCCGCGTGGAGCGACGCCGAGCGCATCCTGCCGAACGTGATGCGCTGCTATCAGGAGTTCAGGAACGAGCTGCACCTGTCCCTGGACCTGCCCCGTATGCTCGACGGCATGGAGCGGCTCCGCGGCCGGCCGACCGACCACACCTGTCTCTGAATCGTCGGCGGGAGCCGCGCCTCGTCGTAAGTCCCCGTCATACCGGCCGAAATGCTTGACACCCGATAGCCTCTTGGCTACACTCTCCGCCACTCGATTCCGGCCCCCCTGAAGTGGGCTCACGACCCTCGACGTCGAGGAGGCGATTTGGACCTGCAGGCGCTCGAACCCGACCGCGACACATTTCCTAAGCTCGTCAGCCACAACGCGGAGCACCGCGGGCACAAGGTCGCGATCCGCGAAAAAGACTACGGGATCTGGCAGTCATACACGTGGCGTGAGTACTTCGCCGAGGCCCGGCTGATCGCGCTCGGCCTCGCGGCGCTCGGCTTCACCCGCGGCGACAAGACCGCGATCATCGGCGACAACCGCCCCCAGCTCTACTGGACCGTCATGGCCAGCCAGGCGCTGGGCGGGGTGCCCGTGCCGATCTACCAGGATTCGATCGAGAAGGAGACGCAGTACATCATCGACCACGCGGAGGTCCGGTTCGCGGTGGTCGAGGACCAGGAGCAGGTGGACAAGCTCCTGCACATCAAAGCCCAGTGCCCGCACCTCGAGCACATCATCTACGACGACCCGCGCGGGATGCGGGGCTACAGCGAGCCCTTCCTCATGGGCCTGGCCGAGCTCCAGGAGCTCGGCCAGAAGTTCGAGGTCGGCCATCCCACGTACTTCGACGACGAGCTGGCGCGCGGCAAGCCGGACGACGTCGCGATCATCTGTTACACCTCGGGGACCACCGGCGTCCCCAAGGGCGCGATGCTCTCCCACCGGAACCTGATCGTGACCGCGCGCAACGCGGCGGAGTTCGAGGGCCTCCAGAGCGACGAGCAGATCCTGTCGTACCTGCCGATGGCGTGGGTGGGTGACCACATTTTCTCCTACGCACAGTCCATCGTGACGGGGTTCGCGATCAACTGCCCGGAGAGCGCCGCCACGGTCCTCCATGACCTGAAGGAGATCGGCCCGACCTACTTCTTCGCCCCGCCGCGCATCTGGGAGAACATCCTCACCAACGTCATGGTCCGCCTCGAGGACTGCGCGTGGCCCAAGCGAAAGCTGGTCCACTTCTTCCTCGAGCTCGCCCAGGACATCGAGCGGGCGCGGCTCAACCGCCAGCCCGTGCCGGCCTGGCGCCGGCTTCTCTACCCGCTCGGGCGGCTCTTCGTGTACGGACCGCTCCGGGACAACCTCGGCATGCGGCGTATCCGCCGCGCCTACACCGCCGGCGAGGCGATCGGCCCCGAGATCTTTGTCTTCTTCCGGGCGCTCGGAGTCAACGTCAAGCAGATCTACGGCATGACCGAGGCGAGCGTGTTCATCACCGTCCAGAAGAATGGCGACGTCAGGCTCGACACGGCGGGCACGCCCATCCCCGGCGTCGAGCTCAGGATCTCGCCCGAGGGAGAGGTGCTCTACCGGAGCCCCGGCGTCTTCCTGGGCTACTACAAGAACCCGGAGGCGACGCGCCAGACCGTCGAGGACGGCTGGGTGCACTCGGGCGACGCGGGCATCGTGGGCCACGACGGCGACCTGAGGATCATCGACCGCGCCAAGGACGTGGGGCGCCTGGCCGACGGTACGCTCTTCGCGCCGAAGTACCTCGAGAACAAGCTCAAGTTCTCCCAGTACATCAAGGAGGCCGTGTGCATCGGGCAGGGCCGCCCGTTCGTGACCGCGCTGATCAACATCGATCTCGCCGCAGGCGGGAACTGGGCGGAGCGCCGCAACATCGCGTACACGAGCTACACCGACCTCTCCCAGAAGCCCGAGGTCTACGACCTGATCCACCAGGAGGTGGAGCGGGTGAACCGGAGCCTCGCCGAGGACGAGGCGCTGCGCGGGGCTCGGATCCGCAGGTTTCTGATCCTCCACAAGGAGCTGGATCCCGACGACGAGGAGATCACCCGGACGCGCAAGGTACGGCGCGGGTACATCGCCCAGAAGTACGCCGCCCTCATCGAGGCGCTCTACGGCGACCGCGAGCACGTGGAGGTGGAGGCGAAGGTGACCTACGAGGACGGCCGGACCGGCACGATCCGGGCCGACGTGAGGATTCGTGACGTCGCCGTGCCGGGGGACTCGGTGAGCCCGTGACGGGACCCGACGCGCGCCCGCTCCTCGAGGTGGCGGGTGTCAGCGTCCGCTTCGGCGCGCTCGTGGCGCTGAACCAGGTGAGCCTGGGGATCTGTGGCGGCGAGATCCTGGCCATCATCGGTCCCAACGGCGCCGGCAAGACCACGCTGCTCAACGCGATCAGTGGCTTCTACCATCCGTACGAGGGACGGATCGTCTTCGACGGCAAGGACCGGACGCACCTCAAGCCGCCCGACGTCGCCGCGCTCGGCATCGCCCGCACCTTCCAGAACGTCGCCCTCTTCAAGGGCATGAGTGTGCTCGACAACCTCATGACGGGACGGCTCCTCAAGATGAAGGGGAGCTTCCTGCTGGAGGCGCTCTACTGGGGCCCGGCCCGCCGTCAGGAGCTCGAGCACCGCGCGTTCGTCGAACACATCATCGACTTCCTCGAGATCCAGGCGATCCGCAAGACGGCCGCCGGCCGCCTGCCCTACGGGCTGCAGAAGCGCGTCGAGCTGGGCCGCGCGCTCGCCGCCGAGCCCGAGCTCCTGCTGCTCGACGAGCCGATGGCCGGCATGAACGTCGAGGAGAAGGAGGACATGTGCCGCTTCATCCTCGACGTCAACGGCGAGTTCGGCACGACGATCGCGCTCATCGAGCACGACATGGGCGTGGTCATGGACATCTCCGACCGCGTCGCGGTCCTCGACTACGGGCGCAAGATCGCCGACGGCGCGCCCGAGCAGGTCCGCAAGGACCCGGCCGTCCGTGACGCCTACCTCGGCGTGAGTCATGACTGAGCTTCTCTACGGGATCGCCGTCGCCCCCTTCAAGGACATGGCGGGCTCGCCGGCCTTCTTCGCGGAGGTGCTCATCGGCGGCGTCTTCGCCGGGCTCATGTACTCGCTCGTGGCGCTCGGCTTCGTGCTTATCTTCAAGGCCTCGGGCGTGTTCAACTTCGCCCAGGGCGCGATGGTGCTGTTCGCGGCGCTCACGCTCGTCGGCCTCATAGAGCGCGGTGTGCCGGTCGCCCTGGCCCTCGTGCTGACGACCGCCGTGATGGTCGCACTCGCGTGGGTCATCGAGCGTGTCGTGCTCCGCCCGCTCGTCAACCAGGAGCACATCATCCTGTTCATGGCGACGATCGGGCTGACCTTCTTCCTCGAGGGCTTCGGCGAGATGGTGTGGGGCGCCAACGTCAAGAAGCTCGACATCGGCATTCCCGACCGGTCGTTCATCGTCGCCGGGATCCAGATCAACCAGCTCGAACTGTCCGCCGCGGTGACGTCGGCCGTCCTCGTCGCGGTGCTTGCCGTCTTCTTCCAGCGCACCCGCATCGGCCGGGCGCTCCGCGCCGTCGCCGACGACCACGAGGCGGCGCTCTCGATCGGCATCCCGCTCAAGACGATCTGGATGATCGTCTGGTCCGTGGCGGGAATCGTCGCGATCGTCGCCGGGATCATGTGGGGCGCCAAGAGCGGCGTGCAGTTCAGCCTGTCGCTCATCGCGCTCAAGTCGCTGCCCGTCCTCATCCTCGGCGGCTTCACGTCCGTCCCGGGCGCGATCGTGGGTGGGCTGATCATCGGCGTGGGGGAGAAGATGGGGGAGGTCTACTGGGGGCCGCTCGTGGGCGGCGCCATCGAGAACTGGTTCGCCTACGTCCTCGCACTCGCCTTCCTCTTGGTCCGCCCGCAAGGCCTCTTCGGGGAGAAGATCATTGAACGCGTGTGACTTCCTCGGAGGGGGGCTTCGCCCCCCTTCCGAAATCTCCCCCCAGGACGGATTGCGCCGGCAAAGCCGGCGCTCGAAGCGAGCATGATTTATCGCGAGGCCGGCCAGTTCAAGACCAGCTACGCCAGCGACCAGGCGATCTTCCCGATCCCACAGGACCGATGGTTCGTCGTCTTCGCCGCGGTGGCCGCGTTCGTCATCCCGCCGCTCGCGGCCAACGAGTACTGGCTCCAGGCGGTCCTGATCCCGTTCCTGATCTACTCGCTCGCGGCGATCGGCCTGAACCTCCTGACGGGGTACGCCGGGCAGCTCTCGCTCGGCACCGGCGGATTCATGGCGGTGGGGGCCTACGCGGCGTTCAAGCTCACGACGACCCTCCCCCAGCTGAACATTATCGTCGTCTTCCTGCTCTCGGGGCTCATCGCGGCGGGCGTCGGCCTCGTGTTCGGCATCCCGAGCCTCCGGATCAAGGGCTTCTACCTCGCCGTCGCGACCCTCGCGGCCCAGTTCTTCCTGCTCTGGCTCTTCAACAAGGTGCCGTGGTTCGTGAACTACGCCTCGTCTGGCACGATCACGGCGCCGAATCGGAGCGTGCTCGGGGCGATCGTCACCGGCCCGAACGCCACGGCGTCGATGCGATACGTAACGGCCCTCGCGCTCGTCGTCGTCGGGGCGCTCGTCGCCAAGAACCTGGTCCGCGGCCGCGTGGGCCGTTCGTGGATGGCGATCCGCGACCGCGACATCGCCGCCGAGATCATCGGCGTCCGGCCGCTCCGGACGAAGCTGCTCGCCTTCGGCATCAGCTCGTTCTACTGTGGCGTCGCGGGCGCGGAGCTCGTCTTTCTCTACTTCGGCAGTGCCGAGACGCTGGCCTTTGACATCACGCTGTCCTTCCTCGTCCTGTTCATGGTGATCATCGGCGGCCTCGGCTCGATCCTCGGATCCTTCCTCGGCGCCGCCTTCATCGTGCTGGTGCCGATCTTCCTCACGAACGCGCCGCAGGCCATGGGCCTGAGCCTGCCGGTCGCCCTGCAGAAGCAGTTCGAGCTGATGGTGTTCGGCGGTCTCATCATCTTCTTTCTGATCGTCGAGCCGCACGGACTGGCGCGGCTCTGGCAGATAACCAAGGAGAAACTGCGCCTGTGGCCGTTCCCCCACTAGGTACCAGGAGGACACTCATGACTCTCAAAACGCTGTTGAGCGGCGCGCTAGCAGCCGCGCTCGTCGCAGGGCCGATGGCAGCGGCCGCGACGGCGCAGCCCAAGGAGATGTTCATCCCGCTCCTCGTCTACCGGACCGGGCCGTACGCCCCGAGCGGGATCCCGATCGCGAACGGGTTCGTCGACTATTTCACGCTCCTCAACGAGCGCGACGGCGGCATCAACGGGGTCAAGCTCGCCTGGGAGGAGTGCGAAACCCAGTACAAGACGGACCTCGGCATCGAGTGCTACGAGAAGCTGAAGGGCAAGGGCCCGACGGGTGCCGCGCTGGTGAACCCGTACAGCACGGGCATCACCTACCAGCTCATCCCGAAGGCGTCGGTGGACAAGGTCCCCGTCTTCTCGATGGGCTACGGCATGACCGCGGCGGCCGACGGGCGCTGGTTCGCCTGGGTGTTCAGCTTCCCGACGACCTACTGGAGTCAAGCCTCCGCGGTCATCCGTTACATGGCGCAGCAGGAAGGCGGGATGGACAAGCTCCGGGGCAAGAAAATCGTCCACATCTTCCACAACAGTCCGTACGGCAAGGAGGCCAACCCGACCCTCGAGACCCTGGCGCGGCAGATGGGCTTCGAGCTGACGCTGCTCGCCGTCGACCACCCGGGCCAGGAACAGGGGGCGACCTGGCTGCAGGTCCGCCGCATCAATCCCGACTGGATCTTCATGTCCGGCTGGGGCGTCATGAACCAGGTCGCCGTGAAGGAGGCCGCGTCCAAGGGGTTCAAGATGGATCACTTCATCGGCAACTGGTGGTCAGCGAACGAGTCGGACGTGGTCCCGGCCGGTGACGGCGCGAAGGGCTACAAGGGCGCGACGTTCCACGCGCCGGGCACCAACTTCAAGGTCCACGCGGACCTCTTCAAGTTCGTCTACGACAAGGGAAAGGGCGGCGGCAACAAGGACGCGGTCGGCGAGGCGCTCTACAACCGCGGCCTCGTCAACGCGATGCTGTCCGCGGAGGCGATCCGCACCGCGATGACGAAATACGGCAACAAGCCGCTCACCGGCGAGCAGGTCCGCTGGGGCATGGAGAACCTCAACCTCACCGAGCAGCGGCTCGAGCAGTTGGGCGTGAAGGGCTTCACGCACCCCATCAAGGTCACCTGCGAGGATCACGAGGGCAATGGGCCTGTGCTCATCCAGCAGTGGGACGGCAAGAAATGGACCATCGTGTCTGACTGGATCTCGCCCATGCGCGACGTCGTCCGCGCGAAGATCGAGACCGCGGCCGTCGAGGAGGGGAAGAAGCTCGGCTACGCCATGCGTGACTGCGCCAAGGAGAAGTAAGAAGTCGTGAGCGCCGTGAGCGGGACCACCCGGCCGCTGTTGGCGGTCAACAGCATCGAGGTGATCTACGACCACGTGATCCTCGTGTTGAAAGGGGTGTCGCTCTGCGTCTCCGAGGGGGGCATCGTCGCCCTCCTCGGGGCCAACGGCGCCGGCAAGAGCACGACCCTGAAGGCGATCTCCGGGCTGCTCCGGACCGAGCGCGGTGAGGTGACGAAGGGCACGATCGAGTTCCAGGCGCTGCCGATCCACAGGAAGGACCCGGCCGAGGTCGTCAAGCGCGGAATCGTCCAGGTAATGGAGGGCCGGCACGTCTTCGAGCACCTCACGGTCGAGGAGAACCTCCTCACGGGCGGCTACACGCGGCGCAACGGCCACTCGACCAAGCGGGAGCTCGAGCTCGTGTATCACTACTTTCCCCGGCTGGCGGAGCGGCGCCAGGTCAGGGCCGGCTACATCTCAGGCGGCGAGCAGCAGATGGTGGCGATCGGCCGCGCGCTCATGGCCCGGCCCAAGCTCATGCTGCTCGACGAGCCCTCGATGGGGCTGGCGCCGATGCTGGTGAACGAGATCTTCGAGATCGTCAGCCGCATGAACCGCGAGGCGGGCGTCGCCGTCCTGCTCGCCGAGCAGAACGCAACGATGGCGCTTCGGTTCGCTCAATACGGCTACGTGATGGAGAACGGGCGCATCGTCCTCGACGGCGACGCCAGGACGATCAGCGAGAACGAGGACATCAAGGAGTTCTACCTGGGGCTCTCCGGCGTCGGCCAGCGGAAGAGCTACCGCGACGTCAAGCATTATCGTCGCCGCAAGCGATGGTTGTCATGAATACTCGGAGGGGGGCTGTGCCAGTGCTCGCCCGTCGCGGGTCACGAGATGACTTGGTACAGTGGATCGCAGCGTTTCGAGCGCGGGCTTTGCCCGCGCAATCGGTTCTGGGGGAGGCCTCGGAGGGGGCCATCGAGGCCCCCTCCGACGTATGAGCCTCGTCGAGATCCGCGACGTCTCGAAGGCGTTCGGCGGAGTCCAGGCCGTGAGCCGCGTCAGCCTCGACGTCCAGGAGGGCGAGATCCTGTCCATCATCGGTCCCAACGGCGCGGGCAAGACCACCCTGCTCAACTGCATCAGCAGCGTCTTTCACCCGGAGACGGGCACCATCCGCCTCGACGGCCACGAGCTCACCCGGCTCTCGCCGCCCCGCGTCGCCGCCCTGGGCGTGGCCCGCACCTTTCAGAACATCGCGCTCTTCCGGGGCATGACCGTCGTCGACAACCTCATGCTCGGTCGCCACATCCACATGAAGAACGGCGTGTTGCGCTCCATGCTCTACTGGGGCCCCGGCCGGCGGGAGGAAGTCGCGCACCGTCGGGTGGTGGAGGATATCATCGACTTCCTCGAGATCGAGGCCATCCGCAAGCGGCCTGTGGGCTCGCTCCCGTACGGGCTCCAGAAGCGGGTGGAGCTGGGACGGGCCCTCGCGCTCCACCCCAAGGTGCTGCTGCTCGACGAGCCGATGGGCGGGACGAACCACGAGGAGAAAGAGGACATGGCCCGCTTCGTCCTCGACGTCAACGACGAGTGGGGGACCACGATCATCCTCATCGAGCACGACATGGGGGTGGTCATGGACATCTCCCGCCGCGTGGTGGTGCTCGACCTCGGCGAGAAGATCGCCGAGGGCACCCCGGCCGAGGTCAAGGCGAACCCACAGGTGGTCAAGGCCTACCTCGGGACGAAGGCCGGCGCCTAGGAGGCTTCCGATGCCGGCGATGACCCTTCCGCAGTTCCTGCTCAAGAACGCCCGAGAGCATCCGGGTGCGTCGGCGCTCCGGGAAAAGGAGAAAGGCATCTGGCAGGAGTGGAGCTGGGCGGACTACCTCGCGCACGTCCGCGCCATCGCCCTCGGCCTGGTGAGCCTGGGCTTTCGCCGCGGCGACAAGCTGGCCCTTCTGAGCGACAACCGTCCGCAGGTGTACGCCGCCATGGTGGCCGCCCAGGCGGTGGGCGGGGTTCCCGTACCCGTCTACCAGGACTCCATCGCCCGGGAGATCCAATACGTCATCGATCACGCCGACGTGAAGGTCGTCTTCACCGAGGACCAGGAGCAGGTCGACAAGATCCTGGATCTCAAGGGGAGCCTCCCGAAGGTCGAGAAGGTGATCTACGAGGACCCCAAGGGGCTCCGTCACTACAGGGACCCCCTCCTCATGAGCCTCGAGCAACTCGAAGAACGGGGGAGGAAGCTCGACGCCGAGCGGCCGGGACTTTTCGAGGAGCTGGTGGGGGCGACAAGACCGGAGGACGTGGCGCTCTTTTGCTACACCTCCGGCACCACCGGCGCCCCGAAGGGCGCCATGATCTCGCACGCCAACCTGGTCAGCGCGATCGAGGGAATCCTCCAGATCGAGCACTACGATCGGACCGACCAGATGCTGGCCTATCTTCCCCCGGCCTGGATCGGCGACACGTTCTGGTCCCTGGCGGGCTCCCTCATCGTCGGCTGCACGGTCAACTGTCCCGAGCGTCCCGAGACGGTGCTCGAGAATCTGCGGGAGATCGGTCCGCACTTCCTGGTGGCGCCCCCGCGGATCTGGGAGAACCTGGTCTCGACGGTCCAAGTCAAGATGGCGGATGCGTCCTGGGTGAAGCGTTACCTCTACCGGTGGCTCATGCCTGCCGGCGAGGAGTCGGCGCGGCGGACGATGGAGAAGCAGCCACTCTCGCTCCGGCTGCGCCTGCTCCACGCCCTCGGCGAGTTCTTGGTCTTCGCCCCGCTCCGCGACCACCTGGGCTTCGGGCGCACCCGCTACGCCTACACGGGCGGGGCGCCCCTCGGCCCCGAGGTCTTCCTCTTCTTCCGCGCCATCGGGATCAACCTCAAGCAGGTGTACGGCCAGACGGAGGCCGGCGGCGTCTCCTGCGTCCAACGCGATGGGGACATCAAGCTCGGCACGGTGGGCAAACCCTTCCCCAACACCGAGGTCAGGCTGACCGAGACGGGCGAGGTCATCAGCCGGAGCCCGTGTGTGTTCGTCGGGTACTACAAAAACCCGGAGGCGACCGCTGCAACGATTCGCGACGGGTGGCTCCACTCGGGCGACGCGGCGCTGTTCGACCAGGACGGACACCTCGTCGTCATCGACCGGGCCAAAGACGTCACCGCGCTGGCGAACGGCACCAAGTTCGCGCCGCAGTACATCGAGAACAAGCTCAAGTTCAGCGCGTACATCAAGGAAGCGGTGGTCGTCGGCCAGGACCGACCTTACGTGGGCGCCATGATCAACATCGACATGGAGAACGTGGGCAAGTGGGCCGAGCGTCGCCAGATCGCCTACACGACCTACACGGACCTCGCGCAGAAGCGGGAAGTCTACGACCTCATCGCCCAGGAGGTTGAGCGGGTGAATCGTGACCTGCCCGAGGGCACGCGCATCCACAAGTACGTGCTCCTGCACAAGGAGCTCGACCCTGACGATGAGGAGGTCACCCGCACGCGCAAGGTCCGCCGCGGCTTCGTGGCCAAGAAGTACGCGGACATCATCGACGCCCTCTACTCGAAGGCCCCGGCGGTCGGCGTCACCTCGCTGATCACCTACCAGGACGGGCGCCAGGCCACTGTGCGCACGGAGCTGGCCATCCGCCAGGTCGGCGCGGTGCGCGAGCTGGCGGCGGTGTAGCCATGGCGTTCTTCGTCGACCTCTTCGTGAACGGACTGATGATCGGGTCCATGTATGCGCTGGTCGCCCTCGGATTCGTCCTGATCTACAAGGCCACCAGCGTGGTGAACTTCGCCCAGGGTGAGCTGGTGATGTTCGGCGGCTACGTCGCCGCGGCGCTGGTGAGCCTCTACCACCTGCCGCTGGCCGTCGCGCTGCCGGTCCTGCTCGGCACCATGGTCGCGCTGGGGTTCGTGCTCGAGCGTGGCGTGCTGCGACCGATGGTGGGGCAGGCCGTCATCTCGGTGGTCATGGTCACCATCGGGCTCGCCCAGGTCTTCCAGGGAGCGGCGGCCATGCTCTGGGGCGCACAGACCAAGAACATCCCGCTCCCCATCCGCCTCGAGCCGTACGTGATCTGGGAGATCTACATCTCGCCCATCAACCTGCTCGCGGCCTTCATCTCGGGCGCCTTCCTGGTCGCCTTCGCATGGTTCTTCCGCAAAAGCCGGATGGGAATCGCCATGCGGGCGGTGGCCAATGACCAGCAGGCGGCGATGGCGGTGGGCATCAACGTTCGCCTCGTGTTCGCGCTCTCGTGGGCCATCGCCGGGCTGACGGCCGCCATCGGCGGCGTCATGTGGGGCAGCATGCTGGGCGTGGACACCCAGCTCGCCCTGATCGGGCTCAAGGTCTTCCCGGCCGTCATCCTGGGTGGCCTCGACAGCGTCCCCGGCGCCGTGGCCGGCGGGCTCATCATCGGAGCGGTGGAGAGCGTCGCCGCCGGCTACGTCGATCCCTACGTGGGCGGGGGCACCAAGGACTTCCTGCCCTATGTCCTCATGATTCTCGCCCTGATGATCAGGCCGTACGGATTCTTCGGCCGCGAGATCATCGAGCGCGTCTGAGGCGGAAGGCCAGATGATCAACCGCGAGTGCGGGGTGTACCAGACGACCTACGAGGGCGACATGGCCCTCTACCCGTTACCGCTGGCCCGCTACTCGACGCTGGGCCTCGTCGCGGTGCTGGTCCTGCTCCCGCTCGTCCTCGACAGCCACGCCATGTCGCTCGTCAACCTCATGCTGCTGGCCAGTATCGGCGCCATCGGACTCAACATCCTCGTCGGCTACACCGGGCAGGTCTCTCTGGGCCACGGCGCCTTCATGATGGTGGGCTCCTACACGGCGGCTCTGGTCACGCTGAGGCTCGGGGCGCCCTTCTGGGTGGGCCTGCCGGCGGGGGGAGCGATGGCGGCCCTCGTGGGCACCTTCTTCGGCATTCCCTCCCTCCGCATCAAAGGGCTCTATCTGGCCATCGCCACCCTGGCCGGCCAGTTCATCATCGAGTGGAGCATCAATCACAGCACCTGGATCAGCGGGGGCGTGCAGTCGACCATCTACGTGCCGACGCCGACCTTTTTCGGCTGGCAGATCAACAGCGAATACCGGCGCTACTTCATGGTGCTGCCGGTCGCGATCGTCGCTTACGTGGCGGCCCTGAACCTCGTCCGGAGCCGGGTGGGTCGCGCCTTCATCGCCGTGCGCGACCGCGACGTGGCGGCCGAGATCATCGGGGTGGACATCTTCCGCTACAAGCTCCTCGCCTTCGCGGTCAGCTCGTTCTACGCGGGGATGGCCGGCGCCCTCTGGACCTACTATCTCAAGATCGCGAATTACGAGCACTTCACCCTCGCCACCTCGGTCTCGTACCTGGCGATGATCATCATCGGCGGGCTCGGAAGCGTCCTGGGCTCGGTCTTCGGCGCCGTCTTCATCACCCTGCTGCCGATCGTGCTCGTCTACGTGGTGGAGGGCGGGGCGGCGCTCTTAGGGTTCAAGTATGCGGCGATCGCCGATTTTCTGGCCAACCTCAGGCTGATCACCTTCGGTGGGCTGATCATCCTGTTCCTGGCCATCGAGCCGGAGGGGCTTTTCCGAATGTGGGGCAACGTGAAGCGCTATTTCCGTCTGTGGCCGTATTCATATTGAGGGGGACTTCGCCCCCCTCAAGACTCCCCCCAGGAGGGGTTGCGCCGGCGAAGCCGGCGCTCGAACGCGACGATGCAAAGAGCGGGTATTCAACCCGATCGAAGGAGGGTGACATGAGATTCAAGGGATGGGTTGCAGGGACGCTCGCGGCGGTGCTGCTGCTCGGCCTGGGCGCGGCGCCGGCGATGGCGGACCACGTCATCAAGATCGGCGGCCAGTGCGACCGCACGGGGCCGACCAAGAACGTCGGGGTGGAGATCTGCCCCGGGATCCACGACTACGTCGCGCTCGTCAACAAGAAGGGCGGAGTGCTCGGCCACAAGATCGAGCACACCGAGATCGAGCACGGCTACACCGTGGACCGGGGCGTGGAGGCCTACGAGCGGCTCAAGCGTGATGGAGCGGTGGCGCTGTTCGACTACGGCACCCCGATCGTCTACGCTCTCACGCCGCGGCACATGGACGACAAGATCCCGGCCATCACGCCGGGCTTCGGCCGCGCCGACTCCATCGACGGCGAGGCGTGGCCGTACATCTTCCCGATGGCGGCCTCCTACTGGTCGCAAGCCGGCGCCGCCATGAAGTACATCAAAGACAACGGCGCCAAGAAGGGGACGAAGGTCGCTCACATCTACTACGACAACCCGGCCGGCCGCGAGGGCATCCCGATCATGGAGGCGGTGGCGAAGAAGGAGGGCTACCAGCTCCGGCTGTTCGCGGTGCCGCCGCCCGGCGTCGAGATGGGGCCACAGGTGATCGACATCACGCGGCGCTTCAAAGCGGACTGGGTGGTCGGCCACCTGTTTGGCCAGTCGCCCTCGGTGTCGATCAAGGAGCTCAAGCGGGCGGGCTTTCCCATGAGCCGCGTCGTCAGCTTCGTCTGGGGCGCCGGTGAGGCCAACATCGAGGCGGCAGGGTGGGACATCGCCCAGGGCTACATCGGCATGCAGTTCACGTCCATCGGACGCGACCTGCCCGTGATCCGGGAAATCATGCAGAAGGTCTACAAAGACGAGGGCAAGGAGGTGCCCAAGTACGTCGGCGGCGTCTATTACAGCCGGGGCGTGCTGAACGGTGCGATCGTCGTCGAGGGCATCCGGCTCGCCATCCAGAACTTCGGCCTGCCGGTGACGGGCGACAAGGTCCGGAAGGGTTACGAGTCGATCAAAAACTTCGACCTCCAGGGATTCCTGCCGCCGATGACCGTCACCCCGAAGGACCACGAGGGCGGCGGCTGGGTGCGGATGTACCAGGTCAGGGGCACGGAGTGGGTGCCCGTCACCGACTGGGTCCGGGGCTACCGCGAGGAAGTCATGGCCATGGTGAGGCTGGTCAACAAGAAGTAGCGGCGCATGCTTCGGCTCAACAACGTCGAGGTCGTCTACGACCGGGTCATCCTGGTCCTCAAGGGGATCTCGCTCGATGTGCCGGAGCAGCGGATCATCACCCTGCTCGGGTCCAACGGGGCCGGCAAGAGCACGACGCTCAAGGCCATCTCCGGCCTCCTCAAGCCCGAGCGGGGTGAGATCACCAGGGGCTCGGTCGAGTTCAACGGCGAGCGGATCGACCACCGAGGGCCGGAAGAGATCGTCAAGCTGGGCATCACGCAGGTCATGGAGGGCCGCCGGGTGTTCGACGACCTGACTACGGAGGAGAACCTCCTGTCGGGCGCCCACACCCGGCGCGGCGTGGCCGAGATCCGTGCCGACCTCGCCGCCGTCTACGAGTACTTTCCGGGGCTGGCCGAGCGGAGGACGCTCAAGGCCGGGTACCTCTCGGGGGGCGAGCAGCAGATGCTGGCGATCGGCCGGGCCCTCATGGCCCGGCCGAAGCTCATGCTCCTCGACGAGCCGTCGCTCGGACTCGCCCCGCTCCTCGTCGAGGAGATCTTCCAGATCATCCAGCGGCTCAATCGCCAGGAGAAGCTGACGGTGCTGCTGGTCGAGCAGAACGCGGCGATGGCCCTCAGCATCGCCGAGCACGGCTACATCATGGAGAACGGACGGATCGTGCTGGACGGCCCGGTGGAGGCGCTGCGCGAGAACCCCGACGTGAAGGAGTTCTACCTGGGGCTGACCGAGGTCGGGGCGCGCAAGTCGTACCGCGACGTCAAGCACTACAAGCGACGGAAACGGTGGCTCAGCTAGGAGGGTGCGTCCATGCGAAAGAAAGGCGTGAGGCGGGGCGTGCTGGTGCTGGTGGGGGCGGTGGGCCTGGCGGCCTGCGCGACGATGCAACCCGAGCCGACTCTCTACGAGCGGCTGCGGCTCGTGGACGGCTCGGGGGTGCCCCAGTTGGGCCGGTCAGCCATCTCGCTCGTGGTGGACGACTTCGTCGCCAATGTCGCGGCCGACGACCGGATCAATGCGCGCTTCAAGGCCTTGCAGCCGCCTCAGGTGTCCAAGCTGAAGGCGAATCTCGCCGATCAGATCTGCCAGGCGGCCGGCGGTCCCTGCTCGTATCTCGGCCGCGACATGAAGGACACGCACAAGGGCATGAACATCACCGAGGCGGAGTGGAACGCGACGGTGGAGGCGCTCGTCAAGGCCCTCGACAAGCACAAGGTCGGAGAGCGCGAGAAGAAAGAGCTGCTGGCGGCGCTCGGGCCCATGAAGGCGGACATCGTCGGGCAGTGACGAGCGTGCTGCATCACGGGTGACCTCACATGAGTGTGCACGGATTCACGGTCTACGACATGATCGCGCGGGGCGCGTTCGTGCATGGCGACGCGCCGGCCATCATCCAGGGCGAGCGGCAGCTCTCCTTCCGGGAGTTCCAGCGCCAGGCGGACGCTCTGGCCGGAGGGCTGGCGGCCCTGGGCATCGGCAAGGGCGACCGCATCTGCGTCCTGGCGCAGAACGACACCGCCTACCTCACGCTGTATGGCGCCTGCGCGCGGCAGGGCGTCATCGCCTACCCCATCAACTGGCGTCTGACCGCGCAGGAAGTGGAGCGAGTGGTGGAGCGCGCCGCGCCCAGGATGATGGTGGTCGACGCTTCCACGCTCTCCGTGGTGGCCGGCTGGCCGGAGCGCAAGAGAGCGGTCGCTCACTGGTATCAGTTCGGCGAGCCCGTGGGACCGGGCTTCACGCCCTTCGCGACGCTCTACCAGAGCGGTGTCGAGCCCACCGTGGCCGACGTGGCGCCCGACGATCCGTTCGCCGTCATCTCCACCGCGGCCGTGGACGTCATCCCGCGCGGCGCAGCGCTCACGCACGCCAACGTCATTACCGCAAACCTCACGGCCATGGCCTGCATCGGTTACAACGCGGCGGATCGCTACCTGCTGGCGCTGCCGCTGTTCCACATCACCGCGCTCGGCATGGCGATGGCCCACATGCACGCGGGCGGTGCCAGCGTGGTGGCGTCGCGCTTCGACGCTGAGGAGGCGGTGCGGCTGATCGACCGCCACCGCGTCACCCACGTCTCGGACTTTCCCCCCGTGCTGAGCACCCTGCTGGACGCGGCCGAGAAGCTGGGCAGTCGGCTGCCGAGCTTGAAGCACGTCTCGGGCCTCGATTCGCCCCAGACCATCCAGCGCCTGCACGAGCAAACCCGGGCGCAGTTCTGGACCGGGTTCGGGCAGTCGGAAACCAGCGGGTTCGTCACGCTGCAGCGGGTGCTCGACAAGCCCGGCGCTGCCGGCAAGCCCGTGCCCCTGTGCCAGGTGAAGCTGGTGGACGAGTCCGACCGTGAGGTGCCCGTGGGCGCGCCGGGGGAGATCGTCGTGCGCGGCCCGCTGGTGTTCCAGGGCTACTTCGGCCAGCCGGACGTGACGGCCTACACCCTCCGCAACGGCTGGCACCACACCGGGGATGTGGGGCGGTTCGATGCCGACGGTTACCTCTATTACGTCAGGCGCAAGCCGGAGAAGGAGCTGATCAAGCCCGGCGGCGAGAACGTGTACCCGGCAGAGGTGGAGACGGTCATCATGCAGATGGACGGCGTGAGCGGCGTGTGCGTGTACGGCATCCCGGACGCCAAGTGGGGCGAGGCCATCAAGGCCGTGGTGGAGGTGAAGGCCGCCGGCCGGTACACCGCTCAGCAGGTGAGCGACTTCGTGGCGTCGAAGATCGCCCGCTTCAAGAGGCCCCACGCGGTGGCGTTCGCCGACGCCCTTCCGCGCACTGCGGACGGCGCGGTGGACCGCGAGGCCGTGAAGGCGAAGTGGGGCAGTGCACCGTAGGACCTCTTCCTTGACATATTTTGTAAAGCGGTTTACGTTTTACTCATGAAGAGCGTGGTCTCCTCCAAAGGCCAGATCACGCTGCCCGCCGAGGCTCGCGAAAAGCTGGGCCTCCTGCCCGGCACCCCGGTCCAGTTCGAGCTGCGGGAGGGCGGGCTCTTCCTCAAGAAGGGCGGACGGGGCGCACATCCCGTCGATCAGCTCTTCGGCCGCTTGAAGCTCGAGAAGGCCGTCGACAGCCTCTTGGACGAGATGCGCGGGCCCAGGCCCCGGTCGGCGACGGCGTCGACCGCCCGGCGCGCCACCGGCGGGCGGCGGTGAAGACGGCGGTCGACTCGTCGGTGCTCCTCGATGTCCTGAGCGCCGATCCCCGGTTCGGCGTGAAGTCGCGGGAGGCCCTGCGAGCTGCGTACGACGCCGGGGCGCTCGTGGCGTGCGACGTCGTGTGGGCCGAGGTGCGCGCCCACTTCCCCGGCGATCCCGAGTTCGAGCAGGCGGTCGGCCTCCTCGGCATTCGGTTCGAGCCGCTGGCACCCGAGGCTGCCGTCGCAGCGGGACGGCTGTGGCGGAGCAGCCGGCGTTCCCCGGAGGCGGCGCGTGGACGCGTGATCGCGGATTTTCTGATCGGGGCTCACGCCGCCGTGCAAGCGGACGTCCTCCTCTCTCGCGATCGCGGGTTCTACCGGCGACATTTCCGGGTCAAGGTCGTCGATCCGAGCGAGGCCTGATCGCCGAGGGCTGACGGGCGTTGAGACGTGAACACGTGACCGCCCAGCTCACCGTCCTCCCGGAGACCCGGTGAAGCTCCGCGACCGGGTGGCGATCGTCACCGGCGCCGCGAGCGGCATCGGACGGGCGATCGCCGGAGCGCTCGCCCGCGCGGGCGCCCGTGTCGCGGTCGCCGACCTGAACGAGGCGGGCGGGCTCGAGGCCGCGCGGCAGATCGAGAAGGACGGCGGCGCGGCCGCCGCGTGGCGAGTGGACATCACCGACGCCGCCGCGGTCGCCGCCATGGTGGAGCGCGTGGTGGCGCGCTGGGGCACGGTCCACATTCTCGTGAACAACGCCGGCTGGGACCGGCCGATCCCCTTCGTGGAGACCACGCCGGACTTCTGGGATCGGATCCTCGCCATCAACCTCCGCGGGCCGATCGCCTGCACCCACGCCGTGCTGCCGCACATGATCCGGCAGGAGTACGGCAAGATCGTGTCGATCGCCTCCGACGCGGGCCGCGTGGGCTCGACGGGCGAGGCGGTCTACTCGGCGGCGAAGGGCGGGATCATCGCGTTCACCAAGACGATTGCCCGCGAAGTGGCGCGTCACCGGATCAACGTGAACTGCGTCTGTCCGGGCCCGTCCGAGACGCCGCTGTTCCAGACCGAGTTCGTCGCGCAGAGCCCCAAGCTCGCCGAGAGCCTCAAGCGCGTGATCCCCTGGGGGCGGCTCGGGACGCCCGAGGACGTCGCGCCCGCCGTGGTTTTTCTCGCCTCCGACGAGGCGGGCTTCATCACCGGCCAGACCCTCTCGGTGTCTGGCGGTCTCACGATGATCTAGGATCGGTCCTGGCCGCGCCTGACTTCGTCGCCATCGGGCATGTCACGCTCGACCGTGTCGGCGACGCGACCCGACCCGGTGGCGCCGCCCTCTACGCCGCCGTCACCGCCCATCGCCTCGGGCTCTCCGTCGGGCTCCTGACGAGCCACGCGGGCGATTTTCCCCTCGATGCGATCCCGTCGCGGATCGAGGTGGTCACGCTCGAGTCGCGCGAGACGACCCGCTTCGAGCACCGCTACGAGGCGGGCGGCCGCGTCTCCCGCGTCTGCGGCCGCGCGCTCCCACTCACCACGGCAGACGTCCCCGAAGACTGGCGCGACGCGCCGCTGGTGCTCCTGGCACCGGTGATCGACGAGGTGGATCCGCTGCTCGCGACCGAGTTCACGGACGGCGCGGTCGGCGCCGCGGCGCAGGGCTGGCTCCGCGTGGTCGGCCGGGACGGCACCGTCGGCCCGCGCGCGTGGGAGTCGTCGCGCCCCCTGCTGGACAAGATCCAGGCGCTCTTCCTCTCGCGTGAGGACGTCCGCGGCCAGGATGCCTCTGTGATCGAATGGCTCCAGTACGTCCCTCTCGGTGTCCTTACCGCCGATCGCGACGGCGCGCTGCTCTTCGTCAACGGCGACCGCTACGAGGTGGGGCCGCGGCCCGCGGTGGAGACGGACCCGACGGGCGCCGGCGACGTCTTCGCCGCGACGTTTCTCGTCGAGTACC